>Ga0308169_10000842_pt1 | contig 40169 bp, 38 predicted proteins | sample PhyBR1_2_FD_202139 | JGI IMG/M metagenome (GOLD analysis project Ga0308169, IMG submission 202139) | Phyllosphere microbial communities from UC Gill Tract Community Farm, Albany, California, United States - DLSLSB.R1 | ecosystem: Host-associated > Plants > Phyllosphere > Unclassified | place...
GTGCCGGCGCGGGTGCGCATGGGCGTGCGAGCCCGAGGCATGGCTCGGGCGGCGGCGGAGCGCGCCGGGCGTCGGGACGGGGGGAACGAGGTTGAACAGCTCGGCGGGGCCGGCTGCGCCCTGCGCACCCGCGCCCGCCGCCGAGGGAACGTGCACGGGTCCCGTCGGCGTCGCGACGCCGCCCGTCGTCGGCGATGCAGGCGCCGACGAGCCCGACGCGCCCGAGTCGTTGCCGCTGCCGCTCGCAGCAGCGGCCGCGCCGGCGAGCGCGGCGGTGCGGTCGTGCGCGTGCGAGTGGCCGTGATGGTGGCCGTGACCGTGCGCCGAAGCGGTACTGCCCGGCTCGCCGCTGCCGCCGCCGCTGCGGCGCGAGGCGACCTTGTGGCACCAGTAGCGGTGGCCCTGGTTCCACGCCTCGGACTGGCACTGCGCGACACGAAGAAGCAAGAGTCAGGTGACGCACAGGAGAGCAGGAGGGGGAGGGAGAGAAGGAGATGGGAGAGCGAGACGCACCGTCTTGGAGCAGTACTTTGCCCTGCGGCACCTCCTGCACTTCGCAAACTCGCGCGCGTACTGCTCCCACTTGCCGCAGCGCATGTTGGCGCACTGGCGGATCCCGCCCTGCGCCTCGTCCTTGCGGCACGCGTTGCGCATGATGACGCCCGCCCAGTACTGCACCTCGGTCGGGTGCCGGGGCGTGAACGGGTCGTCGGCCGGCGGGCGGTACGTGAACGACTCGACGAGCGAGAAGATGTTGGTCGGCGGGAGGGGCGCGCGGCGCGCCGACGAGGCGGCGGCGGCGGACGAGGTGGCGGTCGCGGTCGAGGAGGAGGATGAGGACGAGGGCCCGTGCGCGGCGGGCATGCGCGTCGACGCCGAGGCGACGAGGGCCGCCGAGGGCGCGTGGAACAGCGACCGCACGTGCGGGTACTTGCTCAAGTACGCGAGGAGCTGCAGCGACAGGAGGATGTCCTCCTCGCGGAAGTGCAGCGCGCCGTCGTCCTCGGTCGTTGGCGCCGGCGCGCTCGGGGCGGCCGAGGCCGGAGCTGGTGCGGCTGCCGCTGCGGCGGGCGAGGCCGGCATGCGCGGGAGCGGCTGCGGCATCGTGTGCGCGCGGGGGAAGGGCGGCCTCGAGCGCTGCGGCTGCGGCGGCTGCTGCGGCTGCTGCTGCTGCTCCGGCGAGGCGCGCGACTCGGGCTGCTCGGTCGTCGTCGAGCCATCGTCCATGACGACATCGCCCTCAGCATCGTGCCGTGCCGGCGCAGGCGCCGGCGACGCCGCAGCGTTGTTGACGGCCTTGACGACCTCGGCGAGCGGGACCGTCTGCGGCGCGACCGCCGCCGTCGACGACGAGCCCGCCGCCGTCGCGACGACCATGACCTCGTCGCCGTCCTGCTCCTGGCCCGACGCCGAGCCGTTCTCGTCGCCCGTGAGGCTCGACGCCTCGGTGTCGGGCGTGCGCACCCTGGTCGGCGGGCGCAGGACGCCCGCAGGCGTCGACGCGGCGGCCGACGACGCGGCGACGACGTTGAGGCGCGTGAGAAGCGGGCGCGAGATGGCCGAGGGCGGGACGGCGATGTGCGGGAGCGCGTGCGCGGCCGAGGGCGAGGCGGGAGGGACGGGCGACACGGGCGCCGTCGACGCCGGCGACGAGCTGTTCGACGCGGGCACGACGAGGCGGTCGAGCCTGCGCGCATCGTGCGGTGCGACGGCGTGCGGCGCGGGAGCTGCGACGGCCGGCGCGGGCGCCAGCTCGAGCTCGTCGCTGGCCCACGGCTGGGGCTCTCGTCGTCGCTCGCCGCGGCTGCTGCCCGCTCCCGCACCAGCGCCGCGGATCCAGTCGGCCTGGTTCTGCTGGCGCTTGCGCTGCACGTCCTCGAGGTACCGCTCGAGGACAAAGACGACGACGTCGAGCGCGCCGGCCTCGACGACGCGCGTCCGGATCACCTCGCTGCCGCGCACGCCAATGTTGACGATGCACTGGAACGCGAGCGAGTACGTGTACAGGAGGTGCTTGGCGGTCGACGAGGCCGGGAGGAGGAGCGAGGCCGGGATCGAGTAGGTAAAGTCGTCGCGCGGGCCCGACGTCGCCGCGGCGTTCTTGGCGAGGAGCGACCCGTCGACGTCCGTGTCCTCGATGCCGACCATCTCGACGGCGGTCGGCAACAGGTCGTAGTCGGCGAACGCCTTGAACGGGCTCTTGTGCGCGACGCGAGGGAACGCGCGCGCCTTGCCCTTGCCCTTGCCCTTGAGCTGGGCGAGCGAGGCCGGGACGGCACCGGCTGGCCCGCCTCGTGCGCAGTGCTGCAGGACACGGACGAGGCGCTCGAGGCCGCCGTCGTGCGAGATGATGTCGCGCACTCGAGGCGAGGTGGCAGTGAGGTAGGTGAGGTGCGTGAGCGAGTTGATGAGGGGCAGCGACCCGGGCGGTGCGTCGAGCGCTGCAGGGGGAGGGTCGAGCTGTCAGTTTCACGCTCTGGGTCGGGCGCCGCGTGCTCGTCGATGCGCCGCGCCGTCGCTCGTCGTCAGCCTCGGCCAAGAGCGCCCGCTCGCTGCTCTAAGCAGCTCCTCGCCTCGTCCTAGGCTCCGTTCGGCCGCACCGCTCCCGGCCCAGCCGCCCTGCTGCATCCTGAGAGAGGGAGAGAACGTTGCGACGCACCCCTGCGGTCGTAGATGCCCGACGAGACGCAGATGCACGCGCGGCCGAGGGCGGGGAAGTTGAAGTTCGAGTCGCGCATGGGTGCGAGTGCTGCTCGATGTGAAGACGAGGTGTGATGTGCGGGTGCGGGTGCGGATGCGGCAGATGTGCGAGTTGGGCGAACGAGGTTGCGAGAGGGGAACGAGTCGAAGGTGGTGTGGCGGAGCGGGGAGGGGGGAGGCGCCGAGTGGGCACTCGGTGGCGACGAGGCGGCGACGGGGGTGCGGTGCGGGTCGCTGGGTCGTTTAGCAGGCCATGGCGGGGTTGCTGTGGCTGCTGGTCGAGGTGCTGAACGAGGCGGGCAAGGGGCGAGAGGTTGGACGAGACGACGCTGAGTCGAGCCCAGAGGTCGACGAGGGGGGAGCGGAGGAAGGCGACAGGCGGCGCGCTGCTGGAGGGGCTGCAGAGGTGGTGGAGTGGGGTCAGTCGCACTGCTCGCTGGCTGTGCAGCACTCCACAGCGCCCGCGCGACGAGCGAGAAGGGTGCTCACCAGGCACCGAGGAGGTCGCTGGACGGGGTCGAGGAACAGGCGGCGCTCGGCTCGGGCTTGAGGCGGATTGGTCGGAACGCAGTGACAGGAGCTGGCTGGGAGCGTGCAAGCTGGCTGCACTCGCTGCGAGCTGAGTGAGGTGTGTGCGGACGAGGCGACGAGCCCTCGCTCTCGTCGTCTCCGCTGTCTCACCCTCTCAGCTCTTGCCTGGCCCAGAACTCGCAGCGCCGCTCGCGCGCAGAGCTTCTCTCACGCACTGCCCAGACCTCGAGCTTCTAGGACTCGCTCGTAGCGCGTAGCTCGCTCGTCGCCCTCCTCCCCTCGTCACCCTCCTCTCCCTCGCTCGGACCTCGTCCAACTCGAAGCAGCAGATCGTCGCCGCCAACCAGCCTCCCGAGCCCTGGCACCGTCTTATGCCGGACAGCTCTCGTCCGCAGCGCAAATGAGCGCGCGCGCACGAGGCTCCGCTAGGCCGGCTGTGCGCCCATGGACGTCGACGCCGCCGCGCCGAGGAGCTTTCCCGCCTCGCCCGAGTTGGGAAGGTCGACCAGCTCGAGTGCTTCGGCCACACTTGTGCGCTCTTCCCGCCGCCGACAATGAGCGCATATGGCCTCGGGACGGCGCACGAGAGAGCTCGGGAAGCGCGCGACGCCTCGGCTCGGCCTCGTGCTGCTGCGCTGCGGTATCGGCCGACTCGCCTCGTTCCACGACTCGCCAACTCGCCGCCTCGCCTGCTACAGCCGGGGTGCGCTCGTCACCGCCTGCCCTTCTTCTTGCTCGCCTTGCCGCCCACCGTCCCGCCGCCGCCGCCGCCCTCGGCGAGCGCGTGCCCCGTGTCGGCGATGTGCTGGAACAGCTTGGTGCGCGAGGTGAACGTCTCGCTGCAGACGTTGCAGACCTGCGGGCGCGCGCGAGAGGACGAAGCGTCAGCGGGCGCACTCGGGCGCGAGCACGAGGAAGCGAGATAGCCAGAGAGGGAGAGAGGAGGACGCACCGTGTCCGTCGCCGCGCCGCCGGCCTTCCTCGCTGCCTCCTTCGCCCGCCGCTTGTCCTTCTTGCTCATGCCCGGCCCGTCCTCGTCCTCCTCATCGACGACGACCGGCGCCGGCCGGCCCTGGGGCTCCTCGACCTCCTGCGGCGCAGGCGTGCCCGCCCCGCTCGCCGTCCCGCTCCTCGCGCCTGCGCCCGCGCCCGCCGCTCCTCCCGCTCCCCGGCCCTTGCGCCCCTTCTTCCCCTTGCCCTTGCCGCCTCCCCCGCCAGCGCGCCACTCCTCGTCGCTGCTGTCGAGCGGCGTGCCCAATCCAGCTGCCGCCGCGAGCGCGTCGCCGCCGCCGCCGCCCTGCTCCTCCTCGTCGAGCTCGAGCGCGACGTCGAGCACGCCCCTGCGCCGCGCCGCCTTCTTGCCCTTCTTCCGGCCGCCGCCGCCGCGCGCCGCTCTCGGTGCCTCGCCGTCGCCGTCCTCGGGCGCGTCCTCGGGCGCGGGCGCGGGTGCGCGTGCGGGCTCGTCGAGGAGCTCGGCCGCCGCGTCCGAGTCGGACAGGTCGTCGAGCCCGGGGACGAGCGCGGGCGGGCCGCGGCGGCGCGGTTTCTTCTTGCTCTTCTTGGCGGCGGCGGTGGGCGCGTCGTCGTCGTCGTCGTGGTCGTCGTCGGGGAGCGAGGCCGAGTCGGCGTCGACGGAGAAGGACGCGAGCGAGTCGGCAAGGGCGGAGGCGTCTGCTGCGGAGGGTGCGGCGGCGGCGGCGGCGGCGGGCGCGGGCGAGGGAGGGGAGGCCTGGGCGGTGGCGAAGGCGGTCGAGGGGGCCGAGTCGAGGCCGAGGGCGGCGTCCTCGAGCTGCATCTCCTTGATGAGGCTGTTGGGCAGAGGCAGAGGGAGTGAGAGGCGTCAGCTCGAGGTCGAGAGAGGACGGCCGCAAGAGAGAGAAGGAAGGAAGGAAGGGAGCGACGCACCGCTCGACGTTCTTGCCGTGCTTCCTGCTCCGCTCATGGTTCTCCCACGCCCCGCCGCTCCTGTACCCCCTCCCACACGCCTCGCACCACACGACCTCGTCCTCGCCCTCGTCGCCCTCGCCCTCGTCGCCGCTCTCCTCCTCCCACATGCGGTGCACCGCGTCGACCCCGCCCGCGCCCCCGTCACCGCCCGTCTGCCACGCCTGCGCCTCGTACCGCGCCGCGGCCGCCTCGCGCTCGGCGGCGCGCTGCTTGGCCGCGGCGGCGAGCGCGGCGCGCGTCTCGGCTTCGGCGGCGGCGCGCGCGGCGGACGAGGTGAGCGACTGGAAGCGCGGGTCGCGGCGGCGGACGTAGAAGACGAGGGCCTGCGAGAAGAGGTGCGAGGCGTTAGTGCGGCCCAGGAAGGTGGAGGACAGCGAGAGAGCAAGAGAGAGGAGGAGACGCACCCGCACGGCCTCGTTGTACTCGCGCTTGGCGGCGCTCCTCGCGCGCGCGTTCTCCTTGTCGATCTCGCGCCGCTGCCACCTCGGCATGTCGTCGTCGACCTTGTACGAGTCCTTCCACCCAAAGTCCTTCTCGGTCGCAAAGTTGATCCACGCGCCGTAGAACGCGCGCACGTCGTCCGGCAGCGCGTGCTGGGTCCCGAACGCCGGGTACAGGTGCGGCGACGACCAGGCGGTCTCCTCGCCGCCGAGGAGCGCAAACAGGGTCGCGAACGTGTTGTAGAACCCGGTCGGCGACTCGTCAAAGCCCGAGTAGGCCGACGCCGAGAAGAACTTCATGAGGTGCGGCGTCTGGAGGCCGCGGCCGGGCGTCGCGCGCGCGGCGGGCTTGGCCGTGCCGCGGCGGAGGTTGTCGAAGAACGAGGCGTCGGCCTCGGTGGCTGCGCGGCGGTGGTGCGCGAGTCAGCTGCGGGCTCTCAGGGAGGAGGAGAGCAGGACGGCCGAGAGGGAGAGAGAGGGACGCACCGCCTGCGCCCGAGTCGTTGATGTCCTCGCGGTGGTCGTCGTACCATGCTCGCTCCTGCGGGTCGCTGAGGCACTCCCACGCGGCCTGGATCCGAGCAAAGCGCTGCGTCGCGCCCTCGATGTCGTTCGGGTTCTTGTCCGGGTGCTCCTTGAGGGCGGCCTTGCGGAAGCTGCGAGCGGGCGGGAGTGCGTCAGCAGGCCTCTCCGAGCCCCGACATGAAGCAACAGGTCGCAGGTCTGTGGTAGCGCTGGACCTGCCGCAGAAGGAGGCGCGAGAGAGGCGACGACGCACGCTTTCTTGATCTCGTCCTGGGTCGCGACTGCCTCGACGCCGAGCACTGTGTGGTGCAGCAGAGTCAGCTCTGCCGGTTGCTCGTGCTCGTACCAGACGAGAGCCGAGGAGAGAGGAGGAAACGCACCCTCGTAGTGGTCGAGGTCCCTGCCTGGGGCGCCTCCCTTGGACGTGGAGGCGTTTGCGCCCATCTAGTCGTCTGTCGGTGTAGCTAGGGACTCGAGCAGACTGCTCCAGCCGGGAGAGCAGTGGCGAGGTGCGAGAGCAACCTCGAGGACGAGTCGGCTCCTCCGCTCTGGTCGTCTCCCTCAACCCAGCACCGCGCACAGCCAGAAGCGACCTGCGCAGCCCAGAGCTACAGCTGCAGCGCATCTACTCAGCTCGTCGACCTCGTCGCGCACCGCCCAGTCGCCCTCGTCCTCGCCCGACTTCATCTCCCCTCCTTCATCTCCCTCCCGACCTCTCCCTCGCCCTCGCCCACGACCGGCCATGAGCACCACCTCGCGCCCGTTCATCGACTTTGCCGTCGAGGGCGAGCCCCTCGGCCGCGTCGTCTTTGAGCTGTTCGACCACGTCGTCCCCAAGACGACCGCCAACTTCCGCGCCCTGTGCACCGGCGCAAAGGGCGTCAACGAGCTTGGGATCCCGCTGTGGTACAAGGGCTCGGTCCTGCACCGCGTCATCGCTGGGTGCGTCGCCTCGCGCTCTCTCTGTCTCTTTGGACCCCCTCCCCCGAGGTGCTCCTGGTCGCGCAGCCCTGACTCCCTCTCTCGCGCAACAGCTTCATGGTCCAGGGCGGCGACTTTACGCAGCGCAACGGCAAGGGTGGAGAGGTGCGTGCGCTCGTACAAGTCCTGGTCGGTCTTCACCCCGCTCGCGCAGGACGCTGACCTGCGTCTTTGTACCCGCCTCGCGCGCAGAGCATCTACGGCGGCACGTTCGAGGACGAGAGCCTGAAGCGCGAGATCGACGAGGAGGGCCTCCTGTGCATGGCCAACCGCGGCAAGAAGTGCGTCCCCTCTCCCTCTCCTCCCTTGCCCGCTCTCCCCCTCCTGACCCCGACGCCCCTCTCCGCGCGCAGCACCAACGGCTCGCAGTTCTTCGTCTCGCTGCGCCCCTGCCCGCACTTGGCCGGCAAGCACGTCGTGTTCGGCAAGGTCGTCAAGGGGTTCGAGACGATCGTCGCCATCAGCAAGATGCCCGTCGACGACAAGGACCGGCCGTTGAGCCTCATCACCATCTCGCACTGCGGCGAGCTCGAGCGCAAAGCCGGTGCGTCAGGTCGTTCCTCTCTGACGGGCTGCGGCCCTCGTCGCGAGCCTGTCTACGTGTGCCGTCACGACCCTGACCCACCTCTCTCCTCCCCGCAGCCGCCAAGCCCCCTCCTCCCTCCCCCTCCGTCTCCTCCTCCCGCTCGCGCTCCGCCTCGCGCTCCCGCAGTCGCAGCCGCTCGCGCTCCCTCTCGCCCGACCGCCGCCGCTCCAAGCGCTCGTCGCGCTCGCGCTCGCACAGCCGCCGGCGCGACTCGGAAGACGACGGCGCGTCCGGCTCCGAGTCCGACGAGGACGACGCCGGTGCGCGCCGCCGGCACCACAAGAGCAGCAGGAGCAAGGGCAAGAGCTCGTCGAGGCGGCACCGCAGCGGGCGGCACCACCACTCGTCGTCGTCGCACAAGAAGCGGCGGCACTCGCGCTCGCCGTCGCGCTCGGGCTCGGCACCCGCGCCCGCGCCCGATGCCGCAGCAGCAGCGCCGCAGCTCGGCGCCGACGAGCTCGCTGCGCAGCAGGCGCGCGCGGCGGACGAGGCGCAGCGCGCGGAGGACGAGCGGCGGGCGGCCGAGGAGCGTGCGCTCGAGGCGCGCGAGAGGCGCGAGCAGTACGAGCGCGACATCATTGCGCAGGGGGGCGTCATCTACAAGGGGTCGGGCAGGATGAAGGGCGGTGCGGCGGGCGGGCGCGGCGGTGGAGGAGGGAGGGGAGGCGGGATGAGGGGCTGGTAGACGCGCCGGGACGAGGCGGCGTCGGCTCGACCGCGCTCGAGGGAGCGCGACGGTGCGCGTCGACCGGCTTGCTGTCCTGCCGGGGCGAGAGGTGCAATCTCCGTCCAGCTCCGCCCGTCCAGCTCCGTCCTCGATCGGGCTTCGTCTCGCGCGTCTCGTACTGCGCCGCTTTGACCTTCTCAACTTGCTCTCGCTCGCTTCCGACCGCCCCTCTCGCGCTCTTTGCCTCGTCTCGTCGAGTGTGCCGGTATTTCGACGTCAGCGCTGGTCAGGAAGAAAAGGGGGGACCCGGGCTCCCTCGGTCGTCGTTCGCAGGGTTCCGCAGCGCACGTTGACTCTCGCTCGTCCGCCTTTCGCTCTTGGCTCCTTTTCCACCACCAGCTCACTCTTCCTCGTTCTCGACACGATCACGAGCACTACCGCACCAAGTACAGCAAGCATGTCGTCCGACTCGATCTCGTTCCTCCTCAACTGGTGCGTGCGCTCCCCCTCCTCGTCATCTCGCCCTCGTTCCCCTCGCTCGCGCTCCTCCTCCCGCGAGCGCAAGCTGCGGGTGCCTAGGGCCACGACGACAGGGACGGATGCTGACCCTCGGACCCGCGCTCGCAGGCACGCGACGCCGTATCACGCCCCGATCTTCCTCGCGCAGCACCACGGCTTCTTCAAGGACGAGGGCGTCAAGGTCGCCATCCTCGAGCCCAACGACGCCTCGGACGTGACTGAGCTGATCGGCCGCGGTTCGGTCGACATGGGCTGCAAGGGTGCGTCCTGCTCTCCTCTCTCGTCGTCGTCGTAGTCGTCGGCGGTCGAGCCTCGCGCTGATGCTTCCTTCCTTCCTCGCAGCGATGGTCCACACGATCGTGCGTCGTCTTCCTCCACCGTCCGAGGCCCTCTCGCTGACCCTGGGCTGGGCGATGTGCGCGCAGGCGGCCAAGGCGCGCGGCTTCGGCGTGACGAGCATTGGCACGATCCTCGACGAGGTTTGACCGCCTCTCTTCCTCCACCTCCTTCAACGTTCCTCTACGAGCACAAGCATCGCACGCTCGTGCCGCGCATTTCCACCATCGACCAAGTCGTGTGCAGGACGACCACTTCGTCGCCAAGGTCCGTCCTCCTCGACTCCCTCCCGCCTCGTCTCTAAAGGAGCAGGTCTGGGTCTGGGCCAGCCTCACGGCCAACTACACGGGTGTCCTGATGTCGTGGCGCTTCGCACTCTGCTCCCCCTGCGCCCTACCTCGCTGTGTCGCCGTCTCGGTCCGTCCGGGGCGTGCGGCAAGCGAGGGACCGGTCGCTCGGGGACGCCAGTTGTGCAGGCGCTGCGACGACGGGCTGAGATACACCGTTACCACCGGGATCGAGTTCATGCTCGCGTCGGGAGTAGTCCGTCTGCGCTCGCGCTCCACATCCTCGCTTTCGCCTCCGCCCTCCCTCCTCCTCCTCGGGTCGACCTTCTCCTTGACGGTCGGCTCGAGCCTCGAGCGCCTCGACTGACGGTCTGGGTTCTGCTTCTGCGCGCGCGCAGCCGTTCACGGGCCTCCTCTACCTCAAGGGCGGCGTCGAGGGCCACGCTCACGACATCGAGAAGGACCACTTCACCTCGCTCAAGGGCAAGCGCGTCGGTGTGCGTCCCTCTCTCTCTCCCTGCGCCTCGCATTCATCTCAGACAGCGCTTGACGCTCCTCCCCTCTCTGTCCTGCAGTACGTCGGCGAGTTCGGCCGCATCCAGTGCCTCGAGCTCGCCCAGAAGCACGGCCTCGTCGAGGGCGAGGACATCGAGTTCGTCCGCTGCGGCATGGACATCAATGGCGCCATCATCAGCGGCCGTATCCACGCGGGCGTCGGCATCGAGAGCGTCAACGGCGTCGAGCTCGAGCAGTGGTGCGACGTGCGTCGACCTTTCCCTCCGCTCGGACCTCTCCCCGCCCCGCCTCCTTCTCCTGGAGCCCGTCCTGACGCCACCTCGCCTCTCGCAGAGCGTTGGCCGCCCTACCTCGGACGTCAAGCTCATTCGCATCGACGAGCTTGCCGAGCTCGGCTGCTGGTCCGTCCTCTTCCATCCCTCCTGTACTCCGAGCCCTCCTCTGACGGCTCTCTCTTCGCAGCTGCTTCTGCTCGATCCTCGTCATCGCCAACGACACTTTCCTCGCCGCCAACAAGGAGAAGGTCGCCGCCGTCATGCGCGCCCTCAAGCGCGGCGCCGACCTCCTGCACAAGGACCCGGCCCAGGCGTGGCTCGACCTCCAGCTCGTCAAGAAGCAGTTCCGCACGAGCATCGGCGACCAGGGCAAGCCCAACTTCTGGGCCAAGATGTTTGAGCGCTGCTACCCGTTCATGAGCAAGGACCTCGTCAACGTCGAGCGCGACTGGCAAAAGGTCACCAAGTACTGCCAGCGCATCAACGTCTGCCCCGAGGGCTTCGAGGCCAACTACACGAACGAGTTCGTCCAGTGGGAGCACGAGGCTCAGCCCGTCGACCCCGAGGCCAACCAGGTTCTCCTCGTGCGTCCTCCTCTTCCGCTCTCGCCCACCCCTCGCTCGCCGTCCCTCCTCGCCCTCGTTGTCACCCTCGGCCGAGCCTGACATCCCCTTCTCTCTCGTGCGCAGGCCAAGCAGCAGGACGAGATCCGCAGCACCGGCGGCGTCCTCACCTCGGCCGCTCCGGTTGCCGTCGCCGCCTAGAGGTCCATGCGCCTCCCCCCCTCTTCTCTGAAGCTCAACACTTCCTCTCATTCTCGTTCTCTTGAGTAGTTCCCTGCCGTTCAACCGATGCAAAACCGTCGTTTCTCTCGTACCTCGAGCCGCATTCTGGCCTTCTCAAGTTGGCTCTCGACCGTCTCGCCTTCTCGCTCTTGCTCTCTCTTGCTCTCGCACGACAGCGAGACATAGAGAGACGTGTGCACGATGCGTCGAGTTGCGAAAGAGCGAACGAGGCGGTACAACAAGCTCCTCGCGCCTCTGACTCGCTGGCCCTCCTCCTTCTACTCGTCCGCACCGCCCGCCGCCGCCTCCTTCTTGCGCTTCATCTCCTCCTTCTTGGCCAAGTACAGCTGCTTCTTGCTAAGCTTCTTCGGGCCCGACGCAGCGGCGCCGCCCTCCTTCGGCGCGGCGTCGGCCTCCTTGGCGACAGGGGCGGCGGCGGCGGCGGGAGGAGCAGGCGGCGCCGGCGCGCGGCCGAGGACCTCGCTCTTGGCGTTGCGCGCCGCCATGGTCGCGCCCGACTTGGCCTTGCGGCCCTGCTTGCCGCCCTTCTTGAGCTGCGCCGGCGCTGCCGACTTGGCCGACGCCGCGCCTGCTGCTGCTGCGGGTGCTGCGGGCGCCTCGCCCTCCTCGACCTCGGCGGCGAGCGCGTCGATGTCGATCGGCTCGTCGTCGGCTGCCGCGGCGGCCTCGTCGACGCCGCCGGGCGCCTCGATCGGCGGCGCGGTCTCGTCCTTGACGAAGCAGGCGACGAAGAAGCCGTTGGTGCCGTCCTCGGGGAGGCAGCGCACGACCGAGTCGGCGATGGCTGCGAGCGCACGGAGTACAACGTCAGTGATCTGCTTCTCGTGACGTGCGCTCGACGGAGAGGAGGAGGGAGAGGGAGAGAGAGAGAGAGCCGGGACGCACTCTCGTCACCGCCGCACGCCGCGACACGCCCCCTCCGCTCCCACGTCGGCATGACCTCGTCCCTCGGCGCGAGCCTCCAGCCCATGTCCCTGAACTCCTTCTTGGCGAGGACGCGCATGACGACGCGCTCGTCCTCCTGCTCCCAGATGCTGCACGTCGAGTAGACGACGCGCACCGCGCCCGAGAAGCGCAGCGCGTGCGAGACGATGGCCATCTGGAAGTTGGACAGGGCCTTGATGCGCGCGAGCTGCTCAGCTTCGGGCGCCGAGGGGATGAGGTGGTCGAGGCGGGAGGGGATGCCGGAGCCGGCTGCGAGCGCGAGGGGAGAGAGTCAGGGTCGGGCGCGCAGGGGTCGACACGAGAGCGAGCGGGACGCACAGCAGGACGGGTCGACGAGGAGGTGGGTGACGTTCTTGAGCTTGGGGTCGTCCGGCTTGAGCGACAGGAAGTCGACGTTCATCGGCTGGACGTCTGCGGGCAGAGAGCGCGAGAGTCAGTAAGCGCCGCGACAGCAGCCTCCTCGAGAGGTGAAAGATCGGGAGGGGGCAAGGAGGGCGAGCGCAGACTCACTCTTGGCATCCGCGCGCTTGAGCATGTCCTTGAGCACCTTGAACCGGCCCTGGTCCCTCTCGCACGCCGTCACCTTGCCGTTGATCTCGTCGCCGGCGATGAGCGCGGCCGCCATCGTCGTCTTGTTGCCCGGCGCCGCCGTCGCGTCGAGCACGCGCAGGCCCTTGCCGCGCTTGGGCATGTCCTCGTCGGGCCCGATCTCGCCCGCGGCGCGAGCGGCGGCGCGGTCCTCGGCGTCGGCGAGCGCGGGCGTGAGGAGGACCCAGGCGGGCATGCACGACGCCTTGTCCTGCGCGAGGAGGCGGCCGTCCTGGTAGGCCGAGATGGTCGGGAGCGAGACGGCGGCGGGGAGGGCGAGGAGCGGCTCGATGTGGGCGTCGAGGGCGAACACCTTGGGCTTGCTCTGACTGCGCGCGAGGTGGGACGTGGTCAGCAGACCGCATCGAGTGCGTGCAGAAGCGAGACAGAGAGAGGGTGAGAGGGACGCACGCGGCAGCCAGCATCTCCTGAACCTCCTCGAACATCTCCCACCCGCCCTTTTCGAACCACTCGACGGCCGCCTCGACGCTCCACCTCAACGTGTTGACGCGCATCCAGCGCACCTCGCCGATGATGCCCTCGCTGCCGCCCTCCTCAGCGAACCGGTCGACGTCGTGCGCGCGCTTCTTGCCCTTGCCGATGCCCTCGAGCGACGACGCGACCTTTTCCGGGAGCGGGATCTGCAGGCCCTCGTTCGTGCCGACCTTGCGGCGGCGCTTCTCGCGCTCGTTCTCCTTCTCGAGGCTGCGCGCAGGGGAAGGAGGGTGAGTCCTTCGCCGTTCCCGAGAACGCGTTTGAGCGGCGCGAGCGCGCGTGTGGCGCAGCGAGGGAGGGAAGGACTCACGCAGGCTTGTACTTCTCGAGCTTCTTGCGGACCTTGTGCTCCTTGGGGAGCGTCAGCCCGCGCTTGGCGAACAGGAGGTCGTGGAGCATGACGGTCGCGAGGCTGTCCGGGGTCGGGGCCGCCTTGACGTGCTTCTTGGGCGTCTTGAGCGCCTTGTTGGCCGACGCGGCCGAGCCCGACTTGAGCGCGTTGGTGACGGACGCGGTCGACGACGGCGGGACGAACAGGGTCGGCTCGGAGGCGAGGAGCTTGGTCGCGGCGAGTAGGTGCTGGATGTGCGGGCGGTCTGCGGAGGTGGGTAAGCGTGAGCCGAAGGCCTTCGACAACGAGCCCCGATGCCCCTCGAGACAGCTGAGCGCGACAGGAGGACTGCAGGAGCTCACACTTGAGGCACTCGATCACGACCTTGAGGAAGCGCGCTCCCTCGCCGACCTTGCGGCCCTTGTTGGCCTCGGCCATGCACAAGCCCTTGACCGAACCCTTCTTGTTGTCGAGCGCATCGAGGATCAGGCCGGCACTGCGCGCGAGGACGAGCGGACGGAGGTTGAGAGAGGGGAGAGGGGCGAGGAGGAGGGGTCAGCGAGGCGCGGCGGGTGGGTGCGCTGGAAGGGGGGGACGCACCGGTGGTAGAAGTCCATGGCGCTGAGCTGTCTGGTCCTGCCTGGCGGGAAGACGAGGAGCAGCTGGTGCGGGTCGAAGCCAACCTCGCCTCGCCGAGCTCAGCTCCGGCTTGCTCCCCACCCACGACCGGCCGCTACAGACAAAGCCGTGTCTGGACTGCTCTCAGCGGTCGAGCTACCTCTCAAGCTCGTGCTAGAGCGCTCGTCTCGGCCGCACGAGCGCAGGCGCGCACTCCGCAGCCCGCTCTCCTCGCCGCGCCCGATGAGCCCCTCAAGCCTCGGCAACTAGCTCTGCCCGCGGTTGGGCCCGCGCAACTCGACGCTGAAGGTATTTCTCGCGCTGTCGGGCGGGACTTGGGGCGGTCGAGGCGGCAGAGGCAGTGCGAGGCGCCGACTCGCTCGGCAAGCTGTCGCCGCGACGAGCTGAGGGGCAGCCCGAGCTCTGAGGGTGCGCTACTCGCTCGCAAGACGACGAGTGAGCTCGTGCGCAGGCGCTGACGCCGGCTGCAGCGCGTGCACGCCTGCCCGGCTCTCGCTCAGCATGCCGGCCGCGCCTGCTCCGGCTCAGCTCTCGCTTTCCGCAGCTGTGTACCCGCTCGCCGACTCTGCGGTCCGTCACTACCTACGTTCACAGTTCAGCTAGCCGTTGTACATGCGGGCGGCGCCGCTCGTGCTCGAGGCGACGCCGCCGGCGCAGGAGCGGTCGAGCCGCGGTGGGAGCCCGTGTGCTCACCCGCGCCAGCCTCTCGCGCTCGGAATGCGCTGCTCGGCTCGTCGCCGGTCTCCTCGTCGAGTTCCACGGCGGCAGGAGGCCGAGCACGGCGTGTGCGAATCTGCGCGCCAGAGGTCGGTCGGCTCGTGCGCTGCGAGGACAGCAGCAAAGCGTCACACTGCGGCTGATCTCGAGCTCTCTTGGGGGGCGAGATGTCGCCATGACTGCACTGAAGCGGGCAAGCGAGCAGAAGAAGTACGAGTGAGCGAGATAAGCGAGTGAAAGGGTGAGAGACGGCCGGTCCGCGCGACCGTGAGAGCGGCGGGACTTGGCCGCGGCGGAGAGAGCGAGAGCTCGGCGCACCGCTCGTCGTCTCGCCCGGTCCAGCCGCCTCGCTCGCGCTCCTGCCTCGGTCCTGCCACCATGCCGACCAACGACAGCATCAAGATCTTCAGCGGTGCGTCCCTCTCCACTCTCCTGACCCTGGCGCGAGAGCCCTGCCGCGACCGAGGAGCTCATCGCACTTCCGTCGCTGCTCGCAGGCACGTCGCACCCGCAACTGGCGCAGCTCATTGCCAGGCGCCTCGGGTCGACTCTGGGCAGCTCGAGCATCGTCACCCTCCCCTCTGGCGAGCTCTCGTGAGTCGCCCGACCGACCCGCTCCTCGTTCCTCCCCGTCCTCCTCGCCCGCTCTTCCCCGCGCATCCCGGCCTCTTCGACCCTTCCTCGCCGCCCAGGCTCGCCAGCAGCACCCAGAAGCGTCCACGCTCCTGTGACTGAGCTGACCAACCCTCGCCGTTCCCCCACTGCAGCGTCACCTTCCACGAGTCGGTCCGCGAGGCCGATGTCTACATTGTAGCGACCGCGAGTGGAGACGAGACGAGCACCAACGGCGCACTGATGGAGTGCGTCCTCTTCCTCTCTACACTCCATCAGTGCCGAGCAGTCGAGCTGACCCCGTCTCCCGCGCAGGCTCTGCATCATGGCGCACACGCTCCGGATAGCTTCGGCTCGCCGCATCACCGCCGTCGTGTGCGTTCTCTCTCTCTCCTTCCTCGAGCAGAGCACAGGAGGAGGGCCGAGCTGACCCCGAGCGCACGCCCGCAGGCCGCACTTCCCCTACGCGCGGCAAGACAAGAAGGACAAGTCGCGCGCGCCCATTACGGCAAAGCTCATCGCCAACATGCTCGTGCGCGGCGCCGGCATCGACCACGTCATTGTGCGCACTCTCTCACTTCACTTCTCTTGTAGGAGAGGCGAGCTGCAGCGCGGCGCCGAGCTGACGACCCTCCCTCGTGCGCGCAGACGATGGACCTGCACGCGAGCCAGATCCAAGGCTTCTTCGATATCCCCGTCGACAAGTGCGTCCTCTCCTCTCTACCTCATACTCGCGCCGAGCTGACTCTCCCCTCCCCGCAGCGTGCGTCGCCGGTCCTCCTCGCCCTCGTCCGTCCCACTCCTCGCCGCCCGACTGACCCTCTCGCTCGCTCCCGCCCGCAGCTGTACGCCGAGCCGACCATGCTGCAGTACCTGCGCGACACGATGGGCAAGGAGATCAAGAACGCCGTCATCGTCTCGCCGGATGCGGGTGGAGCCAAGCGGTGAGTCGATGCTCCTCTGCTTCGGCGTTGCTCGGCGGGTCTCCCGCCGCCAGCCGTTAATGCAGTGGTCGAGGGTCTCGCTCACACTTGTCTCCTCGCTCACAGTGCCTCGTCGATGGCGGCCTCGCTCGACCTCGACTTTGCCCTGTTCCACAAGGAGCGCAAGAAGGCGAACGAGATCGCGCGCATGGTCCTCGTCGGCAACGTCGAGGGCAAGACGGCCATCCTCATCGACGACATGGCCGACACGTGCGGCACGCTCGTCATGGCCGCCAAGCACCTGCTCGCCGGCGGCGCAAAGCAGGTCTACGCCCTCGTCACGCACGGCATCCTCAGCGGCAAGGCGCTCGACAACCTCGCCGGGAGCGTCATCACCAAGCTCTTTGTCACCAACTCGATCCCGCAGGACCGCCACAAGGCCCAGTGCAAGATCCTGCGCGTGCTCGACGTGTCGCACGTGCTCGCCGAGGCAGTGTGCGTCCGGCTCGCTCTCTCTCTCCCTCTTGCGCCCGATGAGGCAGCTTTGCTGCGCTCGAGTGCGCTGGACGTGCGCGAGCAGCTTGCTGACGTCTCTTTACGCCGTCTACAGCCGTCGCAGCCACTACGGCGAGTCCGTCTCGGCCCTCTTCACCTCGGTGCCCTACGAGGTGCGCTCCTCCTCCCCCTCCTCCCTCCTCTCCTCACTCTCTGCCGCTCGCGCACCCTCGCTGACCCTCGCACCTCCTCTGCGCCAACCCGCAGGCCATCCAGGACCTCGAGTACCCCGTTTCGCCCGTCCCGAGGGCGGCCATCCCGGCGCACATCCTCGGGCAGCTCGAGCCGCAGACGCCGATCAAGGGGCAGCACTGAGGCGGCGACGCGAGGCGGTCGTGGATGGACGTGCAGGCGCAGTCGAGCGCGAGGGCGGCGGCGGCGGGCCGTGCGCGGCGGGCGCAGGTCGAGGTTCGGGCGCGAGGCGGTCCATATGTTTCTTCCTTTCTCTCTCTCGCTCCCTCGTAGTGCCCAAGGCTCAAAACATGCCATGTAGACTCTTTCATCGACGCCCTGCATGTCTGCGTGCTCGCTCGAGCGTGCGAGAGCCGCCGGACCTCTCGACTCGGGCGCGCTCTCAAGTCTCGCTTGACAGCTCTCGACGGATATGCTCTCGCTCGTCTTGCTCGCTCGAGGTCCTCGGTAGCACGATAAGGTACTGCATTAGACGTCGTCCTGCGCCGCCGCTCGTCACCGGTGCACCGACGAGCTCCCGTACCGCTTGCGCAACCCGACATACACCCTCGCCGCGCACGTCTCGTCGCCCATGGTCATCTTGACCGTGTAGTCGCACAGCGACCTGAGCAGCAGGTACGCGCGCTGGTTCTCCTCGTCCCACTTTGCCTGCTCCTCGAGGAGCGTCGCGCTCGGCGGAGCCCAGGGCGTCGACTCGGGCCGCGGGCGCCGGCCGTACAGGACGTCGGCCCACCCGCCGAGCGTCGCTGCCTCCTCGACGGCGAGGACCCACTCGTGCCAGTCGCCGTGCGGCGTCAGCCGCGGGACCCGGACGGTCTGCACGGACTGAAGGGCGAGGGCGGCTCTTGCTGGGTCGAAGAACATGAGGAGCTGCGCGAGCGGGTAGTGGGTCAGCTTGCGTAGACGCGTATCTCCTCCTGCTGGGTTCGGAGAGATGTGGGACTCGCCTTCGCGGTCTAAGGAAGCTGAGCCGGCGGGCAGGAAGGCGGCGAGGAGAGATGGGCGACCGGCTGCGGGAGAAGGCCAGGATCAGCTCGAGTCGCCGTGTGGGTCTGGTCAGGTTGCGAGAAGACACTCACTGCGGCGGCTCGAAGCCAGGAGAGCTGGAGAGGAGCAAGAGCGATGAGGTCGAGCGAGCACAATGACGGCGCGGTCCGTCCGAGAGGAGGCGTGTGCGCCGGGGCTGAGCAGACCGAGCGCCGAGGGCGATCGCTCTCCTGTTCGGACGAAAGGGAGCGAGCACGCGAGCGCGGCGGCTGTGCACGAGGTGACGCTGGCGAGGCGCTCGAGACGGGTCGCTCGGGGCGAGGCAGGCTTGCGGTCGAGCGGCGAGAGGCAGCGGCCACGGACCTGGCAGCTGGAAATGCTGCAGCAGTGCAGCTGAGGGTCCCACCGAGAGCGAGTGAGCGGGCGGGGAGCAAGAGCGGGGTCGAGCGAGAGAAGAGGGGAGGAGGAGGAGGAAGATGACGGCTCTCCTCCACTACACCGCGCTTGCTCCTGCTGAGCACCGCCAGACCAGCTCCAGCCTCTAATAGACCCGCTGCGAGTCATGCGCCGCGGCCAGCGGCACAACGCCATCACTAACTCGCCCATCGTCCGCTCGTTCATCCGACCCGTCCTCTCGACCACCACCGCTCCTCCAGCTACCGCCGCGAGCAGTGCAGCACAGCAAGAAACGTTCAACAAGTACTTGGGCGAGGTCGCGCAGCCGGACGAGCAGTGGTTGATCCCGACTCAGCCCTCGCTCGTCGCCGCGGGAGGAGCGGTCCTCGTCGAGGAGGACGCGGGCCAGCCCGGGTCGAGCGACGTCAAGGGCAAGAAGCGCGCTCGAGACGAGGAGCTCGACGGCGAGGCGCAGGCGGTCGAGTACGATGCGGCGGCGGGCACTCGGTTCGGCGTCCAGGTTCGCTACTCGGAGGACAACCTCCCCGCCGAGCTCGAGAAGTGTGCGTCGAGTCCCCTATCCCCTCGTCCGTGCTCGATACGACGTGCTGACTCGAACGACGCCCGCGCGCAGACTGGGCGCAACGGTACCGCCTCTTCTCGCTGTTCGACGACGGGTGCGAGATGGACCGCGAGGGGTGGTACTCGGTCACGCCCGAGAACGTCGCAGCCCAGATCGCTGAGCGCTGTGCGTCCTCTCTCTGTCCCGGGTGGGCGAGCGAGCGAGGAGCAGCCGCTGACTCGAGCTGCACGCGCGCAGGTCGGAGCGGCACCATCGTCGACGCGTTCTGCGGCGTCGGCGGCAACGCGATCCAGTTTGCCTTCACCTGCGAGCGAGGTGCGTCTCCTTTTTCCTCCTCACTCTCTTTCCTGCAGCTCACACCGCTCCAGAGCTGACCCCGAGCCTCTCCCCGCAGTCATCGCCCTCGACACCTCGCCCGTCCGCCTCGCGTGCGCCGCTCACAACGCGCGCGTGTACGGCGTCGCCGACCGCATCACGTTCATCCTCGGCGACTGGGTCGCCTGGGCGCGCGCCCACGCCGAGCGGCTCGAGCGCGGCGAGGTCGTGAGCGACGAGGAGCGCGTCGAGTGCGTCTTCCTGTCGCCGCCGTGGGGCGGGATCGACTACCAGACGACGCTCTCGACGACGGCGGGCCCAGCGCAGCCACCGGCGAAGAAGCGGCAGCGGCAGTCGGGCGTCCAGGACGGCGAGGACGACGCAGCGCCGGCACGAGGAGGCGCCTACCCGCTCTCGGCGCTCGCGCCGCTCCCCGGCGCCGACCTGTTCGCCCTCGCACGCCGACTGACGCCCAACGTCGCCATGTTCCTCCCGCGCAACGTCGATCTCCTCGAGCTCGCCACGCTGCCCGGGCTCGGCGAGACGGAGAAGGTCGAGGTCGAGGAGGCGTGGATGAGCTGGAAGTGCAAGGCCGTGACGGCCTACTTTGGTGACCTCGCAGTTGGGAACGGGTACGTCGAGGGAGCCGAGAACGAGGAGCGATGAGTCGAGCTGTCGTCGTGCAACTCATTCGAGCTGTCGAGCCGGTCGTCGCCCGAGAGTTTGCGAAGGTCGATGCGCGAGCGAGAGCAGGAGAGGACTCGAGCCGGTCGGTCGAGAGCTGCGTAGGCCTACGAGCGAGACGAGTACCTCGATATGAAAGCAAGACGGAAAGCGAGGCTCTGTCTGCCATCGAGCCGAGCGATCAGAGCAGATCCAGGGAGGAGGAGCTCGTGCGACGACCTTGCGCTCTCATGTCCGGCGGGCGATCGTGCTCCAGACATGCTCTCCTGCTCGCGCGAGTCTTCCTTTTGACAGCATCGTCCTGCATTACAACCCGCCCGCCTCGAGTACACCGTTCCAAGCCGACCCGCCCGGCACGAACCGTCTCAAGCTCCTCCCTGACCAGGCTGCCGGTCGACCGTGCGCTGCTGCGAGTGGGGGAGAGGAGAGACAGGGTCAGCTCGGCGACACAGAGGAAGGATCACAAGGCAGCAAAGAGAGAGAGAGGCGCACCTTGAGCGTGCTCGCCCTGCAGCTCCTCGTTGCCCTGGCGACCTTCGACGCCGCAGCGAGGGCAGTCTTGCGCGCCTCGTTGGCCGCCTTCACCGCGGTGGGGTCGCGCGGAGGCTTGGGCTTGGGCGCTGGGCGCGGCAGAGGGGGCGGCTTGATGGCGCGGATCGGCTTGCGAGCCGGAGCGGGCGCAGGCTGAGGGGCAGCCGGTGCGGGAGGTGGCCTTGAGCCGGGCTTGGGCCACTCGTAGGGCGATGGCATCTTGTTGACCTGCATGGTACGCGCCATGATTGAAACGCGTGCGAGCGAGAGGGAGGAAGCGCGGCGGACGAGGAGGCGAGGAGGCCCCGCTCGGTCGCTCGCACCTTCTGCTCCGCGGACCCGATCTCACCTTTACGACGTAGTCGATACCCGACGAACGAAGGAACCGCAAGAGCCGCAAAAGCCGCAAATCGACCTCAGGAGCAGCGAGACGTAGCGATGCGCAGCGAGAGGTCCGTGCCCTCAAGAACGTCGTCTCCATTTCACACTCTCGCCGGTCGAGCGACGACAGCGCGGCGTTGCGAAGCTCTGCGTGCAAACTCAAGCTCGCCTGGAAGGCATCGTACTGCAGCATTGCCCGAGTCCTGACTGTGAAAGCGCTGCTCTGACCCGACTTGCCGTCCGCAGCACCGCCCCCAAGCACGTCCACCGCCGCGCTCACACCGACCAAACGCTTCTGCGCACAGCAGGAAGGAGAGAAAGGGTCAGTTCGACGATGCAGAGGCGAGAGAGTGCAGAAGAAGAGAGACGAGAGCGCACCTCACTCCTCGTCCTTGACCTGCTCGTCCTCGTCGCCCGACTTGGCCGCCGCCTTTGCGGCCTGAGCCGCCGCGCGCGCGTCCTTGACGGCCTTGATCGACGCAGCGACCTCGTCGACAGGCTCGAGCTTGACCTCGTCCTCGGGCTTGATCTCGTCCTCGGTCTTGATCTCGGGCTCGGGCGCGGCGGAGCGGCCTGGGACGAACCGTCTGGCGGGCGCGGCGGTGGAGGTCGAGGAGCTGGCGGCGGGCGGCATAGGCTCCGTGAGCTCATCTGAGGCGGGCTCGGGCTTGGGCTGCGGCTCAGGCGCGGCCGAGCGAGCTGGCTCTGACCGCTTGCCGCGCACGACGGCCGCTTTGGCTGCGTTGAGCGTCGGGGCCGGCTTCTTGGGCGCAGGCCGAGGAGCTCTGCCGCCGTACGACTTCCTCGCGGTCTGCTTGGTGCGGCCCATGGTGGATGAGGTGCGAGACGAGAGGAGGGAAGGCAGGCGCGGCGACGTGCGCGCCCGCTCGGTGGTCGCTCGCACCTCCTCCTCCGCGGACCTTGATATCGCCCTCCTCGAAGCAGCCCGTGCCCGGCGCACGACCAACAGGACGCGCACAGCGAGCGAAGAAGCAAGAGCGAGACAGAGCAGCCGAGCGAGGAAGAGGCCCGAGCACCAAGTCGGCTCGCTCGCGCTCTCGCAGATCCAGCGACCAAGACGAGGTTCTGGGAAGCCGCACTCTCGGTACAAACGACCCCTACAAGCCCCGAGCCCGACTCCCCTCCTCGCTCGACCCGCACCGACCCCTCTGCACGCGACGACGAGGCCGCGCAAGTGGGGGAAGAACGGAAATCGACGGTTGCAGCGACGGCGGGAAAAAGCACAAGTGGAGAGGGAGTGCTTTTTACGCCGAGCGGGCAGCGGCCTTCTTGGCCTTGACGGCGCTGGCGACCTGCTTGCGCTCGGCGAGGCGCTTGGCGACGACGACCTCGTACTCGGCCTTCTGCGCCTTCTGCGCCTCGGTCTTGCGGCGCTTGAGCGAGCGGAGGTGGCGGCGGCGCTGGAGGCGCTCCGGGGTGACGAGACGCTGGATCTGTGAGGCGTGGGAAGAGAAAAGAGGGTCAGTCAGGCTGTCGGGGGAGCGAGTGGGAGCTGCGAGAGAGCCAAGATGGAAGAGGGAGGAGGGAGACGAGTTGAGGCGGGGACGAGGCGAGGGGTCGAGCCGGATCACAGGCGCGAGGAGGTGTGTAGAGCGTGTCCGAGCAGGGGGCGAGAGGCGGGGAAGGGTGGCCGTCGCTGGATCTGGAGAGCGAGAGGGGGAGGAGGACGGACCTTGGGCGCCTTGGTGTAGGGCTTGGCACCCTCCTTCTTCGGGACGACCTCGCGGCGGATGACGAACTTGCGCACGTCGTCCGACTTGTCGAGGTTGAAGAAGCGGCGGATCTTGGTCGCGCGCTTGGGGCCGAGGCGCTTGGGCAGGACCGTGTCGGTCAGGCCCGGGATGTCCGACTCGCCCTGCTTGACCACGACGAGGTGGAGCGCGCGGACGTCCGGGCCGACGATGCAGCCGCGGACCGACTTGCGCTTGCGCTCGCCGTCGCGGCGGGGGCGGTAGCACGAGTGGCCCTTGGCGAGGAGGAGCTTGACACGGTGCGGGACAAGGACACCCTGCTTAAGCGGGAATCCCTGCTTCTGCACTCGGTGAATGCCCCGGCAGCACGTGGTAGTCGAGCGGTGGTGGTGGTGGAGGTCGAGGAGCGGGGTGGTGGTCGGTCAAGGCGGGGGCGAGGAGGGGGAGCGCAAACAGCGGCGGACGCGTGCGAGTATGGTGTCGGCGAGAGGAGTGTGTCGGAAGAGGTGGAGAGGAGGCGGGCAAGACGCAGTGAGCTGCCGCACTCGACAGGACGAGAGGCCGAGAGGAGCGAGAGGAGGACGCACGTCGTTGCCGCCGGTGATCCTCACGACGTAGCCCTTGAACTCGTCGCCGAGGGCGTCAGCCGGGACCTCCTGGGCCATGCGCTTCTCGTAGAAGATGCGACTGCGGTCGAGCAAGTGCGGGGCCTGGAGTCAGCTCGAGCTCGAAGACGACGACGGTGCGGCCAAGGCGAGAGAGGGAGGGGTGGACGCACGTCTTGCGCTCGTCATCGATCTCGATGGTCTTCTGCTGCCCGGTGGCAGGGTTGGCAAAGCACAACTTCATGCTGTAGGCGGCGAGAGGGGAAGTGGGTCAGCGCGACGAGCCGAGGCGAAGGTGGACCGGGGTGCTGCTGCGCCGCCTCGTCGCCCGTCCTGCGCCCGCCGTTCGTGCCCTGCTGCCTCCAGAACAGTTCCTCCAGGCTGACAGGCCCCTCGTAGACCTCGCAGGCGCGGTGGACGGGTCGTGCGAGGGCGAGTCCTCCATTTTTGCCCCGGCGCAGGCGGGCTCGAGGCGGGTCGACGGCGATGCGGGCGGGTCGGTTGGGGCGGTGGGTCGACAGGTGGTAGAAGCTCGAGTGCACCTGAGCAGTGGGGCAGAGCTTACGTGACCGAGGAGACGAGGGAGAGAGGCGAGACGAGGCCGGGGCGGCGAGCGAGGCGAGGTCGGCGGCGGCGGTCCAGGCGCGCGAGCAAACCTCTGCGCGGCCGCTCCTCCTCGCGCTCTCTTCTCCTTCTTCGGACCCTTTCGCTGAAGCTTCCCCGACTTGTGAGTCGCCTGACTGTGCTGCAACGCCCAGGGCTCGCCTCGCTGACCTCGCCTCCCACCCCTCGTCCCGCTCTCCTCCTCCTCGACGCTCCCCTCCTCCCCTCCACACCACCTCGACCTCGACCCTCCCCAGTCTCGCCGTCGCCACCCCGTAAGCCCCTTGACCCTCTCTCTTTGCAGCATGCGATAGCAGTCGCGCCGTGCCCCCCTCGTCGAGGGCCAGCCCGCAGCCTCGTCTCTCTCCGCCAGAACGAGCTCGGGTCGCGCAGGGGACAGGAGAGCTGGACTAGGTTCCCTCTTGAATGAGGTGCTGACAGCTGCTCTTGCGGTTGGCCTCCTTCTCTCGAAACAGAACGTGCGTCCCACTCTCCCTCGTCGAGTCGCGCTCCAGCGAACCGTGCTGACCCCTCGCCTCTCCTCCTCCCCTCTCTCGCGCTCTAGCTCCCGCCTTCCGACGCGCCCGACCCTACAGCCCCCGACAACTTAGCCAGAATGGGTCGCATGCACAACCCCCACAAGGGTATCGTGCGTCCGCCTCTCCCTTCTTCGCGCGCCTCGTCCCCTCCCGAAACGCGTCGCTGACCCTTGCTCCTCTCTCTCCTCATCCACAGGCGGGCTCTGCCCTCCCGTACAAGCGCTCGGCGCCGCGCTGGCTCAAGACCTCGCCCGACGAGATCAAGGAGCAGATCTTCAAGCTCGCGCGCAAGGGCCTCACGCCGTCGCAGATCGGCGTCATCCTCCGCGACTCGCACGGCGTCGCCCAGGTCAAGTCGGTCACCGGCAACAAGATCCTGCGCATCCTCAAGACTGCCGGTCTCGCCCCGCAGATCCCCGAGGACCTGTACCACCTCATCAAGAAGGCCGTCCAGGTTCGCAAGCACCTCGAGCGCAACCGCCACGACAAGGGTGCGTCCGCCGTCCGCTCTATCGCGTCTGGGCCTTTCTCGTGCGCCTTGTGCCGTGCGCAGGAGGTCCTGATCGTTGAGCGTGAGCCCGGACGCACGCTGACCCCTGTCCTCGTCCCTGGCAGACTCGAAGTTCCGCCTCATTCTCATCGAGTCGCGTATCCACCGCCTCGCGCGCTACTACCGCACCAAGTCGCAGCTCCCGCCCACGTTCAAGTACGAGGCCGCGACCGCGTCGACCCTCATCGCCTAAGCGTCGGTTCTCGGACCGGCTCGGGCTCTGCGGGGAGGGGTTACGGAGCGCGATGCGCTGGAATTCAGTCGTCGGGCTTCTCTCGAGCGTGTGTGCGTCGTCGAGAGCGTCGAGAAGCGCGAGAGAGCAAATGAGAGCGCGAGAGGCGTCGGCGAGGGAAGCTTTCGAGCTGTCGAGCTGCCGACGGCTCCCTCGCCTGTCCTTGCTCCTCTCGCCGTCGCTTGGTCGGCGTCGCGAGCTTGCCACGCTGCGAGCGTCCAGCGCGCCGTCGACTCGCTCGGATCGTCGACAAGGAGCGAGTCGAAGAGCGAGTCGAGGGGAAGCCGCTCGGACCTCGCGACCGCCTCTTCCTCGCCCGCTTCACGGCCTCGCTCTCGCACCGCGCACCCGCCGTTCCCGCACGTACCGTGCGCGGACTTTCCGGCGTCGCTCGCCCTGTGCACGCCGTCGCCCGGCGAGGGACCGACCGAGCAATTTGCGGGAGCGGAAGCCTAAGCGCGTCCAGTCGCGACGCTCCTCTCTCTCTTGGCTCCAGTGCCTCTCTCGCACCTCGCCATGACTTGCACAAAGCAGGCCGCGCGCAAGTCGACCGGCGGCAAGCCTCCCCGCAAGCAGCTCGCCGCCAAGCTTGCGAGGAAGCAGCACGCCGCCGACGCTTCCTCCACCGCCGCCTCCTCGTCCTCGGCACCGTCGACCTCGACCAGCGCCGCGCCGCAGCAGCAGGCCGACACTAGCACGGCCAAGGTCGCCAAAAAGAAGCAGGCCAGCAAGATGCGCAAGGCGGCCGCTGTCGAGGCCAAGGCGCGTGTCGGCTCCTCCTCGTCCAACTCGGAGCTCGCCGAACCTGTCGAGCCTGTCGAGACGGAATGAGGTGCGTCTCTCTCTCTCTCTTCCCTGCTTGTCGGACACGACACGTAAGCTGACCCCTCACGTTTCATTCCCACGCAGGTCAGTCAGGCGAAGCGCGACTCTGTGCGGCGCCTTTCGAGGTGGACGGCATTCTGCGTCGAGGCGAGACGGCGTTGCCGAGATCCAGCACGTGCAATCTGTATCGTTCTTCCTGCTGCTGCGCCGAGCCCGAGAGCGCGCCGCTGCTGTACGGCTCGAGAGGGCGAAGTCGTCGCACGAGCCCCTGCTCGTGGATCTTGCTCTCCTCGCTCGGCTCGCCGGCAGCTAGAGCCTCTCGCTCTCTCTCATCCGTGCGCACGAGGAGTCGCCCGACACTCAGGTCGCTCTGGCCAGCTCTCAAGCGCTCAGCCCAAGACTCGGGCTCTCACTCGCTCAAGCTAAGCAGAGTCGAGCCGACGAGGCGAGTTGCACGACGACCGACGCTACTCAGCGCTCCTCCTCGTCCTCCACTCCCTCGACGTACCCGTTCCCGACTGCGAGGTCGCCAAAGTAGGCCGTCACGGCCTTGCACTTCCAGCTCATCCACGCCTCCTCGACCTCGACCTTTTCCGTCTCGCCGAGCCCGGGCAAGGTCGCGAGCTCGAGGAGGTCGACGTTGCGCGGGAGGAACATGGCGACGTTGGGCGTCATGCGGCGCGCGAGGGCGAACAGGTCGGCGCCGGGGAGCGGGGCGAGCGCCGAGAGCGGGTAGGCGCCTCCTCGTGCGGGCGCTGCGTCGTCCTCGCCGTCCTGCAGGCCCGACTGCCGCTGCCGCTTCTTCGCCGGCGGCTGCGCAGGGCCCTCCGTCGTCGAGAGCGTCGTCTGGTAGTCGATCCCGCCCCACGGCGGCGACAGGAAGACGCACTCGACGCGCTCCTCGGCGCTCATCTCCTCGCCGCGCTCGAGCCGCTCGGCGTACGCCTGCGCCCAGGCGACCCAGTCGCCGAGGATGAACGTGATGCGGTCGGCGACGCCGTAGACGCGCGCGTTGTGCGCGGCGCACGCGAGGCGGACGGGCGAGGTGTCGAGGGCGATGACTGCGGGGAGAGGCTCGGGGTCAGCTCTCGAGCGGTGTGAGCTGCGGGAAAGAGAGCGAGGAGGAAGAAGGAGACGCACCTCGCTCACAGGTGAAGGCAAACTGGATCGCGTTGCCGCCGACGCCGCAGAACGCGTCGACGATGGTGCCGCTCCGACCTGCGCGCGTGCAGCTCGAGTCAGCGGCTGACCCTCGCCTACTCGCCCGCCCGGGAGGGAGAGAGGAAGAGGACGCACAGCGCTCGGCGATCTGGGCTGCGACGTTCTCGGGCGTGACCGAGTACCACCCCTCGCGGTCCATCTCGCACCCGTCGTCGAACAGCGAGAAGAGGCGGTACCGTTGCGCCCAGTCTGCGAGCGGGCGGCGTTCGGGTCAGCACGTCGTCTCGAGCACGGACGAGGGGATAGGGGGCTGGACGCACACTTTTCGAGCTCGGCGGGGAGGTTGTCCTCCGAGTAGCGGACCTGGACGCCGAACCGAGTGCCCGCCGCCGCATCGTACTCGACCGCCTGCGCCTCGCCGTCGAGCTCCTCCCCTCGAGCGCGCTTCTTGCCCTTGACGTCGCTTGACCCGGGCTGGCTGCCCTCCTCGACCACAAACGCTCCTCCCGCCGCCCCGACGAGCGAGGGCTGAGTCGGGATCAGCCACTGCGCGTCCGGCTGCGCGAGCTCGCCCAGGTACTTGTTGAGCGTCTCTTGCTGTGCTGCGCTGGTCGTGGCGGTGCTCGACGGGGTGGTTATGGTCGAGAGGACGGGTCGGATGAACGAGCGGACGATGGGCGAGTTGGTGATGGCGTTGTGCCGCTGGCCGCGGCGCATGGTTCGCAGTGGATCGAGTGGGTGCTTGTGCTGGTCTGGCGGTGCTCAGCTGGAGCTAGAGCGGTGGAATGGACGAGAGCCGTCATCTCCCTCCTCCTCCTCCTTCTCCTCTCCACCTCGGCGCTCTCTCGCTCGAGACAGCTCACTCGCTCACAGCGCGACCCTCGGACGCACTGCTGCGCCAATTTCCGCTGTCCGGCCAGCACACTGTGCCCCTCGCCGCTCGACCGCAAGCTTAAGCCCGCCTCGCCTCGGCCGACTCCGTCGTCTTTCGAGCCTCCCTGCGTGCACAGCCACCAGCTTTGCGTGCTCGCTCCCCCTCGAGGCGGACAGGAGGTCGATCGGCGTCGGCGGTTCGGCCTGCTTCAGCTCGTACGCGCATGCCTCTCGGACAGACGCCGGCTTTTTGCCGTTCGCTCGGCGACGCTGCTCCTGCTCTCTCTTCTCCCTCTTAGACTGCCATAGCCATAGTCGGTGCGTATCCTTCGTCCTGCAGGCATCCCTTCGTGCTCCTCGAGCTGACGCAGAGCGGCTCGCAGGTTCGGTGTCCCCTCGTCAACCTCCCGCTCCCCTCTCCGTCTCTCGTCATGACCCGCCAGCAAGACGAGCACGAGAAGGCGGTCGCCCAAGCGGCTGCCATCATGACAGCCCTCAAAGTGGGCAAGCTCTCGGGCAGCGCAAACTGGCGCAGCTGGCAGCTCGCCATCCAGGAGGCTGCGACCCTCTGCCAGTGGGACGACGCCCTGTACCGCGCGCCTCGGCTCAACGAGTCGGTCAATTACGAGACCACCATGGCGATCTACGCTTGGCTGCGGTCCACGTGCATCGCCGAGGTCAAGGAGCACATTGTCCACGCCCAGTCTCCGTACCAGGCGTACCAGATCCTGCGCCTCACGTTCGGGCCCGAGTCCGCCGAGGGCAAGCGCTACGCTGCCGAGCAGGCGCGCATCAAGGCCCTCGCGACGCCCGGACAGTGAGGCGTCGACACGCCGTTGCGCTCGAGGCGCGAGATGGAGCAGCGGTTCGAGCGCGAGGGTCGGTGGCCTTCTTCCTCGTCCGAGTAGCTCTCGTGCAACTCGACGTTGGTCAGCTCGCTCCTCTTGTCGAACGCTGTCGAGAGCTGCACGTCCCTGAGAGCGAGCCGAGCATGCAAAGCTGTTCGTGAGCAGCGAGTCTCTCGTCCTCGAGCGACAGACCCAAGAGCAAGCAGAACCGGTCGACGATGCATCCTCTCGCGCTACCTCGCTTCTCCTGCACCAATCTGACTCCCCTGCACCTCCCTCAGCCCGCCCTCGACCCACTCCTCGACCCTCCCGCGCGCGAGCCGCCCCTCGCCGTCAAAGAACGCGCCGCAGGGGCTCACGAGCTGGACCTGCGCGCGGTGCAGGAGCGCCTTGCCTGCGCTACTCGAGTGCGCGTACGAGAGCGTGAGGGCGTAGAGCGGGTAGGCGGCGGGCGAGGGCGAGGGCGGCTTGGTGCGGGAGGAGGAGGACGAGGACGACGAGGTTGACGAGGTGGAGGGGAGAGAGAGCGAGGGCGTCGGCGCGAGGAGAGAGAGCGGGAACGGGACCCAGGACGAGGCGGTGAAGGTGCGCGGCGAGGCGGCCGCGAGCGACGAGACGCTCAGGCGCTCGGTCGAGATCTGCGCGCGAGGGCAGGTGGTCGTCAGCCCGAGCGGCTCTGTACCAGTGCGCGCACGAGTGCTCGCGCGCAAGCTTGTGCGTGCGACGAGCACTTGAGGACAGGGTAGTGGGCCGGGACGTACGCGCGAGGCGAGAGTGCGGCGCTTGCCCTCGAAGATGGTGTTCTTCTCGACGAGCGCGACGTAGAGCGCGAGCGCCGTGTTGAGCGCGATGTACCTGCGCGCGCGGTTCTCGAGTCAGCTGTGCGCTCTCACGGAAAACCAGAGAGAGGGAGCGGGAGAGGGAGAGGGAGAGGACGCACAGGGCGACGCCGACCGAGACCCAGAAGGTGCTGTCGTGGAACGGCGTGCGGTACCCGTAGTAGCCCGTCGCGGCGGCGACGGCGACGCTCGACCACCCGAGGGCGAGGCGCACGTCGTCGTGGCGGTACGAGCGCGTGAAGGGCGCGCGAGAGGCGGGCGAGGTCGAGGTGGTGGTGTCGGCGGGGCGCGAGAGGAGGTCCTTGACGTGGTCGTCGAGGGCGTTCTTGAGCTCGGTGATGTTGGCCGAGTTGACCTTGGGAGCAGGAGTGCGGTCAAGAGCGGGCGGTGCGTCTTGCGCAGAGGCGGAGGGGAGAGTGGCTGTGGGGAGGAGGTGAGCGACGTGGAGAGAGAGGCGAGGGCTGGGGGGACGCACCGAGTTGCTCTGGAGTGAGTGCGACAGTCTGCTGAGACTCTTGAGCCTTGGCGGCGTTCTTCTTGGCCATGGTGAGTGTGGTCGAGAGGGAGAGCCGCGAGGACGACGACGACGTCGAGTCGCGACGACGAACGAGCACCGCCTCGCTCCCACTCTCCCTTTCGCTCAGAGTGGCAGCAGAGGAGGCCACACGCTCGCCATGGCCTCCCTCGCCGACCTCGTTCCGCTCCTGCACGCCCAGCCCGACCCGTACGCCCCCTACTTCGACGACCGCCTCCTCATCTCGCTCGTCGTCGCCCTCGCCTCGGGCCACCCGTCCATCGTCCTGCGCCTAGGTCCTGCTCCTCTCGACGACGCGCAAGGCCGCGCATCCCGACACGAGCTCGTCCGCAGGGTCGCAGACGAGGTAGCCTGGGTGCGCCCCCTCCCCCTCCCCCTCCCCCTCCCCCGAGTCGCTCGGCTTCCGCTGACCTCGATCGACGCACTCGCGCGCAGATTTGCGCCTTTGCCTTTGCCCTCTCGAGCCACCGCGTCTCGTGCTCGCCCAAGCTCTCGTCGACCGCCTTCCTCAAGGCCCTCTTCGCCCCACCAGCCTCGGCCTCGGCGCCCGCGCCCGACCCGCTCGACGTCTCGCCCTCGCGCAAGGACAGCCTTGCGTCGCGCGCGAGCCTCGACGCGCCGCAGCGCAGGACGCCGAGGAGGAGCCTGACGGGCCCGCTCGAGGTGTCGGTCGCGCGCGCGAACGACGACTACACCGACCCTAGGAGGGCCCGCTCGCCATCACGAGTGCGTCGCTCGCTCTCCCTCCCTTCCTCTACCTTTCCCTCCCGGTGCATCGCGCTGACGTTCCCACGGCAATAGCTCGACTTCCTCCGCACCCCCACCTCGCCCACCCCACCGACCTCCCTCCCCTCGTCGGCCCCGCCCTCGCGCATCTCGTTCTCGGACCTGACGGGTCCCGCACCAGACGACGGCGAGTCGTCCGCCGGCGAGGACTTGTACCCGGTGGCGACCTCGCCGATCCGCCACGGCGCGGCCGCGGCCGCGGGCGGCATGGGCGCGGGGGGAGGCAAGTCGGGCAGCCTCGGGCGCAGGACGGCGCTCGGCGCGAGGGGCGGCGCGCTCGGTGGGTCGCCGAGCCCAGACCGGGAGCGAGAGCGGCGGAGGGCGCCGGGTGCGCGGCGGCACACGGTCGGCGCGAGGGACGCGAGCGGCGTCGGGCTCGGGCTCGGTGTCGGCTACAGCGGCGGCGGCGAGCTCGCCGCGCCGCGCCCGGCGAGCCCGCGCCTTGCGCGCGACGGCAGCGGGTACTTTGGGCCACGTAGCAGCAGCGGCGGCGGCGGGCCGGCGGCGCTCGCGCAGCAGCACGCGTCGTACCTCGAGCAAGCCGACCGGCGGCCTTCGATCGCGTCGATCCAGTCGAGGGCGTCGACTGCGACGGGCGCGAGCCCTGTCGCACAGAGCGGTGCGACCCTCGGCGCCGGGACGACCTCCCCGCTGCGAGCACAGCACGGCCCGTCGCCCTCCCCGCTCGCCGCGTCCTCCCTCGCGACGCCCTCGTCCTCCTCGCGCCCGAGCTCCCCCAGCCGCCCCAGCACGCCCACCTCACGTCCCTCGCCTGCGCGCCCGCGCCCATCCTCGACGTACCCTCCCCCTTCGCGCCCCGCCTCAGCGGCGCTCGGGCCGCTCCCTCCCTCCTCCTCCACCATCGCCGGCGCTGCCGCCGCCGCAGCGCAGCCACACCGCGCCTTCCCGCAGGTCCTGATTCTCGAGCACCTCGAGCGTGCGCGCCCGAGCGCACAGCAGGCGCTGCTCGGCGTCCTGCGGGACCGGCGCGTCGTGCTCGGCGGCGGCGGCGGCGCTGGCGCCGCAGCGGGTCCAGGGCTCAGAGGGCCAGCGGCGCAGCGGAGGGCGCTCGGTGACGAGGGCGGGAGCGCGTTCCGGCCGGGGAGGAGGGCGGCGCGCGGCGGCGCGGCGGCGGGGGGTGCCGGTGCCGCGGCGGGCGAGGGCGAGGACGGCGGCGCGGCGCAGGGGGACGGGACGTGGAACGTGCCCGAGGCGTTCTTGTGCATCGCGATCGTGTGGGACGAGGGCGCGACGGGACAGGGTGCGTGGGGTGGCGTGTCGAGGCACTTGGTGCGTGGCGTCTTTCCCTCTCTCGCTTCTGCATCCGGCCGACGCTCTCGCTGACGCTCTTGCACTGCAGCTTGACCGCTTCGCGCTGTCGCACACCATCCCAGGGTCCTCCCTCCTGTCCTCCTCGCGCTTCTTCGCGCCGTCCCCGCCCTCCTCGACCTCGCCGCACCGCCTCGCGCAGCCCGCCCTCCACCTCCCCGAGCACGCCCTCCCATCCTACCTCTCCGACTCGCTCGACACGTACACTTCGGACCTCGTCTCGGCCCTGCGGCACCACCCGCAACTCGACGGCCGCATGCTCACCGCCAACGCCGTGCGCCACCTGCGCCGCGCGACGCGCGTCTGGGCCGCGCTCACCAAGGGTGCCGTCCTCTCCCTCGGGCCGGCCCCTCTCCGGACCACGGGCGCAGAAGACGACGCACAGCTCGACGGTTCGCGCAGCGTCGCGCTGAGCGTGCCGCCCGGCGCCGACGCGGCCGACGTGCTCGTCCTCCCCGCCGACGTGCTCGCCGTCGCGCTCTCGGTCGTCGGGCACCGCCTCGCGCTGCGCCGCCCCGAGGACGAGAAGAGCTTGTTCTGGGGGAGCGAGGTCGGCGCGCTCCGAGGGAGGAGGGGAGAGGTCGGCGAGCGAGGGAGGGTCACGGTCGAGGCGGTCGTGCGCGAGGTGGTCGCCGTTGTGTAGCACTCTTTCTCGCTCTTCTTTGTTGCGCTGTTCTCGCTGTTGATGCCACACTTCATTTGCGCTGCTAAACGTTCGCGCTTTCGAGAGAGACGGCGAGCGGCGAGATGCGCCAAGTCGCGGCTCCACTCGGCGGCCCTCTGCGCTCTCCCCCACCTCGCTACGGCCCAGCATGCTGGTCCTCACGCTCAGCGACATCCTCGTGGTCATCGCTGGCTTGTGCGCGGTCGGCCTCTTGCGCCGCAGGAGCTGGAAACGGGACCATCCCGACCTCATCATCGAGCAGGCGAGTCGACCTCCTCCTGTCCGCTCTACCTCGTGGGGGACGCCTTGCTGACTCCCAGTCACCTCACAGCTCTTCCTGTACCCTATCAAGGGCCTGCGACCGCTATCGGCGCCGCGTCTCGAGCTCGCCGACCTCGGGTTCAAGCACGACCGCCGTTTCATCCTCGTCTCGCCGGCAGAGGACGGCTCGCATGAGTGTCACCTCGCGGCTACCTATCCCTCAGTGCGTCCTCGCTCCATGCTGGTGAGCGCGGTGCGAGCTGACGAGCCTCGCCCTCTCACCCCTCTCCTCCTCCTCGCCCACAGCACGCCCTCCTCCGTCAGTCGATCGACCTGGCCGCCCAGACTCTCACCATAACGCCGCCCTCAACCGACGACAAGCCCCTCACCGTCCCGCTCTCGCCCCCGACCGCCGGCCTCGCCGCCGTCAAGGTCGAGCTGCACAGCTCGCCGACGCTCGCGTACGACCTCGGCGACGAGGCGGCTGCGTTCTTCACGCGCCACTCGGACGGCAAGGCGACGAGGCTCATGTTCCTCGAGGAGGGCGCGAGCGCAAACCGCAAGGTGCTCGGGTCGATCGCGCTCGGCGCAGACGAGTGCGTCCTCCTCCTCTCCGGGCGGGTCGACCTTTGCCACGACGATGCGCTGACTTGACCTTCCTGCTTCGCAGGAATATCGCCTTCCAAGACTGGTGCGCTCGCTCTCCCTTGCGCATCTCTCTCCCCCCCAGCCGCAGTTGACCCCGACCGCCTCGTCCCTGCAGCGCGTCCTACATGATCGCCTCGTCGAGCTCGCTCGCCGCCTTCTCGCAGGCCCTTGGGCGCGACATGCCGATCGAGCCGCTGCGGCCCAACATCGTCGTCGGGCCAGCCAAGCCGGGCGGGCTCAAGCCGTGGGCCGAGGACTTTTGGTCGGAGCTGCAGGTCCAGGGCAAGAGTGCGTCTCTCTCTCCCCCCTTCTCCTCGTGCTTGACGGCGAGTCTTGCTCCCTCGCTGAGGCTCGACACCTGCAGCTACTTTCCGCATCACGTCCAACTGCGTGCGGTGCATCTCGCTCAACATCGACTACGACACGGGCAAGCGGCTCGAGGGGACCGGCTTGCCGCTGCAGTGCGTCCACCTCTCACCGTGCTTGTCTCCAGAACGTGCAGAGCTCCCGAGCTGACTCTTGCATCGTGCAGGGCGCTCGCCAAAGACCGGCGCGTCGACTCGGGCTCGTACAGCCCGGTCTTTGTGCGTCCTCTCCCTCTTCCCCCTTCCGCCCTCGCCCTTCCCGAACCCCGTCCTGACCTTGCCCCTCTCCGCACAGGGTCGCTACGCCTTCTCGACCGACGTCGGTGCGCCGCCTCTTCCCCTCGGGCCGCTCCCTGCACGACCCTCGGCTGACGGATTCGCGCCCTGCAGGTCATGTCGTCTCGGTCGGCGACAAAGCGGCGGTGACGGCCTTGTACAAGCAGAGGACGACGTTCAGCTGGCCTGGTATGTAATGCGACCGTGCTCTGTGTCGTACGCGAGCGGCGAGAGCTCGGCGAGAGCTGCAGCGAGCGCCGCAGGCCGAAAAAGCGCTTTCAGGGTCGCCCAGCGGCGGCGCTCCCGCTAGTTCTGCGAGACTGTCAGAAAGCGAGAGAGACTCTAGAGACGCTGCAGACGAGCCACAAGGCGCTGGGCGAGGCCAGCAGAAATGGCGCACCCGGCTCAGCGTGCTGGCCCCGCCCTGTTCAAAATCGCGCGCAGCGTCGCTCCCACGGCCAAGTCCCCGCTCGCTTCATCTTCCTCGCTCGCTCGCTCCTCCTCGGCAGCACCCAGGGCCACCAAACTGCCCCAGACCGGCTTTGGGTGCTTCTCGCTCCCACCCGAGCCGGTCCAGCTGCTCCTCGACGTCCTGCTTCGCTCGCTGTATCCGCCAGTCGAGAAGCCGTCCTCGCACCCTCTCGTACCGCCGTAGCCCGCCTCGGTACAGCGCGCCGCCCCCTCCAGAGCCACCGCTGGCACCTCCTGCTGCCGCCCGCACCCGCCCGAGCCAAGCACGGCGCCGCGCCGAGGCCGTTCGCCTCTCTCTCTCCTTCTCCTCCCTCCCTCCCGCACTCGACCTCCTCGCCTCCTCTTACCTTCGACTTCACCGCGCTCGTATCAGCACCAGGACCACGACCGTCATGTCGACCCTGAACGAAGGCGCCTCGTCGCTCGTCCACGAGCTCGCAAAAGCTTTTCTCGCCCGCCGCGGCCACAGCCATGCCAACATGACGCCGAGCGAGATCGCCGAGACCAAGGTCGACCCGTACGAGGACACGCCCAAGTGTGCGTCCCTCGCTTCCTCGGCTCGCATCGTGCAGAACTGACGCCGCGACGAGCTCTTTTGCGCGCGCAGACGCCAAGGCGGCGGTCATCGCCATCTGCGGCGGCATCGCGCTCCTCGGACTCGCCAACCTCGTCACCATCTTCATGCGCACTAAGTGAGTCGACAACGAGTCTCTGCCGTCGTCGCGCTTCGAGCGCTCGTGACATCGTCTGTCCAGTCGAGCGGTCCGACTTACTCCCACTGTCCCTCTCCACAGGCTCGGCTCTCGTCTCGCCCGCACCAGGTACTACCGCAGGAAGGTCGCTCTCTACCGCTGGATCGAGACGAGCCAGCCCAAGGCCGCTGGGTGGATCCGCTTCCCGACCGCCGGCGTCATCGGCATCATCGTCCTCTTCTGGCTCTTCATCGGCAGTGCGTCCCTCCCTCTTTCGCTTCGTGCCTTCTCTGCGCAGCTACTGACTGGACCCTGCAGTCTGGACGTTCGCGCAGCAGCCCTACTACCGGTGCGTCAAGTCCCTCTCCCCTCCGCCGCTCGAGCCCGCTCGACGAGCTGACCTGACCCTCCTCGATTCGCTCGCAGCTCGAGATGGAACGTCGGCTCGCCGCCTCTCGCTATGCGCGCCGGCATGTTCGCCCTCGGGTGCTTCCCCTTCATCCTCGCGTTCGGCGCCAAGTGGAACCTCGTCGGGTTCGTCGTCGGCTGCTCGCACGAGAAGCTCCAGGTCTTCCACCAGTGGCTGTCGCACCTCTTCCGTGAGTCGCATACGCTCCTCTCCTCCTTCTCGTACCCCTCGACTGGGCGCGGCGGTCGCTCTCGCCGTCGTCGCGCCCTGTCGACCTCACCCTTCGGGCCTCGTTCCGCCAGCGTTTTCTCGCTCGCCATTCGCAGTGCTGAACAGTCCCAGCTCACGACGCTGACTCCTCGCACCTGCAGTCATCCTCTCGCTCCTGCACACCTTCCCCTTCGTCGTCCAGGGCACGCACGAAATCCGGCCAAACACGGACGGCTTGAACCCAAACGGCTACTCGCAGCTCTACTACTCGTGGTTCGTCTCGCACAAGGTCTACTACTGGTCCGGCATCGCCGCCTTGATCCCCCTCGTCGTCCTGTGCTGGGGCGGGCTCGCGCCGATCCGCAACCGGTCGTACGAGATCTTCAAGCTCCTCCACATCATCTCGGCCATCCTCTTCTCGGGCTTCTTCTATGTGCACTGCAATGCTCTACTCACGTCCTGGTGCGTCCTGACTTCCTCGACGTCTCGGCCTCCTTCAGCCCCGCCTCGATCCTCCTCAACCCCCCGCTCCTCGGCCGTCCTCCTTGCGCACTCTCCTGTTTCGCGCTCTCCCTGACCCTCAGTCACTCTACGTAACAGGCGCTACATCTGGGCGACGGCCGGCATCTACTTCATCTCGGTCCTCGTGCGCTTCAGCCTCATCGCCGTCCGCAACGGTCGTCATGTCGCTCGCGGTCGCGTCGAGGCGCTCGCCGACAACGCCGTGCGCATCACGGTCCGCCTGCCGTACAACTCGGGCCACCGCTGGACCGCAGGGCAGCACTACTTCGTCAACTTCTTCAAGGTCCGCCCGCTCGAGAGCCACCCGTACACGGTCGCCAACGCGCCTCGCAACGACCCGAGCAGCGTCGTGCGTCCCCTCTTACATGCTGTAACTCCTCCTGCGCACCTTGCTGACCTGTCGACACGTGCGCGCAGGCCTCGCCGGACCGCCTCGTCCTCGTCTTCCGCGTCAACCCTCTCTCGGGCCTCGGTCCCCGCCTCCTCTCGCTCGCCTCGTCCTCGTCCCCGACTACGCCCGTCCTCCTCGACGGCCCGTACGGCGGTCTTGCCGCCTCGAACCGCGACTTTGGCCGGCACGACTCGCTCGTCCTCCTCGCCGGCGGCGCCGGCATGTCCTTCTGCACGGCCGTCCTCGAGGAGATCTGCGGCCGGGTCCTGCGCGAGGAGAAGGGCGTCAGGGTCAAGAAGATCGACGTGTGGTGGGCTGTCAGGGACGAGGGTGCGTGCTCTCTCTTGCCGTCCGCGCCCTCGTCGCGCCCGACTGACTCGCTCTCTCGCTCTCGCTCGCAGAGGCAAAGACGTGGTTCGACAACCAGATCCACCGCGCGACCGAGTACCTGCCCCAGGGCTTCGTCGCGATCCACCTGTTCGTCACCGGCGCGCAGCCGTCGGACGAGTCGAAGGAGAAACTCGACCAGGAGGACGAGCTGTCGCCGCCCTGCAGCGCCGCCGCCAGGTGCGTCCTCCTCCCTCCTACCCTCTCTCTCTTCTGACGGCCACCTCGCTGACGCACTTTCCCCGACGACCCGCAGCTGCGCCACCTCGCACGTTCCCTGGTGCAAGACCTACGCCCGCCCGTCCTTCCCCGACCTCCTCTCGGCCCGCTTCGCCGCCGCGCCCGACGGCTCGACGCTCGGCATCGCATCGTGCGGCCCGGCTTCGCTCACGACCGACGTGCGCCGCGCCGTCGCCGCGAGGCAGAAGGTGCTCGCGTTCGCGCAGGCGGGCGCCGAGCGCGGAGCGGCCGAGGTTGAGCTGCACACGGAGGAGTTTGAGTGGTGAGGAGCCGGTTTGTTCGTCGGCCTTGTTCTGTAGACTAGTGCTTAGTAGTACTGCAACCGTTCGCCTTTCCCTCGAGCGTTATGAGCAAGAAGCGAGAGCGAGAGCGTCTCGGCGAGCTCCGAGCCCACCTTGGACTGGCGGCCTTCTCAAGCTCTTCGCTCGCTAAAGCCGAGCGACGGCGAGAGCCGCCCTCGTTGCCAGCTGACTAAGATTAACGTCGAGCCGAGCGGACGCAACCGGACACCGCGGAGCTCGCTCCTCTCGCTCGCTCAGAACCGTCGGCCTCGAGCGAAGACTCTCTCTCTCGATGCGCAGCGACGAAGAGTCAAGCGATCGACGCTCCACGAAACTCTTCGGCTGGCTTTGGTCGCGAGGTCTCGGCGAGTAGCGCTTCCGAGGAAACAGAGGCTCGAGCGCTCGCGCAAGGCCCGGCCGAACGAAAAGCGGTAGTTGCAGCGGAACGTCTATGCAAAGGCCCTCGGACCCTGCTCTACTCTTGCGCCTTGCTGCCCGGCGACGAGTCATGCTCGTGGAGAACCAGCTCCCTGAGCCACCACTCGTGCACCCTCGCGTCGCCCTTGTTGAGCTCCGGGTGCCAGCTGCACGCAAGCAGGTCGCCCTGCCGGTACATGACAGCGTCGGCTTCTGGGCCGAGCTCGGCCTGCGCGCCTGTCGCTGCGAGGGCACGCTTGGGCGCCGGAACGAGCTCGCGCGGGATGCGCGCGAGGACCTCGACGGGCGGTGAGGGTGGGGCGTCGGCAGCTGGGGGGAGAAGAGAGTGCAGGATCGGGGCGCGGATGAAGGTGGCGAGGAGGGGGTCGGGCGTCGAGAGGAAACGGAGCGAGACGCCGTGCGAGAAGGATTGGAGCTGCGAGCGAGGAGGAGGAGGAGGTCAGCCGGTGCGGGAGCGGCGAGAGCCTCCGCCTCGAGAGAAAGCAGGGACGCACCTGCCGACCGTACTGGTTGCGCACGACGCGCACGTCCATGCCGTCGAGCCCCTCCCAGCCCTCGCTCGTCGGTCCCTCGATCTCGCGCGCGAGGAGGATCATGCCGGCGCACGTCCCCCACAGGCTGCGCTCGCCCTGGCCCGTCTTGGCGCGCCGCACAAAGTCCTTGAGCGGCTCGTACAGGCCCGACTTGCGGATCAGGAGCGAGATGGTGGTCGACTCGCCGCCGGGCACGACGAGCGCTCGGCAGCGCGCGAGGTCTTGCGGGGTGCGGACGGCGACGACGGGGATGCGCTCGCCCGTGGCGGTGGTGCACGACTCGAGAGCGGCGATGTGCTCGGCGAACGAGCCCTGGAGGGCGCTGTGGCGGGTGTGGAGGAAGGTCAGCTCGAGGCCAGCCGAGCTGAGCTCCGCGGAGGTGGGGGAAGGACGGGCGCACAGGACGCCGACGGCGGCGGGAGGCTTTGCGGCGGTCATGCTCGGCGAGTAGAGCTCCCGAGGAGGTGTCGACAAGGATGTATGGCGGTGGCTGAGCCGTGTGGTGGGCAGGATCAGTCAAGACGGTCTGGAGCCGCAACGAGCGAAGCGATGGCGGAGTTGTCCGAGATCTCCAGCGTCTGCCGTCGACCCGACTCCGGCTCGCCGTCTCGCTCTTGCTCTTGGCTCTCTACCCTTCACTCGCACCCCACACCACACAGCTACCATGTCCCCCTCGGCCACCACCGCTACCAACGGCAACGCTGCCGCTTCGACCAACGGCAACGGCACCGCCTCGTCGTCCCGCCCGACTTTCGCTGTCAAGGTGCGTCGCCCTCGCTCCGCCACTTCCTTGTGCGCTAGAAGCTGACGATCGTGCACGCTCTGCAACAGGCTGGACTCGCCCAGATGCTCAAGGGCGGCGTCATCAGTGCGTCTCTCGCTCGCTCTCCTCGACCGGCTCGACCGGCCTGCTCCTCTGGGATCACGTGGAAGCTGACTTGCTCTTCTTCCCTC
>Ga0308169_10000843_pt1 | contig 40160 bp, 49 predicted proteins | sample PhyBR1_2_FD_202139 | JGI IMG/M metagenome (GOLD analysis project Ga0308169, IMG submission 202139) | Phyllosphere microbial communities from UC Gill Tract Community Farm, Albany, California, United States - DLSLSB.R1 | ecosystem: Host-associated > Plants > Phyllosphere > Unclassified | place...
TCTCAGAGTTGGCAAATCGGATAGCAAGGGTTTCGGCAGTAGCCTCACCATCGGAAACGTCAGCAGCGACGTTGTACACCCATGAACGATCCGATCCAATGTTGGGAGAAAGTGCCATATCTCCAGTTACTGTGAGAACGCGACACAAGCTGAGTCGATGCGAGCACCAGCTCGGAGACAAGTTAGTACTCACCATAGTGGTTTGCGCAAACCTTGAGAGTCTTGTCGCGCCTCATGACGAGACGAACTTTCTTCGACTCTTTGTGTTTGAGGAGTCGCACATCTCCAGTACCTCGTTCCTTCCATTCAGAAGAGTCGGCAACGAATCGGAAGAGCTTGGCGCGCCTGTCATCATGGCGTGTTCGTTCGTCGAGAGTGGAGGGACAGATGGGAAAAAGTTGAATCAGTAAATTGAAGTCGGAAACACGAGACTAGGTGTAGCTGTGAGAGGCACAAAGCTCTCCATTTAAAGCTTTGCTTCCTCGTATCCTCCTCTTTGCTCTTCCCATCCTCCAAGCGTGGAGGAGTGATTCATTCCTTTCCTCCAAACTGTCAAGTGACGCTCGCTCCCAACTCGCTTCCTATTACTACCTGGTCCTCCTGAACGCCTCCTATGCTATTCCTCGGACTCTCTCACGTAGACCTTGAGTGACTCACATCTTGAATAAGACTTCTTCATCCTCCTCACCATCCTTGACTTCAACTGCCTTTTCAAGTTTGACGACGGGTTCGAAAACGGCGGTAGAGTCTTCCTCAGTAGGTTTCGTGACTTCCTCGGCAGACATGTTTGGATTTGAGAGTTTGAGTGGTGGTGTGGAGAAATCGGAAACAGCGAGGAAACTTTTTGGATTCGTTTTTAGACTCAAACCAACTACTCTCAGTCCCGACCCGAGTATCGCTAGGTCTACGCAGAGATATCTACCCTGAGCCTCTTCAGTCAAATCAGCTATTCTGCTTGGAAATGGACTCTAAACAGCTCTCGTTCCTTCGCTTTTTCGACACGACTTGTACTAGTCGGCGTGCTTCTGCGGTGCTGCTTGGTCTCTTGTGCGCTGCTCTTATCTGGCAGATACCGGCACAGCGCAGCCCGGCTTGCTTCCGAGCCGAGATGAGGATCTTCGTAGTTTTTCCAGTTTCGACGACGAGGACCGCTTCGCACACTAGTCTTCGTAGATTGATCACTGGATCCCTCGGACAGAGTAAGATCCACGTCCAGCTCCTTCCTTGACCTGACTCGCGACCTCCCGCTCGAAACAGCTCGGAAATAATGCCCCAACCTATCGATATCGTCGACTCGATCTCGCCTCTATCCCTCGCAACTCCCTCGTCACCTACTTCCACCTCCTCGTCATTCTCCAACCTCTCACTCACCTCGACCCTCATCGATCTCTCACTCGACAGATCCGACTTGACTTCCCTCGTTTCCTCTTCCCCTCGTTACTCCCCTTCGTCACCCTCGTCCGATTCCCTCTCCCTCCCTGACACCACGTCCTCTCTCGACAGCTGTACCGATCCCCTTTGCTGTCCGCCTCCCGCTTCAAAAGCTCCCTACGTCGTTTCGGAGGATCAATTCACCCCTCTCCTGATCGTCGGCGCTGGTCCTCACGGCCTCGCTTTAGCCGCAAGGCTTTCCGAGAGTCGCCCCGCAGCGCTCTATACTGATCTAGAACATGCGAGGTTGAGTTGGTTGCAACGAGAAGAAGGAAAGCAACGTCAAAAGAGAAAGACGGTTAAAGGACATTGGCCTGCCCGGAAACTGATCTCACCTGAACTAGTCACTCTCGCCGAGTCGGAAGATAAAGATGAAAGAGGGATCAAGGTCCTGGATAGTACCTCGAACAAATGGATGGGGAGATGGGATGGATTTTTCGAAGGGTTGAGGATCAAACATTTGAGATCTCCCATGTTGTTTCATCCAGCGCCGGCAGACGTCGATGCGCTTGTTGCGTACGCGAGACGGGAGGGGAGGGAGAAGGAGTTGGAACCGATCAATGGAGTTGTCGGGAAAGAATTGTCGAAACATGAAAAGAAGAAACGGTGAGCATACTCAACCTCTCAGCTTTACTCTCATTCGGATTGCGTTCTGAAGAGCTCGACGAGATAATAGTAGGACACGACGAGTGACGGGTGCACAACCCATTAACGAGCGAGATCGACAAGATTATTTCCGACCCTCTTCAGCCTTGTTCAAATCATTCATCTCGTCCGATCTGATCGATCGATACTCCCTTTCTTCCCTCGTCACGCACTCAACTGTCACTTCCATCTCTTACGTCCAACTTCGACTCGAAGGTCAAACAGATTTATTCATGGGATTCCTCGTTCATTCTACAAATCCCGACGGTTCAACCTCAATTTCAGCCAGCAAAGCAGTCGTCGTCGCTCCTGGTCCGAGCAATCGACCGAGCATCCCAGAAGTCATTCAAAAGGCTCTACCGCCTTCCATAGGGCGGGAAGGGACGGGGCCGTGGAACGAGCGTGAGAATAGAGGAGAGAATTGGTGTCACTCTACAGCCTTTGCGCTCCCGGGGTTCACGCCTCTCGATGGAAGACTTGGTGAGAAGATCCGAAGGGGGGAAACTACAACCGCATTGGTGGTTGGAGGAGGGTAAGTTCTCGACTTTCGTCTGTATCCGATGCCTCAGACTGAGCTCTTGACGCAGATTGACGAGTGTGCAAATCATCGACTCCTTACTCTCTAGCGGTGTAGCTCACGTCCACCTCATCTGCCGTTCTCAAATCAAGACCAAGCGTGAGTTTTTGCTTCTGTTCACACATCGATTCTCTGAGATCTTTCCCTGACCCCCCCCTTTCCCTCTGAGTTAGATTTCGATTTCCCTTTACACTGGGTTTCTGTGAGTCGCCTCTCCTCCTTCGCTGACCCCCTCGAGCTGACGACCAACGTTCGACAGAAATACAACAACCTTTCTAAAGCGGCCTTCTGGAATTTGCCGACTCATTCTGATCGACTCACCATGATCCAACAAGCTCGAGACGGAGGCTCTGTCAATCCTCAATTCCACAAACTCCTTCAGTCATTCGTCAAATCCGGACGAGTGACCCTTCGTACCCTCTCTTCAGTCTCTCATTGCTCCTCCAGTCCCTCAGGCTGGAGTATCTCCGGTGTAACTCAAGCGCCGAACTCGAAGAGGGAGGTAGGGCTGGATGAACCAGAAGAGTGGAGTTTGCAAGGTATCGATTATTTGGTTAGTTCGACGGGATCGAAAATTCATTTGGATTCCCTCTCTTTCTTGAACGAGCTTCGACAGACCCACCCGGTCGAAGAGGTCGGAGGTTTGCCTTGTATCACTGGGGACTTGCAGTGGAACGAACAAGTTCCATTATTTGTAATGGGAGCTTATTCAATGCTCGAAGTACGTTCTTCTTTCACTCTCTCTGGCTCCATTTCTCATCAAGCTGACGAAGGTGCTTTTGTGTAGCTTGGACCGGACGCTTTGAATTTGAGTGGCACTCGAACGGGAGCGGAAAGGGTCGCTTTTCGTTTGGGACAATTGGGAGTGTTCGAGACGAAGAAGAGAAAGGAACTAGAGGTGGAGGCGAGGGAGAAAGGGAGGACGAGGAGGGAGGACAAGAGATTCAGGAGTGGTGGAGAAGGAAATTTCTTTCGTGGACTGGGAGAGGTCGAAGCTTGAGACGAGAAGACGGGAACTGTAAACAGTTCTTTCGTGGACTGGGAGAGGTCGAAGCTTGAGACAAGAGGATAGACTGTGAATAGTTGTGAATTGCGAATGAAAAAGTGTCTGTTACTGAATTTGTACTGAATAAAGGGGGGATTCTATCTGTCGAGACCTCAAAGACTGATTAGCACCTCAACAGTGACTGCTGATAGGTTGTGCGAGACTGACCTGATGGCGCTCTACGGCGAACTCGTCTACTTGTATTTGGCCATTTCGCAACCTTTGTTCTCGTATCTGTATGACGAAGCCCGGAGGAATCAGCTCCAGACAAAGACGGGATACGCCGCAAGCTTCTACTCACCCGCATTTGACGTAGAAAGCTGTATGGCTGGACGTCGAATCAGCATACCGTTGACTTCTCGCTGATTCTGCGAAATTCGAGAAACTTACCTTCATTCTTGGGATCGCAATCTAGAATAGTCTACGCAACTCCATTCCGAGTGAGCAGTCTGTAGCAACGACTCGAACGAAAGGAATTCAGCGTACCTTGTAACAACCCAAATCCTCTCCAAGTTGAGTCAACACCTTCAACAAACTCACTCCCAACTTCTTCCCTTGCATCCTCGGATGTACCACGACATCCTCGACATGTCCGACCATTCCTCCCCCTCTCAAAAACTTCCTCTCGACGACGAGAGTAGCGGATCCAACCAACTCGTTTGAACTCTCTTCCTCGATCACTATGCAGAGATACGTCTGGTGGATTTGATTGATGGATAAAAGCTCTTGAAAGCGAGTCGACCAAGCGGATTCGCCAATGTCGGGTGAGGAAGTGAGGTGCGAGAGAAGCGACAGGTGGGATTTAGTGTAATCTTCAGACGAGAGGGGACGGAGTGTGAGCCCAGTGGGCAGAGTAGAGAGTAGAGAGGAAGGAAGTAGAGACGCGTCGAATAAGGGAGTAGCCATCTTTTAGAGAGAGGAGTGAAGGAAAAGGAGAAAGAGAAGAAAGAGGGGGTTCGCTTTGTGGGGTTTTGAAAGTCTCTCTTCCAGGTGAGCATCTCTCGACGACAGATTGACAATGCAGAGCTCGCAAAGATAGAAGGGCGAGCGATTCGAGAGCAAGATTGCGAAATACATTCTCATCGAATTTCTACGAACGCATCGAAAACTCCTCTCACACCATTGAAACACATCACTCTGAGCGTTCCATCCTGTACATCGTACCTGGCACCAACTCAGTACTTCCCTCGTACTGAATAAACCGAGTCGACGTACCTTTCTTGCCCTTTTCACTTCGTCGACCGTGATAATTCCTTCGACAATCGTTCCATCCTTCAATAATTCTTCCCTCTTCGTGCCGGGCAACAGTCCACACTCGAATTTCGGCGTGATCCAGTTGTCCTCGTCGCCCTTCAACTTGAACGCAATGTTTGAAATCGTAGTTTCTGTAATCTCGTTTCGAGGATTAAACATCACTACGTCGAATGGCGGTGAATCGGGCTCATTGGACGGTGAGAGCGTAGCGCCTGCGATATCCTACTCGATTTCTCAGGGGAAAGAGACTCTGATGAAGTGAGAGAGTCGCACCTAGTCGTTTGCGAGAATTATCATATTTTGATCGATTCGTAGTCTTACTAAACATGAATGGATCTCCTTCATAATCTGTTGGTCGATCATCGAAGACTAGCTTGACCGGATCTGAGAACAACAACCACGACCTACCTCAGCCCCGCTGTGGTAAAGAGCGAGAAAATTCGAACTCACAATTTGGCATAGGAGTCAAAGGCCACGCTTCACCGAACGCTTTCCTCCTCGAAGGTGGTGGGACACTGATACGTATCTTCACTTCTGACCTTCAGCTCGAGGGCTCCCTTGTTGAGGTGACAGAGAACAACTCACCCGTAAATCTCCATCAACTCCTTTCTCCCTCGCTTCCTTTACTGCCATATCTAAAGCTATAGCCACATCTTCCTCATTTGGAGATTGTGTTATTGAACACCAGCAGTCCGGAAGAGATGAGACGAGAGCGGAGTGAGCCGTTGAAAGTCGTTTGTGGTGCTTTGAGACGAGATTTGAGAGAGCTGAGGAGTCGAGAGGTTCGCAATGATACGCGAATGATGTAATGAGGGAGAACTTTGGATCGTAGGAAGACATTGGAGAGAAAGGGAGGAGCGGAGGAAGGCAAACGAAACCGGGGTTTTGGTTTTCGCAAGCAGAGCGAAGAGAAGCTAGAGATCTTGCGCTCGAGATTCAAATGACTGACAAGAGAGACCGTGACATAGTACAGTAAGGGGTCGAAGCAAATTACATGGTATGTCAACGATAAAGAAAGAGAACGAAATCTTTCGCAAAATGGACTAATAGTCTCCTTCGCTCCCATTCCTAGCCCGGCGACCATACTCACCGAAGTTGTCAGATCGATCGCTACCGTCCGAGCCACTACCCACCCCCCTTCATGCTCCTATCTGTCGCGTTTGCCGCCAGTTACTGCAATCCGAATACCCCTCTCGAATCAATCGCAACAGCACTCCTCTACCTCGAAACAACACAACGCCTCACAAATACAACAGCACAAACAGAATCTGCGAGTCCCAACAATCTCCTACAAGTCAGCTGCTTCGTCGGGTCAGAGCGAGTGCGAGATAGACTGAGAGAACACACTTGAGGAAGAATGAGCAACAACCTCCACCTCTCAACCTCATGGGATTGTCAGACTCGTCGAATTGCGAAGGATGAGTAGCGATAGGGGTAGAGAGAGGAAGGGCTGGACAGGACAGAATAAGGTGAGGTGGGAAACCTAGGAAAATTGTCGATTTTGTCAGCAAACTTCTGTTTCCGACATCTCCTCGAGAGGAAGAGGGAGAGCGTACTCATCGATCTTGTAGCTGCTGGGGGAAGTGCGATGGGTGAAGGCACGGAAACTTGAGAGTTGACTTTGAGAGGCGAAGGAGAGTTCATTGGGGAAGTTTTTGCGAGTCTGTGTCCGAGAGGTATTCACGAAATAGGTTTAGAGATCGAAAGCGAACAAGTAGAGGAGGAGACTGGCAAAGGCAGGAAGATTTGAAGCGGGAAGGGACAAGATTCGTTTGGGGCTGTGAAGGGATTTTAGTAGCGAGCTGCGAAAGGAGAAAGATACCGAAAATCCATTGCGGGAAGAAGCGGTGTCGCAAAGTCTACCCGAGCGAAGGGAGACAAAGCACAGAGTCATTCGAAAGCGCGCGCAGTCAAGTGTTGGACTCTAAGCGAGATTCCATCAGATAGTCGAGCCTTGGGATTGACAATTTTCCGACACTAAGATCCCATACTAGTATAAGCTCCACCTCCTATCCGTCTCCTATTGATGAGCGACGATACAAACTGAGCGAATTCCTGTGCAAGAGGTTACTGCTCTCAGTTAAATCGCTTCGAAGATGACTGAAAGAAAGAATGATCGCGCACCGTGATTACTCCCTTTGCGCCACTCCGATTGAACGTAGCTCCAAGATCGAACCCATAATGTTTGAGACCGGCGAGGACGAGCAAAGTCGAAACGATGATTAAGAAACAAACGATAATGAAATGACTTTTCGGTGAATCCCTCTCTGCAAGAGAGCGATCACCATCATCAGTTTCGGAACTAACCATATTGAGTGGATGGGTTCTTACGGAAACATCTAGCTTCAACATCCCCTTCCTCCCCAGTCGCCGTATCAGGATCCTCATTCTCTGGAGTTTTCGCTCCAACACATTGAGTCAATTTCTGATCCAAACAAAACTGTCTCGTACAACTCAGGCATGGTGCAGAAGGGACCGTTGGACGGTAGAGCGGGATGATGGTCGAGTTTCCGAAACATGCGCAGCGGCAGAAGGACATGCCTGATGAGGAGGAAGAGAGGGAGGTCGAAGTGAAGGGTGAGGCGAGGGATGGGGTGAAGAGGAGAAGGAGGAGGAGAATTGACCCAAGAGAGAGGATTCGGAGAGAGAAGTGAACCATCGCAGAGAGAGAGAGGTGGGAGGAAAGTGAAATGTGATTTCTGGACGAGCGATTGAGAGGGTGTGAGCTCGGCGAGAGGTGTTGAGGAGAGGAGAGTTTGAGACTACGCAGCGTCAAGGCCTAGGACGGGCAGGAGCTATTGTTGGCGAGGAAAGAGAAGGGAATTTGGCGAGCAGAGGGACGATATCGGGTCGATTCGAGGGGAGAGTCGAGGTTAGAAGGTTCCTGTTTGATACAATCACTACTCGAAGCTATTCTTTGCCCTGCTTGAACTGTTCGAGGTCCTCCTCGGTTGTCTAGAGGCGATTCGAGAGGTTGAGAGATGATGAAGGTGGAGTATCGAATTCGCAATCGTTTTCAGCTTCGGTAGTCGTCCTTTATGCTCTATAGCTTATCTCGAGTGCTCGGATAATACGCTGCTTCCTCTCGAGGTGATGGGGGAGTTTGTGATGAAAGGTAAGAGTCGAACCCGCGATTCGATTTCTCTCCCTCTCACCACTCCTCCAGATTCTCATCGATGACCACAACGACACCAAGACGACCTTCCTACGCCCCCTCTTTATCCGATATGTCTTCACCACCTTCCTCGCTTCCCCGCCGTCCATCTTCAATCAATTCATCTTCAACAACTTACGATCAAACACCTGCTGGATCAGACAGACGAAGGAAGAACAGAACCTTGTTAAGGGACTACTATGGGCTAGGTCAGAACAAAGGGGATCCGCTAGATATAGGTGCGTCGCTCTTACGATATTGAGTAGTTCGTGTTCCAGTCAACTCATCTTCGGAGTCGATGCACAGATTCACCAGATACTTTCAACCCTTCGACGTACTTCTCAAACCTGACTTCGACGGCGAGTTTACCTGATTTATTGAAGAGAGAAACTCTACTCTTGAACGGTGCGCTTCTCCGTCTTCCCTCGCATCATTCGTTTGTCAGCGCTGATGCGTACGATCTAGGTGCACAGAGATCCGAGAGTTGGATGGAGAACGACAAAGTCTCGTTTACAATCATCACCACGAATTAATCGAAGCATCAGACACGATCCGCAAGGTACGCTTCTCTCTCTTGCTCTCACAGTCTTTCCCTCTTTTCTGACTGTAGCTTTCCAAAATGATGCTCAGATGAAATCCCGAGCTGAATCACTCGACACCTCCTTGGAAGCCCTAAAAACCTCCTTCGAATCAATCAATCAATTATCGACTTCCCTCTCTACCTCCTCCTCTCGCTCCACTTCTACTTCCAGTTCCACTCGTCCATCTCATACACCTCAAGCATCGCTCACTTCCCTCCCCTCACCCTCCTCGACTCCGACTCGCTCACGTCCTCTCCGCTCAACCTCCAATTCCTCTCAGCCCACCTTCTCTCCGCTCCTCCACCTAGCCCCTCTCCTCGCTTTACCAATCCTATTAAGAGTATTGGATCGGAAAGAAAGTGATTCGTTATGGGGTAGTTGGGAACCTGCGTTGAGAAGTTGGGAGGATTCTGGAGTTGAAGGAGCTCGAGAGATTGGGAGTGAAGCGAGAGAGGTCTTGAGGGGTATGAGGAGGGGGAGCGTTAGTGTGAGGTCAATACAAGGGGCGGGGGAAGGGTTGGGTATGAGCGCGACGGGAGAATGAAGGAGGGGGAAATTAGAGTCAAGGTCACTGTCAAACGCAGGTATCTCTGCACCAGCCGAGGGGTAAGTGGAGAAGACTGTTGCAATACTGTTGTCACTATTAAGCTATACGTTCCACTGTCGAGGGAGAGGCAGAGAAAGTGAAAATCTACGCTTATCGTGCGAGAGAGAGGCGACGAGATTGATTTGATCGTATTTTCTCAATTCTTTCGCGTTACTTTGTTAGATCTCGTAGCACTAGTATCTTTATCTGAGCCGTAATAATCTGCTTCTCACTGGGAATGATCAGTCGCGTCGAATATGAGAGGGAACACCTTAAAAACTTGTATTTTCCCCCCTCTCATTCATTCACTTTACGACTCCTCCTCACGACTCGCAATAGGGGAATGGCAGGGCGTTCTATTCAACTCCCTCACCTGTCACCATCCTTACGCTCTTCATCTACGACACGTCGGGCTTGCACACCTCCTCGGCGGATAACTCTAATCTTGCTCCTCCTCATCTCGTTACTCTCCTTCGATGGACTCTTCACGCACAAATTGATAGGGAGTAAAGGAATAGATCCACTCGCGTTGGAGGAAGGGAGTCAAGTGGACGAGGAATTGATCGGAGTGTTGGTCAGGACAAAAGAAGCGATGGAGAAGAGAACCAAAGTGGAAGATTTGGCGGGCTTTGCCGATAGAGTAATGGTATTGGATGTGAGTATCTCGTCTCTCTTTGCTCGCGGAGTCGAAGTAGCTGACCCCCACTCGCACTTCCTCTCTTTCGCTCGGTTCCTCTCCCTCTCCCTCCCCTTCTCGCTCTCCTGCCTCCTTCGAGATGATCAGGAGCTGGACTCATTCCGACAACGACTAAATACGACCTATCCTCACTTGAATTCGACCACTCAAGCACTCTATACCCGTTCATTAGAACACCACCATTCCCAATTATTCGTTCATCTCTTTCCCTACATTCGCAAATCTCGTCATATCCCACGATCCTTCAATACCCTTCAACAACAATACACCGTTCCGAAAGGGATTATCATACCTTGCGGGGACGGTCAATTCGTTTATGCAGTTCATTTAATCGCTACTCTCAAACACGTCCATCGAACGACTCTACCGATCCACGTAGTCTACGCAGGAAGTGACGATTTAGTACCGGAGAAACGAGCTGCGTTGAGGAGTATTCACCCAGATGTCGAAGTCGTCGACATCTTGAATTATTTCGATGAGGATCTAGTTGGAATTCATGGAGGAGGTTGGGCTATCAAAGTGTTTGCGATCCTCGCGAGTCCATTTCAGGAAGTCATCATTGCGGATGCCGATGCTATCTTCATGCAGGTACGTTTTGTCTCCCTTCTACCTTTCCTTCCCCATTCCGCAAAAGAAAGTTCGTATTAATGCGTAAAGAGTGAGTGATTAAGGATCCATCAACGATGTACCTCGATCCAGGCTACAACTCAACTGGAACTTTGTTCTTCCGAGATCGTGAGATTTTCCCAGGAGATGGTCAAGTTCATGAATGGTGGGCATCAATCATGAAAGATCGAATCCCTTCTCCTCAAATGGCCGCTTCGAGGTGGTGGACCGATCAAGCTAGTAGGGAGGAAATGGAATCTGGTGTGATCGTGTTTGATAAACGAAGGAGACAAGTCGTGTTGGGGTTGGTTTTCGCGGGTTATTTGAACACGAGAGGGGTGAGGGAACCAGTTACTTATGCTAATACTTATGGTAAGTCTCTCTCTTCTCACTTGATCGCAAAGGCTGGGAAGCTGATTGTAGGAGATGGAGTGAGCGAATAGGGGATAAAGAATCGTTTTGGATGGCTTTCGAACTCGCTGGGATTCCCTATCATATGGATCGTGAATACGCTGCTATCATCGGACAACTTACTCATCCCGACACGAAATCCCATTCGATCGATTCGTTCATTCAATCGGATCATTTGTTTCATTTGGATCACAAAGGTCGTCCGCTCTGGTGCGGTTCTTCTCACTCTCGATCCATCTGCTTCCTGAATGTAAGCTGATGACATGGTGACCTCGATCGTGCAGGTGGAATGGATCCTTGTTCATGGAGAAACGAGTGAAAGATCGAGGATACTTGATCGCTACTCATTGGGCACCTGGAAGTGTCGATTGGATCTGCGATACTGAACCTTGGTCAATGAGGACCACATCGAGGGATGTAGTCGACCTGCAGAGCGACAAAGAGTTTACGAGTACTCTGAGCGAAATGATTGGTGCGGCAGTTTGGTGGGAAGGTAGATTGTAAGTTTCTCTCTCTCGCTCTCTCTCCTATCTTCGCAGTGAGAATGGAACTGATGGAGACGCTGTCTGTTTACAGCCCGAGACTGCTTGAACAACATTATGCGAGTGATTGGGGGAATAGTCGAAGGTTCAGAGGGTAGATTTCGGTAGCAATCAAATGTTTGTTGTATTCAGATACGCTTGTAACTTATCACACAGCCCGCTAGCCGTCTTGTCGGATCCATGCGGTCGACGATTAAGGAGAGATGACAAGCGAGGGATCGACATAGAGCGAGAAAGAGGGAGAAGGAATGAATCGTTCGCAAGTCGAGAATGCTAGTCGAGAATGCAAAACTGTAGAATCACGTTCTCCCGCGCAAGCTACTGCTTCGCTTCCAATACGATGTCGAGAGTGCTTCAGTTCAACTATGCTCTCATACAGTCGACTTAGATTTGGTGGTACATTCGTCTCCTTTTTTTTCGTTGCAATCTGAAAACCTGAAAAAGAAGCGACAAAAGGTAGAAGGGAGTACATGGAGCTCCGCCTGCTTCCCTTTCCCCGAACATCCCCAACAAGTGAACGAAACCGCCGTCGACAAAAAGATCCGAACATGAAAAAGTGAACCCAACCAAAAAATTTCTCCCCTCGCTTCTCCAAACAAAAGAAGTCCAAACACGCTGATCCTTTCCGTAAAGGAACCGTTTAACGGTAACGACGGAGGGAGAGACTGAAATGGAACAAAGAGTGAATTAGCGAAGGAAGGAGGGGGAGGAGAAAAAGAGAGAAACGAAAAGCGTACGTGTTGTGCTTCTTCCATTGTTGAGTCTTGGGTTGATGGTTGTGTCGTCCACCCTTTCCGATACCCCTGTTTTGCTTTCCGGCCGAAGTGAGACCACGGGCCTCACGACGCTTGTGAACGGGGTTGCAGATCCAGTTGATGCGAGCATCACGACGGATCGCCTTGTGGTGAGGGTCGACGAGGATGACCTCGTAGTACTTGTAGACACCGTCCTGGTTGATCCAGTACGAGTTCAAAACTCGGAGTCCTCCACATCGACGAGCGACACGTTCCTCGGCGGTCGAACGGAGCGAACGTTGGAACTTGAGGTGGTTGACACCCTGGTTGGTGGGCTTACCGAAGGTGGCACCTACATGTCAATCGATCTCGATCAGTTGAGAGCTCGTGAAGAGCAGAGAGGGAAAATGAGAGAAGCGTACCCTTGTGAACGGGCTTTTTGCGGTTACCACGGCGAACACGGATACGGTAGATGACGTAACCTTGCTTGGCCTATTGGACGAAAGAGAGAGAAGAATAACCGCATCGAGCAGCACGTCGTCAGTCATGCTGCTCCTAAAGGTTTTATTTGGGGAATTGCTCGAATCGATTTGGCAGCCCGAACAGTTTCAACCCTTCGAAGAGGGTGTCGACCTGGGCCGCGAGAATCGAAACGAGGTTGGGAGGAAGGGAGGGAGGGAGGATAGGGGAGGGTACGAGCAGGCTGGCGAATGATTGGTCGAAGAAATTGGCGGACAAGTCGAAGACTCTTGGAATGCCAGTGAACTGATCTTATGCTGCTCGTCCTGATGCGTAGCTTCTTGTGTAATAGCTGCTCTTATGTGTACCTCCCCTGTAGTGCGAGAGATAATAGGGGAAGGGGAAAGAGAGAGAGAATGAGACTAACCTTGTAACCGAGACGACGGGCCTTGTCGGGGCGGGAAGGCCTCGAAGCACGGTGGCAGACGTTGAGCTGTCTGTACTCCCAGCATCGAACACGGAGCAAGAAACGGAGGACGTCCGATTGCTTGCGCTTGTGAAGCTCCGAGATGTACTTGTAGGCTCCCATGTTGTCTGATTTGGCGGTTCGATATTCAAGCAGAGTAGTTCAGTGAGATGTACAGAGTATCGGCCAGTCGTTAGAGGTGGTTGGGAGGGAGGGAGAGAAGGTGAAAGCAAATTGATCAGCTCTGATGAATCTTTTTTCTCAACGACGACGACAGCTCCTTGGAGAGTAGAAAGACCAGCTAGTAGTAGTTTACTAGCTGTGCTACATCCTTCCAAGGTAGCTGCATCAATCTAGAGGGGAGATTTGGCTTACCGGTCTACTCACAGCGGAGAAAAGAGAGTCGAGAGGAGGGATCCTTGTAAGGGTGAATTTCGAACTAAGCTTTTGGCTCTTCTATTCAATTGAATTTTCGCACGACACTTTTCTCGTTCTGCAGTTCTCTCTGGGTGAGGATCTGGTTATCATCATCAATAATCTATAGTTTCACCACTTCTCTATCTGTATAACCCAATTCTTTCAAAATCCCTCCAACAGGTCCCTGCGAGAAATTCCTCCCTCTAGGTCCAGCGACCGCGTTGATCATACTGCAAGCCCTCAAGGATCGTGCCATCAGTTCCTTCGCACTGAGAAGGGAGATGGTAGAATCGAGATTTGGACTCACCCCTCAGGACCGCAAACGACGATGACTCTCCTCTTCCCCTCCTCCTTCCTCCCTATTCTCTTCTCCAGTACTTTGCGATCAATTATTCCCACCTGCGTATTCGGCGGTAATGACTCGACACTCTGAGAAGGATCGAGTCGATCAACTTGATATTGGATTTTAACGTTCTTTTTCGAGGAAGCAGCGGATTCGACGAGTTTATCGAGCGATGGACGGAGGAATGTGTTGGAAGGGGAGGAGGAAGCGTAGATCAACGAGAGATCGGGAGAGGCGGGAGAGGAGGAAGTGAGGGAATCTTGAATTAATTGATAAGCTGGTGTAACTCCAGTTCCACCTGCGATCTACGCAATGCTCACCCCTTCAGCATGATTCGAGAGTGCTGAGCGAGAGAGAAGACGTACAAATACTACTTCATCCCATTCTTTCGGTCGATAATACCAAGTGACTGAGGGAGCTCGAATTGAAATCTTGTCGCCTGGTCCTAATCTATGAAGGTACCTCGAAATCTCTCCATTCGCGTAACGTTTGACGACTAGTTCGAGAGTTGCCGATCCGTTCGGGTTGAAACATGATGCGCTCAGAGGCTACGTCGCGAAAACGAGATTCGATCAGTTTCATTTCTCTGATTTTAATAGTACCGTTCAAGCGACGTACGGTATAAGCTCTTTGAATCTGTAGTGTAGGTTCCTTGACGAACAAGCTCAAGATAGGTTGAGCGTCCGGATCGCTGTTGAGTACTTCAGGTAAAACAGACTTTGGAACATTGATCCTGAATAACGAAGTATCGCTTGTCAATCGTTCAACCGATTCGATTGTTACATCCGTCCATCTGTCTGGAGCTAGTATTGATTCTTCTTCGCTCGTATAGAAGTAGGTAGAGAGACCGATCAAAAGAGTTGCGGCTGCTCCGAACGGGATTGAACGATTGAGAGGTTTCCGGGGAGGTGTAGGAGGTTTGGAGGTTGTAGAGAGGGTTCGGAGAGAGCTTGGAGGTCTACTGAGGGTGCAGGAGGAAGGGTGGATCGCTTTCTTGATGAGAATTTGAGAGTGCCGGAAAACTGATCTAGAGGAAGTTGCGAGGGTTGCACATGTTGCTGAGAGTGTCCGTGAGCTCTTAGAAGCGAGCGACATGATCTAGGGCGACGTGGAGTGAACTGAAGGGTGAAAAGTTGAGCGATTCGCAAATTCGAGTAACTTCGCAAACTTTCTTTCATCGAAGCCAGGACTCACTCTTGGTGGATCCAAGAGAGGCTCGGCGAGTCCTCTCGAGTAGGACCAGATAGGCGGCTGACAAAAAGATCTATTACAAGCACTCTTTCTCTCTCGCTTCAAAAGATCCAAAATCTAGAAACGAACAGCAGCTGATTTCTCAATCATCTCGAGAGGGACCTGCAAGGAAGAGGCTGGAGATCAGCAGGAAGCAAAGGGGATGAGCTTATCCAGAGAGCCTCTCTTACCTTGTGACCTAGAAGATCACGAATGTTTGAAATCCCATAACTATTCACTCTCATTCTCTAGTCAGTACTCGCTCTACACCTCCTCAAAAAGAGTAGTCATGAAGAAAACATACCGAATCATAGTAGGTCTCTCCAAACTCAACCCGAACCCAAGCACTCTCACATCTTCTGGTAATCCCATCGTCTCCAACATTTCCGGTCTGAACAAACCCGAATTACCAATCTCTACCCATTTCCCGAGTCCCTCATGCCACGAAAAGATCTCTAATGACGGTTCAGTGTAAGGGTTGTAGGCAGGTTTGAATCGTAAATTCTTGACTCCCATCTTCGAAAAGAAAACTTCCATGAAACCTATATATATATACTCACTTCATTAGCGAGTTTCCCCATTCAGAGCGCGGGGGAGGAGAGTAGTGCGTACCAATGAGATCAGCGAGGGTTAGGTTCCTATCAGCTACGACTCCTTCAACCTGATGGAATTCAGCTAAATGAGTCATATCGACCGCCTCATTCCTGAAGACCCTATCAATCGAAAACATTTTCGCAGGTTTGAACCCTCCTTTTTGGTTCGCGAGTTCGTAGAGCATAGCGGAAGAGACCGAGGTAGTGTGGGTACGGAGAACTAGTCGTGAAGTCTCTTCTTTCGAGAAGGGGTAACGGTATCCGGTTGAACCGTTACCTCCTACTTCGTGTACCTTTTTGACCCGCTCGTAATATTCCTCGGGGAAACCGGTAGATGTGACGGGATCTAATTTATTTTGAAAAGGGGGGCTTTAGCCAGGTGACAAAGAGAATGGGAGTGAGAGGGGATAATTACCTTTGAGGTAGAAAGTATCTTGCATTTCTCGTGCGGGATGTTGTTGAGGAACGAAGAGGGAATCGAAACACCAGAAAGATGATTCAACGAAGCGGTTTGTAGGCATCTCGGTGAAACTGTACAATGAAGAAGGATACCCCATCAGCTCGCTTGATACGAGGATGAAATGGAGCTCTTTGCACGTACCCCATTTCGAAGAAGATGTTTCTGAACTCTTCTCGAACCTTCATCAAAGGGTGAAGAGCACCTGAATTGGTAGGTACTCCCTCGGCTTCAAAGTTGTATTTCTTGAACGAAGCTTTCTCCCACGCTCCGCTGTGAGTTCAACCGTACCAATTTCAATCGAGTGTTCAAGTCAGCGGAAGTCGATAGGAGGACATACGAGTTGAGTAATTCGACAGTCAAATCAGTTTCGAGTTTTTGAACCGTCGTTGAGAATTGAGAACCTTTCTCCACTGAATAATAGAAAGTTTTCCTGTACGCGAACAAACAACGCAGCGTCAGTATCGAGATCAACGAACCAGATAGTTGCGAGAGTGGTTGAACGTACTTCTTCTCTACTAGTTTACGTTTGATCAACTCTCTCAAAAGTTTCTCATCCCCATGATTACCCTCCTTCTGAACAATTAACAAATCGTTCCTAGTCTGATCCTCTACATTCTCAACCTAATCTCTCTCTCCACCTTTCTCACAATCAGCTCCCTACTCCCCCTTGATCCCAAAGAAAGAAGAAAGAACTTACAGCTCTCACGAAACTATCCCCTTTTTTAACGATCCATTTATTCTTCATGGCTTTTCCTTGTCCAACTTTCGCTACGTCTTTACCTACGACTCCTTCAATTCGTGAGGCAGTCAAACCCGAATCGGAAGTGGTCGAGGGGGGAAGGGAAGACCAAACGAGGTATTCGTGGGAACCGCGAGAGGCGATGAGAGCACCTTCTGAACTGAGGATGAGAGATTCTTGATTGATTTGTTTGAAAGTGATCATCTGTTCAAAGGTTTCAAGGTTAATTGAGATGAAACAATTCAAAAGAGAGAGAGAGAGAGAGAGATGTGGTGTACCTCTTTAGCGAGTAGACTGTCCAAAACACCTTTGACTGCATTCTGTGCTTCCAATGAAGGTCCTACTACGACTGATTGAGGAGTTGAAACAGTTGAGGGACTCGAGGATGGAGCGAGAGTCAAAGAGAGTACTCGAGTATCGGGGATAGACCCTTGAGTGTCGAGCGTGTGTAGAATCACACTCTGGAGTTGTTCAGGCGCGAGTGAGGTCGACATGGTTGAAGTGGTACAAAGTTGAAGAATTCTCTCTCTTCGCACAAACAGCCAACTCGCAATACATTCCAAACTGATGCCTCATTCGCAAAAGTTCCATAAACGAGATAGTATATATACAATGCAAGATCACTACTTACTCTTTAATCAAACCTTTCTTGATCAAAACCCTTTCTACCGCTCTCTCAATCATCAATTCCAAAGCACCTCCTTGTTCCCCTCCGTTCTCCAACACGTTCCTCACGACACTCTCGACTCCTTTCCCAACGACATCACATTCGACATTAACCGTTTCCCCTACTCGTTTCATAGCGACCACAGTACGACTCTGAGTATGTACGACCAACATGACTCCAAACACTCCTCGTCCTTCCTCATAATACTCTTCTCCAGGTTTCGGAGTCGAGAGATGCGTCAGAGTCAAAGAGGTACCGTCGAGAGCAATGTAACCTTTCGGAATCAAAGGGAGGTAGAATTCGATTGGTAGCGAGAACAATAATCGGATTGAATCCCCATCCGGTGTGATGGATAGGATTTTAGCGGTAGTATCAACGTGTCCCTATTCAGGCGTTTTAGTTCATGAGTAGTACAAACCGAGTCAGAAAGGGGAAGCGAACCAAAAGAGAGGGAGAGAGAGCGTACTTGTACGAAATGACCTCCGAATCTACCATGACCTGCCATAGCTCTCTCCAAATTAACTTTACTACCCACTTCCAACTTGCCTATTCATGCCCATTTCCCCCTTCACTCCATCAGCTCTCTTCCCTCAAACCCAACCAAAAGAGAGAGACTTACCTAGATTCGTTCTCGCAAGTGTTTCATTCGCCAATCCAACCTTGAACCAACCCTCTTCCGTACTCCATTCAGTGACAGTCAAACAAACTCCATTAACCGCAATACTATCTCCTAATTTACAGTCTTCCAACACATCTTGAGCCGATGAAATCGTGAATGAATAACCTTCGAATTCGGTTGTAGGAGTGATTGAGGAAATTCGACCGAGGATCTATACAGAGAGAGGAGGGGGTTCAGTGAGAGTTGGAGAGGATGGGGAGGGAGAGCTTACTTCGATTAGACCGGTGAACACTAGATGAAAGGGAAGGAGGGAAAGTTGAGTCAGCCGATCCGGGGGCGGGAAGAGCGAGGACGGGATGGGGAGCTACAGCTGATAGATCGGGATAGACTTACTCGTAGGTAGCTTGCGTGTTCTGTAGTAGTATCGACTTGGTAGTGGTAGAGAGGGAAGGAGCGAATCTTTACATCTCTCTCTTTCTCATCTCTCCCGATCGATCACTCTGCTCGCGAGCAACATTACCAACTAAACAATTCGAATGCACGAATAGTAATCAGTCAAGTCAAGATGTCGGATCCCACCTCGAACAATGCCCCACTCATTTCCCCCCTCCTCGCCTCAACTCTCCCCTCCTCTTCTCAACCCCGTTCCCGTCAATCCACCACTACTTCCGCATTCTCCAGACTCGCAAACCTAGCCCTATCCTCTACCTCTTCCTCTTCCCAAGAACGTTCCTCCTCCTCATCTTCCTCCTCCCCGATTTCAACCCAACCACCTAGAGGTCCTGCATTCGACGCATTAGAATCCATTGCTCAGTTGGATAATCAGGGTCAACAACAACAACAACAACAGAGGAAGAGAATAGCGAGTATTGATTCACGTTTAACCAACGAAATTAATCAAGGAGGTCAAGGAAAAGTTTATCCTCCTAGAAGCAGCAAGAGGGGGAGTTTGAGGGATTCTAGTGAATCTAGATCTAGAGAAAGAGGAGGTGGAGGAGGAGGAGGAGTGAGTGAAACTAGTTCGGGTTATCTAGCGGGTGCGAGTAGTGGTTTCGTAGTAGATTCACCAAGTTCTAGAGGAGGGTCTTATTGGGGGGGAATCGAAGGGAATAATCCTAGTTATAGTGGAGGAGTCTCAAGTTATGGCATGAGTGGGTTCTCGAGCATTCGTGAAGGGGGTCAAGGAGGACATTTCTTTCAACCTGGTGCGGGAACTAGTGGCTTCTCATTCGAAGGAGGAGGAGGAGGGGGTGCGAGTTATTGGGATGGGAGCTACAGGAGTTCAATCACTGGATCACCATCTCTATTTGGAGGAGGAACAGGAGCAAGATTGACAAGTTTGAATCTAATCTCTCAAAATCAAACTCAAGCTGCAACGAGTTCTTCAGACGAATCAAAGTTATCTATCCAACAGCCATGGGGTGAAATCGGGAGGGGTGTGAGTCCGATAGGGAGATCGAGAGCTCAGAGTCCCAGTTTAGTGAGGAGTGAGAGTCCGATTGGAGGTGGTAGGAAATTGAAAGAGTTGAGTAGGAGGTTGAGGTACTCGATTGGACAACCGGGAGTCACCGCTGCGAATAGGGATAAAGGTTTGGTTGGGATCGCGAAACCACCGAAAGATGGGAATGGAGAATTGGGGAGAGTCGCCGTTGCTGGGAAAACTTGCAAGTTTTTTTTTCTTTCAACTTTTCCTCTCTTCTCTCGGATTTCGCTGATCGTTAAATTGGTGTTTAGCGTTGAAGTTATTGAAAATACCTCATGGTTCGACTCCGAGACGCAATCCAACTCAACTCAACACGGCAACTTCTCACATTCACCGTTCCTCCTCTATCGCAGATCGTCGATCTCGTTCTCGTGGTCGAGCTGCTGGAGGCGTCTCGCCAAACAACGGGAGACGAAACGAATCGGTTGAACCTTCAGAAGGGGACATCGAGGAAAGAGAGGAAGTGAGTGAAGTTATGGATGTTAGATCTGGGAGTCGATTGAGTCCGGGTTATTTGTTCAGCGATGTTAGATGGGGATATGGAGGTGATTCGAACTTCTTGCTCTATGTCTGGGTGAATGAGCTGATGTAGAAAGAGGGATTGAATGACTACACAGCTACTTCGAATAAACTCGCGACGGCTTGTACGAACGGAGCGGTGATTCTATGGGATCTGAACAGGGAGGGAGGGAGTAAGTTGGATCAAGTCAAGTATGAACATGATCGAGCGGTGAATAGGATAGTGTTTGGAGGTCAGACTGGGAATTGGTTGATGAGTGGTGGTCAAGATGGACAAATGAAATTATGGGTGAGTTCCGATCGTTCCTTCTCAGCAACTCCCCAACGAAATGCTTACCGAGACTCGAGCTCACAGGATATCAGAGAAAGTCGACCTTCATCAATGATTCTCAAAGCTTCTTCTCCAGTTCGACACCTTTCTTTCTCCCCCTCTGCTTCACAACCTTTCACTCTACTCGCCGCTTGCGCTTCAGGCACTCTCATTCGCTACGATGTCCGGTACATCTCACGCCAAAACGGAGGAGCGACAGATCGAATAGCAGGACATATCGGATCCTGTCTCGCGATGGATTGGAGGGATGGGTTCGATTGTGAGAAGGGAGGAGCTGGACCTGGGGTGAGTCAAGAGACAGCAGGAGGAGGGAAAGAAGGTGGGTGGGTAGTGACGGGAGGGATAGATTCAACGATCAAGATTTGGGATTTCTCTTTACCGACTTTATCGACGAAACCGGTTCGAACCTTGTACCCGACTCAGCCGGTACAATCAGTCTCGTGGCACCCTACAAATGGAACGGAACTCGCTTCTGCACCGCTACCGAGTTTGAGTTTGGGATCGGATGCGGGAGGAGGAGGGGGAGGAGGGGGAGATGAAACGACTCCGACCACTCCAGTCGCTATGAATAACCCGTTCCGAGATGGATCAGCTGCAAAGTCGGGTGGGAATAGTTGGAAGAATGAGATTGCGATTTGGGATACGAGGAGACCTTATTTCCCGAAATTGTCGATCAAAACTGACGACCCAAGTTCAGGTGAGTCTTACTCGTCTTTCGACCTAATGCTGAACGACCACCCATGCGTTTGACACTCTCCAGCGATCCTGTTCAATGACGACGAAACGATCTGGGCAACTTCGAAGACTTCACCGACTTTTCATCAACACGACACAGCGAGCGATTCTTATTCTCTACTCGACTGTATCGATCGACCTTCAGCAGCTTGGAACCTCGAAGGTGACTTTGTGTTTGTCGATGATACTCGAACACCCTTCGACGTGCCTTTCGAACGGATGTGAGTGGGAAGCTTCTCTCGCCTCGCGATTTTGCTCATCTCGTTCGTTTCTCTTTCAGGCGTGCCCCTGTACCAGTCAATAGCGACAAGTTCTTACCCGAAGTGTACATTGCAACTGTCACTGATCTCGATCCCGACTTTTCCACCGAAACTTTCTGTCAACTCGCGAACAATCTCCAGCTCGTCGGCGACTTCGATGAGATTTGCGATGAGAACGCTCATGTATGTTCACTCCCTTCTGTTCCTCTAGGTTTCTTTAGCTCATCTCGCTCTCGTGCAGGTCTCGTTTATGGCAGGTCGACCGGATGCGGCACAAGTTTGGGCAGTCATCAAGACTTGGTTCGGAAAATCACCTTTCTCAGCTCCCGATTCTCCTCCCCCGACTCCACCTACCGACGATACATCCAACGAGAAGACCTCTCCACCTCTCGTACCTGCTCCCGATTGGATCCTCTCTCCAACGTCGACCACTCACAGCGATTCCGCTTCGAAATCACATCGACACCATCGATTCTCCCTCTCTTCGTCAATGAGGAATAGTCCTAGCACTCGAAGGCAAGCTTCGAACGATACATTCGACTCATCGATGACAGCAATGCCGAGCAAAGATTCCGTCAAACAACTTCTCGACACTTTCTCAGAGGAATCCACCGCGAGCGAAACCGACCTTTCAGCTCAATCTCCTTACTACCCGGAACTCAGCTCAACTTCATCCGACTCGGAGAACGATGTTGCAAACGAGTCTCGCCGTTTACACAAAGCATCAGTCGCCTCCCTCCCTACGAATCGACTCGCCGCTTCTCTCGCCGCTCTCGCCGAATCCCAGAAGAATGGAGAAACATCCTCGGTCACTCGAAGTATAGAAGAGAATCTCCCGAAACGATCATCTCGCACCCCTTCACGACTTCAGTCTCGCAGAAACTCGTCTTCTTCTTCTTCCTCCGACAGCGATTCCTCTCTCGATGAAACCGGCAACGTCAATGATCCTACGACAGCACACAAATCATCACGCACAGCAAAGATCGCCGCTCTTCACGCTTCTCTCATCGCGAATCGATCTCGTCGACCGAGCGCTGGACAAAGCAGCGAAAGAAGACCGCTTCGATCGAGGGACAGCACTCTCCCAGGTCGACAATCTACCCGGAAACAATCTGCTGAAGGAGGATCATGGTCGAGGAGAGGTTCGGCTGCCCAGAATGGTGGTGCAGGAGGAGTGGGAGGAAGTGGAGGAAATCGAGTGGCTTCGTCGGGCGGACCAGCTGGAGCCAAGAAAGATTCAAAGGACGGAATCAACCAAAGTTCGGAGGATCTCAGTCGTCAAGCAGGAGCCATGTATGCTGCTCAAGCTTTCGAAATCGTCAAAGAACAACTCAAAGCTACTTTGATCGATTATGCGGACCGAGTGAGTTTTTTTCGAAAGCTGAAATGAATACGAACAGTAACTCATTGTTCTTCTCTTTCGGAACTTAGGGTGATTCTCAGCTATGCGCTGTCGTCTGCTGTGTCTTGCAACACGAGGATCTTGGTTTTGATTCACTTTGGACGGCAAGAATTACGAAGGCTTATCTCGGTTTGTCGATCTCTTTCTCTTTCGTGGATTTCCTTCTGCCTGGCTAATGCGCTTCTCTGTTGCCTCGTCGCAAGATATGCTTCGGCAGCTCGATCTGCACGTTCCAGCTGCCGAGCTCAACAAGTATTGTTCGACTCTGTCTCTTCGCACTTTGACCCAGGTAAGTTATTGCGACCGCTGTCTCTCGAGTCTGTACTAATCTAAGGGACTATACAGGATTCTGTCGTCTTCCACACAGCTTGCGGTCGTTGCGGAAAGGGCATCGAGCAAGCACCTTACGATTTCTGTCAAAAATGTAGGATCCTTATCACGACTTGTTGTATCTGGTGCGTTCATTCTTTACTTCCTCGCTCTCATCCTATCACTGAAGACTCTATGGTCGACAGTCACCTCTCGTCGGACTCCTTGTTCGTCTTCTGTGCTTGCTGTGGACACGGAATGCACGAGAGCTGCCTTCACGGATTCGCTGGATCTCATTCAGTCCTCGCCGCATCTCAACCTCAAACTCCCAATACTGTTCCCTCGACTCCTGGTATCGCCACGCCCTTGCGAACATGGCTTTGGGGCGAGGGAACTTCCGTCGTCGATTCAGAAGATGGCCTCGAAAATGGATTCGATCAAATATCTTTACTTCTCTCTCACTGTCCTAGCGGTTCCTGTTCTCATTCATGTTGATTGTACAAACATCATACGATGCAAAGATTCCCCCTTTTTTCATTGCTTTTTCGTTCTTTGACCTAGCATCGCTCTCTTCGCCGACGGAGAAATACTTTCCCCTGTACGAAAGCGTTCAATTGAATGCATCCTGCAACTTCGGATAGAGTGCTGCCCCTGAGACTTCCTTTTTTTTCTTCTTTCTCAACGGTCGCTTCGCGTGTCGTTCGATGGGACTTGCAGGCGATGGAAAAGTGCGCACCTAACGAAACACGCTCAACTCCTCCTTACCGTTGGCTACGGCCGACTAACCCTTTTAGCAGCGTTCGCTTAAACTCTTTTCAATTCATCGAGAATAAGCCGAAATTTTTAGTGTGGTTTGATCGATAACGTCCTGCTTGACTATTGATTATCGTACGGTTCTGCATAGACTCTCCCATAGCCTATCCTTCTCCGCCAGTCCTTCTCTCGTGAGCAGGAGCAGCGCTAGTCAGCAGACAGGCCTTCCGCGTGAGATGAGAGTTTCGAAAAGAAAGCTCAACTTTAAGAGACGAATCGGCAAACTTCCCTTGCTTGCTTGTTTAGTGCGCTCTGATTTCGGCGCGTGCGATCTAGCGTGAGACATTTCACTTTCGGACTTCTTCTGTTCCTTCGGATCAATCGGAAGTTTCTGTCCAAAAAGTAACGCGAGGCCTCTTTTTTTTCCCTGCAGTCAAGCTTCTTCTCCTTCACCCCATTCTGTTTTGAGCTCCCCAGTACAGATACACGGTACTGAGAGGCTCAAGGAATTTGTAGAAAGAGAGTGATGAATGGAAGTAATGAGCGGGTAGAAGTTCAACCTTCTGAATCGAGTACTCCTTCTTCAAGTTCTCGCACTGTAAGCACCCTCACTATATCGAATTGTAACAGGTCAGCTGACACGATGGATATGACCGGCAGATCTATGGGTACAGCAACGAAGCGTCGGGATCTAATCGTAGGTTCCCTCTCTCTTCCTCTCTTTTCAACGGTTCGCTGATTCTTTTCCATACCCTCACAGCGACGAGCTCGACTACACAGCCCTCTCCTTGGTCAGAGGTGTCGATCCAAGACTACAGGCCTGAAGGAGAAGGTGTGTCTGTTCTATCCATGAAACCCGTGATTTTTAAAGTGTTTCAAAGTTCGAATCTGACGAGGAAAAGGTTTCGGGTACTTGCTTGGTCGACAGCTTATCGTCACCAGCCCTCAACCTCTTTGTCGACTTCCTCAATGTGCTCCTGCTTGAACTGCCAGAGAATGGCGCTCTACCCAGAAGAAGATCGTTCAAATTATCCTCCTCCTCAAACTCACTACACCTCGTACTTTCAAACCCAATCTTACTACACCGCTCCCTCTCCTTACTCGACCCCTCTCTCATTGTCAAATCCAACACCTTTCGAGTACCCCCCGGTGGCTTCTACCTCGTCCTATCAACCTCCCGTCTATTACCCGAATCCTTCGCAATCGGGTCAATATTCGCTCAATCCTTCTGGACTCGCTGTACCCCTTCCCCACTCGACCAGTGCATCGCCACTGCTCTCTCCAGAGCATGATTGGAGTCAATATCCTAGTGTCACCCAGACACGACCCGATTCAACGCTTTATCCTCATCCTCATCGACCCGAACTCGCAACTCATCCTCCTCTTTCACCGCTTCGAACCCCTTCCTTTGAAGAGTCATCTGTCGGTCAGCGTTCACATTCGGATCCTCAACTGCTCATGGCTCCACCGAATTCGTCTGCACCAACTGGAGATCGAGTCCCTCAACGAAGAGCGAGCGGAGGTTCAATCGTCGAAGGCCCTTCTTCTCGACGAGGGTCGACTCTCAGTACCCTGAATGGATACACTGGGCTGCCAGCAACATCGACCGGAGACGAAGGAGACAGTTCAGACATAATAAAGAACGAATCAATCACAGTGAGTTCTGCATTCTCGTCTGTTGCCGTTGCTCTTCTCGAAAGTCAGTACTCACCTCGTTTCCTTGCGTTTAGCCATTCGTATCAAAGCTCGCCTTCCTTCTGAGCGAGAATAACGATTGGATTCGCTGGGACAAAGAAGGAACCGCTTTCTTCTTCGCACAACATCGAGAAGAATTCGGAGAATGTTTGGCTCGAGTCTACCGTCATGCGAGTGCTCACAGCTTCATTCGACAGCTAAACATCTGTGAGTCGATATCCTCGATTGCACGTCGGGCGAAAGTACTTTCGAGCTGATTCACTTCTCTTTCCTCCTCAGACGACTTCAAACGACTGGCTCCTCCCGATCTCCATCACGCTGTCGAATCCAACTCAACACGAACCGACATGACCTCTGCTGAATTCGCCGGTTTCACTCATCCTCTCTTCTCACGAAGCCCGACTTGCGACTTGACCAAGATCAAACCCAAAGTTCCTCGCAAGCCTCAGAAATCGCCCGGGACGAGTAACGCGCCATCTCCTCGAGCTCTGAGATCTGATGGCAAAGTAGGAGGAGTCGTCAAGACCAAATATTAGCCCTCGAAGCAAGTTTCGCAACGATTTCGGAGGGGGTTCGTTTTCTTAGAAGAGTTTACTCGATTTAGACTTGCTGTTCTCTGGTCAGAAAAAGCTATTGTATTTCTTGCGTTGATCGCTGTAGCCCTTGTAACACTGAAACCGCTGCCAACAACGGATGTGCGAGCTTGCGAAAAAGTTGCGAAATTTCGAAAGTGATGGCGACGAAGCGTTCTTTCTCTCTCTTCACGCCTCTCCCTTCGTTCGAATTCTCTCAAATCAGATCGAACGACTTGAATACGCGCTCGTTGAAGGTCTCAAGAAGCTCCCCTTCCAGAAGAGTCGCGTTTCACTTCTTTCCTTCCTTCCTCTCACTTCACTCAACGACCTCACCTCGAAGATGCCTAAGAAAGCCGCACGTAAATCAGCAGCAACTTCAGATGATGAAGGATCCTCAGGTGAGTCTTCCCTCTAGCTCTATCTCTCCCTCTCAACCGCCCTGTTCTGATTTCATCAATGTTTTGCAACCTCGATTCAGGTGCTGCTCCTCCAACAAAACGCGTCAAGAAACGTGTTAGAGGTAAACAAGGTGCCTTGAAGGTGGTTATGACGATGCCTGTCGATATCATCTGGGAGGTTCGTTCACCTTTCACTGCTTGTTTCAACCTCAAGAACAGACTTGGAGAGCTCCCGAGTCATTCCCGCTTCAATCTGGTCGATAGAACACACCTCTCTGATACTGTTCCGAACGCGAACTGACTCACTACACTCGATGAAACGCTAGATTTGCACCCATCTAGATGTCGCAGACCTCTACGCTCTCTCGAACACGAGTAAAACCTACCGTGCCGTCGTCACTGGACCTTCTTCAGCTGGTCTCTTCAAACTCGCTCGCGAAAGAAGCGAGATGCCCGAGTTACTCGATCCTATGTCAGATCTCGCTTATGCTGCTTTGATGTTTGGAAAGGGTTGCCAATTGTACGTCTTCTCCTCTCTACTTCGATTGTGTCGGTGTAGAGCTCACTCGAGATGTCGGTTCTTGATCGACAGTTGTGGGAAGAAGGGTGCGGGAAAAGTTGATCCTTCGTTCCGCGCCAGAATTTGCAACAACTGCCTCAAGGATGTGTATGTTGAGGATTCATTTCGAATGGGTCTTCCTCAGAGCTGATTTGTGATCTTCCCCCATACAGCTTCGTTAGTGATCAAACTCCAGAAGGTCGAGTTTTCTTGGACAAGTTGAATCGATACACTACTTTCCTCGCCAATCGCACTCTTCCACATGGACGTACTGTCTGCTGTGAGCCCCTTGACGCTGAGTAGATACGGAAATTATAGCTGATCCGCTGGCGAGGTGACAGACTATCATCCAGCCGAGTTGAAACGTCTTTCGAAAGAAATCGACAAGAAATTCCCTTACACCGCCAAAACTCGTGAAAGTGGCCCGTTGTTCATCTTGCGCAGCCTCGGCGGAGATAGCGACGACGACGATTTCGATGATGGGGACGATCTTTCAGTAGAAGACCGCACTGAGATGAATGCAGATTGGTAAGTTTTCTTTTCTCTTCTTTCGCTAGCCTTGACTCGACTAAATCCATGTTTTGTCGTCGTGAATAGGTCCTTCGTCATCAGCAAGTCTCCCAGATTCGGGTTCCCACCCCCTAATAGTGACAAAGTACCAACGAACGAGTTCCAGAAATGGTTCGAGCAGCGCATCGAAGCCAGGAAACTTCGTGATCAGGTAAGTTTCCCGCTCTCTCGCCCAATTCCAATCAGGTTGACTGACTTGTCTCGCTCGTAACAGGATACCAATGCATTGAAGACGTGGATGAGGCGAATGGAAATCAGGAAGAGTCAAGCGAATCAGAACATTCGATCTGGTCGTCGTGATGAGTGAGTTCCCATTTTGAACCTCTTCTTGTCCGCTCTCATACTGATTCCATGCTCCCTCACAGCATTGAACGTCGTCTCGAAGCTATCGGATTCGAGAAGAGCGAGTTCCGCGCTCATTCGTTCTTGAGCCACACTCTCGTCAAATCGACTCGTCCTCTCTCGGATCGCACCTACTCTACCAACGTCGAACCAGTTCTCAAGACCGTCCTCGATCACGAACGTCGTAAGAACCTCGCATCTGGAGTCGAAAACGTCTACAGCACACTTCGTCAAGATCACCCAGACAAGGATTACTTCCCTCTCCATCACATCTTCTTCCAACTTCCTTCGATCTCTCCCATCCTCGAAGACATCTCGAAGAACCCTCCGAAAGCTCGCGACATGGTCCTTCCCGACGACGTCAAGGCTTCTGCTTTGGAGGATATCCTCAAGTTGATTCGTTCCCGTCGTGAAGAACTCCTTCGTGCCATCGTCTCTTCCTACATGGGACTTCGAGCCGATCTCGAGAAGAAGGAAAGGAAACTGAAGGAGAAGGGAAAGGACAGTGGGAAGAAGAAGAAGGAGAAACAATTCATTCCGACTGAATATCATCGAATCTCCGACCTTCCTCTCACCCTCCCTCGCTTACCTCCCTGGATCCCTCGCTCGAAGGACTCGCCGATCCTCGCTAGTGACGAGCAACTCGCCGCTTTCCTCGAAACTTCCCCTCTCGCTCAATTCGAGTGTGTCAAGTGTTCGAAACTCTTGGACACGAAATCCCTCTTCAAACATCTCTCGTCAAGTTACAATTGTCAATACTACAACAGTGGTGGATTGGAGGATGGCAGCGAGAGGAAGATTGAGGTCAAGATTAGCGAGTGGATGAGGGTCGAAGGGAAGAAGAAGGTAGAACGACCTCTCGTTCGAATCAACAAGGAAGTCCTCGGATTGGTTCTCAAACTTCAACAACTCGTCGAATCGACCCCTCTCGTCGTCAGTCCCGACAAGCAGCTCCCTGATCTCGGAGATTGTCAAGATTTGTTGGGAGAGGAGAAGCCGAACTGGTACGAGGTCAAGTTGGCGTGCGAGCGATGTCCTACATTGAACTCGGGTTACTCGTATGGCTACAACACTAGTTCACCCGTCACTAAATTCGTACGTCAAACACTCTCTCTGAAATGAGATCTTGACTGATTCGACTTGTTGTTCTTTTGGACAGTACGCTCATTTGAAGGAAGAGGGAGTTGAACAACACGAAGATCAAGATTCGGATTCAGTCAAAGTCAAGACTGTCGTCAATTACTCTATGACGTATCGTAGCAAGCATCGAGAGATTGAGAGGGAACAATCGAGGGCGAGGCATTACGGAATGGAGGAAGATTCAGATTCGATGGGTTTTGTCGGGTATGGATATGGAGCTGAGGGGATGTACTACTCGGATATGGATAGTATGGATGGTGATGATAGGTCGGACGAGTGTACTATCATGTAGAGAGGCGGAGGACACGCTTGGAAGAGGAGGAAAGGAAGAAAGACGCTTTGGAAGGAGAAGAAGAGGAAAGGAGTTCTAGCTTGTTTCTGCATCGCTTTTTCACTCGTACCGACCGGTTTGTTAGTTCTATTCTGTTCAATAAAGTATCAATCTGTGAATCTTTGTTTGTGAGTGACTTGCGAGGTTTGTTCGATATTCTCCATTTTGCGAAAAGTGAATCAACTTTCGTTCCTTCCTCCAACACACTTCGCTCGACTTCCCTTCACTGACAACACCACTTCAGACTCTCAAACTCACTCGCACTCCCTGTGCGCTCGTAGCTTTCAGTATCACCTCCCCTCAAGTTCAGTGACGTCTCGAAACTTCGACCTCACTCCCTCAATCAGCTCAGCAAGACGACTCGGAAGCTCGGAGAAGATCTCAGCTAGCTATAGAGTAAACAAGGATGTCGGCACAAACAGCAGAGCAACTCAGAGATCTCCTTCAAGATGTAGCGGGGAACACGGCAAGCAACTCTCAAGGAACAATCGAGACGATGGGGGAAGCCATAAAACACAATGTACCACTGCCAGAAGATGCAGCTGACATTCTCAAGACGATCGGGAAACTGAAGAGTGCGTCTTCATCGTTTCTTTCGCTTTCCTCGTTTCCGCAACTCACTCTCGCGTTCTGTTCGTCACTTAGCTCTCTCCCCTCTCTATACCTATGCAATTTATCACCCCGTCCGCTTCCTCTTCCAATACCTGATCCTTCCCCTTCCATCTCTCCTCCTCTTCCTCCTCATCGCAATCTTCCAAATCCTCTCCTATCTCGTCCAATCCCTCCTCTTTCCCTTCTACTACGTCCTCCATTTCCTCACCGCTCCCGCACGAATCTCATTCTCGATCCTGAACGCCCTCATGCCGCTATGGGTATTCCTCGCAACTGCCATTTTCATCGGATGTTTGGCGGGAGCTGCTGCTGGATTGTTGATGGGAGATACGACGAGATTCGCGATTGAAAGAAGTTTGGACGTTGTTGTGTGGCCTTTGAGGGTGTTGGGATTCGTTGAACCCCCGAAAGAAAGGAAGTTGGAAAAAGGAGGGTTCGGAGCGAAAGGTGGAGCTAGATTGGAGAGTGTACCGAAGAGGAGAAGATCAGCTTCTATTAAAGGGAAAGGGAAGGCTGTTGAGTCGAACGGGATCGTGGAACCGAAGGAGGAGGAATTAACGACGACGGATGAAGAAATCGATCTTAGTCGTTCCTCGACTACACTCGTTGGAGGCTCGACGTCGAGGGGTTCGCAGAGGCTTCCTCAGAGACACTCGATGGGTAGCTCGTCCTCGTCGTCAAGTAGTGAGGAGGACGTGACGAGTTCTTCGAATGGAGCGAAGAGGGGAAGATCGGTCGGAACGAGGAGGAAAGGAGAATCGGGCTGGAGAAAACGGCATGTAGAGAATGTGTTACGGTAGTACTTAGGTAGAGTGTAAAGAGAAGTGTACAGCAGAAACAAGGAACTCTGGGAAAGCGAAGTGCGAGAAAAGCTCGACTGAACGTCTTCGTCCAGCCAACACCAGGACAAAGCAAGGAATCGACATTGGTCCGAGCAGACTCGAGGTCGAGGTAGAACGACGAGCTGAACCATCTAAAGTAAGTCTGTCTCTTTGTTCGACTTGTGAGGAAAGGAAAGGGAAGGAAAGCTGAAAACAGTAAATTTCGATTTCTCTAGATACAAAAGCATGAAAAGAAGGAGAGGGGAACTAGACAGTGCAAGAGATGTGTATTCAGACTATCACCACCATTCCTCATCAAACCCAATCTCCTGGCCTTTTGCGCACGATCCGTCTAGATACAAGAGAGGTGATCTGCCGATTTGACGTTCATCGTCTCCAGTCCTGACCGATTCGCAAGCTCTCACACCACTTTCCTCGATTACCCGCCCGTAAATTGTCTCCTCTAGCGCAGTCCCGTAAACTACTAACTTTTCGACTGTGAGCGATTCCTCCTCTCCGGTCGTAAGCTTGATGCAACTTGGCGGATAGCGCTCGCCACCCAATAAGTCACCGACACCGAGGTGGAGTGTCTTCAGTTTGAGTCCCTTCGCACCAGTGAAAAGAGCCTGGAGTGTCGAATCCTCGATCCCCCCGAGCGACAAATGCTTGAGGTTCGGCAACGTCTGACCGTTGATCGAGAAGACCTCCGTCGGGCTGACGTTGAACAAAGTCAGAGTCACGATCTGGGAAAGCAGGCCTCCAACGACTTTCTGTAAATTGGTTTTCTGGATGAACGGCGACTGATCAGAAAGGACAGCCAGGTGAACGAGGTTCGGCATCGCTGCGCTCGTGTGTTGTAGAGGAATGGACGGTCCAGAGATCGTTCCGTGCACTTCGGAAGCGAGGAATACGAGTCGACGGAGATTTGGAAGTCGGACGGTGTCGTTGGTATAGACCCTGCAGTTGTGAAAGCAGACTTCCTCGAGATCTGAGGTCCTTCGATTGGTCAGTCATACGGTCTACAGTAGTTACGGATCAAAGAGAGGCGCTTTACGAGGGAATCCATTCAATTCTGACAGCTTTACGATTGCCATCATACTAGGCGAGCCAGCGACTGTCAGGGAGATCAGGGAGGACCAGTTTCGGATTACTTCGACGGTGGAGTTCCAAAGGCTCTGTAGGGAGTGCGCGACGAGATGTTGTACTTTCGCACGCTCGGAAGGTTGCGATGCGATTCGCAACGCGAAGGTAACGAAGGTGAGTCTGGGGTCGTATCTCGGTCGCCAGATCTCCTTCATGAGTAGGCTTTGGGCGATCGGACGCAAGAAGGAGTTGACGAGGGAGAGGGAACGAAGGTTTGCTCGACGAGATTTGTACTGAGTTTCGGTGCGAGAAGGTAAGTCACCAGCGGCACATTCGATCAATGCGATGACGAGTTCGGGAGGTAAAGAGGCGAAGGACATGGTGTGATCCGACGTGAATGGAGGACAGAGAAAGGCTGTGAGAAGGAAAGTGGGAAGTCAGCGAAATGAACAGATTTGGGGAAGGAGGGGGACGAACGCTGAGTACGGTCAAGATGCCGAGTAAGCGATCCTCCGATTTCGAGTCGAGTGAAGGGTAAGGAAGAAGCGAGATGAGAGAGAGAGGATGTGAATCGTTTCACTCTGAAGACCGCGGAACTCCGAAGCATTCTGAGACGCTCTCGAAGCTCAGAGACTAATTCAGGGGACTGTATGAGTATGATCGAGTAGGCGAGACGGGCAGAATGTACCTCAGCGAAGGAAACGAGGACGAGCAAACGAAAGAAGTCGAGTTCCGTCCATTTCTGATCGTCCATCTCTCTAGTCACTCTACATAGTATCCTCCTATCTGTCTTGATCACTTCCTAGCCATACCATGTCCTTCAATCCAGTCCTCAATTTTCGATTGTCGTGTCGAGCGTTTTCTGATCGCAATCCCAAGTTGAGCGCCAATGAATCTTGCCTCGACGGCCCTTGCCGTACTCCCCATTCGGTAGTTGAGCGGATGAAGAAGAAGGAAGATGTCGGAGTATGCCGGGGGGAGAGGCGAAAAGCCGGGAGAATGGGAGACGACGGAGAGAGGTTTCGAAGAGAGCGATGGCAAGAGCGTTGAATGCGAAGGGAGAGGTCGACCGTTAGTCTTAGAATATCGCTTGACGAGGTGAGATATTCCTCCAGGTGCCGTCCGATCGATCCTCCTCCAGGTAGTCCATTTGTTGCGAGTTCGATAGAGTTTCGCTCGAAATCCCATCTTCGTCTCCCTCGTTTGCCTCTTTCCAGCTCACATTCGGCGTTCCTTCTTCTCCACATCTCTTCTGCTTCTCTCCAGCGTACCTCGAATTCCATGAAAGGATTGTAGTGATCCCGCTCTTTCGCCTTTTCTCTGTCACTCCTCCCTCTCCATCTAGTGTTGTCCGGGTTCTTGCCTCACCTGATCCTCTTCACTACTCGGTACGAACACTTTCTGAGCACCCATGAACCTGTTCTCTCTCTCCCTCTCTTTCGATGTCAGTTTTCACTCAACCAAACAAACTCGATGAAGTATTGACCCACAATGCAGCGTGACTAGCCCCTAGTAGTCTCATATAACTCGCATGTTCTGCTGTTTGTGCAGAGAGTTGTTCTAGTTGTTGAGTTCGTTGAGAGAGGAGAGAAAGTTGAGAAGAGAGGTGAAGGAGGGAACGCGTTTGAGTAGAGAGGGGAATAGAGTCGGGTTGCTGGACAGAGCGAGAGTAGGACATTGTTCAGGTTGATAGAGTAGTGAGTGAACGGTAGGAACGCGACCCTCAAATTGGAGAGCGAAGGGAGGGTTGGCTCTACCCTTCACTTCACCCAGCCTCAGTACAGCTCGAATACACTTCAAAGAGACCAAGAGAAGCTACAGATAGCTCCGGAGTGACTCTCACCACTTGCCTCGACTTGCTCGCTCTTCCCCTCGTCACGTTTCCTCTTTGAGAATGGCCTACAACCCTCACTCTTCCTCTTCGAACCTCTTATCCGACCTAAACGGAGGACTCGAAGGTCAAATATCATCCGACGAAGCCCCTTCTTCCCGCCCTCCTCCTTCCTCTCAACATTTACAGCCCCCTTCTCGATCAACTCCAAACCCCGCTCCTCAAACGAAAGGTGCGAATGGAGGTGACTTGGAGGAACAGAGTATATGGAAACAATCTGCGCATCCAGTTGCATTACTCTTTCTGTTCACGTTCAGATGTGCAGCTATCGCAACTTATCTCCTATGTGGTTTCTTCTCTTCTTCTTACGTATTCTCGGTGCGTCGAATCACTCTACTCGTATCGTATGACAAGCTGATACGTTCGAGCACTTCGACGCAGACGGTGTTGGTGGTAGTTCTGTTATCACTCGATTTCTGGACAGTTCGAAACGTTTCGGGACGAGTGTTGGTTGGGTTAAGGTTCTGGAATCAGGTAGATGAAGACGGTACCAGTTTCTGGGTGTTCGAGTCAAGATCCGTGAGTCTCTCTTCAAACCTCCTCTGCTTGTGAATTTCAGCGATTGACTTTTTTGAGCGAAATAGCCTGATCAACCTGCCAATGCGGTCGATGCTAAGATGTTTTGGATCGCTATGTATACCGTACGTCTCTGCACTCTCTCAGCTTGCAAGAGAGTGCTGAGAATGTGGTTGACGCGCAGTTCCCGGCGGCGTGGGTTTTGTTACTCTTTGTCGGAATCCTCAAATTCAACCTCTCTTTCTTACCAATTGTTATGCTCGCTCTGGTGTTCAACCTCACAAACACCGTCGGTTACACTTATGGTGAGTCGAGATTTGAAACCTCTCGCTCCAAAAAGCGAAAACTGACCAAACCCTGTGTTGTTTCGTTTCACAGCTGTTCGTTTGATGCCTTTCCAGCATCCTCTGCTCTCTTAAGGATACCATGCTGACGCTCCTTGTGTGATTGTATAGGATCGAGACGCGAAACGAAGATGGGCAACAGGAATGGCGGCGAATGGAATGCTTGGATCAATGGGAGGATTCGGTGGTTCAATCGTTACCGGTCTGGCTACTACAGCATACTCCAAATTCTTCGGATAGACTTCTTGTCGGTGCATTCAGGGTAGACCAAGGGAAATCATCAGTAGTATCGTTTTGTTGCGACTCGCGAGATAGAGAGAGAGGAGTTTTCGATTTTTCTGATTCGAGTTCTCGCGCTATCAAACGATTCAAACGAATTGAAAGAGTCCCAGGAATTGAGATTTTGACGGAATAGAATGGATTTCGTCAGGATCTACGCGTTCAACGTGATAGCGTTTGAAGTGATAGCAAATTCGGTGAGGTGAAGCTTGTTCAAGGGTCTATTCCTCCCCTTCAACACCTCGACTTTCACTATTCGACTCGTTCCAGCTATCCGGCAACTACTCAGCTTGACCTACATGAACTCAAACACCACAAAGGAGCAAGAGGGAGGGAGAGTGGGTCGAAGGAAAGAAAGTCAGGCGGCTCTCAATGCATCGACAACAGCTCTCCGGCTCTATCTGAAGGGTTCAGGGTGACTACAAAGATGTTATAGAGAGGTATAGGGGTCTAACAGATGAACGGATTGAGTTGAACGGGTAGTGGGATCGACTAGGGCAACTTTAAACTTCTCCTCTCTTTCTCTCTCTCCCCTCATTGCATTCATTCACCACCACATCCGATCCACTATCGAGGTCACCTCTGATCACCTACTACACCTTATTGGTACCGACTACAAGTGTCTCCACGCTCTACAGATAGAGTAGTACCGTTGAAGAAGAGGACTGGAAACAGGTTCGAGCGGTCTAACCCACTCTTCCAAAAGACAAGGCAAGTCCTGAATCCACCTTGTTGACCTGGCTGAACCTTGTCGAGCTAACCAAGAACCATTCCACTGTGCAGGTTGAGAGTGACTTGCTTCAATCTCTCTCCTCTCCTATTTTGTCTCGGGTGGCCGGTTTCAATCTCTACAAACCTCAACAGATCCTACAGACCACCTATTTAGTCCATCAATCCACCACAGCAACGAGATCAGAGCAGGATAGAAGCCTCCCAAAGTCCCTCGTACAAATCAGACCCCCGCCTCTTCTCTCCTATTTTCTCTCGAAAAGTTTCCCACTCTTTCCATCCACTCCCGAATTCGATCGACCCGGCCATGAGTTCTGCAATAGGGTCAAATACAAACTCGCCAGTACCGTTCCCGAGCTCCTCTTCGCCCTACAATCATCCTTCGAGACCCGCTTCTTCCCTCTCTTCAAATTTCACGACCCACTCGACCCATTTGCCTCCTCCCTCGCCTTCAAAACGATCTGAATCACGTCAGGGACAATGGAGAACGCAGGGAGAAGGATCACAAGCTAGTTCAATCAGAAATGGACGAGATGGAGCGGAGGAAATGAATGGTTGTATCGAGTCGAATTACGAGAACCAGAATCAGCAGGAGGTAACGAGTAACGGTCCAGGGTATCAATTGGCCTCACATCACTCCCAGGATCACCCTTCACCCTTCCTTCACTTGCCCTACTCGAGTGTTGCGACTCCTCGTTCAGTATCTCAAGCTCCCAGTTCACCAGCTCTCGTCTCCCCTCATCCTTCGCGCGCTCTCGCCTCTTCCCCTCCTCCTAGTCACTCTCACACTCCGTCAACTCGTGGACCAGCTGCTTTCGATTTCGATGATTTGCTCGGTCCTCGACCTTCGAATCACGTCGCACAGGCCTCTTCTTCCTCGACTACCTCTCAACCTGCCTCTTCTGACGAGGGACACCACGAACAACAAGAGTCACGAGCACTCGAAGGGAAGTTGCAAGGTTTAGGGTTCGCTTCACCAGCAGGAGGAAGAGTCACGGGAGTTGGAGAATTCAGGGACGCTTATTTCGACGAAGGGGAAGAGACGGACGAGAGTTGGTTGAACTACTCTTCATCTTCAAGAAGAGGAGGTTCGAGGCATCACGATGGCGGAACTTCAACCACTTCTCACCATCCTTCATCTTCGAACACTTCAAATTCTCCTCCTTCTCACATCTCTTCGCCTCCGAACCCTTCGGCAAACACTTTCGGAAGTCCTCTCAGCCCTCATGTCGCTCCTTTCTCACCAGGATTGGTCGCAATCGGGAAGGAACAACCTGAGAACGCGAACGAGAAGAATGGATCTTCTTCTTCTGCCTCGAATCCTTGGGCAACTCCCTCGGCGAATCTCATTGCAGCAGCAAGAGCTGGAGCAAGGGAACGAGAGGTAAGTACACAGTCTTTATCAGTCACACGCATTCAACTGATTCTGATTCGTTTCGTTACAGGCGAGTTGGAATTCTGCCAACCTCTCTTCTCCTCCTTCAGAAAGTCGTGCCTTCGCTTCTCCCGCTCTCCACGCTACCTTCGCTACAACTACCACTACTGAATCCCACACTTCGTCGAATCGTTCCTATTCACCTTTCCTTTCCTCTCCGCCTCTTTCTCATCGATACCTCACTTCCGATGCCAACACTCTCCCGTTCCCTCACCCTTCGAACATGCCTTTCACTCCTCCTTCCTCTCACCCAGAATCCTTCGACTCGCCTCTTCAACATCAACCGACTGTCTCAGCCGCGATGAGTCAGAAAGGATCTCGAGACACTCTCCTTCGATCTCCTGAAAAAGGTGGTTACGCTAGAGCTCCTTACTCGCTTCAACCCACTCTCACCCAAGTTCCGACTCTCGCAAGTAATGGAATTGGAGGAGGAGGAGGAGAACAACTCGCTTCGAACGAAGAGATCTCGACTTTGTTCGTCACTGGATTCCCGGATGACATGTTGGAAAGGGAGTTTCAGAACGTCTTCTTGTTCGCAGAAGGGTTCGAAGCTGCTACTCTCAAGATTCATTCTTCAGCTTTGAGCGGAGGAGATGGTAGCGAAGGATCAGGAAGTGGAGTCAATTCAGCTAGGACGAGTTTCGAAGAGTATGGAAGGGAGGAGTTCTTGAGGAGGGAAGCTTGTGCAAGTCCTGCTTCGAATGGGAATGGGATGAATGGTGGAGCGAGTGGGATCGGAGGAATAGGAGGGGTAGCAGGAAAGAAGCAGAGTATCGGATTTGCGAGGTTCAGGACTAGGCAACATGCGATCGAAGCGATGGAGGTACTCAACAGGAGGAAGGTCGACCTCGAGAGGGGATCGATACTCAAGGCAGAGATGGCAAAGAAGAACTTACATCCGAAGAAACAAGTCTTCGTCATTCCTTCTCCCGCCCCTATCACTTCACTTCCTCCGTGTTCCTCCTTCGAATCGAATCTCGTCTCAGCAACAAGTATCCCTTCATCGATCAACGGATCAGCTCCTACTTCGACTGCAGGAACGGCGATTCCGATTACTACGATTCCAGGAGGAGGTCCATCGATTCCTCTCTCCGCACTCGATGCCGATACCCTTCAGAGGCTCGCCAATTCCGGAAACGTCAATCCCGCCGTACTCGCCGAAATCGCTCGTCAGAATGCAGCTGCCGTTGCCGCTACTAGTCCGAAACTTTCAGCACCCGTTTCGACTTCGACCAATTTGTCCGCTTACGATGCTTTCCACTCGGTTCCCTCGATTCCTCTCGCTCGTCGAGATCATCAATACTTTGACGACCAACCTTCACCTCTCCTCTCTCAAGAATCGAATAATCAATACCCTTCTTCCTCTTCTTCGACTCTCCCACTTTCGTCTTCACCTCCTCGTCAATCGAATCTCCTCTCGCAGAATAGTCTGCTTCAGCAATTCGACGACAGAAGCGTGATCGATCGTCCTGTCGAACAACTCTACTCTCGACCTCTTCAGACGGACAACTACTCGAACCCTTCTCCTTTACTCTCTTCCGACATTGGCGCTTTCTCTTCAACTCCTCGGGAACGTCAAGCTTCATACCCACAACAAGCTACTTCTCCCGGACTCGGTTATGGATCGACTTTCAGTTCTCAATTGGTTCCCGCTGCCGTCAGACCTCAAACTCAGGCTCAACAACAAAGTAGTCAACTCGCTCTGCAGCAAGCTCAACTCGCTGCTGCTCAAGCTTATGCTCGCAACCAGAACCCTGCCGATATGAATTCTCCCAAAAAGTGAGTCGAGATTCCCGATTAGCTCTCCTCGAACTCGTGGATGCTGATTCTTTTTTTTTCCTCACAGTACACTCTACGTTGGAGGACTGCCTGCTGTTCTTCCTTCTCTCACTGGTCCATTCAGCGCTTCTCATCTCGAAGACAGTAAGTTCTCCTCCCTGTCTTTCCCCTGAACATCTCGCTCACCTTTTCTCGATCTCGTCCAACTCTTCTTTCGCTCACAGGCCTTCGCAACGCTTTCTCGAGGTGTCCAGGCTTCAAGCGCCTTCAGTTCCGATCGAAGAGTAACGGTCCAATCGTTTTCGTCGAGTTCGAAGATACCGCTTACGCGACGAAGGCCATGAACGAGATGTATGGCTACACCCTTGGAGGTTTAGTCAAAGGTGGAATCCGTTTGAGCTATTCCAAGGTACGTCTCAAATCGATCAGTACTTTTACGCAATTCATCGCTCACTGCTTTCCACTCGTCGTAGAACCCTCTCGGTGTTCGATCCAACGGTCTTCCAAGCGGCAACCCTCCGCCACTCGCTTTCGTATCTGCTGGACAGATCGACGGCACCCATCACGCTGTGGTTTATCCTTCCTACGTCGTTCCCTACTCGACAATCGCTTCTTCTCCCTCTCTCGTCGAAGTCCGTCGCCATCCCGACCCTTTCTACGGCGCCTCAGGCTACAATCATGCCGCGACGAGTGCTCACCAAACTCCGAATCCCAACGTTCAGCAAAGCAGTCTCGACTACCGACCTCATTCGTCTTCCTCCTTGACCGCCGCCTACTCTACGACTCCTCAGACTCAGTACACCTCAACGTTTTCTCCCTTCAACTCCGAGTATTGAAGGGTTTCGCATCTGCATGTACAAATACCTCTCTCTCTCTCTTCTCGTTTTCTTTTCTGTCTCCCTCGCCTCTGTTAGTGTTCCCTCTTGTTCCTCGTACTTCTATCGTTCAAATATCTCCCTCGTAACTCTCTCGCTTCGCAAACCCCCCTCCTTTTACCCCTTTCCCTTAGCAGA
>Ga0308169_10000845_pt1 | contig 40082 bp, 37 predicted proteins | sample PhyBR1_2_FD_202139 | JGI IMG/M metagenome (GOLD analysis project Ga0308169, IMG submission 202139) | Phyllosphere microbial communities from UC Gill Tract Community Farm, Albany, California, United States - DLSLSB.R1 | ecosystem: Host-associated > Plants > Phyllosphere > Unclassified | place...
AAACTTCAGTTCTACTGAACGTAGAAGATTTCGGATCGCACGCCATCTTTGAGAAACTGGTAAACATGCCCCAAGCCACTGTCCATCTGCTCCGCCACGGCGAGGTCCATAATCCCGACGGCGTTCTTTACGGACGGCTCCCGGATTTCCACCTTTCCGAACTGGGACAGGAGATGGCCCGCACGCTTGCTGAGCACTTCCGGCAGCGCGCCGAGCACGGTGCCCGCATCACCTACCTGGCCGCCTCCCCCCTTGACCGGGCGCAGGAAACGGCACGGCCGACGTCGGAAGCGCTCCAACTGCAGATCCACACTGACGAGCGGATCATCGAAGCGGAAAACTACTTCGAGGGCATGAAGGTCACCAAGGCGGAGCTCCGCCGGCCACGGCATTGGCCGCACCTGGTCAATCCGCTGCGCCCATCCTGGGGTGAACCCTACAAACAGCAGGCGGCGCGGGTGGCCGACGCGGTGCAGGACGCGCGCCGGAAGGCGATTGAGCTTGCTGGCGGCGACTTCGGCGCCGAAGGCCCCGAGGCCATCCTGGTCAGCCACCAGCTGCCCATCTGGGCCACCCGGCTGAGCGCAGAAGGCCGGCCGCTGTGGCACGACCCCCGCAAACGTGAGTGCACCCTGACATCCGTTACGTCCCTGGTCTTCGCGGACGACGGCTCGCTGTTGCGGGTCGAGTACAGCGAACCCGCGGCGTCCCTTCTTCCCGGTGCCGCCAGCACCCCTGGAGCCTAGCAGTGAGCAACAACAACCTTCCTTCCCGCCGGAGCCTCCTGGCGGCCGGTGGCATGGCCCTGTCCGTGCTGACCCTTGGCCTGTCCGGGTGCGCGCAGGAGGATGCCTTGGCCAAGCAGGCCAAGGCCGGGGATAACAAGAACTACGTCGCAGGCGACGGCTCCGTGACCGAGTTCGCCGCGGCGGACCGCAAGGAAGCCGTGCAGATCCAGGGCACCCTCTTCAACGGCTCCGCCGTTACTCCGGCCGATTTCCAGGGCAAGGTGAGCGTCCTGAACTTCTGGTTCGCGGCCTGCGCCCCGTGCCGCGTGGAAGCGCCGCTCCTCGAAGCCCTGCACCAGGAGTTCAAGGATCAGGGCGTCCAGTTCTTCGGCGTCAACCTTCGCGACGAGAAGCCCACGGCGGAGGCGTTCGAGAAGACCTTCAACCTGACCTACCCCAGCTTCAACGACAAGGACGGCGGAGTGCTGCTGTCCGTCTCCGGCCTGGTGCCGCCCGGCGCCGTGCCCACCACCCTGGTCCTGGACAAGCAGGGGCGGGTGGCCTCCCGCGTGCTCGGCGAGATCGAGAAGGGCACGCTGAAGGCCCTCATCACCGCTGCCGTGGCGGAATAAGGACAGGCCGGGACCGTGAACAGCCCCTTTGCCGAAACCATCCTCAGCGGCTCCCTCCTGCTGGCCATACCGGTGGCACTGCTCGCCGGACTGGTCTCCTTCCTTTCCCCCTGCGTCCTTCCGCTTGTCCCCGGCTACCTGGGATACGTGACCGGGCTCAGCGGCGTGGACCTGCAGAAGCAAAAGCGCGGCCGGATGCTGGCCGGGATCGGGTTGTTCGTCCTGGGCTTCTCCGTGATCTTCGTCCTGCTGGGCGGCGCGTTCGGCCAGCTCGGCACCCTCATCAGCGGCGGCCAGAACGCCTGGATCACCCAGCTCCTGGGGGTCCTGGTGATCATCATGGGTGTCGTCTTCATGGGCGGCTTCAGCTGGCTCCAGCGGGACGCCAAAATCCATGCCAAGCCGCCCGCCGGCCTGTGGGGCGCGCCGTTGCTGGGCCTGACCTTCGGGCTGGGCTGGGCGCCGTGCATCGGCCCCACCTACTCGGCTGTCCAGCTGCTTAGCCTTTCCGGCGGATCCTCGGCCGCCAAGGGTGCCTTCCTGGCCTTCGTCTACAGCCTAGGGCTGGGCATTCCGTTCCTGCTGATCGCCCTGGCCCTGCGCCGGGGGATGGGCGTCATGGCGTTCTTCCGCCGGCACCGGCTGGCCATCCAGCGGACCGGCGGCGGAATCCTGGTGGTGCTGGGGCTGCTGATGGCCACCGGCGTGTGGGGTGCTTGGGTGACCGGGCTGCAGTACTGGTTCCAAACCGACGTGAAGTTGCCGATCTGATGAGCGAGCGTGTGAACGTAAAGAAAAAGCAATCCGCCCCTGTCGCGGAGGCAAAAGCCCAGGCGGCCCTGCCGACCCTGGGCCCCAAGGGCATGCTGCGGTGGGCCTGGACCCAGCTGACCAGCATGCGCACCGCGCTGTTCCTGCTGCTGCTCCTCGCCGTCGCCGCCGTCCCCGGCTCGCTCTTTCCGCAGCGGCCCGCCAACCCGGCAACCGTTACGCAGTACATCAAGGACCACCAGGACTACGGCAAGCTGCTCGATACCCTGCAGCTCTACGACGTCTACTCCTCGGTGTGGTTCTCCGCGATCTACCTGCTGCTCTTCATTTCGCTGATCGGCTGCGTGGTGCCGCGCGCCATCGCCCATTACAAGGCCATGCGCTCCCAGCCGCCGCGCACCCCGCAGCGCCTCTCCCGGCTTCCGGAATACGGCACGCTGGTGATTCCCTCCGGTGCCGGCATCCCGGCGTCGGACGCCATCAACGGTGCGGCGGGCCTGCTGGGGAAACGCGGCTACCGCGTGGAGGTCAGGGACGCCGACGGCGCCCTTCCGTCCCTGGGCGCCGAGCGCGGCTTCCTGAAGGAAGTCGGCAACCTGGTCTTCCACACCTCGCTCATCGGCGTACTGGTGTCAGTGGCCGCCGGCGGCCTGTTCGGCTACAGCGGCCAGCGGATCCTGGTGGAAGGCGACACGTTCGTCAACACCCTGGTTGGCTACGACCAGTTCAACCCCGGCACCAACTTCCAGTCCAGCCAGCTGCAGCCGTACTCCCTGCAGCTGGACAAGTTCAACATCACCTTCGACCGCGAATCCAAGGGCAAGTTCGGCCAGCCCATCGATTTCGCCGCCACCGTGACCACCAAGGAAAACCCGGACGCCCCGCCCAAGCAGGAGACCCTGAAGGTCAACGATCCCGTAAGCCTGGGCGGCACCAGCATCTACCTCACCGGCAACGGCTACGCGCCGGTGGTGACCATTCGGGACGGGGCCGGCAACGTGGCCATGCAGGGCCCGGTGGTGGCCAAGCTGCAGGGCCAGAACTACTACTCCTCCGTGGTGATCAAGGTTCCCGACGCCCAGCCGGACCAGCTGGGATTCGTGGGCTTCTTCCTGCCTACCGCGTTCGTCAATGACAAGAACGTGTCCTTCAGCGCCGACCCCGAACTGTTCAACCCGCAGCTGACCCTGAATTCCTACTACGGTGACCTGGGCCTGAACAAGGGTGCGCCGCAGAACGTCTTTGAACTGGACGTCAAGAACCTGACGCCGCTCAACGCCAGGAACCTGGCGGCAGGGGGCATCACGCTGGCCCCCGGCTCCACCTACACCCTGCCCGACGGCAAGGGCAGCATCAGCTTCGACGGCGTGAAGCGCTACATCGGCGTGGACATCCACCACAATCCCGGCCAGGTCTCCGCCCTGGTCTTTGCCCTGCTGGCCGTGGCCGGCCTGATCCTCTCGCTGTACGTCAACCGCCGCCGCGTCTGGGTGCGGACCGGCACCGCGGCCGACGGCCGCACCATGGTGGAGTACGGGCTCCTGGCCCGCGGGGAGGACCACCGCCTGGCGGGCGAAGCGGCCGCGCTCCGGAAACTGTTCTCCACCGAATGGCAACTGACTGACAATTCCCTTACCGAAGACAGTGCCGCATCCCAGCAAACTCCCAGCCGGACAAGCGATAATGTCCCAGGCTCCGACGACAATGCCGCAGGCTCCGTCACCACCCCAGCAGGCCCCACAGGGCCCGAAAAGGACCAGTAATGCCATTTGGAATCAACGAAACCATGGGCCAGTACAGCGAACTCTTCATGCTGCTGGCGGCGGGTACCTACACGGTGGCCTTCATCGCCTTCGCGTGGGACCTGGCCAAGAGCAGCAAGGCGCTTCGTGCAGTGGACCTGAAGGCTGCCCAGGCCGGTGCAGCGGCCAAGGTACCCGTAGCCGCAGGGGTGGGTGCAGGCTCTTCCGGTGCGCGCCTGGACGGCCCCGCCGACCGTGCTGAACGCCCGTCGTCGTCCGCCAAAGCAGGCGGCGCAGGAACCGGCGTGGTGACGGCCGACGGCGACATGAAGTACGCCACGGAGCGCCGGGTTCCGGCACGCGTCGCCGTAGCCCTGACCGTCCTTGCCGCGGTCATCCACGGCGCCGGCGTTGTCACCAGGGCCCTGGGCGCAGGCCGCGTGCCGTGGGGCAACATGTACGAGTTCCTCACCACCGGCGCATTCCTGGTGGCGGCAGTGTTCCTGCTGTCGCTGATCCGCCGCGACCTCCGCTTCCTGGGCACCTTCGTTGTGGGCCTGGTGATCATCATGCTGGTGGCCGCCTCCGTGGCCTTCTGGACTCCCGTAGGCCACCTGGTTCCCGCCCTGCAGAGCTACTGGCTGGTCATCCACGTTTCCATCGCGGTGCTTTCCTCGGCCCTGTTCACCCTGACCTTTGCCATGTCCGCCCTGCAACTGGTGCAGTCCCACCGGCAGAAAACCGTTGGAGCCGACGGCGTGGACAAGCTCGGTTTCATGCGCCTGGTGCCCTCGGCCCTCAGCCTGGAAAACCTGTCCTACCGGATCAACGCCATCGCCTTCATCGGCTGGACCTTCACCCTGATGTTCGGTGCCATCTGGGCCGAGAAGGCCTGGGGCCGGTTCTGGGGCTGGGACACCAAGGAAGTGTGGACCTTCGTGATCTGGGTTGTCTACGCCGGCTACCTGCACGCCCGTGCCACCCGCGGCTGGACCGGAACACGCGCCGCATGGCTGTCCATCGTGGGCTACCTCTGCGTGATCTTCAACTTCACCATCGTGAACACGTTGTTCAACGGGCTCCACTCCTACTCCGGCCTCTAAGGCCTTTCGCGCCAGGCCCGCAAGGGCCGTTTGGCCCGATATTGAGGGCAAACCGGGCACTCGATGGCGTATCACCAATCGATGTAGCAATAGGGGTGTTGCGGGGTTCCCCTGAATGCTACTTTGGTGACTGTTCACTGTGATGAAGCTTGCATGTGGACCACCAGCCTTTCGAGGTACCCATGAGCTACGCTCTCGCCGTTGACGTCGGGACCAGTTTCACGGCAGCTGCCGTTGTGCGTTTTCACCAGGGTGCTTCCCCTGTGCCCGAGAGCATGCCCCTGGGGTCACGCGGGGCTGCGGTTCCTTCAGTTCTCTACTTCCCGGAAGAGGGAGCCGTCCTGGTCGGCGAGGCCGCGGAGCGCCGCGGGCTGGACTCGCCGGAACGCGTGGTGCGGGAATTCAAGCGCCGGATCGGCGACGACGTACCCATCATCCTGGGCGCCCTTGCGCTGCCGCCGGAGGACGTGTTCGCCACGCTGGCCCGTTGGGTGGCCGACCGTGCTGCCGAACGCGAGGGGGGACCGCCGTCGGCCGTCTTCCTCACCCACCCCGCCGCCTGGGGCAGCCACCGCCTGTCGGTGATCCGGAGCGCCCTGGCCGCACACGGCCTGGAAAACGTCACGCTCCTTCCCGAACCCCAGGCCGCAGCCCTGCACTACGCCTCCCAGATGCGGGTGGAGGAAGGCAGCACCATCGCGGTGTACGACCTCGGGGGCGGCACTTTCGACACCGCCGTCCTCCGCAAGACCGGCAGCAGCCGCTTTGAACTGCTGGGCCGCCCGGAAGGCCTCGAAGACCTCGGCGGCGCGGACTTTGATGCTGCAGTCTTCAGCTACGTTGCCGGGCACGCCGGCAGTGCCTTGGAAGACCTCGATCCCGCGGATCCCGCCGTCCTTGGTGCCCTGGCCCGGCTTCGGCGCGAGTGCGTGGAGGCCAAGGAAGCCCTCTCCGTGGACAGCGAGGCAAGCATCCCGGTGCTCCTGCCCGGCGTCCATCAGCAGGTCCGGCTGGTCCGTTCCGAATTCGAAGCGCTGATTGAAGAACCCGTGCGCGAAACGGTGGCGGCGCTTGAACACTCCCTGGCCCAGCTCAACCTTGAACCGGCAGAACTGTCCGCAGTGCTGCTGATCGGCGGTTCATCCAGGATCCCCCTGGTGGCGCAGCTGGTGTCCGAGCACTTGGACCGGCCCATCGCAGTGGACGCCGACCCCAAGTCCTCCATCTGTTTGGGGGCGGCAGTGGCGGCACTTCTGGCCCACACAGCTGCGGCCGAGGCTGCGGCAGCACCGGAAGCCGCCCCGGCAGGAACCCAAGCCGGCGCTGACGAGGCCGCACCCGCCGTCGAACCTTCAGCGTTGCCGCCTGCTCCGACCGCCGCTGGCATGCCCAGCTGGTCGCGGAAATACGCGACGGCGGCCGGCGGCGCTGCGGGGCACGGCGCCGCCCGCGGTGCCGCGCATGGAAAGGGCGGGGCGCACGCCCCCAAACCCACCGTCAGGGTCACGGCTGTCGCCGCAGCTGCTGCCCTCCTTACCGTCCTTACGGCCACCGCCGCCCAGAGCCCGGACGGCTTCGGGAACCTGACCGCGATCTTCGTGCCGCAGGCCGGTGCCAGCACCACGGGCGGTTCAGCCGGCGGTGCCGGCGGCACGGAAGCCGCCGGCGCAGGGGGAGCAGCAGCCGCTGCCGCGCCCCAGCCACTGGCCGGCGTGGAGGCCAGCGCCAGGCCGTCGGACAGCCAAGAGCCTGGACACCAGGGATCAGCAGCGCCCAGCGCCGACAAAACGGCAGGCAGCGATCGGTCATCCGGCCCTGGCGGGGCCAATGCCGGGGAAGCAGCCGCGGGCGGCGCTGCTCCCGTGAATCCGCTTTCCGGGCCCGGGGGTACGGCAGCCGGCGGTCCGCTGGTTCCCGATACCACCGGTATTGTCACCGCAACGCCGACAGGCACCCCGCAGCCTGCCACGACAGCGAGTCCTGCGCCCACCGCCACGGACACCGGCACCACGAGTCCCGGCGCCACAGGCACAGGAGGCCCGGCGCCGACCGCATCCGGGACCACCGGTGCCGCAAGCCCGGGCGCGACTGAAACCCCGACACCGGTCAGCGGTACCAGCACAGCCACCTCCACGGGCAACCCCACGGGCACTGCGGATCCGGTCATGACACCCACGCAGCTGGATGCGCAGGCGAGTCCAACACCGCAGGCCACACCCCTCGAGTCCACCGCGACGTCCACTGAAACCGCCACGTCAACTGACACTGCAACGTCCGCTGACACTGCCGTCGCCACGGCCCCGATCACCACTCCGGGGGCCTGACATGGATGCACATCTTCAGCGGGCGGAGCGCCCCGTGCCCCTGCTCACCTCACCGGACCACCAGGGGCACCCGCCCCATGCAGCGGAGCTGATGGCCAAGCAGTTAAAGGGCGCCAACGCCGCCGTACGTGAACTGCTGCTGGCACTCTCGGTGGGCTTTGCCCTGCCGGGCCCGCTCCCGGCCGATCTCCAGCACAAGTTTGCCAGCGGGGCGGTGGAGGACCTCGATTCCCTGGTGGATCGCGCGGAGGCCGCGGGGCTGCTCAGGCCGGACGGCACCGTGGTGGGAACGGCCCAGCATGCCCTGCTGACGGCCACGCCAAACGCCAAGGTGCACGCACTCCAGCGCGAGCTCGTGAGCGTCTTCGCGTCAGCAGGACAGCCTCTGGGCAGCCTTGCCCGCGAGCTGGCCCGGGGCGGCCTTGCTGATCCGCGGGTAGCGGGGGAACTGGAACAGGCGGCGAACGCGGCGCTGGAAAGTGATCCCCGGCTTGCGTCCCAGCTCTACGAGGAGGCACTGCTTGCCGGGGCCGACCCGCTTGCCACCGCGGCAAGACGGGCCCAAGCTGCTGCCGGTGACGGGGAACTCGACGCCGCCGCCCGCATCATTGACGCCCTCTTGGTCAGCTCCGACCCCCCGGACGTGCGACGCGGCGCGGATGTGGCTGCCTCTGTCTGGGCCCAGCGTGGAATGCTGGCCCGGGGGGCGGACGTCTACAGCTGGCTCGGCCCGGGCCGGGTGGGGGCTTCGGCGCCCCTGGCCGCCGTCGCCATGATCGGCGCCGGAGACCGCGCAGGTGCGGAATCCTTCTTCCAGCCGGACGCGCCGGCCGCATCACCGACGCTCCTTGCCGCCGCCCTGGTCCAGACCGGCCAGGGAGTACTGGCGTCCCTTGGCGAGAAGCCGCAGCAGGGCATCTCCATCCTGATCCACGCATCGGACATGCTGAACTCGGCGGGCACGTCCCTTCCGTTGCCGGAGACACCTGCTGCCCTGGCAGCCCTCCTGGCCCTGCACAGCGGTGAGCCACACCTTGCCGAGACGGTTTGCCGCGCCGCGGCCGCGGCAGGACAGGGCGGCAATGCAGCCCAGCCCAGGCTCCTGCTGCTCCAGGCCTGGGCGGCCATGATGCAGGACAAACTTGAAGACGCCCGGTTGGCGGCCACGGAAGCAGCGAAGGCCAACCATTGGCCGCTGGTCCCGCGTGACGAGCTCATGTGTGCCGCACTCGAGGTGGGACTTGCCCGGCGGAACGGCGACGTGCCGGAACTCCTCAGGGCGTGGGAACGGGCGCGCGAGGCCATGCTGCACACGTCGGTGGACCTCTATAACCTGCTGCCGTGGGGGGAACTGCTGATCGCTGCTGCCCGCCTGCGGGAGACGCGCCGAGTGGCCCAGTACATGGAAGATGCATGGAAGCTGCTTGGGCGCCTTGGCGAGCCTGCGCTGTGGGCCGTTCCCCTGCACTGGGCCGCCGTCCAGGCCGCACTGCTCAATGAGAGCCCGGCCGATCTTGCCCCGCATGCAACAGCATTGGCGAGGGCCTCCGCCCACAGCCAACTCGCCGCAGTCCTGGCGACGGCGGGCAAGGCCTGGGTATCCGTGCTGGCCGGCCGGTTCCGTCCCGCGGACGTGGAGGGCGCTGCCCGGTTGCTCGGCGCGGTGGGCATGCCGTGGGAGGGTGCACGGCTCGCCGGACACGCCGCAGCCCGCGCCGACGAGCGGCGGGACATGATGCGCCTGCTCTCCTGCGCCCGGGACCTGCACCCGCAGGGAAGCCCTGCCGGAGCATCAGGTGCGGCCGAAGTGCAGGCGGCAGGCGGGGCCGACGGTGGCGGCAGAGGGGCACAACCGGACGCGTCCGGATTGAGCGAGCGCGAGAAGGAAGTCGCCAGGCTGGTGCTTGAAGGCAAGACCTACCGGGAAATCGGGGAAGCAATCTACATTTCGCCCCGGACGGCGGAACACCACATCGCAAGGATCAGGCGCCGGTTGGGAGCGGAAAACCGGTCCGACCTGCTGGCCCGTTTGCGCCTGGCACTCGGAGTGGAAAGTTCCCAGCAGCTGAATCCACAGCAGGAATGAACCCCTAATACCCCTAGGCGCGCAAGGTGCAGTGCCCCTGAGCGGCACCTGCCGGTAGGGGAGAAGCGCCCGATGTCCGGTCCGGGCGGGCGAACCTAGGTTTGAGGCAACGGCGGCGTTCGCCGGACGAATCGCGACTGAAAGAAGATGTGAGGACCAAGCACATGCCAACACTCGCAAATGACCTTGTTCAGTTCCTGATGCACCTCTTCGGCAACCGGGCTGCGATCCAGGAGTTCCTGGACGATCCGGAGAGGGCCCTGGCGGAACACGGCCTGGGCAGCGTGTGCTCGGCTGACGTGGACGCCGCCATGCCTGTTGTCCTCGACTATGCCCCCATCACCGTCAACGCCTCGTCCTTTGAGCGGGCACACAGCACCGGGGGAAACAGCGTGTGGGCCGGGCAGCTAAGCACCACGGCGGGTCATGGCGGAGGTCCGGCCACAATCCATGCCGGAGTGCACGGTTCGGGGCAGGGCGGGACGAACTACGACAATGACGACCACGCCCACGCGGTGCAGCAGCTCCACCATGTGGTGAACCACTTCTCCTACACCACCAACAGCACCCTGCTGGATGACCGGCACACCGTCACGGACCAATCCGTCCACCAAAACATTTGGGCGCACGGAGACGTTGAGCAATGGTTCGATAACGAGGCAGTGGTGGCTGCCGGGGACCATGGCGTAGCCGCAGGCGGCGGCGCCAGCGTGCGGGACTCCAACAACATCAGGGACTCCTACAACACTGACCATTCGACCGATAACTCCACGGACAATTCAATCCATGCAGGCGGCGCCGTCAGCATCGGCAATGAGGAAACGGATATCTCCGACTCCTTCAACACCGATGTAGGCCTGGACGTGGACGACTCGTTCAATGACAACTCGGACCATTCGGACCACTCCACCAGCACGGACACGGACCTTAACGTCCACGATTCGTTCAACGACAACTCCGACCACTCCACCCACAGCTCGGTGGCGGCGGAGGATTCCTTCAACCCGGTTGATTCCACCCACGCGGTTGATTCCTTCAACCCGGACAGCTCGGTGGCGGCGGTTGATTCCTTCAACCCGGACAGCTCCACCACAACCCCAGTGGACGTCCACCTCGAGGACTCCTTCCTGGACAATCCAGCCACGAGCATGGTGGACGACAACCTCGCGGTGACGGAGAACCACCTCGACTTCACCGAGGACAACTCCAGCCACCCGGACGCGGATCTGGACCACCACGCAGCGATCGACGATTCAGTGGTTGACGACACCACCATGCTGTAACACGCTGTTCCCGGGAGTAACTATCGGCACGGGCACATTCACCGGATCGGGGGCACGCTGTGGCAGATGCAGGACCGACCAGGCCGCCAGGGGCCATGACATCGGGGCAGCTGGCGAAGCTCGTGGACCAAGGCCTGCAGCTGGTGGGCAGCGGGGACCGCGCGGACCTGCGAAAAAGGCTGGACCAAGCGATGGCCCGGCTGCAGGATCCCAGCATCAGGGTGATTGTGGTGGGGGAGTTCAAACAGGGGAAAAGCAAGCTCATTAACGCCCTGGTCAACGCCCCGGTCTGCCCGGTGGATGACGATATTGCCACGTCCGTACCCACTATCGTCCGCTACGGGGAACCAGCCTCCGCCGCTGTCCTGGTCCCAGCACCGGAAGGTTCCGGACCGGAAGGCCTTGTACCGGACGCCCCTGTACCAAACGGAAGCGCGGACGGCAGCATCGAGCGCCGGGCCGTCGACCTTACTGAACTCCCCGCGCTGGTTTCCGAACAGGGCAACCCGGGCAACAGCAGGAGAATCGCAGCCGCCGAGGTCTGCCTGCCCCGCAGGATCCTCACCGGCGGGCTCACTATCATCGACTCCCCGGGTGTGGGCGGCATGGGTTCCTCCCACACACTGACCACCCTCACCGCCCTGCCCACCGCGGACGCCATGCTGCTGGTTTCGGACGCCTCCCAGGAATACACGGAACCGGAACTGCGGTTCCTGCGCCAGGCCATGCGGATCACCCCCAGCGTCGCCGCGGTCCTCTCCAAGACCGACCTTTACCCTGACTGGCGCCGCGTAGCGGAACTGGACAGGGCACACCTGGGCCAGGTGGCTCCGGACATCCCGTTGATCCCGCTATCCGCGGACCTCCGCCTTGAGGCTTCACGGCTCCAGGACAGCGAGCTCAACGCCGAATCCGGATTCCCGGCCCTGGTCAGCCACCTGCGAAACGACGTGGTCGGCAAGGCAGAACGGATCCAGCGGCGTTCCGTCAGCCAGGACCTGCTATCCGTGACCGACAACCTGCGGCTATCGCTCCAGTCCGAGCTTGAGGCGCTGGAAAACCCGGCCGGTACGCCGCAGATGCTCGCCGCCTTGGAACAGGCCAAGGTGGAGGCGGACCACCTGCGGAAGCGATCCGCGCGCTGGCAGTTGACCCTCAGCGACGGCGTTAACGACCTCATCGCCGACATGGAGTACGACCTTCGGGACCGCCTGCGCCGAATCCAACGGGAAGCAGAGACCGCCATCGACCAGGGCGATCCCGGTCCCGTGTGGCCGCAGTTCTCGCAGTGGCTCGAAGAGTGTGTTGCCGCAGCGGTGTCGGACACGTTCGTCTGGACCAGCGAGCGGTCACAGTGGCTGGCCGCGCAGGTGGCCGAACACTTCGCCGCCGACGACGTATCGCTGCCGGTCCTGCACGTCTCCGATTCCGGGGACGCCTTGGACCCAGTGGACCAGATGCCTGACTTGGATCCGGGCCGCGTGAACCCGGTCCAGAAAGTCCTCATCGGCATGCGCGGATCCTACGGCGGGGTCTTGATGTTCGGGCTCCTAACCGGCATTTTTGGAATGGCCCTGATCAACCCGCTCTCGGTGGGGGCCGGCCTGCTGCTGGGGCGCAAGGCCTACCGGGAGGACAAGGAAACCCGCCTGAAGCGCCGCCAAGGTGAAGCAAAAGCCCTGGTGAGGCGCCAGTTGGACGATGTGACGTTCCAGGTGGGAAAGCAGTTGAAGGACCGGTTGCGCCTGGTGCAGCGGACCATCCGCGACCACTTCACGGAGATCGCGGACGAATACCACCGGTCATTGTCCGATTCGGTGGCCGTGGCCCAGAAGGCAGCCAATACCTACGCCCAGGAGAAGGAGGGCCGCATCCGCGACATCAGGGCGGAACTCCAAAAGGTGGATGCCTTGCACCGTGCAGCCCAAGCAGTGTCCGCGGAAGCAACCGCAGCAGGAGCCCGTACCGCGGCGGGGGTGGGATGACGGCATCCACCACGGCCGGGGCCGCTGAGCTGATCAGGGAAGCGCTGGAGGTGTACGGCGATGACCCGCAGGCCGCCCAGGCGCTGCAGGCCTATGCCGGGCGGTTGGCGGAGCCCGTGCGCATCGCCGTCGCCGGAATGGTGAAGGCAGGCAAATCAACCCTCCTGAACGCCATCATCGGCGAGGAGATCGCTCCCACGGACACCGGGGAATGCACCCGCATCGTCACTTGGTACCGGTACGGACACACGCCCCGGATCACGCTCCACCCGATGGCCGGCGAACCGCACACCCTGCCGCTGAAGCGCGTGGACGGACGCCTGGTCTTCGTCCTTGACGGCGTGCGGGCGGAAGAGGTGGAGCGGCTCGACGTGGAATGGCCTTCGCCGGCCCTGCAGGCCATGACCCTGATTGACACCCCGGGCATCGCGTCCGTCTCCCAGGACGTGTCCGCACGGTCCCTGACGTTCCTGACCCCGGAGGACACGCCGTCGGAAGCTGATGCCGTCATCTACCTGATGCGGCATATGCACGCTGTGGACCTGCGCTTCCTTGAATCCTTCCGCGACACCGCGGCAGGGCGGTCGGGCACTGTCAACGCCATCGCGGTGCTGTCCCGCGCTGACGAGGTGGGGGCCGGACGCATCGACTCCCTTCTGTCCGCCGGCGCCATCGCCGACAGGTACAGCCGGGACCCCAACCTGCGGAAGCTGGCATTGGGTGTGGTTCCGGTGGCGGGGCTCCTCGCCCAGAGCGCGCGCACCCTGCGGCAGCCGGATTTCGAAGCCCTTCGGCTGCTGGCCATCCTGGACCGGGCAGCACGTGAACGGATGTTGCTTTCCGCGGACAGGTTCCGCCGGTCCACTGAACCAGAGGGGCTGACGGAGGAGGCGCGGGAATCACTGCTTGAGCGCTATGGCCTGTTCGGCATCCGGTTGGCCGTGGTCCTCATCCGCAATGGGTTCGCCGAGCCCACGCCCCTGGCCCATGAACTTGCCCGCCGAAGCGGCCTGGGCTTGTTGGTTGAAGCGCTGGACCGGCAGTTCCAGGCGAGGGCTGAGGCGTTGAAGGCCCGCACTGCGTTGGTGGCAGTTGAAAACCTCCTGGAGACCCGGCCGCGGCAGGGCACGGAACATCTTGCAGCGTCCCTGGAGCGGCTGCAGGCCAACGCGCATGAGTTCCGGGAGCTCCGGCTGCTGTCGGCCCTGCGGACCACCGGGCTGGACCTGTCTGCGGCTCTCGCGGCGGAAGCCGAACAGCTCATTGGGGGACAGGGGGCGGCAGCCCACCTGCGGTTGGGGCTGGAGCCCGGCTCCGGACCCGAGGCACTGGCCGCTGAAGCCCGGCGCCGGCTGGTCCGCTGGCGGGCAGTGGCCGAAAGCCCCCTGACAGCAAGGGCATCCCTTGAAGCGTGCCGGGTGGTGATCCGTAGCTGCGAGGGGGTGCTGGCGGATTGCACAGGCATGGACCGGCAACCGCGGTCGGCGTAGGACCGCCTAGGCCCTGCCGCCCTCGCGCTTCAGCCAGGCACCGGCGGAAGGCAGGAACAGCAGCACCAGCCCGGCAAGGGCCAGCACCAGGCCTACGGCCCACAGCATCACCACGTAGCTTCCGGCGGCGCCTTGGGGAACCAGGAAAGCGGACGCCGGAAAGAGAAGAAGCAGGTGGCTGGCCAGGAGGGGAACCAGGGTCCATCTGGCCCAGGCGCGGCGGCCAAGCACGGCGGCGAGGACAGCAGCTTCAAGCAGGGTGATTAGCAGCAGGGCCCCGACGCTTCCCCAAAAGACGATCTCCGTCGTCGTACTCACGGAGGAAGCGTCACCGCCCGCCGCCATCTCCGCCACCACCCCGCGAAGCCGCTGTAGGTTGGAGTCGCGGGCCACGAAGGATCCCAGCAGGACCGCCAGGCCGGCGGCAAAGCTGAACAGCCACAGTGTGCGCGCCAAACGGACCGTCCGGGGCAGCGGGGGGATGACCGGGATGGGCGGGGGCGTTAAGTAGGACAGGCCGGGCCGCGGTGGGGGAGCGGACTGGTGCCGCTTTTTTCCGCCGGACTGGAACGCCATTGGCCCTATTTCAGTCCGTCTGTATCGTGTTCGTCGGTGCCGCGCCGGCCCTTGCCGTCGTCCTCCTTGGCCTTGGCCTCAAGCTCGTCCCGGAGTTTCTTCAGGCGATCAGCCTCGGCCTGGTTGCGGCGGCGCGCCTCAAGGTTGCGCAGGAAGTCAGGATCATCATCGGGAGCCACGGGATGGGGGTAGCCGGGCCGGGGTTCGGCCGTACCCCGCGGCCGGCCGATAAGCAGCCAGAGAATGGCGCCGAGGACCGGCAGGACGACCTGCACGATGATCCAGGCAGGTTTGGAGATGCCCCGGGTCAGGCGGCCTTCAGTGCGGATCACGTCCACCAGGCCATACACAAAGATGACGAGGACTGCGACGGCCAAAGCCACTCGGAACAGCATGCCATTAAGTCTATCGTCAGGACGGGCAGGGGCCGCAGGCGGAGGCGGCTAAACTTGAATAGTGGCCTTTTTGAAATATTCCTTGATCCGCCTGGCAATCTTCGTGCCCCTGTTTGTCCTGTTCATGCTCCTGCAGGTAGGGGCGCTCATGGCCGTTATCTGCGCCGCACTCATTGCCTTCGCCATCAGCTACCTGTTCTTCCAGAAGCAGCGCGATGCTGCCGCCGCGGCCCTTCAGTACCGTTTCTCGGGTAAGGCCAAGCCGCTGCGTTCGGCCGGCGAGGTCCAGGACGCCAATGCCGAGGACGCCCTTTTGGACGCCAATCCTGACATCACCATTAACAACGCCAAGGGCAAGCAGAACAGCTAGAAGCCGTGGCTGAGGACCAGTCCCAGTGAGAACAGCACGCTGTAGCCGAGGTTGATCAGTCCGGTCTGCTTCAGCACCGGGATGAGGCTCTTGCGCTTGCGGCCGTTGATCATCAGCCAGGCCGGCATCAGGCAGGCCGGAATGAGCAGCAGCACGATGAGGATCCATGGCCGCCCCGGCGCGAGGATCACCACCAGCAGGATGGCCACCGCGAGCATCAGGACGTAGCTTTCGCGCGCGTGCTTGTCCCCCAGCCGCACCGCCAGGGTCTTCTTGCCCGCCTGCATGTCGGTGGGAATGTCCCGGACGTTGTTGGCCATCAGCAGCGCGGTGGCGATCAATCCGGTGCCGATCGCGCCGATCACCGCGGACAGGTTGATGTGTCCGGCCTGCGTGTAGGTGGTGCCCAGGGTGGCCACCAGGCCGAAGAAGACGAAGACGAAAAGATCGCCAAGTCCCATGTAGCCGTAGGGGTTCTTGCCCCCGGTGTAGCCCCACGCGGCCATGACGCAGCCCACGCCCACCAGGATCAGCCACCACGCCTGGGTGAGGAAGACCAGGACCAGGCCGAACACCATGGCCAGGGCGAACGTGCCGAACGCGGCCCATTTGACGTGCTCCGGCTTGGCTGCGCCCGATCCCACCAGGCGCAACGGACCTACCCGGTCATCATCGGTACCGCGGATGCCGTCAGAGTAGTCGTTCGCGAAGTTCACGCCCACCTGAAGCAGTAGCGCCACCAGTGCCGCGAGGATGGCGTTGGGCAGGAGGAACGCGTCCATCTCGTAGGCGGCGGCGGAGCCGATCAGCACCGGCGCGATCGCTGCCGGGAGTGTCCGGAGTCGGGCGCCTTGGATCCATTGGGCGGCTGTAGCCACGGTTAGTACCTCGTGTTGTTTCAGTAAGACGGCAGGATGGAACGTGTGCACCCGCCGCGCTGGTGCAGGTTCAACTCTACTTTCCCCCGTGCAGGGCGCTGAGTTCGGCAGTCATGGCGAGCCGGTCCGGCTTGCCGTTGGGCAGCATCCGCAGCGCCGGTGCGGTGAGGACGGTCTTGGGCGCCAGGATCCCCAGTTGCCGCTGCCAGCGTTGTTGGAGTACGACGGCGGCGTCCCCGGTTTCCGGCCCGTCCGCACCTTCCCGGCCGTCCCCGCCGGCGGGGGCGATGGCCACGTAGGCCGCCACGGCCTGGCCCCACTCCGCGGACGGGACACCAGCCACGAAAGCCGCCGTGACGCCGTCGGACTTCTCCAACTGCTCCTGGACATGGCCTGCGGACACTTTCACGCCGCCGGTGATGATCACGTCGTCGGCGCGCCCCAACACGGTGAGCCGGCCGTCGTCGTCAATGGAGCCCAGGTCGCTGGTGCGGTACCAGCGCACTCCGTCCTCCTCGAAGAACGTGCCGGTTTCCTCGTCCGGTGCCTCGATATAGCCGGCGGCCACGGTGTCCCCGCCCAGCAGGATCCGGCCGTCAGTGTCCACGCGGACGGAGACGCCTTCCAGCGGGTAGCCGTCATACACGCAGCCGCCGGACGTTTCCGCCGAACCGTAGGTAGTGACGACGCGGACCCCGGCGTCGCGGGCGGCTGCCAGCAGGGCCGGTGACGCAGGCGCCCCGCCCAGCAGGACGGCGTTGAACCGCCGGAGCACGGCGAGCGTATCCGGCGAGGGATCGTCCAGGAGGCGCTGCAGCTGGGTGGGAACCAGCGAGGTGAAGCGGATGTTGTCCGTCAGCTCCAATGCGGCGGCGGTGAAGGCCTCCGGCGTGAAACCGCCCGACAGGTCCATGACCCAGGGCCGGGTGCCGGCGAAGAGGGAGCGCACCAGCACCTGGATGCCGGCAACGAACTGGACGGGCAGGGCCAGCAGCCACTGACCCTCGCCCTTGAGCCGCAGGGCTGTGGCCATCGAGGAGGCGGCCAGGGACTCCACGGTCAGCAGTGTTGCCTTGGGGGTTCCGGTGGATCCGGACGTGCGGACCACGGCCACGGCATCGTCACAGCCGGGCGTCTCCACATGCCCCACGATGAGGCCGCCGTCAGGTCCAACGGAGAGTTCGACGGCGGGACCCTCGCCATGGAGGGCGGCCGCGAGGGCTTTCAGGGCGGGTTCGATATTGAGGGGGCCGCCTTGGACGGGGGCCTGTTCTGCGTCGCTGTTCATTGCCGTCCTGCCTTAGAAGTAGTGCGGGAAGCGGGACCAGTCAGGGTCGCGTTTTTGCAGGAAGGCCTCCTTGCCCTCCACAGCCTCGTCCGTCATGTAAGCCAGGCGTGTGGCTTCGCCGGCGAACACCTGCTGGCCGGCCAGGCCGTCGTCCGCCAGGTTGAAGGCGAACTTCAGCATCCGGATGGCCTGCGGCGACTGCCTGGCGATGTCCGCCGCGTACTCCAGGGCCACTTCCTCCAGGCGCTCGTGGTCCACGGCCTCGTTCACCGCGCCCATGCGGACCATGTCTTCCGCGGAATATTCGCGGGCCAGGAAGAAGATCTCGCGGGCGGTCTTTTGCCCCACCTGCCGGGCCAGCAGCGCGGAGCCGTAGCCAGCGTCGAAGCTTCCCACGGTGGCGTCGGTCTGCTTGAACTTGCCGTGCTGGCGGGAGGCGATGGTGAGGTCGGATACCACGTGCAGCGAATGGCCGCCGCCGGCTGCCCAGCCGTTGACGACAGCGATGACCACTTTGGGCATGGTGCGCATCAGCCGCTGGACTTCCAGGATGTGCAGCCTGCCGGCGCGGGCAGGGTCGATGGTTTCCTGGGTCTCGCCGTCCGCGTACCGATAGCCGTCCCTGCCCCTGATCCGCTGGTCCCCGCCGGAGCAGAACGAATGGCCGCCGTCCTTGGGGGAGGGGCCGTTTCCAGTAAGCAGCACCGTGGCAACATCCGGCGTCATCCGGGCATGGTCCATGGCACGGTAAAGCTCGTCCACGGTGCCCGGCCGGAAGGCGTTGCGTACCTCGGGCCGGTTGAAGGCGATCCTGACCGTGGGCAGGTCACGCACCCAGCCGCCGTCGGAATCCCGCTCCACCTGCCGGTGGTAGGTCATGTCCTGGAAGTCCTCGAAACCGGAGACCACCCGCCATCGCGTGGGATCGAAGACATCGGACACCGGGGCGGGGATCTGGTTGCTCACCGTCCAAGTCTAGTAATCGGTCTCAGCTGATGCAGAACTCGTTGCCCTCGGGGTCCGCCATGGTGTGCCAGGAGTGCGGGCCCTGCCGCGCCGACCAGAGGAAGGAAGCACCCCGGGCCTCAAGCTCGCCTCGGACCTCGTCCTTGTCCCGGCCGTCCAGCCTGACGTCCCAGTGCACCCGGTTCTTGACCGTCTTCCCTTCCGGGGCCGTCTGGAACAGGATGCGCCGCTGCGGGTCCCGGGAGCCAACCTCCTCCGGCGGCCGGATGGCGGCGCCGTCCTTCCACACCAGGTTTCCGCGGTGGGTCGTGGCCTGGTCCTCGGAGGCGTAGCCCTGCTCGATCATCGAGCGGATGAAGTCCGCGTCCTGCGGCTCCACTTCCCACTGCAGGGTTTGGGCCCACCAATCGGCCAGGTCATGAGGTTTTGCCGAGTCGACGACGATCTGGATGTTCAGTCCCATCCGTCCACGGTAAAGGCGCAGGTGGTGTTGCGGAAGGTCCGGAAACGCTTAGGCCTGGACGTTCTGCATCTGGTTGAAGACTTCCGGCGGAATGGCGTAGACCAGGATCACGGCCAGCAGGTTCTTGGCCGCGTGCACGAAGTAGGAAAACATCACGTTCCGCCCGGTCCACATGTAAACGAACACCAGCGTGGCACCCATGGCCAGGTAGGGGAGCAGCGCGGTCAAGGTGATGGCTTCCTGGCCCACGATGTGCAGCGCCGCGAACAGCACCACGGACAGGACGCAGCAGATCCAGACGTTCCACCGCCTGCCCAGCTTGCCGATCAGCAGGTGCCGGAAGATGTATTCCTCCACGAAGGGGCCCACCACCACCAGCAGCGGCACCATGAGCCAGGCGGGAACCTGCTGCATCAGCGCCTGCAGTCCGGCCTGGTTCTGCGAGGTTTCCACCTGCCCGTTCGCCGCCACCACAACTGCGGTCAGGATCATCATGGCGATCACGGAAGCGGGCACCATCAGCAGTGTGAACCACGGCCGCGTTGCCAGGACTTTAAGGTCGCGGACCACCACCTTGCGCGCCGCCAGGAGCGCCAGTATTCCCACCGAGGCATAGAACAGCAGGTTCACTGCGTAGGACGCCGCTGCAGGGGACGGGGCGATCTGCCGCAGCAGCGGAGCCACCAAATCCCCGGCGACGGCGAAGAAGCCGGCAATGGCAACGTAAAGGCACAGCGTGGCCCCGTCCATAGGGGAGAAACGGTACAGCTGGGGCTGCGGAGCGGGCGGTAAGCGGTGGGCTGTTGCCATGCTTCCAGCCTATCGCCGGGCGCAGGCGTGTAGTGCGCGTCACGTACCACTCCAGGCCGTCTTGTAAGATGGTCAGGTCGCGTGAAGCTTCGGCAGTTCGACCGTTCGCCCTCACATTCGCTGCATGCACGGCCCAAAGGCCGAATTTTGTGAGCTCGATCATACGAAGACCGGATGCGGCCAACCCCCAACCCACAAGGAACAGTTGTGCCTCAAAGTACCCCCACAGACCTAAAGAACAGCACGGCGTCATCCTCCGCCGTCGACTCCTCCCTCAGCGCCGAGGGCTACAGCAAGACCCTGGGCCGCCGCCACGTCACCATGATCGCCATGGGGGGCGCCATCGGCGTAGGCCTCTTCATGGGAGCCGGCGGCCGCCTTGCCTCCACCGGCCCCGCCCTGATCTTCTCCTACGCCATTGCCGGCGTCATCGCCTACCTCCTCATGCGGGCCCTGGGCGAGCTGATCATGTACCGCCAGACGTCCGGCTCGTTCGTCAGCTATGCCGGTGAGATGTTCGGCCGCAAGGGCGCCTACCTCTCCGGGTGGATGTACTTCATCAACTGGGCCATGACCGGCATCGCCGAACTCATCGCAATCGGCCTGTACTTCCAGTTCTTCTTCCCGAACGTGCCCGTGGAGCTGTCCGCCATCGCCGCGCTGGTGCTGCTGGTGGCCGTGAACCTGTTCAGCGTCAAGGCCTTCGGCGAGTTCGAGTTCTGGGCCTCCTGCCTCAAGGTCGCTGCGATCCTCATTTTCCTGGCCGTGGGCACGTTCATGGTGGTCACCAACGCCAAGGTGGGCGCCGGCCACGCCTCCGTCAACAACCTCTTCGCAGCCGACGGCGGCATGTTCCCCAAGGGCGCCCTGGTGATGATCCTGGTCCTCAACGCCGTGATCTTTGCCTACAACGCCATCGAACTGGTGGGCATCACCGCCGGCGAGATGCAGAACCCGGAACGCGAAGTGCCCAAGGCGATCCGCGCCGTCGTGGTCCGCATCGTGGTGTTCTACGTCGGGTCCGTATCCCTGCTGGCCATGCTGCTGCCCTCCGACCAGTACAAGGCCGGCACCTCCCCGTTCGTCACCGTCTTCGGCCAGATGGGCCTGGGCTGGATGGGTGACGTCATGAACATGATCGTCATCACCGCGGCCCTGTCCTCCTGCAATTCGGGCCTCTACTCGATCGGCCGAATCTTCCGCACCATGGCCAACAACGGACACGCGCCGCAGTGGCTTACCCGGATGTCCACCCGCCACGTGCCCTATGCGGCGATCCTGGCCATCGGCGGCGTCTACCTGGTGGGCATCCTGCTGAACATCTGGCTGGGCGGCTCCCATGCGTTCGACCTGGCCCTGAACACCGCGTCGATCGGCGTCATCTTCACCTGGGGCTCCATCTTCGCCAGCCAGATCGCACTGCGGAAGAAGAAGGGCAACGTCTCCAGCCTTCCCATGCCCGGCTCGCCCTGGACCAGCTGGGCCGGCCTGATCGCCCTGCTCGCCATCACCGTGCTCATCGGTTTCGACACCATGACCAGCAAGGACGGCGAGGTGTTCTACCTCGGCTTATGGACCCTGGCCACCATCCCGTTCTTCGCCCTGGTCCTGTGGCTGGGCTGGCAGAAGGTCAAGAACAACGCTCCCAAGAGCGAGCTTTACAGCTGACTTTCCCGGCTTCCTGAACAACGTTCGACGGCGGGCCGTCCCCTGGGTGGGGCCGGCCCGCCGTCGGCGTTTCCTCCGGACGCCGGTACCGCTCACTCCTTCAGGTGCCGGGCGAAGAAGTCCTCGATGCGGCGCCAGGCTTCCGGGGAGGACTCCGGGTCCGGTCCTACACCCATTACCCGCATCAGCGGGCGGAGGAGTACCGGCCCCAGCTCTTCGTCATTGAGGAAGGCATGGCCGGCGCCGGGAAATTCCTTCACGCTGTGCTCGATGCCCAGTTGGTCGAGGGCTGATTCGAGCCGGGCCGCCGCTCCTTTGAGGGATTTGTCCGCGCCGCCGTAGCTGGCCACGATGGGGCACGCCCCGCGCAGCGCTTCCACCAGTTCCTGCTGCTCCTTGCCAGGCAGGCGGCCGTAGTTGACGGAAGCAGCGTCGAATCCGTCCTTGGCTGTCAACAGGGCAAATCCGCCGCCCATGCAGAAACCGATCACTCCTGTTTTGCCGTTGCTCAGTTCCGAGGCCGCAAGCCACGTGCGGGCGGTTGCTATATCGACAAAGGGCCGCCCGGCGCGCGCTGCCATGGCGCGCATGGTTCCCACCAGGCAACGCCGCCGGCCGCCGTCGCTGAAGAGGTCCACCGCCAAGGTTAGGTAGCCGGCCCGTGCCAGCCGGTCCGCGTGCCGGCGCGTCTGGTCATCCAGGCCGAACACTTCATGGATCATGACGACGCCGGGAAAAGGGCCCTGCCCATCGGGAACGGCCAGGTATCCGTGCAGCGAATGGGATCCACCGGCTGCCGTGCTCTCCGCGCTCAGGTCTACGTTCGCCATGGCCCAAGGCTAGCCCCTTGCCACCCCGCCGGGGCAGACTTGGGCTTGTGAGCGAACCGTGGGTGCTGCATGTGGACCTGGACCAGTTCATCGCCGCCGTGGAAGTGCTCAGGCGGCCGGAGCTTAAGGGCAAGCCGGTCATCGTCGGCGGCCGCGGCGATCCCACCGAGCGGGCCGTTGTTTCTACGGCGTCCTACGAGGCCAGGGCTTACGGCGTCGGATCGGGAATGCCGTTGCGCATCGCCGCGCGGAAAGTCCCGGACGCCATCATCCTGCCCGTGGACCACGAGGCCTACCTAGAAGCGTCGGAGAAGGTCATGGCGGTCCTGCGCTCGCAGCCGGGAACAACCGTGCAGGTGCTGGGCTGGGACGAAGCCTTCGTCGGCGTCGCGACCGCTGATCCCGAAGCCGTTGCCCGGCAGCTGCAGGAGGCCGTCCTGGCGGAAACCCTCCTGCACTGCAGCATCGGCATCGGCGACACCCTGCTCCGCGCCAAGGTCGCCACCACCTTCGGCAAGCCCGGGGGAGTTTTCCGGCTCACGGAAGCCAACTGGCTGGAAGTCATGGGGAACCGGCCGACCATGGAGCTGTGGGGCGTGGGCAGCAGGATTTCGCGGCGTCTGGCAACCTTAGGCATCAAGACTGTTGCCGAGCTTGCAGCGGCCGATCCCAACGACCTCGTCCCCGAATTCGGCCCCAAGATGGGTCCTTGGTACGCGCAGCTGGGGCGGGGAGACGGCTCCAGGGTGGTGGATGACACGCCCTGGGTGCCGCGGGGGCACAGCCGGGAGACCACGTTTCAGCGGGACCTGGCGGACCCTGACCAGATCCGCGACGCCGTACGCGAGTTGGCTGCGCGGGTCATGGAGGACGTCGCTGCCGAGGCGAGGCCCGTCATTGGCCTGACGCTGAAGGTGCGCTACGCCCCGTTCACCACCAGGACGTATGCGCGGAAGATCCCGGAGACCTCGGATCCTTCGGAGGTGCTGAGACGGGCCCTTGAGCTCGTGGCGAAGATCGAGCCGGAGCATCCCGTCCGGCTGCTCGGCCTGCGGGCCGAAATGACCATGCCTGCAGATTCCCGGCAGGGCCATACCCCTACCCGCAGCGGCTGGTAGCCCAATCGATTGCTGAGTACTTGTCGTTATGAGGCCTCAAAACGACAAGTACTCAGCAATCGATGGTGTGACCGGGCAGCGAAACGGCGGCGGATCCAGTGGATCCGCCGCCGTTTGGGGCTGGTGCAGCACGCCGTTCGCTGCGGCTGCATCAGCAAGGATTAGTGGCGCTTGAACTCGTCCTTGACGCTTTCGCCCACCTTCTTGGCATCTGCCTTGACCTGGTCGGCCTGGCCTTCTGCCTTCAGGCGGTCGTTGTCGGTCGCGTTGCCTGCAGCTTCCTTGGCCTTGCCGCCAAGGTCCTCTGCCGCGTTACTGATCTTGTCTCCGAGGCCCATTGTTCCGGCCTCCTTTCGTTTCCGTCGATCAACCGTGCCCTTTCACGATAAACAAAGCTTGCTTACTATTTCAAGCCCCGGGCCGGAGTTGCTGCCCGCTGTCGGGGCATGCCGTTAGGCTCGGGCTCATGGACAAAGCGCGCGGCAAGGCAATGGCGAAGGTGGCCCCACCCAGGCTCTCCCCGGTGGAGTTGGAGGACCTTGAGGAGCTGCCGGATTCAGCGCTCCGCGGCGGCGGGCGGCATGAGAATGTGCGGTTCAACCGTGCCGCCATGGACGGCCTCGATTTGGGGGGTGCCGTTTTTGCGGAATGCCGGTTCGATGCCGTGTCCTTCCATGAAACCCAGCTCCGCGGGGCGTCCTTCCGTGATTGCCTCCTGGCCGAGGCGTACGCGCCGGTCTTCCGCGGTGCCCGCAGTACCTGGCGCGAGTCCGAGCTGCGGAATCCCCGGCTGGGCTCGGCTGAACTGTATGAAAGCGGCTGGCAGTCCGTCCGGATCGACGGCGGCAAGATCGATTTCCTCAACCTTCGCGGCGCCAAACTCACCGACGTCCTTGTCAGCGGCTGCATCATCAATGAACTGGACCTCGGAGCTGCCGCCGCCACAAGGGTGAAGCTGGAGGACTGCACCGTGGGATCGCTGGATGTGAGCGGAGCCAAATTGAAGGACTTCGACCTCAGGAGCACGGATTTCCGAATGATCAGCGGGCTCGGCAGCCTGTCCGGGCTCGTCATCGACGAGTACCAACTTGGCCGCCTGGCGCCACTGATTGCAGCCCATCTGGGGGTGACTGTGCTGTAACCGGATGCGCGCCCCGGGGTCGCCGTGTACCATTTACAGAACGAACGGTCGGTAAGTGGAGGTTTCCGCAGTGCCGGCCGCCGATGACAGTGCTGTTTATCGCGTGAAGGGTGTTTCCATGGCTGCAACCGCAGGTCCTCAGGCTTTCCTTGTTGGCGGGGTCCGAACGCCGGTGGGCAGGTACGGGGGCGCCTTGTCCTCGGTCCGGCCGGACGATCTTGCGGCCCTGGTGGTCCGGGAGGCCGTGGCACGCGCCGGCCTGGATCCGGAGAGCATTGAGGAAGTAATCCTCGGCAACGCCAATGGCGCCGGCGAGGAGAACCGGAACGTGGCCCGCATGGCCACCCTGCTGGCCGGGCTGCCGCTGCACATCCCGGGGATTACCGTCAACCGGCTCTGCGCCTCGGGCTTGAGCGCCATCATCCAAGCCAGCCACATGATCAAAGCGGGCGCTGCGGACATCGTGATCGCCGGCGGCGTGGAGTCCATGAGCCGCGCGCCCTGGGTACAGGAAAAGCCCACCGCAGCCTTCGCCAAGCCCGGCCAGATCTTCGACACCTCCATCGGCTGGCGCTTCACCAACCCGCACTTCCAGCACGGCGGACTGTCGCGGGACGGGAAAATGACCTACTCCATGCCGGAGACCGCGGAGGAGGTGGCTCGCGTTGACGGCATTACCCGCGAGGATGCTGACGCCTTCGCGGTCCGTTCCCACCAACTGGCTTTGGACGCCACCGAGGCCGGCCGGTTCAAGGACGAGATCGTCCCCGTCACGGTCAAGACCCGCAAATCCGAAACCGTGGTGGACACTGACGAAGGCCCCCGCCCCGGCACCACCCTTGACGTCCTGGCAGGCCTGAAGCCGGTGGCGCACGGCGGATCCGTGGTCACCGCCGGGAACTCGTCCTCCCTCAACGACGGCGCCTCCGCCATCATCATCGCCTCGGAAGCGGCGATTGAGCGGCTGGGCCTGACCCCCCGTGCCCGGATCATCGACGGCGCCTCTGCCGGCTGTGAACCGGAGATCATGGGCATCGGTCCCGTCCCGGCCACCCAGAAAGTCCTCAAGCGCAGCGGCCTGAGCGTCGGCGACCTGTCCGCCGTCGAACTTAATGAAGCCTTTGCCACCCAGTCCCTGGCCTGCATCCGGCGCCTGGGCCTGGAACCGGAGATCGTGAACCGCGACGGAGGCGCCATCGCCCTGGGCCACCCTCTTGGTTCCAGCGGCTCGCGGATCGCCATCACCCTGCTGGGACGCATGGAACGCGAAGACGCGAAGATCGGCCTCGCCACGATGTGCGTGGGCGTCGGCCAGGGCACCGCAATGCTGCTGGAGAAAATCTGATGGCCGCGCCGGTGAACCTGGCGGAGGAAGAGTTTTCCGCCCTCCTGGTGGAGGAGCGGGAAGACCGCGTGGTGGTGCTGCTCAATCGGCCCGAGGTGAAGAACGCGATCGACCAGCAAATGGTGGATGAGCTGCACACCGTCTGCGCCGCACTGGAACAGAACCCCAAGGTGTTGATCATCGCCGGGGTGGACGGGGTCTTCGCTTCAGGAGCGGACATCGCCCAGCTGCGCGAACGGCGGCGGGACGACGCGCTGCAGGGGATCAACTCCACTATTTTCGTCCGGATCGCCAAACTGCCCATGCCGGTCATTGCCGCGCTGGACGGCTACTGCCTTGGCGGCGGCGCGGAACTCGCCTACGCCGCCGACTTCCGCATCGGCACCCCCAACGTTAGGATCGGCAATCCCGAAACAGGGCTGGGGATCCTTGCCGCTGCCGGTGCCAGCTGGCGGCTCAAGGAACTGGTGGGCGAACCGCTGGCCAAGCAGATCCTGCTTGCCGGGCTGGTCCTGGGCGCTGGAGAAGCCAAAGCCGTCAACCTCATCACCGAAGTCCACGACCCCGCCGACCTCCTGGATGCCGCCCACAGCCTGGCCAACAGGATCGGCCGCCAGGACCCGCTGGCCGTCCGGATCACCAAGTCCGTATTCCACGCGCCGGCGGAAGCCCACCCGATTATCGACCAGCTGGCCCAGGGCATCCTCTTTGAATCCCAGGCCAAGTTCGACCGCATGCAGGCGTTCCTGGACCGTAACGCGGCCAAGAAGGCAAGCGCCGCCACCCCCGCCGACGGAAAGTAGACCATGAGCGATTCAACAGTGAACCCCACCCTGCCGGCTGGGCTTCCCCACCTTGTAGGGGTCCTGGGCGGCGGCCGCATGGGCGCAGGGATTGCCCACGCCTTCCTCATTAGAGGCGCCGACGTCCTGGTGGTGGAGCGCGATGATGTCTCCGCCGAAGCGGCGCGGGAACGCGTGGAGTCGGCAGCCCTGAAGAGCATCGAACGCGGGGCAGTGGACGCCAACTTCGAAGAACTCACCACCCGGCTGAGGGTGAGCACCGATTACGACGACTTCACGGGCCGCCAGCTGGTGGTGGAAGCGGTCCCGGAAGACTGGGACCTTAAAGTCACTGCGCTGCGGGGCATTGAAGAACGCCTGGCGGAGGATGCCTATATCGCCTCCAACACGTCGTCGCTGTCCGTCAACGGGCTGGCCCGCGAACTGAAGCGGCCGGAGAACTTCCTGGGCCTGCACTTCTTCAATCCCGTTCCGGCCTCCACCCTCATCGAGGTGGTGCTGGGGGAGCAGACGTCTCCAGGCCTCGCTGCCGCGGCAAAAGCCTGGGTGGAGGCACTCGGCAAGACCGCCGTTGTCGTGAATGACGCCCCGGGGTTCGCATCCTCACGCTTGGGCGTGGCCATCGCGCTTGAGGCCATGCGGATGGTCGAAGAAGGCGTGGCGTCTGCCGAGGACATCGACAACGCCATGGTGTTGGGCTACAAGCACCCCACCGGGCCGCTGAAGACCACGGACATCGTGGGCCTCGACGTCCGCCTGGGCATTGCCGAGTACCTCCACTCCACCTTGGGCGACCGGTTTGCGCCCCCGCAGATCCTCAAGGACAAGGTGGCCCGCGGTGAACTGGGACGCAAAACCGGCAAGGGCTTTTTTGAGTGGCCCAGCTAGGAATGGCCGCCTAAACCGGACGGGGCTTAGTCGAAGAAGCCCACGATGTAGCCGATGAAATACAGGAGGCACAGTAGGACCACCACGCCGATGATGCCGATCCACAGGAACTGCGTACCCTTCCTGGGGCCGCTCTCCTCGTGGCCCTGCGTCATGCTGGTGGACGCTTCGCCGGGCGGTGTTTCTCCCGGCGGAACTCCGCCTCCGGGCTCCAAACCGGTGAGCTTGTCCTCTTCCGGGTCCGGATTCTGGCCTGACATGGTGACTCCCTCGCTCGACGTCGTGGTGCTTTTCCCAGCGTAACCCGCCCTGTTGGTGGGCCTAGGCTGGTGCAGTGACTTTCCTTGAACCCCTTACCCTCACCGGCCGCCACGTAATCCTCGAGCCGCTGGCCGAGGAGCACCATGACGGTTTGGTGGAAGCTGCCCGGGACGGCGAGCTGTGGAAGCTCTGGTACACGTCGGTGCCCGCGCCCGCGAGGATGGCGGCGGAAATCATGCGCCGGCTGGCCCTGCAGGAGCAGGGGTCCATGCTGCCGTTCACCACGCGACTGATCGACGCTGGCACCGGCGCGCCGGGCCGCATCATCGGCATGACCACCTACATGAACATCGATGCGGCCACGCCGCGCGTGGAGATCGGCTCCACGTGGAACGCGGCGTCGGCCCAGGGGACGGGCACCAATCCGGACTCCAAGCTCCTGCTGCTGCGCCACGCCTTCGAAACGATCGGCTGCCCGGCAGTGGAGTTCCGCACGCACTGGCTGAACCACCAGTCCCGGGAGGCCATCGCCCGGCTGGGCGCCAAACAGGACGGGGTACTCCGCAGCCATTCCCGGACCGGCGACGGAAACCTACGGGACACCGTAGTGTTCTCCATCCTGGAGCACGAGTGGCCGGCCGTCCGCGCCGGTCTTGAGTACCGCCTGGACCGGCGCGGACAGGGGTATGGCTACGGGACGGAGTAGACGCCGGAACTGCTGAGCGCAGCGAAGTACGCCTCGTAGCCTGCTGCGTTGGGGTGGAAGTTGTCGGGGCTTGCGGGGTTGGCCAGGTCCAGATTGATCCAGGGATCCGCGGAGTTCACGCCGTGCCCCGCGAACACGGTCCTGACATCCACGTATGTTGCTCCTGTGGCCGTGGCGGCGGCCGCGATGGAGGCATCCAACCCGTCCGCCAAGACGGTGGCCTGCCCAATGAACACCGACAGGGGGTCTGCAGGGTTGGGAGCAACCGGGTCGTAGAGGTAGGGGTAGCCCGTGACGACGATCTTGGCGTTGGGCGCCGCGGCCTTCACGCTCTGGATCATCGAAATGACATCCCTGGTGAGCTGTCCGCTCTGGATCATGGCGGCCGCTGCGGCGGTGGCGGCGTCACAAGCCTGGGTCGCCGTGGGATCAGTCAGCGCGGCGCCGCAGTAGGTAATGATGTCGCCGAAACCGATATTGTTGCCGCCTGCGGTGATGGTCACGAGCTCCGTGCTTTTGTTCAACTGGCGAAGCTGGCTGTTCACGACGTCCCAGGTGGTCTTGCCGCTGCAGGCAGCATTCACCACCAGCTGGATGGCCTTGGCCTGGTCGGCGAGTTCGGAGTAGGCGTTGTCGCTGCGGTAGCAGGCGTCCAGGTAGGGACCCGCCCCTTGCCCCGCTGCATAGGAATCACCCAGCGCAATGTACTTGGTTTTATCCACCGCTTGTGCCGGGGCTACTGCCAGGCCAGCCGTCATTGCCAAGGTAGCCAGGGCGGTAGCGAAAGCCGGAAAACGGCGTCGCGCCACAGAAGTCTTCATTGATTCCCTCCAGTAATCAGCTGCCCTCTGAACGAGCGCAAGTGGATGCAAGGCTATACGGCGGGCTGTTGCTGGGCTTGGGTCCGGCAGCCCTTTATTCGGCGACAGTTTTCCGTTATGCGGCATGCGGCTCCCGGCAGCCTGTGGTTAGCTGTGCCGATGAGCAATCGTGGCAGGTCCATGGACTGGGACGGCGCTGTCAACGCTTGGCACGTGGCCGGGGGCATCTACCGCATGGGGCGGCGTGAGTGGCTTACGGAGACAGGGTGGAGGCAGGCGTTCGACGACGGTGTCCGCACTGTGGTGGATCTCCGTAACCCCGGTGAGGCGCGGCGCCGGGACAACGATCCCGTTGTGTCCGCTGCTGCCTGGGCCGGGATAGACGTGGTGCAGGCTCCCACGGAGGAACCCGGAGACCCGCAGTTCACCGCCCTCACTGGCCCCTACCTGAACGATCCTTCACACTACGCCCAGAATGCCCGCCTGTTCCCGGAAAAGCTGGTGGGCGTTTTCCGGGCCGTCGCCCTGGCCGCGGCCAAGGGGGACGTGCTGTTGCACTGTGCCGCAGGCCGCGACCGAAGCGGGATGGTGGCGGCCATGGTCCAGGACCTGGCCGGCAACTCCGATGAGGAGATTGCCGAGGGCTACCGGCGCGCTGCCCGAGGCATCAACGAGCGCTACCGCACCCATGGCCCGCCCCATAGCAGGGAACGGTACCTGGCGGAGGCGGAGCTTGCGCCCCTGCTGGAGCAGCGCGGGCTCGCCGTGGTGGCGTTTGTCCGCCGCCTTGATACCCCCAGCTACCTTCGGGCGAACGGACTCAGTGCTGTGGAGCTGGCCGCCGTCCTGGCGATTTGCCGGGCGGGCGAAGATACACTGGGGCCAGTGACGTATGTGACGTGAGGTGCTCTTGTTTCCTCGGTCACGTTGATCGGCAGAGAGACGGACATGAGCGGGACAGCACCAAGGAAAAGGACCCAGGCGCAGCAGCGGCTGGGGTCGAACGCGGACACCCTGCGGCGCGGGCTCGCCTTGGGCGCCGCCGCTGGCATGCTGGCGTCCTCTGTGTACGGGGCTGTTCCCGCCTTCGGCGACGAAGGGTTATCAAGCCCGGCTCCGGGCACCGGAACAGACGCCGCGACGGTTGCCAGCCCCTCGCCGTCACCCGTCCGGTCCTCCAGTCCAGCCGCAACCTACGGCCTCTCCGACGCAGCACTGGCCGACGCGGTGCAACGGGACCTCAAGCTCAACCCCCAGGAGTTTGCAGCCGCGGGCGAACTGGGCGGACAGGCAGCAGCCGTGGCGGTACGCCTTCGCCAAGTTCCCGGTTACGTGGGGATCCGGATTGAGGGCAGTTCCATTTTGGTCACCGGTACCGGAAGCGAGCTGCAGGCCGCAGTATCGGGGCTGGCCGGTAGCATCCACGGGCTCACGCTCGAAGCGCCCCCTGCCAAGCCGTCCTCCGCGGCACCAGCCGCTGTGCCGTCGTCGCCCTCTGCCCCTGCCGCCACGGCGAAGCCAACCGCCCCTGCTGTCTCCGCCCCGGCGGAAGGCAGCCGGTCGGAGGTGGCGGTAAGCACTGAACAGCTGTTCCAGGATTATGTGCACGAGGTGGGAACGGCAGAACTGCAGGCAGTGGTCGCCTCCGCCGGCAAGTTCGTGATCAGGACAGGCGGGGTCGCCTCCGCCCAGTCAGGCCAGGCCGGCACGCCGACTACGGCCCCTAACCCCGGGACCATGAAGGACAGTGCCGCCCCCGGCAAGGTCTCGCCGGCGGAATTCGCCGCACGCTACGCCAACGTGGAGCTCGACGGCGCCGCTCCGCTCAAGCCCGAAGCGGAGGTCCCGGGCGGCGTCGGGTACCAGACGGACCAGCAGGAAATCTGCTCCACCGGATTTTCCGCCTTCGATCCCGCCGGCATGCCCTCGGTTCTCACTGCCGGGCACTGCGCCGATGACGGGGCGGCGAAAACGGCCGACCTGCTGTTCCAGGGCCTTCCGAACGGACGGCTGGGGGCTTTCCAGTTCAGCCAGTTCGGCGGGCCGGGAAACACCACCGTCCTGAATCCCAACAGTCCCAACCCCGGAAACGTCGGTGCGGACATCGCGGTCCTGGGGAAGATCCGGCAGGACCTGGACCCGCTTCCGGCCGCCAGCACGTACGGGAACCCGTCGGAGCCCGGGCCGGACGTCAAGATCATCGGAAGCGCCGCGCCGGTTATCGGCATGCCGGTCTGCCGCTCCGGATGGAGGACAGGGTGGTCCTGCGGACACATCAGCGCCGTTGGCATCTTCCTGGTTGGCGGGCCCACCTATCCCACGGACCCCAACGACATCCGCGCGTTTCACGGTTTCCTGTCCTACGACGTGCAGTCCAGCGGCGGTGACTCCGGTGGTCCCTGGATCAGTGGAAACTATGCCGTGGGCACGCACAGCGCCGGCGACTGGGGCGGCACCCAGAACTTCGCCGTCGCCGCCACCCTGCAGGACTCGCTCAAGGTGCTGCCCGGCTACCAGTTGGAACTCTTCCTCAACAAGCCCCAACTCGTGGCCCCGGCGGACAAGACCTTTAAGGCCGGCACGCCTGTTACCGGCCGGGTCGCGGCGGCGCCCGCGTCCGCCGTCGCCTCCGGCTCCCCGGTCCGCATTACCTATCCCGGCCGGGCGCGGTTCAACGTGCCCGTGGATGCCGGCGGCAACTGGTCCTTCACGGCCCCGGAAGCGCCGGGCCCTTTCACGTTCACGGCTGAGACTGTGAACGGCTTCAGCCGATCGGGCGCCGTATCACTGGACATCGTCATCGCACCCTCGTTCCTGCCGGCAGCGGCCATCACCACTCCGGCCGGCCAGCCGCTGCCTGGGCTGACGTCCGTCGATGGAACGGGAACGCCGGGAGCTACCGTCACCCTTTCAGGTGATCTCACCGGTTCGGCCCCCGTTGGGCCGGATGGGCGCTGGACGGTACCGCTGCCGGGCCCCAGCCCCTATGGCAAGGTGACCGTCACCGCGGTCCAGACCTACCCGGGCCTTACAGACAGCCCGGCCACCACGGTGACCCTCGCTGTCATGCCGCCGCCACCGGCCGCCACAAGCTTCCCGGACGGGCAGCACCTCAAACAGGATGCCCTCCCGGCAACCATCCGGGGGACGGGGCTGGACGGGGCGGACGTGTCGGTGTCCATTGACGGGAAGCCGGCCTCCGGAGCGGTGACGGGTGGAACCTGGAGTGTTCCGTTCCCGGCCGGACTTGCAGTGGGTGCCCATACGGTGACACTGATGCAGGCGGTGGACGGAGTGTCTTCCGCGCCGGCCCGGCTCGCGTTCACTATTGACGCCCCACCCCCGGTGCTTCCCGCGGGGAACATAACGGACGGCGGCAGTCTCGCCGCCACCGGGGCCTCCGGCCTGCTTGCCGCAGCACTCGCGGCGGCGGCCGCGCTCGCCGTCGGACTTTTGCTGACGGTGCTGGTCCGCCGCCGGAAGGGGCGTTCGGCCCGGTAGCCGCTCACGAACGGTAGCCGCAACGGGCCGGGCCGCTGCCAAGGCACCCCGCCCGTTGCGATGCCGTTGCCAGGTCAGTCCCGTTCGTCGCAATTCTCCCGGCCGTCGACCGTCTGCACGGCTACGGCCAGGGTGCCGTCAGCGAGGCTTCCCCAGGCGTAGACGATGGTGTTCTTCCCGCCCTCCACCGTGATGTCCGCCGGGCCGATCACCGGATCCGTGGTTCCTGCCGCGGCTACAGCGGCCGAGATGGTGCCGGCCTTCAGCTTGAGTTTGGCTTCGTCTGGGTTGCTGAGCCCCTCAATGACCGGAACTCCGCCGGCCAGCACGTCGACGGCGGGCGCCGCGGCTACGTGCCTGACCGTGAGCTTCCCCTTCTGGTCATTGCGGGGTGCTTTGGTGTCGTTCGTGAAGAGTGAAGCGGTGGGAGCGCCGTCGGCGTCAAGGTGGGCTACCGCGGTGTAGTTTCCGCCCTCCTCGAGTTCCACGTTGACCGGCCCGATCACCGGATTGTCGACGCTGGTGGCGTCGGCAGCGGTGATGGCGATGTCATAGTCGCCGGCAGGCAGTTCCAGGGGCCCGGCCAGGGTGCCCGGCGTGAAGTCGTCAAGGGTGAGGTTGCCATTCACCCACACATCCACGGTCAGGCCGGGAACGCCGTGCAGGACGGAGAGCAGGGCGGGGTCGTCCTCATGGTGGTGCCATCCGCCCGCCTGGGCGGGAGCGGCGAAGGCCAGCGTTGCGGCGAGTGATGCTGCTCCGGCGGCGAAAATTACTTTGCGCATGTCAAACTCCTTGCAGGATGCCCGGGTAGCCGGGCTGTTTGTGCTTACGCGCTTAATACCTGCGGAGTGCCGCTTTTGGATGCACCGCCGGGAACTTTTTCGCTCAGTTTTTTGGCTTCATCAGCAGGTTGGTGATCCGCAGGGTGCACAGCCGCTGGCCCGCCTCATTCGTGATCAGCACCTCGTGCGTGGTGAGCGTTCCGCCCAGATGGATGGGGATGGCGGTGATGGTTATCTGCCCTTCGCGGGCGGAACGGTGGTGGGTGGCGGAAACGTCCACGCCCACGGCCGTCTTGCCCATCGTGCTCGCATGGATCACCGCTGCCCAGGACCCCACGGCCTCGCCCACGGCCAGGGAAGCGCCGCCATGCAGCAGCCCGAACGACTGCCTGTTGCCCTCCACGGGCATGGTGGCCACCACTCGTTCCACGGACTCTTCCAGGATCTTCACCCCCATCTTCTCGTCCAACTCACCGAGGGTGATCTTCCACAGTTCGTGCCCGGAAGGCTGGTTCCCGGCGGTATCCGCGGGGGACGCGGCGTTCATAAGTTCTCCTTTGAAGCGGCTAAATCGGTCCTGGCCTTCTAGTGTGCAGCACGGCACTTCATGTATGGTGAATATATTACCGAACGGACGGTCAGTAATGGCTGTCCTGTTTGCCTGCCCCCTTGTCGGAAGGACCGTCAACGATGACCACCACAGCCACAGCTCCCCAGGCCACGGTCGACACCGTGGAGACAGTGCCCAGCTTCGTCATGGATGCCTGGTGGACGCCCGAGGCCGGTTCGTCGGCTTCCGCCGTCCCTGTCCGGGACGCGAGCACAGGGGAGATCCTGGCCAAAGTCAGCACGGAAGGCCTGGACCTCGCCGGTGTGGTGGACTACGGACGCACCACCGGCCAGGCTGAGCTGGGAAAGCTGACCTTCCACCAGCGGGCCCTCAAGCTCAAGGAACTGGCCCAGTACCTGAACGCCCGCCGGGAACACTTCTACAACTTCTCCTTCCAGACCGGCGCCACCAAGATCGACTCCATGGTGGACATCGACGGCGGCATCGGCGTCCTGTTCACGTTCGGGTCCAAAGGCCGGCGCGAGCTGCCTAACTCCCAGGTCGTGGTGGACGGTCCCATGGAGGTGCTCTCCAAGGACGGCTCCTTTGCCGGCGAGCACATCTACACGCGCATTCCCGGCGTCGCCGTGCAGATCAACGCCTTCAACTTCCCGGTCTGGGGGATGCTCGAGAAATTCGCCCCCGCCTTCATCGCCGGCGTCCCCACCATCGTCAAGCCCGCCACCCCCACCGGCTACGTTGCCGCCGCCGTGGTCAAGGCGATCATCGAATCCAACATTTTGCCCAAGGGCTCGCTGCAGCTGATCTCCGGCTCGGTCCGCGGACTGCTCGACGTGCTGGACTACCGCGACCTGGTGGCCTTCACTGGTTCCGCGTCCACCGCCAAATCCCTCAAGGCGCATCCGAACGTTGTGGAGGGCGGCGTGCGGTTCACGTCGGAGACCGACTCGCTGAACGCCGCCATCCTTGGTCCCGACGCCGTTGAGGGCACCCCGGAGTTCGACGCCTTCGTCAAGTCCGTGGTCACCGAGATGACCGTCAAGGCAGGCCAGAAGTGCACCGCCATCCGCCGTGCCATCGTGCCGCAGGAGTTGGTGCCCGCCGTCTCCGCCGCGATCGGCAAACGCATCACCGAGCGCGTCGTCCTGGGCGACCCGCGCGGCGAAGGCGTCACCATGGGGGCCCTGGCCTCGGTGGAGCAGCTTGAGGATGTGCGCGCCGCCGTGCAGTCCATGCTCGACGCCGGCGGTGAGCTTGCGTACGGAACGCTCGATTCGCCGTCGGTCACCTCCGCCGACGGAACCGCCGGGGTAGTGGACGGCGGGGCATTCATGGCTCCCGTGGTCCTCCACTGGGACAACCCGGAAGCCGAGGCCATCCACTCGCTCGAAGCATTCGGGCCGGTATCGTCAGTAATCGGCTACAAGGACCTGGCCGACGCCGTCCGCCTCGCTGCCCGCGGCGGCGGCTCCCTGGTGGCCTCGGTGTGCACCAACGATCCCGAGGTGGCGCGTGAACTGGTCACCGGTATCGCTGCGCACCACGGCCGCGTCCTGATGCTCAACCGCGAGGACGCCCGCACCTCAACGGGCCACGGTTCGCCCGTCCCGCACCTGGTCCATGGCGGTCCCGGTCGTGCCGGCGGCGGCGAGGAACTGGGCGGTATCCGGTCCGTGCTGCACCACATGCAGCGCACCGCCATCCAGGGCTCCCCGAACATGCTGACCGCCGTCACCGGTGTGTGGCACACAGGGGCCGACCGGAACTTCACGGTGGAGACCGAGGGGACGCACCCGTTCCGGAAGTCGCTGGAGACGCTGCGGATCGGCGACGCCGTCCGCTCCGACCTGCGGCAGGTCACCCTGGAGGACATCAGCGCCTTCGCCCACTCCACCGGCGACACCTTCTACGCCCACACCAACCAGGAGGCCGCGGAAGCCAACCCCTTCTTCCCGGGCATCGTGGCGCACGGCTACCTGCTGCTGAGCTGGGCTGCCGGCTTGTTCGTGGAGCCGGCTCCGGGTCCCGTGCTGGCCAACTACGGCTTGGAGAACGCACGCTTCCTCACCCCTGTCGCGGCCGGAGACTCCATCCGGGTGACCCTCACCGCCAAGAGGATCACGCCGCGTGAAACGGACGAGTACGGTGAGGTGGCCTGGGACGCCGTCCTCACCAACCAGAACGACGAAGTCGTGGCCACCTACGACGTCCTCACCCTCGTCGAGAAGTAACCACCCGCAAAACCTGCGGTTGCTCTATCACTTATGGTCCCTAAGAGCCGGTTTTAGCGACCAAAAGTGATAGAGCAACGGGGCGTTGGGGTGGGTCTTTTTGCGCCTTCCGGGCGTAAAATTCTGCCCACAAGGAGGCCGCCCCAATGCATCTGACAATGAGCTCAGCCACAACCATCCTGCCGGTCGATGACCCCGCCCGCGCCCACAGCTTTTATACGGAAAAGCTGGGGCTCCCGCACCGCGGAACGACTGATGACGGACACCAACTGCTCGGCATCGACGGCGGCCCGCTGCTGGAGCTGATGCCGGTGTCCGATGGAAAGCACTCGGAGCACACCGCGCTGAGCTTCGAGGTCCCGGACATCGAGGCAACGGTTCGGGACATGGAAGCCAGGGGCATCAGATTCCAGGATTACAACCTGCCCACCTTGAAGACGGAAAACCACATCTGCACTACGGGATCGGAAAAGTGCGCGTGGTTCATGGACACGGAGCACAACATCCTGTGCATCCATCAGAACCTCGGCGCGGCGCCCGAGTACCAGGTCTGAAGCATAAAGCAGCAGGGGTGCCCCGGTCTGATCGGGGCACCCCTGCTGCTTGTCTTAGGTTCCTGCGGCTAGCTTTCGGCGCCGCCGTGCAGGCCGTCGTCGCTGCTGTCATCCTCGCGTCCGGTGCCGTGGCCCTCTTCGCTGCGGTCGGAGAGGTCCATGTTGCCGCGGGCCTCATCCATGGTGGGGCCGCCGGAGGGGACGCTGTAGGTGTCCGGGCGCACGCCGTGTGACTGTTCCTCGATCAGGGCCTGCTCCTCGCTGAAGCGGATCACATTGGCCTCGTCGCCGGCGTCGCCGGGAATGTCCTCACGGATCTTGGAGGGGTCGGGAACGATGAATCCTGCGTCGGGTTCTTCCTTGGGGTGGCTCATGTGCTTTTCCTTCCTATCGGGTGGTTGTGTTGGCGGGACGGTCGGTGAGGTCCACCTTGATGTCCAACGTCTGGTCGCCGCGCTTGACCTTGAAGCCTACGGTGTCGCCGGGGTTGCGCTTGCGCAGTTCCGCCAGGAGCTTCTCAGGCGTGGTGAGTTCCACGCCCTCCATGGACTGCAGGACGTCACCGGGGCGGATTCCCGCGCGGCCTGCCGGGCCGTCCGAGTCCGCGGCGAGCACCACCACGCCGGACCCTGCCTGGATGCCCAGCTGATCCGCGATCTGGGCAGTCAGCTCGCCGGGGGTCAGGCCGAGGTAGGCGTGCTTTGCCGTGCCGTTTTTCAGCAGCTCCTCGGCGACATCCACGGCGGTGGCGGCTGGGATGGCGAAGCCAAGGGAGACGGCACCGGACGACGGCGGAATGTAGGCCTCGCTGATACCAATCACCTCACCGCGCATGTTGATCACCGCGCCGCCGGAGTTGCCGGGACTGATCGGCGCATCAGTCTGGATGAGGTCCACCAGGGACAGGCTGTTGGACGCCGAGCCGGGAATGGAGCGGTGCAGCCCGGAGATGATTCCGGCGGTGGCGGTGTTTTCAAAGCCAAGCGGGGAGCCCAGGACCAGTGCGCCCTCGCCCACCTTGGGCAGGTTGCTTTGGTATGTGGGCTTGGGCAAGCCGGTGCGCTTGGCCTGCACCAGCGCAAGGTCGGTCACGGTGTCGCTGGCCTTCACGGTGCCCTCGACGCGCTGCCCGTCGGCGAAGCCCACTTCAACGGTGGTGGCGCCGTGGATCACGTGCTCGTTGGTGAGGATCAGCCCGTCGGCGGAATACACCACGCCGCTGCCCAGGCCGCTCTGCGTGAAGATGGTGACGACGGACGGCGACAGGTTCTCCACGAGCTGCGGAAGGTTGCCGCCCGCGGTTCCGGAGTCGGCGCCCCCGCCGGTGGCCGGTGCGGAGGACCCAGGCGCGGCGGAACCAGAGCTCGACGGCGCGGGCGTGGCATTGGCGCCCGACGGCGACACTGGGCTTGAGGAGGCGCCGCTGGGGTTGGGAGGGCCGGGCGTCCCGGTGCAGCCGCTGAGGGCCAGGGCGGCCGCGAGGGCTCCGGTTCCGAGGACTGTCTGGAGGCGGCGTGAACGCTGCCGCCGGCTGGCCTGGCTCATCAATACCTCCCTGCGGATGGTGGCTTTCTACCACCGTAGCGGGGGAGCGGGGAAAATACCAAGCACCCTTATCATTCGGTGCGGGGAGGGCTCGCTGCTGCCTATGCGTCCGCGTGCAGGCCGTCAAAGGCCATGGTGATCACGTCGTCGGCCAGCCGCTTCGGCGAGAGCGCACCGCCCGGTTTGTACCACTCCACGATCGAGTTGATCATGCCGAACAGCAGGCGTGAGACGGTGCGCGGATCAATGTCTGCGCGGAGCGATCCTTCGTCGCGGGCAGCCGAAATCAGGCCTGCCACCTTGTGGTCGAACGCGCGGCGGCGTTCCAGGGCGTCCCGTTCGATCTCGGTGTTGCCGCGCAGGCGCAGCAGCAGGGTGACGAAGGGCAGGCGGTCCACCAGGACGGCCACCGTTTGACGCAGTACGAATTCCAGCCGGGCATCGGCCGCGCCGGACGTTGCCTCCGGCTGTTCAAGGATGGCTTCGAGGCCGCCGAGTGCGTGGTCGAGGGCGAGCTTGAGGAGGTCGCCCTTGGACGGCACATGGTGGTAGATGGCGGACTTGGAGATGCCAAGGTTCTCGGCCAGGATGCCCATGGAGGTGGCGTCATAGCCGTGCCGGTTGAACACGTCCACGGCGATGCGCAGCACTGACTGCTGGTCGTAGCCGGGGCGGCCCCGCTTCGCTGTTCCATTAACGGCTGTGCCATTGGCGGCCGTGCCATTAACGGCAGTTCCGTTGGAGCTGGAGGTTTCGGTGGTGCTGGCAGTTCTGCTGGCGCTGGGCATAATCGCTAGTTTCTCACGAACGGTCGGTAAGTCCGGGGATGGCGCAGCACCACCGAAACACTCAGCCCTTCGGGCGGAGGTCGTAGATGCGGCGCAGCTTGCCGTTGGACCGCTCCAGCGAGCCGGGCTCCACCACGTCCACGGTGCACGAAGAACCCACGTGGATCTTGATCTGTTCCTTCAAGGTGCGTGCCGCCGTCGTGCTCTGCTCAATGCTGACGGCGTCCCGGCGCTCGATGCGCACGGTCAGCTGGTCCATCCGCTGGCCCTCCGGGCGTGTGAGTTCGAGCTGGAAGTGCGGGCTGAGCTCGGGGATCCGCAGGGCGATTTCCTCGATCTGGGACGGGAAGAGGTTCACGCCGCGCAGGATGATCATGTCGTCGCTGCGGCCGGTGATGCGGCCCATGCGCCGGTGCGCCGGGCGCGCCGTGCCGGGCAGGAGCCGGGTGAGGTCCTTGGTGCGGTAGCGGATGATCGGCAGGGCTTCCTTGGTCAGGGAGGTGAAGACCAGTTCGCCGTGTTCGCCGTCGCGCAGGACGTTTTCCTTGCCCGGGGCCGGGTTGAAGGGGTCGATGATTTCGGGGCGGAAGTGGTCCTCCCAGATGTGGCTGCCGTCCTGGGTCTCCACGGCCTCGC
>Ga0308169_10000846_pt1 | contig 40026 bp, 34 predicted proteins | sample PhyBR1_2_FD_202139 | JGI IMG/M metagenome (GOLD analysis project Ga0308169, IMG submission 202139) | Phyllosphere microbial communities from UC Gill Tract Community Farm, Albany, California, United States - DLSLSB.R1 | ecosystem: Host-associated > Plants > Phyllosphere > Unclassified | place...
AGCCGGCTCTCCTCTCCTCGAGTCGGGCCACGTGAAAGCTTCTCGACGAGCAGCGCGACGACGAACGACAACAGGGCTCAGATGCAGCGCGAATGCGAGAGAGACTAGTTCGGGTATTGGTGCAGGTACGCAAAGTCCTCCTCGCTCTCGCTGAGCGGGACGTTGAACTTGGACCCGCTCGTCGCCGGTGCGGCGGCCGCCGCCGACGCAGGCTCAGGCTCGTCCGACAAGCGCAGGTCGCCCGACACGAGGCCGAAGATGTCCTGCATGTCGGCCTCGTCGAGGACCGAGTCGCTCGAGCCGGAAGGCGCACCGCCGCCGCCGAGCGAGAGGCCGCCAAAGTCGAACCCGCCCGTCGTCGACGCCGTCGACGGCCCGTTGTGCACCTCGCGGTAGGGCGAGTTGGGGAGGTGGAGGTGGAGGGCGCTGTCGGGCGGCGAAAAAGTGGCGAGCGCGGCGAGCGTCGCGTCGGCGCTCGGAGCTGCGCTCGCCATCTCGCGCGCGCGGCGCGAACTGGCGCTGCCGAGGCCGGCGATCTGCCGAGCGGGAGGAGCGACGGCGTACATCGGGGCGTAGGTCGCCTCGGCGCTGTGCGGGCCCTTGGTCGCGAGCGCGTCGAGCGTGTTGAGGGTCGGGAAGGCCTGATCGGCCGAGCGGCTGCGCGACAGGCGCAGGAACGGCGCCTGCGGCTTGGTCGCCGTGTGCGTCGCCGTCACCCGAGGCACGACCGTGTCGGACGCCATGTGCATGAGGGCGGGCCGTGTCGCCTTGCGCCGCCGGCCGGTCTCCTCGGGGCTCGTTGCGCGCGACGATGCCGCCGTCGGCGCGCCGCCGAGTGCGCGAGCGAGGCTCGGGCGACGAGACCAGTCCGACTCGGGGCTGTAGCGGAGCGTGCGCGCGCGCTTAGCTCGGCGCGGGGCCGAGGAGTTGGCGACCTCGGCGTCGACCTTGGAGAGGACGAAGCGGACGACGGACGAGCCTTTGCGGCAGACGGTCTGTGAGGAGCTAGCGTCAGTGAGAGGCCGAGTTCGAGACTGCACACGGGGAGAGTGAACTGGACGCACCGAGACGCCGGCGAAGCCCTCGACACGCTTGAGCACGAGGTCGATCCCGCTGCGGATGACGGGCGCGTCTGGTTCGGCGGGCGACTGCAGAAGCTCGACGGCGAGTGCAACAGCGGCCGAGATGATCTTGAAGTTGTGCCTGTAGCAGTGGGTCGACGTCAGCCGCGGTCGCGCAAGGGGTGCAAGGCTCGAGACGAGGTAGGGGGAGCGAGACGCACCCTGCGCAGTCGAGGTGGCAGCCAGAGGTCGCGTCGATCGCGAGCAGGCGCTTGCCGTACTTGACGCACTGCTCGCGCGAGTGCTGGTAGCGGTCGTCCGTCGCGGCGAGGACTGTTGCGAGGGAGAGGCTCGAGCGTCAGCCTTTGCCTCCATGCACGCCGGCTCGAGCAGGAGAGACGAGCGAGGTTTCACCGAGGAAAGGTCGGTGCAGGCGGACGAACTCGGCGGCGAGGTAGAGCTGGATGAGGGCGGCGCGCATCTCGGTCGAGGTCGGCGGGACGGCGAACTGGACCCGGTTGGCGCCGTCGACGGGCAGCTCGTACGCCGGCGGCAGGCTCTTCTCGAACGCGATAAGGTCGGCGTCGAGCGAGAGGACGTCGTCGTAGCTGCAGGGCGTGACGCAGAAGGCCTTGTCGGTCTGCGCGCGAGGGAGAGGGTCAGCTTGAGAAGGTCGGGCTCGAGCGACGGCTTCGGGACGCACGATCTTTTTGGCGAGGAGGCTCTGCTGGGCGCGAAGCTGTGAAGGATGGGCGTCAGCGAGCTGGCTCATCCTCGATGCTGGGGAGAGCGGGACGCACAACGGTGACCGTCATGGGCGTCTCCTCGAAGGCGTCGGCGGCTCTCCTGCTGCGGACGCGCGCCTTTGCGGCTCGCTCGTCCATGTCGAGCTCGGCGTCGTAGCAGTCGAGCGGGAACATGCAGTTGATTTGGCGCAGGTCGAAGCCGGAACAAGTGCGAGAGGTGCCCTGCGTGCGCGAGCGATCGATCGTCAGCTCGCTCGAGAACGACGACGAGCGAGGGAGGATGGAGGGGGGGGGACGTACCGACGTCACAGATGTCGAAAGCGAGAAGACGGACCAGAAGAGCCGGCGGCGCTCCTCGCAGTCGGCGAAGGACAGCTGCTCTTTGCTCGGTCGAGACGGGTCGAGGTGGAGCCCGAGCGAGAAGACGGCGTTGACGGCGAGCGAAAGCAGTGACATGCCGGCCGAGATCGTCTCGCTGGTCGTCATGAACTGCTCCTGGAGGGGGGAGGCGGCGTCAGCAAGGTACGGCAGAAGGGGAAGAGAGGGACCGAGAGGAGGGAAGAGGCTCACGATGTAGAGCGAGGCGATGATGACTGCAGCCCGGATCCCGTCGAGGCTCGGCTGCTCCATAAACTGCAGGGAGAAGAGGGGGGCGCGAGTCGGCTCTCGGGCGCTCGAAGGAGGAGGACTCGAGGCGAGGAAGGCGACGCACCTTGCCGGCGACGAGCGAGAGCGTCGCTGCCCGAATCCACCGCTCGACGATAGCCGAGCGGTTGTCGGGGAACCCTCGAGCTTGCGCCTGCTTGACCGTCATGCTCGCGAGGCCGGACGCGCAGGCGGCGAGGAGGATGGCGACGAAGAGCGGGTCGACCTCGCGCTCGCGCTGCGCCTCGTCGGGCTGCGACATTGCCCTGCGGAACGCCCGCCATCGCTCCTCGAGGTTGGTGAGGGCGATCGGCGCCGAGTGCGAAGAGGCGTAGACCTGGAAGGTCGACCGCAGCTCGTCGTCCGAGGGAAGAAGGGCGAGGACCTGGCGCAGGTGAGGACGCTGGCCGAGCAGCGAGGTCGTGAGGGCGAAGGCTGAGGGGCTTGAAGAAGAGGAGGCGGGGCGGGGCGTCGAGGTTGGCGGGGAGGGCGCGATCGAGGTGGGCGTGAGGACGACGAAGCCGGATGCGGCCGACGAGGGCCCGTGCCCGGTCGACGTGTGGACGAAGCGCTCGGCCTCGTCGAGGAACGCCTCGCCGCTGACGCCGTTGGGCGCGAACGACTCGGCGCCCGACTGCTGCGTCGGCAGGAAGCCCTTGAGCGCGAGCTCGGCGAGGGCGGCGCACAGGTCCTGCGCGCGCAGGTCGAACGTCGCCAGCTCGAGCGCGGGCACCTCGTCCTGCTCGACGACCATGTAGTGCTGTTGCGCATGTTGCGCCGAGATGTCGACAGCCCGAGTCGTCGGCGACGTGGTGGCCGAGACGGGCGGGGTCGACTCGCTGAAGGCGTCGAGGAGGTGCTGCAGCCGATCAACCTGCACGTCGACACGAGTAGACGAGTCAGTGAAGCTGCGAGAGAGGGAGCTGTGAGATGAGCGAGACGACGCACCTGCGCCTTGAGCTCCTTCACGTCGGTCTCCTCGCGAGCGACGAAGAGCGGGACGGCGTCTCTGCGAGCAGACGAACGGCAATGCGTCAGCGCACTCGCTCCATGAGAGTAGAGCGAAAGAGAGAGAGAGAGAGAGAGAGCAACGCACCCGTCCCAGACGCACCCCTCGGGGTCACCTCGCTCGACGCAGGACGAGCACGGCATCGACCGGTTGCAGCGCAGCTTCTTCTTCCTGCACGGCGTGCAGGACGCCGGTACCCGCTTGCGCGGCGCCTGCGACGACGACGCCTTTTTCCTCGCCGCCGTGGACGACGACGACGACGACGCCGTGACCTTGGGCGGGTGAGGAAGGTCGACCGGCGCGCCTTCGGCCCAGCCGTCCGAGGCGCCGACGACGCCGGCCGGGACGTGGTGCGAGCGCGTCGAGACGAAGGTGACGTCGTCGGTCATGTGGTGCGAGGGAGGCGCGCGAGCGAACATGGATTGGGGAGGGCGGTCGGTGCGCGACGACGCCCGAGTGACGGGCGCCGAGTAGGGCGAGTCGTAGTCGCCGTGCTGCTGCTGCTGCGAGTAGTGCTGCTGCTGGTCCGGGAGCCGATGGACGTTCTCGGGCGACTGGTTGTAGAGCGGCGAGGGCGACATGGTGCTCGGCCCTTGACCTTGGCCCGACGCGACGTAGAGCGAGTGGACGGGCGCCCGGGCGTGCGTCGAGCTCTGCTCCTCGGCCTCGGACGACGAGACGCTGTGTCGGGAGCTCGGGTGGGACGAGTAGCGCGAGCGCGACGCGTGCTCGTACGACGACGGCGGGGCGAACCGGATCTGGGGGGACGCCTGCTGGTACTCGGGGAGGGACGGCGTCGACGTCGACGAGTAGTCGTACGCCGAGTACGTGTCGACGTAGGCGCCTTGCAAGCCCCCGCTCGCCGACGAGGGCGGATAAGGGTGCGCCGAGTACGAGTGCTGGCCGGCCATGGTCGAGGGACGGCGGTAGGGTCGAGAGGGCGCGAGAGGAGGCGGCGCAGCTGAACGAGCTGCAGGTGCAGGTGAGAGGGAGGGAGAGGGAGAGCAGGCGAGAGGGAGGGAGGGAGGAAGGGAGGCAGGAGGGTGCGAATCAGTACTTCCGTCGCTCGCGCTTGGCTCGGTGCCTTGTCCCCTCCCTTCTACTCGATCGCAGCTTCCAGAGGACGGCGTGATCGACAGATTGGCGTCACGCCCCAGCCAGGGCGAGAGAAGGGAGAGACGAGACGCACAGGAAGGAGCCCTCGAGAGGATCGCCGGCTCGGCCGCGGACCGTAAAGCCGACGAGGAGGACCGAGTCGACGACGAAGGGCCGGAAGCCTGCTCGGGGCGATGCGCACTCGCACGCACTGGTCGGGAAGGTGGCGCGAAGATGCGCGCCGAGTGTGCTTGCGCTGGCTGGAAGGCGGACGGAGCTACGACGAGGGGCGCAAGGGAGCTCGAGGAGGGTCCGGTGGGGGGAGGTCGGCGAGGTGGGAGGGGAAGGGTCCAAGTGACGGCGATGCGACAGGCTCGAGAGGGTCGGTGCGCTCGACCTCTGGCGGCAGAGGTGCGAGAGGGGAGAGGAGGAGAGAGGCAAGAGGCGAGCGGGGGGAGGGGAGCAGCTGCTGCAGCGCGGCGACGCCTTCTAGCGCGTGGGACGGACGCCTCTCCGCACCCAGTGCATGCAGGAAAGGCTCAGGGTTCCAAAGAGAGACCCTCGCCCCTCGTAGTTAAGGGACGCGACCGGCGAGTCCGACTTGGTCCGCCCGCCCTGACGAGCGCGCGAGCCTGCCGAGCGGGGTGCGCTGCGGTCGAGGCGGCCATGGAGCCCGGCTGGATTGCAAACGCCGAGAGCGGATGCGCGCCCCTCTGAGGGCGTGAGCGAGCGAGGCGGGACGCTCGCGCACGTGGAGGAGGAGGAGGAGAGCGAGTGCTGCTGATGAAGGTCGTGGGCAGCGCGTTGTTCTGCCGCGTCGCTTCTGTCGGTGTGCGAGGAGGTGGGCAACGGCAGGACGGGCGAAAAGAAGCTCAGAGGCTCGATCGGCGCTCGAAGGGGTTTTTTGCGTCCGTCCCCCGCACGGTCCTCGATCGAGGTCTCATGAGCCTCGCTCACTCGCTGCTCGCTCACGGCCACGAGGGACGTTTAAACGACGCACCGGTACGAGGCCTTGTCGTACTTCCACAATCCAATCGGTCGCGTGCGCGAGCAAAGGGGTGCGAGAGCCCGAGAGCCGAGGTTCTGCTGCCTCTCGAGGTCCGTGCGGGCGTCGTCGCCCGGAAGGAGACGAGGACGAGGCGCAGCGGTGTCGTGGGACGGGCTCGAGGGTGTCTGCAGCGAGGCACAAGCGCGAGCGCTACTGTACTTAGCTCGTCGTATGTAAGCGGCGGCGAGGAGGAATGAAATCGGCGAGGCACCGGCTGGCGGATCGCCGTCAACGGCGCATCCTCCGTCCGGGCGAAGAGCGCGCGAGTCCTGCGTCTCCCTAGCGCACAGACTAAGCATTGGCTATGTAGCTAGAGCAGCTCGAGTCGCACGGCCGCCGGGACGCCGTCGGCGCCGCAGCAAGCGTGAGAGTCGGCCGACGGCGGCGGTGCGCAGGAGGACGAGAGCTGCAGCAAGACGGATCGCTGCTGGTCATCTGCCCTCTCTGATCTCACCGCGTCAGCTGGGAGGAACAGTGTCGGTGCTAACCTCGTCGTCTGGGAGAGGAAGCCCACGACGATGGGTTTGGGAAGGTCGACGCGCGCTCGCGCACGTTCCTGCAGCGCTGCGTCCAGACGTGCTCGCCGAGTCGAGCGGCGCTTCGACCAGAGTGGAAATCTCGGTATGGCTGGGTCGAGAGGCCAAGTCAGCCGTGACTGTGGGCCGGCGGGCGACGTCGGCTGAGCCGTCGAGCGACCCTTGTCGCAGGCGGCGGCCGCGCAGCGTCACTGGCACACTCTGCTGCGAGAGGCTCGTTGCATTGCACTGAGCGTATGCTCCGAGTCCTCGACAGGAACGAGGCAGCAATCGGCAGCCGGTCGCAGCAGAACCGGGGAGAGCGGAAACGCCGGCCGCGCGATGAGCACGACGCAGAGCGCGCCTGCGCGAGCGCGACGAGATCTTCGAGCCGTAACGAGCATAGCACATGCGCGCGATAGCGTTCGTGATGTCTAGCGTGCGCACTCGACCATGGACGAGGCGCGCACCATCTCGCGAGTAAGTTCTGCCGCTCTCGGTGAAGCTCCTCTCCCTCGTCCACCTCGCGGTCAAGGACTGGAAGAGAAAAGATACTGCATCGAGACTGCATTTCGACTACTCAGGACGAACGGCACAAAGTTGAAGCGGGAGGAGGGGAGAGGGAGGGGAACGCCGAAGAGGTCGATCCGGTCGGACTGTCGAGCAGCTCGGCGCTCAGTCCTTGCGCAGTTCCTTCTTGGCCTTGTCGACGTTCGCACGGCCGCCGTTGAGCCACCAGATGCCGGCTGCAAAGTGCAAGAGGGTGCGTCAGCTGTGCGTCGTGCGCAGGGTGGTGCTCGAGGTGCCGGAGGGAGCGGCGACGCCGACAGCCTCGCCGATGCAAGCCGAGCACAGGCGTACGTGGCTGCAGAAGGCTGCAGGAGGTCGCAGGAGGGTACAGGAGGCCGTAGGAGGAGGGAGAGGGACGCACCGTTGAGGTACGAGGCGTACGAGAGCCACGCGCAGTAGGGGACGAAGATGAGCGAGAGGCGAGGGTCGACCTGGGCGGCCTTGGCGGTGAGGGCGTACGTCGTCGCCGTCAACGGCAGGATGTCGAGCAGGCCGAGGGTCGGGTTGCGCAGGCCGAAGAAGAGGGGCGTCCACGCCATGTTGAGCGCGAGCTGGACCCAGTAGAGCTTGAGCGCGCTCATGGCGAGACGGCTCGTCGGCGAGCCGATGACGGCCGTGTCGAGGGCCTTGACGAGGACGTGCGACGCGAGGCCCATGCCGGCGTAGAGCGTCGTCCACACGACGGGGAAGGCCCAGCGGGGCGGCTCGCCGGGCGGCTGGCGCAGGGTCGGGTACCACGACTTGAGGCTCGACTTGGTGAGCTGGCCGTCGGCCATGCCGAGGACGAGCGGGAGGCCGACCGCGATGGCCGGGTTGCGAGCGAGCTGGAGGAGGATGGGCGGGAGGCTGAACGACATGTCGAGCTGTGGGAGGGGCGCAACAAGGGGAGGCGAGGTCAGCAGCCATCCTTCGAGTCGTGCCGACTGCACCTACACCGCTGCCTGAGCCTGGCGCGGCCGAGGGAGGAGCTCGCCCACCTCATCTCCCGCCTCGGAGGCCCCGGCTCCTCAGGACTCGGCCTCGCTCTGAGCCTACGCGCCGAGCGCTAAGCCGTGCCCAACAAGCTGCCACAAGCGCCTCGTCCTGCTCAGACCCGGCCCCGTGAGCTGCTGAAGGCTGCCGCCCTCGCTCCCGCTCCCGCCGGCTCGTCGTTCCACCCCTTGGCCATGGCCCAGCGCAGTCCACCGCAGCCCGCGCACGGCATCGAGAGCCGTAGAGACACAGTGCAGGACTCACAGCAGCTCTTGGCGAGAGGTCGAGAGGGTGAGGGAAAGAGCGATGACGGCGTCGCAAGCGACCTCGGCACACAGCTCGTGGCTTGCTCCTCTCGTTCAGGCAGCAGAATGAGTCGTGCAACGCGATACGATACGATACAGGGAGCGCTACAAAGGGGGAAAAGTGTCTGTGCGAGCGCGCAAAAGAGGGGAGACAAGGCTCGACGAGCGAGGGAGAAGCTCCTCGACCCGACGAGGAGGAGGGGCGACACGGCGCGACGGCGTGCGGCGAGGGGAAAGACGAAGGTGTGCGAGCGAGAGGAGAACGAGGCGAGGCTGAAGAGAGTCGAGGAAAGAAGGAGGTGTGCTGGAAAGACGAAGGGAGGGAGGGAGGAGGGGGAAGCGGCTCGCGCGCGCTCACGACGAGGCGGGCACGATGCCCTGCGGGCTGTTGATGAGCCGCTTCGGGTCGTAGATGGCTTTGAGCTTGGCGAGGCGAGGGTACTGCGAGCCCCAGTACTGGACGCGCGTCTCCTTGGCCGTGAGCAACGGGTCGACGTAGTTGACGTACGCCGCGTAGCCGTCGGGCGAGCTCGAGTTGCTCGTCCAGCCCTTCTTGGTCATGCCGTCGACGATGGTCGACCACATGCCCTTGACGAACGGGATGCCCTCGTCGCCGTACGGGTTGCCGTACGTCGGCGACGACGCGTAGAACTGGGCCGTGAGGAGCTTGTCGCGGAACCCGAACGACGACGAGTTGAGCGAGACGTCGTTGAGGGCCGAGTTGGCGCCGCCGTAGACGTTCCACTCGACGAACCACTGGTTCGACACCTTGGTCGTGAAGACAAAGTCGAAGAAGGCCTCGAGCGTGTCGATCGAGATGGGGATAGTCGACGGCGTCATGAGCGACTTGGCGTAGAACGAGTCCCTGCTCTGGAGCATCTTGCCCTGCGTGCTGAGGTCCGACACGCCGGCGAGCTCGGTCGTCGCGCCGATCCAGCTGTACGACGTCGCCGTCTTCTCGTAGCTCGGCGGGAGCTCGTCCTCGAGCGGGCCGATGACGCCGCCGAGCTCGGCCTCGGGGCCGTACCAGACGGCGACGATCTCGAGGCTGTCGCGTCCGACGACAGCCTGGAGGGCGAGGTTGGCCGGCGCGCTCGAGTTGCCGAACGACGCCATCGAGGAGAAGGCCGTGGCGGCGTTGACCGTCGACGGGTTCGAGTAGGTGTACTTGGCGATGACGACGTTGGCCGGCGCGTGGTGGGCCTGGACGTAGTACGCCGTGACGAGGCCAAAGTTGGGCGCGGCGCCCTTGAGGGCCCAGAAGAGGTCCGGGTGCGACGAGCTCGTGACGTTGGCCAGGGCGGTGCCGTTGGCGAGGACGATGTCGAACCCGACGACCTGGTCGCTCAGGAAGCCCCACATCCTGCTCGGAAGGCCGTAGCCTGGAGGAAGAGAGGGTCAGCCTCGGCGCGAGGAGAGGAGGAGCGGCTCGTCGGCTCTCGTCAGGGGAGGAGGGGAGGAGCGAGTCGGACGCGGACGCACCTCCAAAGCCAGCGTGTCCACCAATGCCGACGCCGTTGCACGAGCCCGCCGCGACGGCCCAGCCCTTGTCGTTGAGCGCGAGGTAGATGTCGCCGAGCCGGGAGCCGCCGCCGATGGTCGCGAGGCCCTTCGAGTCGACCGTGATGTTCTTAAACGAGCTCAGGTCGATCGTGAAGCCGCCGTCGCCGCTGCCGAGGCCGTACGACGCGTACGAGTGGCCGCCGCCGCGAGCCGAGACCTTGACGCCGGCGCTCGACGCGCACTTGAGCGCCTTGGCGATGTCGGCCGACGAGGACGGGTACAGGAGGGCGACAGGCTTGGGCTGGATGCGCTGGTTGTAGGCGGCTGCGAGCACGAGCGCGCAGAGAGTCAGCCGACGGAGATTCCGCGAAGGTGGGGACGAGGAGGAGGAGGAAGGCGTGAACGCACCCGAGTCGGCCTTGTAGTCGCTCGACGACTGGGTGACCGGCGAGAGGCCTTTGCTCCTCAGGCAGGTCGCGAGGTTCTGCTGGCGAGCCGAGAGCGGAGCGGCGTTGGTTGATGCCGAGTTGGAGAGGGCGAGGGCGGCCGCGACGGCGAGGAGGGCGCGCACGAGGACCATGTCGGGACGATGCTGAGGCTCTCTGTCGATAGAGGACAGGCGAGAGTGTAGCAGGAGAGCAGGGAGAAGAGCAAGAGCTAGCTCGGCTCTCCGCCGAGCGAGCTACGCCATGCGTCGCCGGCTTCTCCGAAAAGCACGCGGTCGCGGATTTACCGACTCGGTAGCTCACAGGGAGGCTACACGCAGCATAGACCGCGTCCTCTGTAGCGGTACAGCGTGAGCTCCGCCAAGGAGGAGAGCCGCGGCGGGCGAGGTGAGCGTCAGACCGGCACTCTCTTTTCTCAGGTCTCAGCACAGGGCGTGGCGTACGAGAGTACCAGAAGGCGCTGTGCAGGGCCGAAAAAGCGCTCCGAGATGAGGTGAGCGAGCGGGGAGAGGTGGTCGCGGCGAGCTCGAAAACCAGATGGCGGACTTCATCGCCCTCGCACCGCCGCACCGCTCCTGCACCAGCACACTCGAGCCATGGGCAAGTCCAGCAAGCGCACCATCGACGAGGCGACCGCGCCCGCGTCCGACGCCCCGGCTGCCGCTATGGAGGTCGACTCGCCGTCCAAGCCGGCGAAGAAGAGCAAGAAGGACAAGAAGGACAAGGCCGCCGTGGACGGCGACGACGCTCCCGAGGCCACCGCGGCAGAGCTTGCGCCCATCGCACAGCCCCTCGGTGCGTCCTGTCGCTCACTGCCGCCGACGAGGTGGACCTCCCGGCTGGACCCCGTCCTCCTCCTCCTCCCCCACTCACGCTCCTGCCCCTCGTGCAGCGGTCAAGAAGACGGGCAAGCACGTCCTCAAGCTCGTCAAGCGGGGTGCGTCCCTCGCTCTTCCCTCTCTCGACGCGCCTGCACCGGCTGACTCTCCTCCCCCTCCGCTCGCGCACCGCCTCCCCCTGCAGCATCCAAGTCGCGGCACCTCAAGCGCGGCGTCAAGGAGGTCGTCAAGTCGATCCGCAAGGGCGAGAAGGGGTGCGTCCCGTCTCTCGCCGCCTGCGCGCTGTCGTTCGCGCTCGAGAAGGTCGCTGACCCTGACCCTGTGCGCCGTCGACAGCATCGTCGTCCTCGCCGCCGACATCTCGCCGCTCGACATCCTCACCCACATCCCGTTGCTCTCGGAGGAGGCAAATTGCCCGTACATCGTGCGTCCTCCTCCTCTACTGTCGCCGGCGAGGTCGGCTCGTGCACCTGGGACTGACTCTCTCCTCCTGCTCGCAGTGGGTCACGTCCAAGGAGCAGCTCGGCCTCGCGTCGTCGACCAAGCGCCCGACGTCGTGCGTCATGGTCGCCCAGGTCGGCATGAAGCGCAAGCAGAAGGCGGGCGAGGAGAAGAAGGACGAGTCCAAGGTCCAGGAGGCCGAGAAGGAGTTCCAGGAGAGCTACGACGAGGTCAAGAAGGAGGTCGAGGCCCTCGTGCGTCCTTGTCCCTCCTCCTCTCTGCCTCACGACCGCCGCTGCGAGCTTGTCGACTGACCGTCTCCCTCTCCTCGTCTCGCGCTCGCAGGAGGTCGCCATCCCGACTTACTAGGCGACGCAGGTCCTCGCCGACCCGGCTGCGCTCTCTGTGTGTTGTTGATGCCTCGTCGGGCGAACGAGGAGCTAGCCAGGTCGTCGCCGTCGAGTGGGAACGAGCGCTCGGTGTCGTCCCTCCTCCCTTCCTCCTCCTCTCGCCTTCCTCGCTCCCGTCCTCCTGTACTTTTCCCCGTCTCGCGCCGCAATGGACATCCTGTGCATCTCTCGCTGTCGAGCTGTCGAGAGCGCACGGAGCCAAGGACGAGCGCGTCGCTGTCGTCGGCGCTAAACTCGCGACCGTGCCGCGCTAAGCTTGATCTGAGAGCAAGCGGAAGCGAGAGCCGGACCGGGGCCGGCAGGGAAAGCGCTGGCACAATTGGGAGAGGGAGCAGGATCGGCCGACAAGGCGGAGAGGTCGCGACCGACGACGGGGGAGAAGAGGTCGCGTCGTCGTCCTCGGTCTCGTCGTCGACGACCCTCGCCGCCGCTGCTGCGCACGTTTCTCAGAGCGCAAGACGACGCTCGCAGAGGCGCACCAGCGGATCATGGCCGACCGCCGGCTCGATCTGCCGGATTGCCCACCCGACCCGGCCGTTTGTCGCGTGGAGAGCTCGTCGTTCGGGTTCTCGCCCTTCGCATCGTCGGTTGCGCCCATGGTGCACGGCCACGACGACCCGTACGCGGCCTACTACCAGACGCACATGCAGGGCAGCGCGCCGCCGTACCCGCCGCACCCGCTCGCCGGCCGCCCTCCTCCTCCTCCGCCTCTCGGCGCGCCGCAGCCGCAGCCTCATCCGGGGGATCTTCCGCCAGGCCCACCGCCGCCGCTCCTCCACCACCACCAGGCGATCGCCGCACCAGGGCAGCCCGGCGCCTACCCGCCCATGCAGCAGCACTACGGCCAGCACCCGCCGCCGCACCACCACCGGCCTCCGCCCTTGTCGTCATCTAGAGACGGCCCTCCTCTCGACGGCTACTCGTCCGACTACCACCACCACCACCACCAGCAGCAGCACCAGCAGCACCAGCACGAGCAGCAGCAACAGCAGCACGCCGCCGCCGCCGCCGCCTCGAGCTCGACGCCGGCCATGAGCACCGCGCCGCTCCCTCCGCCAAGCGCCGGCAGCGGCACCCAGGCGAGCCCGCACATGCCCAAGGCCCGCAGCGCCATGGCCTGTCAGCTCTGCCGTCGTCAGAGTGCGTCCTCTCCCCCTCTCTCAGCTCGCTCGCCTCGTCGTCGCTGCACAACATCCTCACCTCGCGTCCCACGTGCGCGCAGAGATGAAGTGCGAGGGCCCCGAGAAGGCGCCGTGCAGGAGGTGTCGGGCCGCGCAGGTCGAGTGCGTCTTCGAGGCGCCGCCGGCAGCTCCACCGCGGCCGAGAGGGACGGGCGTCACCGAGGCGTGGGTTGAGGGGTGCGTCTCTCTCTCTCTCTCTCCCTCCCTCCTTGAGCTTGTGCCGTCGTTCAGACCTGACGTCGATTCCTCCTTACCCTGCAGACGACTCGGCCAAGTCGAGCACCGCCTCGAGCTCCTCGAGGACACGGCGGCGCACTCGACCTCGCTCGTGTCGGGCAACGGCTCGGCGCCGCCCGTCTCGCCGCAGACTGTCACCGACCATGAGCGCCGTCTCGCGGCCCTCGAGGCGCAGCTGTACAACCTCCAGATCACGATGGCGCGCCAGGTCCAGATCCCGCCGCAGCAGCACCAGCCGCCCCACTCGATGTACGGCTCCGGCCCGTCGTCGCACGCCGCGCTCGAGTACCCGCAGCAGCAGCAGCAGCACGTCTACGGCTCGAGCAACGGCGCCGGCGGGAGCCACCCGTACCCGTCGTCGTACAGCCACCCGAGCCTCGCGAGCTCGGCGCCGCCGTCGCACGCCCGGTTCGACTCGCCGACGATGCCCAAGCACGAGCTCGACCGGTCGCACAGCTCGGCGAGCGCGAGGACGGGCGGCGGGAGTGGGAGCGGAAGCGGCGGCGCAGGAGCGGCGAGCGGCAGCGACGCGCACCGCGAGAAGCGGTGGAAGGGCGAGTCGGCGGGAGCGGGCGAGGGCGACTTCATCGCGCGAGGGCTCGTCAGCGAGGAGGAGGCGGCGCTCTGTTTCGACTCGTGAGTCTCATCCTCTCTCTCTTCCTCTCCCTCGCGCACGTCGTGCACGGGTCCCTGACGCCGGCGGCGACTGAAGCAATGCCAACCACCCCCTCTCCCCTCCCCCTCCCTACCCTCGCTCGTCCTGACGACGCACCTCGACCTCGCCTCTCTCCACCTTGTACTCGCCCTCGACTCTCGCCTTCACCTGCCACAGCTACCACCTCACCTTCTCCTCGAACGGCCTCGACCAGCCCTCGGACCAGAACCACCTCTCGTTCGAGGAAACGCGCCGCCGCTCGCCCCTCTTCCTCGCCACCGTCATCTCGATCGGCGCGCGCTCCCTCTCGCGCTTCGACACGTTCCACACGACGTACCGCGAGGCGGTGCGGCTCGCGCACGACTCGTTCATCCCGTCGGCGATCGGCGACGACGAGGACCGGGACCCGCTCTCGACGACGCACCGTCCGAGCGACTCGGTCCTGCCCGCCTTCGCTCGCCCAGGCGGTCACGTCCTCGACGACGCGCACACCAACAGCATCCTCGAGTGCCGCCTGCCGACCCTCACGCTCAAGGCGCTCATCCTCCTCGGCCTGTACCACTCGATGCCCGAGCTCCTCGTCCACTCGTGGATGTCGGGCTACCGGTTCATCCAGCCCATGGTCACCCAGGTTTTCTTCGCCATGACGCCCGAGGAGCGCAACTCGCCCGAAGCGCGCTCGCTCGTCAACCATACTCGAGTCTCGCTCGTCGCGTGGCTCTGGCTCTCGTTGTGCGTCCTCCCTCTCCCCCTCTGTCTCTCTCTCGCGCCTCTCGCCCTCGAGCAACTCGTTCTGACGCTCTCTCCCTTTCCTGCAACAGCTACACGTACACGCGCGGGCACCACGGCGCCGTCTGGATCGGCTCGGACCTCTTGCGGCGCCGCCTCGAGCTCATCGAGCAGTCGGTCTACGCCGAGGCGACGACCGACAGCGTCATCCGCACCAACTTCGAGGGCGTCACGATCATGCTCCGCATGTACGAGAAGATCAGCCCGGGCGTCAAGGGCTCGAGGGCGAGCCGCGAGCTCGTGTTCGACACGGTGCGCGACGCGCTCGTCGAGATCGACGAGTGGAACGCGAGCAACTTCCGCATGATGGAGACCATCACTCAGTGGGGCGACTCGGCCGACCGTGCGTCCCTCTTCTCTTCTCCCTCGTCTCGCCGTCGCCGCACACGTCGTTGCTGACTCTCTTGCCCGCTCGCTCGCAGTCAAGTCGATCGTGCCGCTGCACTACTTCCGCCTCTTCATCCTCCTCTACGTCTTCCGCGACCTCCCTTCGGACGAGCTCGACCCGTCGGACCCGCAGGTCGAGGCGTGGGCGCGCATGGCGGCCGAGTCGGCCATCGTCATCCTGCGGTGGGGCGTCGAGTCGCGCATCTGGATGCCCTTCTCGGTCGTCGGCAACTACGTGCACAACGTCAACGTGCCCGCCGCCCTGTGGATCCTCGGCACGCTCGCGCGCCTGTACCCGGCCCTGATCGACTTTCACACGGTGCGCCCGATCCTGCACCGCCTCGCCAAGCAGTGCACCGTCACGGCCGCGAGCGCCGGCGCGACGTACCGCGAGATCGTGCGCGCGCGCAAGACCAAGCACGAGGTCGAGGACCTCGACCGCGTCGCGTTCGAGCTGTGCGAGGCCGACGCGAGCGGGCCGGGCGCCGTCTCGGCCGACGGGCGCACGAGCCGCGCCGGCATGCGCGAGTCGGGCGGCGCGTCGGGCTACGGGCCCGGGCACGGGCACGGGCAGGCGTCGAGCGCGAGCAGCACGGCGGGCGACGACACGCCCGGCCTGTTCGGGCACGAGGTGACGGCGAGCTTGAACTCGCTGCGGCTCGAGCTGAACCTTTGGGCCAAGCCGCTGCGCGGGTTCGAGGACGACGACTAGACGGTGGTGCGGTGGGCGCAGCCAGGACGAGACGGTCGAGCGGGAGGGAGGAGAGTCGAGGAGGAGAGGAGGAGGAGGGGTAGATGGACGGACGCAGCTTGTGCTGTACAGATCTGCAAGCGCTTCTCGAGTATTTTTGTGCGACTCGTCGAGGAGAGCCTGCCCTTTCTCGAGTGCAGTCGACGCCGGCACGAGAGCGAGAGCGGGAAGCTCGACTTCAAGTCGACCTTCTCAAACTCGTCGGCGGGCTGTTCCCTTGCGCAGATGACGAGAGCAGGTCGCAGACTCTTGCAGCTTGCTCGAATGCACTCGCCCATGGCTACAACCCGCTTCGAGAGCCGTCTGCTCCCCTCGCTCAGGCCTCGCCCTCCCTCACGCAGCCGCGAACCCCTCGACGCCCGCGCCATCTGCGATCCACAAGCTCGGGCAGCCCCACCTGCCGCCCTGCCCTCCATCTTGCTCGCTCGAGCCGCCGAGGAGCTGCTCGGCGTACGACGGCGACGAGAGCCGGACCGGGTCGAGCGTCGAGAAGGCGAGAGCGCGAACTGGGGCGCCGAAGGTGCGCTCGAGCGGGTGCGGCGAGGTCGTCGGGTCGTTCGAGGGGTGGAGGAACGATGATGAGGCCGAGAGAGGGGGGAGGAGGGTCGATGTGAGGCTGCTCGACGAGGAGGGGGAGGAGGGAGGGAGGAGGGCGCGGCCCGTGCGGAGGGACCACAGGCGGACGCGGTTGTCCTGCCCAGCTGTGCGTTCGGCGACAAGCCGGTCTAGTCAGATCGTCGCTCCGCGAGCGGAAAGTCGTGCCGACTGGGCGGGTACCGAGACGCACCTGCAGCGACCCACTCGTCCCTCCAGACGTCGAACCCGAGGTCGACCGTGAACGTGTTGACGTGGCCCTTGAGCTCGAGCAACGGCGTCGAGCGTGAGACGCCTCCTCCTTGCGGTGCACGAGAGGCGGGCGATGGTCGAGAGGAGGGGGCAGAGGGAAAGCGCAGGTCGAAGACGCCGAGGGAGCTGCGAGGGCGAAGTCGACGAGGGAGGAGCAAGCAGGTCAGCCTCCGAGCGTACAGCGCCGAGAAGGAGTCCAAGAGGTAGAGAGAGGGGGACGCACCCGTCCATGCACGACACGACGACGTGGTGAGGCTGCTCCTTGAGGTGCCGGATGTGAGTCACCGGGGTGACGAGGTTGAGCTGCAGCTGCGCACCGAGGAGGTCGTCGTCAGTTGCTGGAGATGTGCAGAGGGACAGCAGGAGAGGTGGAGGGAGAGAGAGCGCGCACCTCGTCCCTCGTCGGCTGCTGAGCGCGCCCGCTCCCGCTCGGACCCTCGCTCGCCCCTCGCGACGCTCGCCGGTCAAAGACGTGCACCCTGCCCTTCCTTGTCCCGGCAAAGACGAGCTCCTGCGTACGAGTCTCAGCTCTACATATCAGCTCGACGTCTCGCTGTTGTACGAGAAGGAGCTGAAGAGAGGTCGGCGAGACGCACCTCGTGCAGGTCGAGCGCAAAGACGGTGCCGTCGCCGCGGTTCCCGCCCGTCACGTAAGCGTCCATCTGGCCCGCTCGAGACGGGTCGGTCCACAGGAGGACCTTCTTGTCGCAGCCTGCGCGCGTTCGAGAGGGCGTCAGCAAGGGTTCCTTCCTGAGGGTCGAAAGGAGGAGGGCCGAGCGCACCGAGGGCGAGGAGCGAGGGCGAAATGGCGGAGGTCCAGAGCGAGGTCTTGCGCGGCGAGAGGGTGACGGACCTGCGAGCGGGCAGGGCGGAGAGCGTCAGCACTTGCTCGAGGAGAGGGAGAGCGAGGAGGAGAAAGGACGCACGCGAGCGAGATGCTGTCTTGCGTAGTGCCGACAAGAGCTTGTGCAGGAGGGCCGAGAGCCGTTGCGCTGCAGGCTCGAGCAGGAGAGTCAGCGAGCGAGGAGGGAGAGAGGAGCGAAGCAGGACGAGGGACGCACACGATGCGGTCGCCGCACGTCTTGAGGCTCGTGATCTTGCTCGAGCAGTACCAGCTCGTGCGCCAGCTCTCCTCGTCGTTCGGGTAGTTGGCGAGCTCGTCGGGCGGGCGGGCGAGGTAGCCCGTGCTGCGCGCGAGAGGGATCAGGTCCGGGGTCAGTGCGCCGGTCGAGGCGGGGAAGGTGAGAGCGGGAGAGAGGGGGGACGCACGCAAGGATGCCGCTCGAGGTGCCGATGCGGAGTGCGGAGCGGTGCGTGTCGTCGAACGAGAGGTGGAGGATCTGGTCGTCCATGGGGACGCAGTCGGGGAAGACGGTGCGGGTCGACGACAGGCGCGATAGGCTTGATGCGCGGAGCTCACTGCGGCGGGAGCAAGGGTCAGCGATATGGTCTCAAGACGGTGCAGGAGCCGGACGCACTGCTGGAGCGAGTCCCTCTGGGCGCGCGAGTCGGACCGGCCGAGGTCGAGCGAGCGGAGGGCGGCGACGCCTTGAGGCTCAACGGCGCGCCACTTGCCCTTGTCGCGCGTCTTGCGGGCGCGCTTGCGCCTGCGGCTGGCCGACTCGTCCTGGTCCTTGGCGGTGCGGTCGAGCTGGCGAGCCGAGGTGGAGCGGGCCGACGAGGCCGGGGTGTGCTTGGCCGGGTTGTGGACCTGCTTGAAGAAGCGGCGGGTGACAGGGTCCCACGAGTAGCCTGGCAGCTGCAATGGCGCCTGCATCTGGTCTCTACGAGGCTGTCGAGACGAGCTGGACGGCGAGAGAGATGAGGTCGAGGAGGCTGAGGACGAGACGAGCTCTCTCTCTCGTTCCACCAGCTAGAGCCTGCCAGGCAGGCACCAGAGCTATGGACGGCGACTCTGCTCCGACCTTGACCATCAAGAAGCGCTCAAAGCCTCGCGCGTCCACCTCGTCGCTCCGCTCCTCCACCACGGCCGATCAACCTGCTCAGCAGCCCGCCGCCAACAACGACAACGACGATGACGAGGCCGGCAACGTCCCCGTCTTCCGCTCTCGGGGCAAGAAGACCCCGGCCGGCCGCGTCAAGGACCGCGAGGCCACAAAGCCTCGCGCCAGGGTCAGCTTCGGTGGGGACGACGAGGTGAGCACCTCGCTGCCTCGGTTCGGTGCTTGGCTTGTACGCTGACTCAGACACACCGCCTGCAGGACGACGCCGACTCGGACGCCTCGCTCGTCAAGCGCTCGACCCCGACCAGCACCCCTCGCCGCCTCCTCCGCCCTACCCTGCCCGCATCCGCTTCCTCGACCTCGCTCGCCTCTCCCGCACCAGCAGCAGCATCAGCACCAATCCCTGCCGCCGATCCGAGCCCTGCGACCCGCTCAACCTACTCCAAAGAGTACCTCGACGAGCTCAAGCGCGGCCAGCTAAGCGCACCTCGCGCCGCCGCACCGGTCGACGGCGACGGCGCGCCCGGCTTCGACGACCTCACCAAGAGCAAGTTCGGCGACGATCAGCTCGAAGGTGAGGCTCTTCCCTCCCCAATTTCTCCCCTCCCGCCTTCTCTCGCTGACCCTGCTTCCGCACTTGCGCGCAGACTCGACCATCTTCCCCTCGACCGACTCGATCGCGCGCGCCAAGGCCCGCCGAGAAGAGATGCGCAAGGCGGGCATCTCGGCGCCCGCTCGCGGCGACGATGGCTTCGTCTCGCTCGAGGTCGGGTTCGCGCACAAGGGCGGCGACAGCAGGCTCGTTCGCGAGGAGGACGAGCTCGGCGATGGCGACGAGGGTGCGTCCCACTCTCTCTTCCTCTGCGCTCATTTACAGAGAGCTCGTACTGACTCTGGCGCCCGCAGACATGGCCGCCTTCACCGACTCGCTCTCGCGCCTCCCGCTCGGCAAGCGCGCCAACGCCGCCGCCGCCCGGGCCCTGCGCGCCGAGATGGGCGACATGATCGACGACGTCGAGATGGACGTGCGCGACGACGATGCCGAGATGCGCGAGTGGGAGGAGGCGCAGATCCGGAGGGGCGGCGAGGGAAGGCGGACGACGAGGGACGAGGGGGCGGTTAAGGGCAAGGGCAAGGGCCCGTACCGACCGGCTCCTAGTGCGTCTCCTTCTCTCTCACTCTCCCTCGTTGCATTCTCGAGGCCTCAGCAACTGACGCCGCCGCCGTCGCAGTCCCCCAATCGTCCACTCTCCCCTCCCTCGCCGCCGTCTCTGCCCGCCTCTCGGCCGCCATCACGACCCTCACGTCGTCGCACACGCTCGACACGGGCGCGCTCGCCCACTTTGAGCAGGAGCGCGCCGACCTCGACAAGCAGGAGCGCGAGCTGCGCGACGAGGTCGAGCGCGTCGAGCGCAAGAGCCGCTGGTTCGACGAGTTCAAGGAGCAGGTCGAGGACTGGAGTGCTTTCTTGGACGAGAAGGTGCGCTCTCTTTTCTCATCCTCCTCTCGAGAGAGCTGGCGAAAAATCTCGACGCGCTGACGCCGCTCGACCGCCCCTTGCAGTTCCCGCAACTCGAGAAGATCGAGGCCGAGTACCTCGCCATCCAGCGCGAGCGCTACAACATCGTCTCGCAGCGCCGGTACGCCGATGACGCCGACGACGTCGCCCTTTTCACGGGCGCCGCCATCCCGTCGCTGTTCCGCCCGCCGCCGCCGAGCGACGCACCTCCTCCTGTCGATGATATGCTCGCGCCCGACGCCGCCGAGTCGCCCGAGGATCTCGCGCCGCGCTCTCAGGCGCGCAACGCACGTCGTCAAGTCCGCACGACGCGGCACAGCCCCTCGTCGGCGGCGTCGGCCTACCCGGACGCGCTCGACTCGGCCGGCTACGCCTCGGACTCGTCCCTCTCGCCCTCGCACCTCTCGGACCTGTCGGCGGCCCTCTCGGCGCAGCAAGAGGCGCTCGCAGGCCTGTTCGCCGACGTCAAGGCGGCCGACTTCCGCGACCCGAACCTCGGGATCCGGCGCCGGTTCGAGGAGTGGCGAGAGCGGTTCGGCGAGGAGTACGAGATGACGTTCGCCGGGCTCAGCTTGGTCCAGGTGTGGGAGTTCTGGGCGAGGGTCGAGATGGCTGCGTGGAACCCGTTCGAGGTGCGTCTGCTCGTCCGCCTTCTCTCACTCTCGCCGTCGGCGCAGGGGACTGACCTTCTCGCCCTCCTTGCACCGCAGATCGACGAGCTACCGCGCACGGTGTCCGACTTGTCGGCGTACCAGTGGCACCAGAACCTGTCGTCATACGGGCACCGCGAGCGCTCGGGCGATGAGCCCCAGGACGACGACGAGAACAAGCCCGACGAGTCGGCTGAGGTCGTCAACGCGCTCGTCACGTCGGTCGTCATCCCTCGGCTCGAGAAGCTCGCGCGCTCGGCGTACGACCCGTACAGCAGCAGGCAGACGGTCGCCGCGCTGCGGGTCGTCGACGAGGTCAGCTACTGCGTCGAGACGAGCAGCGCCAAGTTCGAGGTGCGTTTCTCCCTCTCCTCTCTCCCTCGCCCTCTCTCAAGCTACACATACTGATGTAGCAGTCCCTCGCCGCACGCAGTCCCTCATCCACGCCTTCCTGCACCGCCTGCGCCTCTCGATCGCCCAGCTCCAGCACCTCATCCTCCCGCACCTCTCGGCCCTCTCGCTCCCCTCGCTCGCTTTCGACCCCTCGACCTTTGTCGCCCGCCAGCACGTCCTTCACCGCGCGCTCAAGCTCGTGCGCACGTGCGCGCGCTGGCGCCGGTTCATGCGCGCGCTGCGCGTCCCGACCCTCCCGGTCGAGATCGAGGGCGGCGTGCTCGAGGTTGGCGCGGGCGCGACGTACGACGAGCTCGTGCAGAGGGAGCTCGTTGCGAGGACGGTGCTGCCTGTGCTCGAGGCGGCATGGGCGACGGGCGGCGCCGAGGTGGCCAACAAGGTGCGTCTCTCGCTTCGCCCTCTCTCCTCGCAGTCTCAGCGCACAAGAGCAGCTCTGACGTCGTCCTCGTCCGCAGTTCATCGAGGCGCTGCCCAAGGACATCCCGCCTGCGCTGCGGAGGCGCTTGGAAGGCGAGGAGGCGGGCGCGCGGCGGTAGTCTCGACTTGAGAAGGCCGATCTAGATGCGCTCTCTCGACGGGTCGTCAGGTGCGAGAGGGGTGATTTGCAACAACGAGGGTATCGACAGCAAGCGAAAGTCTATGGCACAGATGAGGCAGAAAGCGTCCCTCCTCCCCTCCTCGAGCTCCTCCAGGCTCGAACCTCGTCCCCCGCGCTCAGGCCCTGCCTCCCGCTCGAGCTCCCTGCCTCGCCTCACTTGCCCTCCTCGAGCTTGCGCATCTCCTCCTCGCCCGCCTTCTTGGCGCTCGTCATCTCCTCCTCGACCTGCTTGGCCCACGCCATCGACTCCTCGCGCGAGAAGCCGGCCTGGGTGCCCTGGACGGTCGCCGACGCGTGCTTGAACGAGGTCGGGTTCGGGTCGTCCTGGCCAAGGTTCGCGAGCGTGTGGTTGACGAACCTGTGCGGGTCGAGGGGCATCAGATGTGGCTCGTGCGAAGGGGGGAGGACTGGCAGAGCTGGAAGGGGATGGGGCTCGAGGCGGGCGAGAGAGGGACGCACCGGTGTCCTGCCTCGTCGGCGCGCACGGCACGCACAAGGTCGAGCACTGCGAGCGAGGGAGCAGGAAGTCAGGTCCTGTTTGAGCCGAGGGCAGAAGAGAGGGAGAGGGTCGAGAACGCACTCGTCGCGTCCTGCGGCAGGCGCCAGTAGTCGATGCTGATCTGCGGCACGCGGAAGCCCGTGTCGGGAGCCCACTCGGGCACCTCGTTGCGCTCGAGAGCCTTGACGAGGCCCGTGTAGGTGTGCACGGCCTCCTCCTCGAGGTAGCCCACGAACCGGTGGCAGGACTTGGGGGCTGCGAGGGGGTGCGAGTCAGTCACGGGGTCGCACGAGGACGAGAGGCGAGGAGCGAGAGAGCGAGAGAGACGCACAGACGAGGTAGGAGAGGAAGAAGGCGTTCGTGAAGACGCCCTGAGCGGCGAGGACCATGAGGCGGAACATCGGCGACGGCCCGCGGATCTGCAGGAGCGACGACAAAGGGTCAGTCCTGCACGAGGAGGGAGTGAGAGTGAGAGGAGGAGCGCACCTTGAGGAACGTGAGGAGGTGCTGCAGGAGAAGGATAATCGTCAGTTCTGCAGCGCGAGGGCAAGAGAAGGTCCGAGCGGGCGGCGTACCACTGCGAGACGGTCGAGCGTCAATGTGCGATTCCTTTGCAGCAAGGAGACAGAAGTGGGACGTACTGCGCTCGTTCTCTGCCTCCTGCAACAGGCCGTTGATCCATCCTGCGAGCGTGCCCAAGTCAGTTTCGACGAGGGGGACGAGGGGGACAGCGCGAGATTCGACGCACCGCCGTCACGACGCATGAGCCTGAGCGAGCGCAGGTGCCGCAGCATAGCCGCAGTGAAGCCCGGCACGCCGGCGATGCTCTCGAGCTGCGGGGCAAACGTGAAGTCAGCCTGGGCAAGCGAGAACGTGCGCGAGGTGAGGGAGAAGCGGACGCACGAAGAGGATACGCAGCATCCAGTCATTCCTCTTCATCAAGTAGCCCTGGTCGCGCAGTTCCTGGAGCGACAGGTTGTCGCCCTTGCCGTCCTTCTTGGCCGCCGCGCGCGCCGCATCCGAGTCGGCGTGCTGCAAGAGCAGGAGTCGGCGTCAGCTCGGCGCGCGACTTTGCGCCGCCACCAAGAATTGAGAGGAGACGTACCTTGTAGCCAGAAACGAGGTCGAACGCCCACCGCGCCTTCTTGACGAGGAAGCGCGCCCACTTGTCGGCCCTCGTCTTGGGCTCGAACGACGTGACCTTGACGGCGTCGAGCTCGGCGGGCGAGTAGACCGGGTAGGCGAGGAGGTACTTCTCGTGCGGGCGTGAGGGCTGCCACGACGCGGCGGTGGTCGGCTGGACGGCGGCGGGTGCGGGTTCGGGGGCGACGGCGACCGAGTCTGAATAGGAGAGAGGGGTCAGCTGCGCGCATCTCGAGGCTCTGAGGGCGGTGGACGCACCCTTGAAGTGGTGCTCGTACCCTTTCTCGTCGACCTTGCGCCTAGGTGTGGGCATCGGCGAGTTGAGGACGGCCGAAGTCGATAGCGAGCGGGCGAAGGTCGGAGCCGCCCTCGTGGCGAGGGAGCGGCGCGCGAGCAGGATGGGGAGCGACATGTGATGTGGGTGTGTGTGGAGCAGGAGCGAGAGAGGCGCAGCGTGCGCTAGCGAGGTGAGAAGAGCGGCCAGCGATCTGCTCGCTGATGAAGCTCCGAGCGCGGCCGAGAGCCGGTCGGGGTCGATTCGGAACGGCTGTGGCGCAGGCTCGCACCCTCGCTCAGAGAACCTCTCACAGCTAGCACGTCGCGTCACAAGCACCAGTGAGCCATCCCAGACCGCGAGAGCCGCGAGGACGAGGTCCGATCGCGGTGATCGGCAGCGGCGAAACGAAGTCGCAGCTCGTCGTGTCGCGCTCTCCTGCTCGCTGGGTGCGCCTGCTCTCGTTCAGCACTCTCGAGACGTTCTCAAGGGTGCACAGAGGCTGCGACGATGAGAGGAAAAGATGCGCGTGCCATGCCGACCTCGGAAGGGACCGCGACCAACGGCAACGCTCGAGCAAAGCGATTACGACTGACCAAGCTGGGGAGGGGAGGGACAACAACAGGGGACGGCACAGATGAAGAGAGAGATAGAGAAGGAAGGACTATGGGCGAGGGGTCGCGCCGGCCTGAGCGCCGTCGAGCGGGATGCCCTGCGCCTTGGCCGCCGAGTGGACGATGGCGAGCAGCTGCGACAGGCCGTCGCTGCCGAGGCTCGCGAGGTCGAGCATCTGCGCGCCCACCGCTCCTGCCTCAGGAACGGCGGCGGCGGCGGCGCTCGGCGTCGCCGTCGTTGCGCGGAGCGGGTCGGCCGTGAGCGAGTCGAGCTCGGCGGCGACGTCGCGCAGGTAGGCGGCCGCGTCCTGGGCCGCCTCGCCCGGGTCGTCGTCCGACTCGTCCGACGACGACTCGTCCGAGCTCTGGACCTGGTACTCGCCGCCGTCCGACGACGAGTCGCCGTCGTCGCCCTGCCGCACCTCGTGCTGCGGCGGCGCCGCGCGCCCGAGCTCCTGCTCGCGCCTGAGGCGCACAACCTCGCCCTCGAGCTCCCTCACCCGGCCCTCGAGCGCGCCGCACCTCGCGCGGAGCTCCTCGTTCTCCCGCTCGAGCTGCTCGGCGCGGCTCTCGGTGCGCGCCTTCTCCTCCTTGGCCGTCGCGCGCCTGCGCACCGCGCGCGCCGCCTCTTGCTCCTTGCGCCGCTGCTTGGCCTCCTCGGGCGTGTACTTGGCGCGCGACGCGCCCGAGCGCTTGGGCCGCTTGGGCTCGGGCTCGTCCGAGGCCGGCGGCGCGCCGGCGGCGGGCGGGGCGTTCTCGTTGGCGGCGGCGGCGCCGTGGGGGAGGAGAGGCGCGGTCGAAGATGTAGAGGCGAGAGGAAGGGAGGTGGAGGTGGAAGGGGACGCGCGGTGCTGGGGCGGCGGCGGCGGCGGAAGAGGGAGGAGGGGAAAGTCGTCCTCGAGGACGGGCGAAAGCGGCGCGCCTGCTCTGCGCGGGCGCTTCCTCGACGGCCGCGGCGGCGGCGGGGCCGAGACGGGCGACGACGACAAGGCCGGGTCGTGGTGGCCGAGCGGGCTGACGCCGGGGCGTGAGCGGCGCGGCGAGGTGCGCGTGCCCGGGGCGTAGGCGCCGAGCGCGCTCGGGTGCGGCAGCTCGTCGTCGAGGCCCGTCGTGAGGAGGGCGAGCTCCTTGGCGAACTCCTCGCTCGTGAGCCCGCCCATGCCGCTCGCACCGCCGGGTCCTCCCGCGCTGGCGCCGGCGCCCATGGCCCAGTCGCCCTCGTCCTCGGTGAGGCCGCCGTCGTTCTTGTCGCCGGCGAGGAGGCTGCCCCAAAAGTCGTCGACGGGCGCCTCGGGGTCAAAGTCCGGGTCGTCGTCCTCGTCGTCGGACGAGGGAAAGTCGAAGTAGTTGTTGAACAGGAGCGTTGCCGGGTCGACCGACGAGTCGTTGGTCGGCGCTTGGGGCATGCGGCCGGAGCGCGTCGGCTGAGGGTGGTAGACCGAGCCGGGCGGCGCATGGGCGGGGCTGGCGTGGCTCGGCGGGACGGCGGTCGAGGAGGACGAGGTCGAGGTCGCAGCCGAAGTAGGGGCGGTCGCGGTCGAGGAGGGCGCGCTCGAGCCTGCTGCAGCCTGCTGCGCGGCCATGGCCTGGCCGAGGAGGGCCAAGAGGAGCTCCTGGGTGTTCATCTGGCTGCTGAGGGCGGTCGTGGTCGCTGCGGCGGCGGCGGCGGGCGTCGGTGCGGCCGAGGACCCGGCGGCAGGGGTGTAGGCGGGCGACGAGTGGGCGTGGGCTGCGGGTGCGCTCATGGCGGGCGACGAGTGGTGCGCTTGGCCGGTGGCGGTCGCGGGCGACGAGGCTTGCTGCTTCATGGCGAAGAGGAGCGAGGCGAGGGCGCGCTCGGCATCCTGGGCCGACGGGCGGTCCTCGCGCGCCGACATGGTCTGCGTGCAGGGGCTAACGTGAGCTCTCTGTGCTGCACTCGGGACACAAGGTGGGTGTGGGAGGGAGCTGGACGCACTGCGAGATGAGGAGCCGGACGCGTCACCCTCGAGCCCTCGTCACGCTGGCCAGGCTTGGCGAGGGTGCACAGCGGGTCGCCAAGAGTCGGGTGAGCAGGATGGCGCGACCACCGAGCGCGTCTGAGCGAGTCGAGGTGGAACGAGGCGGTGTCGAACCGACGGCGGGCGGCGAACCGGCTCAGCTCGTCCTCGTCGACCCACGCTCACCTCTGCCAAGGCCAGATCCGCTTGCAGCCATGCCGCCAAAGCAGCAGCTCTCAAAGGGCACCCTCGGCCTCAAGTTCATGAACCGCGTCGTCCCCTCGTCGCCCGCCTCGACTCCTCCCCCTCCTCCCGCCCAACAAGCACCAGCAGCCGCCGCACAGCGCGCCAAGCCGACCACGACCGCCGCAACTTCCACCTCGAGTGCGCCAACCGCCGGCAAACCCGCCGCCCCGCGCACCAAGGCCGCCCCCGACTCGGCTCCTGCGCCGCCAGCTCGAGCGCATGGCGACAACGACGACAACGACTGGAGCAGAAGGACCGTCGGCGGGTGCGTCTACTCTCTCTCTCTCTCTCTCTCCTCCTCTCCCCTCGCGCACGTCTGACCCTCGCATCCCCGCAGCGCTCGCACCGTCATCCACGAGTCATCCCTCCTCTCGTTCCCGCTCCTCTCGACCCTCTCGACTCGCGCATCCACCTCGACCTCGACCTTCACGAGCACCAACGCGATCTACTCGTCGATGCCGCTCACGGCCGGCGCCATCTCGGGCAGGAGGAGCTACGGCGGCGCCAATGTCGAGATCGAGGTGAGCTCTGCGCTCCTCTCGTCCATGGCTCGCCCGCTCGGCGCCTTTCACCGAAAGCGCGTCTAGAACTTGAAGATGGCCGTTCTCACGCTCTCGCTCGTGCGCCGCAGAAACTGAACGACCCCTCGTCGCACCAAGCCCCGCCCGCGACGGCCGAGTCTAAGTCGGCGCTCAAGAAGCGCCAAAAGGCCGAGCGCGACGCCGAGACGGTCTCCGTGCGGCGCAGCACCAACGGCGGCTCGACGCTCTCGAGCGCCAAGGCGGGCAAGCGCACGGCGGCGCTCGAGGCCGAGCGGCGCGGCGTGCGCGGCGCGGCGGCGGCGGACGAGGAGGCGAGCGCGGATGGGACCAAGCGCAGGCGGACGGGCGACCTCGAGCTGCCGCAGTGGGACGGCGGCGAGGACGAGGTTGCGCTCGGCGGCGGCGGCGGCGGCGCGGGCAAGGGTGCGTTCGCCCGCCCGGCTGGGTTCGAGGGCGCGCGCGCCAAGGGCAAGGGCAAGGGGCGCGCCGCGGGCGACGCCCTGCTCCGGGAAGACGGCGAGGCGCACCGGTGGGGCAAGCGGGGCGAGACGCGCGCGTGGGACGAGGACAAGGCGGGCGACTCGAGCGGGTCGGACGTCGACGTCGAGGGCATGAGCGACTTCGGCGGGATGAGCGGCGAGGACGACAGCGACGACAGCGTCGTCGAGGAGGAGGTTGCGCCGCCGGTCAAGAAGGGCAAGGCGCAGAAGAAGCACGAGGTCGAGCGGGCGTTTGAGCGCAGCGAGGAGGGGAGGAGCGCGAAGGCGGCCGGGTCCAGGAGGCGGCGGTAGCTGGGGCGCGAGGGGTGTATTCGATAGCATTGCGCGTCCGTCTGAGCACTGCACAGCGAGAACGAGAGGTGTCGAGGTTGGTGTTGTTTGTCTCCGCGGCCGGCGCTCGCCACCACGGCGGACTCGGCCTCGACCTCGTCCCCCCTCCGCTCCCCCTCGCCTCTCCTCCACCCACTCGCTCTCGCCTTCCTCACCCTCTTACCCTCCCAAACTCACAAGCAACAATGTCCACTGGTGCGTCCTGCCCCCCGCCCCTTCCTCCCGCCGAGCGAGGCTGACGCGCGCCCTCCAACCTCCCCCCTCCTCCCGCGCGACCTCGTCCCACAGTCCAGGGCGGCAAGACCGGCGGCAAGGGTGGCAAGGGCGGCAAGGGTGGCAAGGCCGGTGGCGGCGACAAGAACCAGAGCACGCGTTCGCAGAAGGCTGGTCTCCAGGTGCGTCCGCTCTCCCCCCTCTCGTCCCCCTCCCTTCGAGCTCGAGGCCGGCGTGTTTGGCGCCCCTCCTCGCCCACCTCGGCCTTGCGGGCCGTGGAGCACAGCTCTCGCTCTTGCGACGAGCTCTGCGCGGCGGATGCACTGGGTCGCGCACCGCCCGAGGGCGAGTTGCGGCGGCGGGGGCTTTGTTTGTCGAGCCGGCCGGCGACGAGCGTGATGGCTCGTCGTCGCCTCTCGTCGACCTCGAGCCGACCTGCGATGCGCTCGCCAGCCCTCATCGGCAGCTCAAGCCCCGGCTCGCAGCGCTGCCGGGCCTGCACGAGCGCGACTTTGCAGCAACGACGCGTCGTCCTCGACCTCGATCGCTGACTCGGTTTCCCCCCCTCTCCCCCTCGCGCCTGCGCAAACAGTTCCCCGTCGGTCGTATCCACCGTTACCTCAAGGCGCGCACCCAGAACAACATGCGTGTCGGCGCCAAGGCGGCCGTCTACGCCTCGGCCATCCTCGAGTACCTCACCGCCGAGGTCCTCGAGCTCGCCGGTGCGTCCCTCTCCTCCTCTCGCTGCTCCTCCAGCTGCGCCGAGCTGATTCTGGGACATCTCCTGCAGGCAACGCCTCGAAGGACCTGCGCGTCAAGCGTATCACGCCGCGCCACTTGCAGCTCGCCATCCGCGGTGACGAGGAGCTCGACTCGCTCATCCGCGCCACCATTGCCGGCGGCGGTGTCCTCCCTCACATCCACAAGGTGCGTTCTCTCTTCCTCGCCGTCGCCTCGACCGCCTCCTCCTGAGGAGCTCGTCGCTGACCCTCGTCCTCTCCTCGCGCTCGCAGAACCTCATCAAGGGCCCGGGCGAGCTCCAGGGCGGCATCCAGATGCCCGTCAAGCCTGTCGGCATGCCCCAGCACCCGCAGTAGAGCGCTCGACCTGCGCCACTCCTGCCTGCTGCACCTGCGACCCTCTCCTCGTGATACCCCTTCTCGCGTCGGCCTCTCGGGCCGTCGCAGCCTTTCTCTCTCTCAGCCTCCGTACTCCCCTTCTGTGCCTCGCTCACTTTGCTCTACATCCCTTGTTCCACCCCCTGCGCGGTTGTCGTACGTCCCTCGCGGGTCTGTTCGCCCCGTCGCCTCTTTTCCTCTATCCCTCCCCTCTCCTCCTCCCTCAGTCCTCCGGATTGCAACCATACAACGCTTCGTCTTTCTCACACACTTCTTTCTGTCTCTCTCGAGAGGCGAGCGTGCTGCAGCGAGAACGAGAGGCTCCTGCTCGCGCCGCTCGCTCGTTGACATCTCGGACTCGGGCCTTTGCCTCGGGTCCTCGCACGGCGTCCTCGCCTGCGCTCGGTCTAGCTGCGAGCTCTCTGTCTTCTCCATCGGCCCATTGCGAGAGCGACCCGAGCGCAGCACGACGAGAGGGACGCGGCATCGCGAATCGCTTGCTCAGCGTCGTCCCGCTCGCTTCCGACGGCCCTCGCCCGCCCGCTCTCGCTCCCTTGTCCTTCTACGCTCGACTCGACACAGCTACAGCCTCTCTCGACGAGTGCATTGACCTCCACCCGACCCTCGCGCCGTTGCACACCCGCCACGGCCCTCGAGGCTCGCTCCGTCGCTCGTCCCGCGGCGGTCGACGGCGCCTTCGCCCATCGTTCGCCCGCCTGCTCCGCCCAGCGCTCCCCGCCGACCCATAGACGACGCTCGAGCAGCGTGTGCGGCGCCGGAAGCTGTCGGGCGCGCACCCGAGGCCTTGATCTGCTCGAGGTGGGAGGGCGGCGGCGATGGACGGCAAGGGGTGGAGCGCTCGCCCGCTGGACCTGGGGCGGGTCCGAGGGTCTGCGCAGGAGCTTGCTGTGCGCGCAGCTGGGCGGCAGAGCGCTGCTGTGGTGAGGCGGCTCAGCGCCGACCTCATCTCGATCGCGTCCTGCTCCGGCTCTCGTCCCCGTCCCCCGCGGGAGCTCGGCGTCCGGTTTCGCTCGTCGTCGCTCGCTCGCCTCTCGCACAGCTTGCTCGTCCCCAGCTCGAGCTCCTGCCTGCGTCCAGCCTTGCGCACGCCCGCCAGCCAGCCTCGCCCACGCCAGCCTCGACCGTGCCTGGTCCCCCACGGCCTTCATCCTTCAAGTCCGCAACGGTGCGCAGCGGAACTCCCTCACGGACCACTGTTGGCGCAGCCTGGCTGACCTGCGCTCTCCCTCCCACTTGCAGCAGCATCAGCAGCACCGCCACCCTCTCCTCCACCGCGACCATGCCCGCCTCGACCTCGACCTCGACCTCGTCCAGCTCACGTGCCGGCCCGTACGCCAAGCCCGCACCTCGACCTCGCCGCGCACCCACATCCTCGCTCGCCGCCGACCCGGCACTCGACACGCTGGGCGCGCTGTACATCGGCTGGGGCGCAGGGCAGCAGGACCCGGCGCCGCTGTGCTGTGCCGTCCAGGCGCGCGCGAGCCTCGTGCACCGCTTCGGCGAGGCGGCGGTCGGCTACTTGACGGGTGCGTTCTGCTCTCTCTGCGCCGAGCCTGCGACGAGGACGACGAGCTGACCCTGGGACGAGGTAACAGTGCAACCGCAGCAGCAGGCGCAACCTCAACCTCGGCAACCTCCCTCGGCCTCGCAGGTCGCCAGCCTTCCCCTCGGCGCGCTCCCTCCCCTCCCGCCTTTACCGCGCCGCACGAGCAGCACATCGTCCTCCCTCTCAGCGACCCCCTCCCTGTCCGCAACGTCGTCCCTCTCGTCCTCACCCGGCCTCACCCCCTCCCCGCCAACCCCGCCGCCGAGCGACCTCTTCACGTTCGAGGACGCGCTCAACAGCTCGACCAAGGACGCCTTCGCCGCGTCGACGTTCGACGACACGACGCTCGCCCTGCCCCTCGTCGACTCGCGCCCCTCCTCGCCCCGCCTCGCCGCCTCTTCGCTCCTCGCCGTCCCACAAACCCTCCCGCCCCTCCCGCTCTCGCTCAACAGCGGCACCTCGTTCGTCCCGACCTTCTCCCTCTCGCTCGCGAGCGTGCCCGAGTACACCGCCGGCGGCGTCGGCAAGGATGAGGTCCACGACGGCGAGGGCGAGGCGGACGACGAGGCGCTGTGGAGCGCGGGCGAGGACCCGCTGTGGAACTGCGGCGCGACCGACGTCATGAGCGAGGCGAGCTGGGCTTGGTGAGACGGCGACAGCGCTCGGGGCGAGGACCGTGCGCGCTGCCCGGTGGACTTCCGGTGCGTCTCCTCCTCCTCGCTCTCGTCGTGCCTGCCCTCGAGTTGTGCGGTCACTGACGACTCTGCCTTGCTCGCGCAACAGTTCTCGCACCCTTCGTCCCTTCGGTCGCCCTCGCTCGTCGCCCGAGTCCCCCTCGCCGTCCCCTTCTCCTCCCCTCTCTTCCTTCCTCTCGCGGCTCTCCTAGACTCCCTCCCTCAGACTCCTACACAGACACACGATATCATACAGCGCATGCGCGTCCTTCTGTACCCGACGCTGCTGCAACTCGAGCTCTTGATAGACCTCTCTCTCTCGCTCGGACCCTCTTCTCCTCGACAGCTCGTCGTCGCAGCGCGAGAGAAATAGTGAACGAGCTCGTCTATGGCAGGGTCATTAAGTGCTACGACAGTCTCCTTATCTCCTCCTTCTCCAGCTCGTGTACAAAGGCTCAGAGCGTCGTTCCCTCGAGCGCCGCCGCGAGGTCCTTGACCGGCGCGGCTGGGTTCTCGCGCGCGGCGACGTGGATGTCGTGCTCGGCGTCATGCGGTGGTGCGTGCTTGGAGGCGTCGGCGGTGGAGGAAGAAGGAGAAGTCGAGGAGAGGGAGGCGTTCGAGTAGCCGACGCCGAGGATGGGCGGCGGGAGCGAGGAGGAGGAGGTCGGTGCGGCCGGTGCGGGTGCGGGTGCGGGGGTGGGCGCGGGGGAGAAGGCGTCGTCGGTGCGAGGGGTTGCGGGAGAGGTTGTCGGGGGCGTCGAGCGGGACGAGGTCGAGGTCGAGGCGGCGGTGAAGGCCGAGGCGGGAACCGGGGAGGGCGTCGAGGACGACTCGGCGGAGGGTGGCGCCGACGACGCCTGCGCCTCGGGCTCTCGTGCCGCCTGCTCGACGTCCTGCTTGGCCTCGGCGCCCTGCTCCCGCCCGCCGTCCTTCCACCGCTCGAGCTCGGCCGCGCTCCTGCCCGTCCCCTTCAGGACGAGCCGCCCGTCGACCCACCGCACCGGCGCGCTCAGCAGCGCGCCGACGTCCTCGCCCTCCCTCGCGCCGAGCGTGCGCCGCGCATCCTCGTCCAGGACCGGGCCCGACGCGCCGTACGTCCAGTCGAGCGAGCCGCCGTACTTGCGCGGGATCGACTCGAGCGGGATCCTCGCGGCGAGGTCTTGCGTCTGGGTCGCCGGCGCGAGGATGTTGATCTTGTCGACCGTGCCCGGGTCGAACCAGCCCTTGACCCAGCCCCACACGGTCGAGAAGAACGAGGGCGCGCCGACGAGGTAGATCGAGCCGAGCGTCTCGGCGTAGCGCGCCGTCGCGAGGACCGACGCGCGCTGCATGTGGCCCTTGAGCGCCCAGAAGCGCAGGAGCGACACGTTCGACACGTCGACGATGGTGGCGCAGCCCGAAATGGGCGTCTCGGGGTGCTCGTGCGGGACCGACGAGGCGAACGGCAGGACGAACTGGACCATGTGCTGCGGTCGAGCGAGAGGAGAGAGAGGAAGGTACGAAGGCGAGGGCGATATGGAGTGAGAAAGAGAGAGAGAAAGAGAGGGAGGGGAGGGAGGGGAGGGAGGTGCGAGGCGAAGGAGGGCAGGTCAAAACGAGGAGCGCCTGTCGAGCTGCGAGAAGAGGGACCGAGCGACGCACCTCGTACAGGGCAATCATCCTCGGCTCGAGCCTGGCCGTCTCCTTGCCGTACGCGTCCGTCTTCCTCTTGTCGAGCGCGCCGATCTCGTAGACGTAGACGGGCAGGCCGTGTTTGTCGCGCCGCCCGGTGAACTGCGGGTACAGCTCCCTCGCGAGCTGAAACTCGTCGACGTCAAACTGGTCGTACAACGCGTCGACCTGCTCGGCGCGGCGCCAGTCCTCGGCGGCGGCGAACTGCTGGAAGGCGCCCTGGACGTCGAACGAGCGGGCGCGGAGGAAGCGGCTGCGGGCGGGGGAGGGGTTACGTCAGCTCGAGTACGAGAAGCCGGTCTCGAAGTCTGGCGGGTCAAGGAGCACGAGCAGGGTCAAGAGGAGGAGGAAGAGGGCGCACGTGAGGGTCACGTCGTCGTGCGAGGCCTTTGCGGTGCCGCGCGGCGGGGTGAAGTAGCCCTTGTCCTGGAGGCGGTCCTTGAAGGTGCTGAGAGCAGCCTGCTGGTCTTGGGTGAGGTGGCCGACATGGCCTGCGAGTGCTTGCCGCGAGTCGACCGGCACGAGCTTCTGTTGAGCGGGGGAAGGGAGGACGTGAGCTGGGGTTGCGCGCGGCCGTGTCGAGAGGGTCAGGGTGCTCACGGTGACGGGCAGCTTGTCGTTGGCCATGATCTGTGAGGAGGAGAAGAGCGAGCTGTCGAAGCGGAGTCCGAGCGAGGTCCGAAGCCGAGCTGCTCGCTCTCGCTCATCATCGCTCGCTCCCTTCCCCTCTGGCCACAGATCGCTTGCGCCCACTCGACTGCCCGGCTCAGCACCACCACACGCAGCCGCGCAGCCCACCCCTACAGCTCGCCCCGCCGTCCCCGTCGCTCTCGCCTCGGCACCCTCGACGGCTCCAGAGCTCGACCTCATCGCCCACCCGGACCACCTCGCCCAACCCCGCCATCCGCTCGAGCCAGGCCCGCCATGAGCTCGCAGCACCCGTACGGCGCGTCTCCCTACAGGCCGTTCTCTCCGGCCCTCCACCTCGCCCCGCGCCCCTCGTCCCCCTCCTCGGGCTCGGCCCCTTCCACCGGGTCCGCCCTCTCCTCCTCGCACACCGCCCCGCCAGGCCCAACCGCGTCCACCTCGACCTCGACCTCGAGCCAGATGGCCCCGCCGAGCATCTGGCGCACCTCGGCCTTCTCGCCTCAGCACAGCAAGAACCTCGGCCAGACGAGGATGCGCGCTCGCTCCATCGGCAAGGGCTCGCAGCCGCCGCCCGTCCAGCCCCACCTCTCGCCTACGATCCCGGGCAGCCCGGGCGGCGGCAGCGCGGGCTTCGACACGTCGGGCGGGCGCGCGCGAGGCGGGCACCACGGTCGCGACGACGGCGCAGCAGGGTACGGGCCCTCGCCGCTCGCGCGCCAGCGCTCCGACCACGCCGGCCGCGTCGCGTTCAGTGGGCGCGACTTGTACGACGTCGACGGCGAGCCGACCTCGCACGAGGGCACCGAGGAGTCGGGCTCGACCCGCTCCGACAGCCCGCCGCCGCGCACCCCTCGCGACGCCTACCCGTCCGAGCCCGGCACGGCCGGCGCCGGCGGCGACGTCGGGCCCGACGGCGTCCCGCAGTACTGGGTCGAGTCGCCCTCGCGCCGCAACAGCGACGTCGACCACCACGAGCGCGAGGCGTGGCGCACGGGCGGCGAGCCCGACGACCACGAGGCGCTCGCGCTCGCAAAGGCGCAGCACGACGCGAGCCGCCGCAACCGCTCGCAGAGCCTCGAGGGCGTCACGCGCATGAGCTTGCGGCGCGGCCGCAGCTTCACGAGCCTCGTGTCGCCCGTCGCAGAGCGCAAGGACCCGCTCGCGGCGAGCGTCGTCCTGCCGCCGCCTATCTTTGAGCAGTACGAGCCGCCGCCGACGCCGCAGGTCCCCTCGTCGTCGTCGGGTGCGACGTCGCTGTACGACTCGGCCGCGGCGGCAGTGGCGGCGGGCGACCGGGCGTCGACGTCGCTGTACCCGCCTGCGACGGGCGGCGTCCCTCTCGTCGGCGGCGGCGCAGGCGACATCCTCTCGACGACCTCGCCCAAATCCCTGCGCGACTTTGTGCCGCAACTCGTCATCCTCCTCTCGCTCTTCGTCTCGTCGTTCGCCGTCATCGCCTTCACCATCTCGACTCTCCCCGGCCTGTTCCTCCCGCACTCGGTCGCCGACCTGCCCGCCCTCACGGCAACCCTCACGACGTACCGCGCGTCGTCGTACACGGCCGAGCTGCACCTGTTCGCCGTCTTGACGCTCCTGTTCCTGTGGAAGCAGTGCTTCTCGATCCCGGGCAGCGTCTTGACCAACATCCTGTTCGGCGCCCTGTACGGCACGTCGCTCGGGACCTGGTGGGCGTGCCTGTGGACGGCGCTCGGCAGCACGGGCGCGTACGCCATCGCCCTCGTCATCGCTCCTCTCGTGCGTCCCTGTCCTCCTCCTCTCCCTCCCTCTCTCGCTCGAGCACGACGCTGACCCCTCCCTCCCGCCGCCCGCAGGTCGAGTACTACTTCGCCAAGCCCCTCGACATGACGCGCCGGGCGCTCAAGCTCCCCGCACCGGGCGCCGCGCCCGTCCCCGTCGGCGTCGCTCAGGCCGCCGTCGCGCCGCTCTCGAGCTCCGACCTGTTCTCGCACCTCCTTCTCGCAAGGTTCTTCCCGCTCCTGCCGTACAGCGTCCTCAATGTGCGTCCTCTCCTCCCTCTACGACTGCTGAGTGCCTCGCTCGAGGCCGAGCTGACGCACTTTCTCTTCTGCGACAGGTCATCTCGGGCGTCCTGCGCCTTCCCCTCACGCCCTTCTTCATCACGCTCCTCCTCGGCTCGTTCCCCTTCAACTTTGCGACCGTCTCGATCGGCAACCTCGTCGCGCTCGCGGCGGCCGACCCGTCGGTCCCGCTCGGCGACAAGATCTGGTCGCGCGAGGTCGTCGTCAAGCTCGTCGCCGTCACGCTCGTCAGCGTCGTCCCGCTCGCGTTCAAGGACCAGCTCAAGCGCGTCCTCTCGAGCGGCGGCGCGCTCGAGCGCGCAAAGGACGCCGTCGCGAGGGCGCTGTTTGGGTTCGGCGCCGTGCCGCACGTCGCGCAGCCGACGCCGCATGCCCCGCCCGCGGCGGGAGGGTCGGCGGGCAGCGGGCCGCGCGCGTGGCGCCGCAAGCTCGGAAGGAGCATCGGCGGCGCGGGCGACCTGCTGCTGAGCGGGTGGGGCCGCGTGAGCCACCCTGGAGGAGCGGGAGGGGAGGGCTCGAGCGCGGCGCATGGGTGGGGAGGGTACCGCCGCGTGCCGCTCGAGGGCGCGACGGGCGTGCTCGACGAGGCGGAGATGGGCACGGTGCACTGAGTGTGCGCAGCGCGAGCGGCGGCGCTGTCGGCGTTGACGTCGGCCCTCCTCTCCTTCTCCTCTCCCCCTCTCCCTCCTCCCGCCGGCCCCTCTCTCTCTCTCCCTCGCATTACCCTCTCGTCCCATCATTTCTCTGCATCCCCTCGCATCGTCTCTCGCTCTCGTCGTTGGTGTACAGCTCTAGATTTCGCCTTTCGCGCCGCACCTCTGCGCCCTAATGTCCCCCTCCTAGATCCCTTTGGCTTATGCAGCGTGCAATACGGCCCTTTGTCGACCTTCAGGACGCGCTGCAGAGCGAGTCGGACGCACAGCACCGCGTCGAGAGCGAGATCGCGGATCGTGCGGGGGCTGGCGAGGCGGAGTGTGGGGAAGGAGAGCGAGAGGAGCGCGAGGACGGCTCACGGCGAGCATCGAGCAGGACGAGTAGCTAGCTGTACTCTATCGGTAGCTGGTCAGTCCACGCCCGCCCTGCCCTGTGCGAGTCGTGGACGAGAGGCGCTGGCTCGACCGAGCTGCTCGTCGCTTGACCTCGCTCTCCTCACTCGCCCTCGCCACACCCACCATGGCCGCGTTCCAGCAGCGCAGGAGGGAGCAGCAGCGACCACACCAAGACCTCGACCGCTCCGCTCAAAGCGACGACTGGGCCCAGCTCGGCTCACCGTCGGCCGACGACGAGCACCCCATCCTCCTGTTCAACCCGCCCCCGCCAGCCATCGACAGCTCGCAGTGGAGCGTGCTCGACCCGCCCAGACTCCGACCCGCCCGCTCGACCTCGTACACCTCGTCGGCCGCGTCCACCGAGGCGAGTGGCGACGGCGCGCCCGACTCGTCCTCGCTCGGCTCGCCATTCCCTCTCGGCCAGGCGTCACTCCTCCCCGCCCACGACGGCAGCGGCGTCTTTGGCGGCACCGCCACCGCCACTCGCCGCCCCCTCGACGCCGGCTCGCTCCTCCAGTCCGACATCCTCCTGCCCTCCGTCTACGCCGACGGCGACGACTCGGCCGCAGCGAGCGACGACGCCGCCTCGTCGTCCTTTTCGCGCGTCCCGCCCTCGCTCCTCCGCCGCGACTCGCACGCCTCGAGCACCTTCTCGTCGTTCGCCGGGTCCGACATCTCGTCGCGCGCGTCGAGCGGCTGGGCCCTCACCGAGGAGGCCCTCTCGACGCTCCCGACGTCGGCGGCGGGCGCGGCGCGCGGTCGCCAGGCAGAGCGAGGGCGCGGCCGAGGTGCGCGGGACGCCGAGCTCGCCGACGACGAGGACGGCGCGAGCGCAGGCGCGACGTCGGGCTCGGACGAGGACGAGGGCCAGGCGCAGCGGCGCCCGGCCATGACGGCGGCGCGACAGGCCGCCGTCGCACGAGCCGCAGCGGCGCAGAAGCAGGACGACGACGACTGGGCGCACTCGCACCTCGCCATGAGCGCCGGCATCCTCCCGCCCTCGTCTCGCCGCCGCCGCCCGCCGCCGAGCACCCACTCGGCGCTCGGCCGCTCGCACCTCGTCGGCATCGGCGTCGCGCCCATCTCGCCCGACATCGTCTCGAGCGCGCTGCGCTCCCTGTCGCCCGTGAGCAGCAGCGCGCGCTCGCGCACGTCGTCGGGCTACAAGCGGCGCCACCGCCGGCCGGGCCCCGGCGCGCGCGACGGCGAGACCAAGAAGCGCAGCAGCGCCGGCGTCGCCGTGCCGCTGTACGGCGAGTACATGGAGCGCGTCATGCGCGAGGAGGAGGACCGCGCAAGGAGGATGCAGGAGCTGCTCCGGGTGCGCAAGGAGGAGGAGGAGGTCCGGCTCGCGCAGGAGAGGGTTCTCTTCGGTGCGTCCCCTCTTTCTCTCAAGCGCTGTGTTACGTGCAGGGGAGCAGCGCTGACGTTTGTTCTCGTGTCGACAGGCTCGGCTGTGCGCGCCTACATGTCGATCGACCCGTCGACCCTCGCCCTCCTCGGCTCGACCACCCCTACGGCTTCCGCCAACCCGACGCCCACCCCTTCTCGAGCCGCCTCGCCGACTCGTCAAGCTCACGGGCACGCCGCCTTCGCCCACCAGGCCGCGCGCGAGCTGCGCCACTCGTCGTTCGACGCCGCCGCTGCCGCTGAACGCGCCGACGAGGTCAGCGACGCCGAGACCGAGGTCGACGCCGAGCACGTGCACTCGTCGGCCGTCTCGTCGTCGTCGACCGGGCAAGCGCGAGCGCGCGCCGACTCGCAGCCGAGGCGGTGGACGGCCTACAGCGTCGAGGTCCCGCCGGCCGCGTCGCTGCGCTCCTCGTCCGCTCTCGACGCGCGCCTCTCGCCCGCGCACCGCTCGCACTCGACCTCCGACCTTGCGCAGCACGCCTCTCTCGACGGCATCTCGAGCGCGCTCGGCCTCGTCCTGCGCTCGCCGTCGAGCTCGCCGCAGCGCCGCAGCTCGTCGTCGTCCGGCCCGAGCGCTGCGCTCGACGTCGCCCGGCGCGCGCGCTCGCACACGCACGCGCGCCCGAGCCAGTCGCTCAGCGAGGCGGACCTCGCGCGCCTGTCGCACGAGGAGCGCATCCTGCTCGGCCCTTCGGCGGCGGCGGCGCACGGGCACGGGCACGACGCGACGACGGCGTGGGGCGGCGAGCTCGACTCGTTCGCGCTCGCGCTCGGGTACTGGAAGAGGCTGTTGCGGCGGCTCAAGGAGGGCGCGGGGCTCGGGCCGCACGAGGGCGCGACGGGCGGTGCAGGATCGGGAGGAGAGGGAGGCGCCGAGGGGGTCCACCTCGTCGGCGGGGAGGGAGGCGTCGTCAGGATGGTTGCGGCGCACTAGAGTGTGAGGGGTGCGAGGGCTAGAGGGAGGAGGGCTGAAGCGGTGGCCGTTGTTGCCTGTTCTCGGTCTCTCGCACTTCCTCGCGCTCACCTTTTCCCCTGTACCGTTCTGCGTTTCGCTTGGAATGATCGCACTCGTTCTCTAGGCGTTCCTCGGTCCTTCTTGAAGCTTGAGAGAGCGAGCGCTCGGGGAGAGAAGCAAGCGCTCGAGCCTCTCCAGGTCGTCAGCGTCGCTCGCACGCCTTTGTCGTCCTGCTCGATGCTCTAACCTCCGAGAGTTATTTGAAGCTGCTCGCTCGCCTGCACTGCACGACCTCGCTGCTACAGCTCGCGCGCGTAGAGCGGCCCGCGCAACGCTCGCTCGACTGGGCCCGACTCGGCCTCCTCCTCGAGCAGGCGGCTCACAGCGTTGCTCGAGGGCTCTATAGGCCAGGAGAGAGCAGGACTGCGAGCTAGAACGCAAGCGAGCCCACGCCCGCAAGCCTGTGCGGGCGCAAGAGCCGGGCAATTCAAAGTATCATTAGCACGGATTTGTAATGCCGCGTCGGTTCGAACCCGACTCGGGTCGCCGAGCAGCGGCAAAACGGTTCAAAGTGGATCTGATTAGGCGCGCGTTCCTAGTCCTGATTAGCTTTGCTCGGCCCGCTTTAGACGACGATTGCGCCGCCCACAAGCGTTCGCGCGCCTCGCCTCGCTCACAGCGCACTCGATAAGGTCCAGAGAGCGCGCTCGAGAGGAACAGGGCCGGCAGGAAGAGCGCGCGCTCGTCGCCGTCTCGACCCAACTTGAGAAGGCAGGGGAACCGGTCCAGCTCGCGCTCTACAGGACTGACAGGGTCGGGAGAAGCGCTCGATTGCACCGCAGAGACGTCCTCGTTCGATCGTGCGCAAGCAGAAGGCCGCAACCACGCTAGATCAAGAGATAGCAGTTGAGAGAGGGTGCGCAGTCTCCCCCTGT
>Ga0308169_10000847_pt1 | contig 39983 bp, 34 predicted proteins | sample PhyBR1_2_FD_202139 | JGI IMG/M metagenome (GOLD analysis project Ga0308169, IMG submission 202139) | Phyllosphere microbial communities from UC Gill Tract Community Farm, Albany, California, United States - DLSLSB.R1 | ecosystem: Host-associated > Plants > Phyllosphere > Unclassified | place...
AGCCGTCGCGCCCGGATACGCGGACGACGTCGAGCAGTGTTCCGTTGCGGATGAAGTCGCCGTTGCTGTCCCTGAGGGTGCGGTCGTTGCGGCGGGCGATGATGGTGTCTCCCCGTCCGGCCCGTTCCCCGTCGCTGATCATGACGGTCTGTTCGGCATCCACGGCGCCTTGGTTGACGCGGTCTGTCTGGGCGCGTTCGTTGAGCGTGTGGACGCTGTCGTTGTCCGGGGCGATAAGGATGGATGTCTTTTCGGCGAGGGTATCGTTGTGCCAGTTCAAGTAGGCCAGGTCGATCATGTCCAGGTAGTTCCCGTGGCGCAGGCGCTGGTGCCGGTCGTACGCGGCGATGGCCGAATAGTTCCCGGCACGGAGTTGCAGGGAGGCGTCCCGTTCCCAGGGCTGGTCGAAGCGCCAGATGGTGGTCAGCCGGGCCGTTTTGTGTTGCCGGTCCAGCCAGCCCAGGATGCCGCCGGCGTCGATCGCGTCGAGCTGGGCAGGGTCACCGACCAGTAGGATCTTGGCTCCGGCGTCGCGGGCCTGGGTAACCAGGGAAGAGAGCTGGGCAGTGGACACCATTGAGGCCTCATCGACGACGACGAGCTGGTTGGGGTGGAACCGCCATCTGTTTTGTTCCGCGGCGAGCCATGTGGCTTGTTGCGCCAGACGGGTCGCCAGAGGACTTCGAGGGATCGCGGCATCGCCGAGTCGCCGCTCCAGAGTGAAGAACCGCTCTGCCCGTTGGGCGACGCCTTGACCGACTGATTCGTGCAGCCACTTGGCGACATTCTCCGTTGTCATTGCCAGCTCGCGGCCGAGGATTTCTGCGCTCGCCGCAGCCGGCGCGAGCCCGATGACACTACCCGCACCGTGCTCTGTTTCCCAGGCTGCTTTGATCGCGCCGAGCGTGGTGGTTTTGCCGGTACCGGCAGGTCCGACCACGGCGTCGAGCCGGTTGCCGCTCGAGAGGACCTCGCCGGCCACAGCGCGCTGGTCGGCGTGCAGCTCAAAGCGGCCGTGATGTCGGTATCTGGTGAGTGCCTCCATGGCGAGGGCGGGGCGCACGGCGGGTCCGCCGTCGTCGTCCCTCGCTGCCATCACCGAATCCTCGCAGGCCAAAGTCCGGGTGTCGGTGTAGAGACGGGAGCCCTGGAAGTCGAACACCACCCGGTCTCCAAACCGGAGGTCGGGCCCGGCGTCCGGCGGCAGGCTGTATCGGTGTTCGTTGAGCGCGACGGATTGAGCTTCTGCGGCGGTCGCGACGGCGTCGATCATCGCATTACGGTCCCCGGGAGTGTCGCAGCGGACGTCGGCGCATACTCGTTCGGCTTCGGCGAGGAGGTTCCAGCGACTCCAGGTGGCGCGCTTGGCTGCGACCCGTTGCCGGGTCAGGGCGGCGACTGCGTCGACCCAGGTCCCGGTGAAGTCGTTGGAGGTGAACGGGGTTGGGTGTGAGCGGCGGATGGTGTCGGCCAGGACGTGGCGTGGCTCGAAACCCCTGACTTTCGCCCGCGCTTGCCATTGGGCCGATAGCTCATGGAGCGGCGCGATGGTTTGGGGTTTAGGGGTTCTGGTGGAGAGGGTTGCTTGTTGGCGGAGTTTGATGGTGGTGGTTGCCGTCGGGGGAGCGTCGTGCTGTGTGGTCCATTCGGCAACGAGCTTGTCGGTTTCAAGGTCGATGAGGCGGGAGCGGTTCGAGAATTCGTGGACTAGATCGTCGTCGATGCCAGTGAGATGCTGGCTGGGGTTGCGAGTGCTCGAAGCGGGTGCGCGGATTTCTGTGTCGGTGCCCAGGTTCCGGTGAAGGGCGTCGAATAACAGGCCGTTGTAGCGCTCGCTGGCAGCGACGGCGGCCTTGTAGAGGGTTCGGGAGTCCAAGGTAACCCAGGCATCGTCGGTGATGCGTTGGACACGGTTGGCGATGACCACGTGGGTGTGCAGTTGTGGATCCCCGGCACGTGATTCCCAATGGTCGAAGGCGGCGGCGATCGCACCCCTGGTGCCGAGGTGGGCGATGCCGCCGCGTCCGGAACGGGTGTGGATGACCGAATCTTCAAGCCATTGCAGGGCGGCGTTGACGGCGTCGTGGTGGGTTTGCAGGATTTCGTCCTGGACCAAACGCGGACTCAATGCCCAAAGGACCGACACGGATTTCGGGACGCTGAAGGTAAGGTCGAAGCCGACGACGGCATGGCGCGTTTCGGTCCGGCCCTGCGCCGTTTGGACGACCGCGGGTTTGCTGTGTGGCCGGCCCAAGGGAGCGGCAGTGTCCGGGTGGACGGCGTACTCAAAGATTGCTTTCGTGTCGGTTTCCGTAACTGCATCCTCGGCGGCGCGGCTGATGCCAGGCAGCCCGGAACCGATCCAGCGGCCCGGTGGCGTGCCGGCCTTCAGGTAATAGCCGGTGGTATCAACCGGGGCGAGCGTCAGATCATCCATCATGGTGGTCTTGAACAGATACTTAAGCCCGGACTGGGCAGAGAGCCGGGCGATCGACATCGTCATGCTCTACGCCTTGCCTCCCGAGTCGGCCTGGCGCCGGTTGTAAGAAGACCCCGGCCGACCATCGCCCCGTCTATCGGCGCTACAGGCGAACAGAAGCGTTTGGACGGCTGGGACGGATTAAAGCCGTCGTCGGACGCCTTGCAATACTTCGTGCTCACGTTGATTCATCCGTCTCGAACCACCTGGCGGCATGACCCGCCTTGAGTTGGGGCTCACGGCCACGCCTTGGGTGCCAGAGGTGTGAATGTTGCGGTGAAGGCGCAAGTCCTGGCCGTGAGCGAGGGAAGAGAATCATGGAATCGTTTGACGACGTCGGCTCACAGGCGAGGCGAGGCTGGACAGTGGGTGGGGCGGAGCCCCTGGGCGGGCTGGATGGCGGCAGGGGCGACATGCCGTAGAGACAGCGACTAGGTCCGAGGGCGGCCACCGGCACGACGCCATACCAGCTTGTACGAGCCGAGGTCCGGCTCACTGCGCTCGATACCTATGAAAATGTCATATGCGCTGGTATCGGCGTTCGATAGCCGCGGCACGGCACTGCTTGAACAGCTGGAGTCGTTTGACAAGGACGTGTTGATCTTCTCAAGGAGCTGCTCAGCTCGATTAAGCGGGGCTATCCACGGTTGGCGTCAATCCGGGATATCCACGGCTGGAGATCGGAGCAATGGAAACGTCGTCAGCAGCAGTGGCGGGATGGCCCATCAGGATTGTCCCCAGCCGTGGGCAGCGAAAAGAGTCGTCCAGACTGCGTCTGAACAAATGGGGCCATTGCGAGTGCTCAGTCCACCGAATAGCCGCGCTGTGTCCGCAATGGCAAAACAAGTGCCTCGCCGCCATCCGCTGACGCTACGTTGCCGGCTCCCTGGGCACGCGGAGCGAGTCGAGGCGCTCCTGCCAACGAACCGTACGATCATGCAGGCCAAGTGCTTCGCTGACGCGAATGGCCAAAGCGGCCAGTTCTTCCTCAGGGTGTCCATCGCCCTGGAGAACCCAACCATCAGCATCCGGCACCCAGAGAAAGCCTGTATCAACTGGGGGAACGCGCTGGCGCTGCCAATAGGACTCGGCCTTATCGAGCGCCTCTCCTGCGCGGTTAAGTCTCTCAAGGCAGCAGCACTGGTTGTATACATTGATTGCAATGTCAACATAACCGAAGTGAACTGCCTTCTGAAGCCAATGCAGGGCCCGACTCGGGTCGATCGGCATCGTGCAGAACCCGAGATTATTCATTGCCCGGGAGTCTTCAGGGAAGCGTTGGCGATGAAACTCGAAGAGGGTCACGGCCTCCGCATACTTCTCTTGCTGCAAGTATCGAACGGCAGCATCTTGCAATGCCCAGAACATGGCGTCATCGTTCCGCGTTCGGGGATCCACTGCGCGTTTAGCGATTACCGCATTCAGCAGTTGGGTGGCAGGTCCCGCTCCAGCAAGCGCTTCATCGCTGAAGAGGCCGACATCGTGGCGATTTTGCCACCGATACTCCATATGGAGGGAGGTGGTAAGCCAACGGTCGAGGTCGTTGAGAGTGTTTCGTTGCCACAACCACAAGTACGGGTCCGTGACGTCATCCGAAGGAGCGGGTTCGAGTGAGATATCAGCCCACTCCTCATCTGTCGGAGGAGTCCAGGAAAGTATGTCCGCCAACCGCGCGTTTTCGACCCATCTGTTGAGAAGCAATGGAATGTGATCGACGCCCTCCTTTGGAGCCCGTCGAATCTGGCCTTGGTCATCTTCACTGTCTGACTCCGATGACGGAACACGCAGCAGGGAGCGCCAGCGCCGCACGTCCAACAATGGAGAGGGGGATCCGGATGTGATCATCGCCAGGTACACTGCGAACGCAGCCCTGTGCGGCATTCCATACCTGATCAAGCTTTCGGCGTCGATCCCGACGCGGCTCAGCAACTCCGACAGCTTCCTTACTGCTTCAACTCGCTCTGCCGCCTCCTCTTGGGTAGTCGGGCTGCCGGCGAGGACTTGGTCCAGCATCATGATGATCTGCTGCACAGGGGGGAGAGCCCGCGCGGCCTCCGAAATATTTGTCTGCAAAGGAAACTCTCATGGACTGTTAGCATTATCGTATCTACGATAGTAACAATCATTCACGAGTGAGGGAAAAGGCGAGTGTGATGGAGCATGTCATTTTTCAAGCCAGTGACTTGGCCAAGGAGCGCGTAAGAGTACTCGACGCTGCTCGTGCGGGTCGCGCTGTGGTGCGAGATAAGGACGGCACAGGTTTGGTCATGCTTCCCGAATCACATCTGGCCGTCCTAGAGGGGTACGCGCGATGGTCGCAGACGCTCCAACGGTTGAATGTACTTGTTGCCGCAGAGCGGCAAGTATCCGTAGCCGAACTAGGCGATCTCGCTTGGCTTCGAGTCTTTGATAAGGACGACCAACGAGCATTTTCAGATGAACTTCATGAGGCCCTTATCGCAGGCCTTTCGGACGAGGATCTAAGTGCAGTGGACGAAGTGGTCGCAGACTGGAAAGTCACGGCTCGCCAATTAGAGGATCCTCTTCGCCGATCAGTTCTGCTCGGTGCCACCGATCCGGACGACTTTGTGGAAGCCCACAAGCCCCAAGGATGAGCAACAGCGCGTATACACCTTTCGGGCCCGCGAGACATCCCGGTGGCAAGCCAGAGGCGAAGCCGGGTTATAGGGTGCTTGTCCACAAGAAGTTCCGAAACCGCTGGGCCGAAGTTGTCGACCGAGTGGGGCTACAGCAAGCCCAGCAGTTTTGGGATCACGTAGCAGCGACCCCAGGGCAGAAGTCGCCTATTGCCTCCATTACGATTTTGAAGGGGAAGGCCGGCTTACCAATGGCCGATGGATGGTCCCGGACTCATCACTATGAGATTAGTGGTGCCGGTCGAATCGACTATCAGTATCACAACGAATACGCTGCAGGGGCTGTTGGAGACCCTCACCGAGTGGTTGCAATAATGACCATCAGCTTTGGAAGTCATTGAGGCGGTCCCGAGAATCCATGACAACGGATGTCAGGTTGAGATCAGGACTTTCGCGACGGGCTGTCAGGAAAGAGCGGCTTCGACCCTAACCCGGCGATATTTCCCGGGACATCTGACGTCAGGTTGGGGTGTACTTGTCAATGACACGGCTCGAGTTTCTCCCCTTCTAAGGTCATGGGTAAGGAACCGCTGCGGTTGAGCTTCAGCTTGGGCCTGAGCAACTCCTATCAATTCTTGATACAGCGGAGGTACGTTCCTGGCTGTTGCTCGATAATGCGCCGGCTGTGGGCTCCGTACTGCATCAGCCATAGTAGAGACCCGTCGGCCATGACAGCTTCGACGCGTCCATGGTCAATCACTTTGCCGTGACGTTGAACTTCGACGTCATGGCCGTTCAGCGCTGTCCAGTCGTCGACTGGCTGCCATGGGGTGTATCTGTCTACAGTGCAGTCACTGAGTTTCCGTGTGGTGCTGATTGACCTGTAGTCCTCGAGCTTTGTGGCAGCACAGCCGCTGGGCGGGGGTTTGCTGTGAACGTCCGATTTCATGCGAGATTGTCTTTCTTTGGCGTATTTAACCGAAGAGGGTGACGGCTTCGTCGTACCGGTTTTGCGGGACAGTCTTGAGCTGGCCCAGGGCTTCTTCGAAGGCGACGTGGCGGATGTCCGTGCCCTTCAGTGCCACCATGGTGCCCCAGTAGCCTTCCACCACCGAGTCGATGGCGGCCATGCCCAACCGGGTGGCCAGGACCCGATCGAAGGCGGACGGGACGCCGCCGCGCTGGATGTGCCCCAGGATGGTGGCCCGGGTTTCGATGCCGGTCCGTGCTTCGAGTTCGGGCGCCAGCTGGTCTGCGATCCCGCCCAGGCGGGGACGGCCGAACGTGTCCAGGCCGCGCTCGGAGTGCGGGCTTTCCATATGCTCCGGCATGAAGCCTTCGGCCACCACCACCAGGGGTGCACGCCCACGGGCATGGGCTTCCTTCACCCACTCGGTGATCTGCTCGATGCTGACCTTCTGCTCCGGGATCAGGATGGCGTGCGCGCCGGCGGCCATTCCTGCGTGCAGGGCGATCCAGCCCACATGCCGGCCCATCACTTCGGCGATCATGCAGCGGTGGTGCGACTCGCCCGTGGTGCGGAGCCGGTCGATGGCCTCGGTGGCAATCTGCACGGCGGTATCGAAACCAAAGGTGTAGTCCGTGGCGTCGAGGTCGTTGTCCACGGTCTTCGGCACGCCCACGATCTTCAGGCCAGCATCGGTGAGCCGCTTGGCCGCGGCCAGGGTTCCCTCACCGCCGATAGCGATGATCGCGTCGATGCCGAGCCGGTCCATGTGGGCCTTAATGGTTTCGGGGCCGCCGCCGTTTTCGAACGGGTTGGTGCGGGACGTGCCCAGGATGGTGCCGCCCTGCTTGGCGATGCCGCGGACCATGGTGCGGGGGATGTCGATGATGTCGCCCTCCACCACGCCGCGCCAGCCGTCGCGGAACCCGACGAATTCCTGGCCGTGGATGGCGATGCCCTTCAACACCGCGCCGCGGATCACGGCGTTCAATCCGGGGCAGTCGCCACCGCTGGTGAGGATTCCAATCTTCACGGTTTTCCTAAGGAGTTAACTTCTGGTTGACAGATATGTGCTGGCTCTAGCCCGGGCGTGGGATGTCGATGTGGAGGTCAGGCGAGGGAACGTCCCGTCCATTTGCGCCGTTCCATCACCCGGTGAGCCAGCGACCTCTTTAGTGGAGGTCCTATGGCACGAAGGCCTGTGCCAAGGAGCCGCATCCGCTGGCGCTAATGACTGATTCTTCCGCGGGAATAAAGAGTGCTTGGCCCCGACTGAGGCTCTGGTGCTCATTTGATTCAGTGGTTACCGTCAGCTCTCCGCTGAGCCCAACGAGGATTCGCGGTCCGCGGCCAGGCAGGATCGTAGTTTCGTTGGGAGCGAGGTGCGCGCGGGTGATACTGAGGGCGTATTCGGGAGCGGGTGGTTCGAAGACATGGGTGACTTGGTCGCTGGGTGCGGTTTCTACCGAGAAGCCGGAAGAGTTGAAGTTGAGTGCTTGCAGCGTTGCTGGGACATCAACGTGTTTGGTGGTCATACCGAGCCGTAGGACGTTATCGGAGTTGCCCATAATTTCCAGGCCGAATCCGCCGAGGTAGGCGTGTGGGACGCCGTCGGCGAGGAAGACAAGTTGGCCGGGTTGGAGCCGGACCTTGTTGAGCATCAGGGATACAACTGCGCCGATGTCTTTGGGGTACAGCTGGGCGAGTTCGACCACGGTGCTGCAGGCTTCCTGGATCCCGTGGTGCGTGTGGAACTCGGACAGGTGCCGTGCAGTCTGCAGGACCTCGGTTAACTGCGGGATCTCCAGTCCAAGGATCAGTTCGAGGGCGGAGCGTAGACCCTGTTCTCCAGGTTCATCCCTGAGCGCGTCCGCGGCCGGAGTGAGCGGGCCGGCGACTGTTTCGAGAAGAAGGAGGACTTCGTCACGGTCGCGCAACCCGACGAGCCCTTCGAAATGCGTGATGGCATAGACCATCTCCGGTTTATTGTGTTCGTCTTTGAAGCTGCGTAGGGGGTCATCCAGTGGAACACCGCGGCGTTCTTCTTCGTGGTAACCCGCTGAGGCCATTTTCCGGTTGGGGTGGACCTGCATGGAGAGGGGGCGGGCGGGGGCGAGGAGCTTGACGAGGTAGGGGAGTTGCCCGAAACGTGAGGTGACATGGTTGCCTAGGGTCCGTTCGGTGTCGGCGGCAATGAGATGATCAAGCCGGTGCCGCAGCCCGTCGCGTGTTTGCGTGGTGGCAGGTCCGGTGGGGTGGGCGCCGAGCCATAGTTCGGCGAAAGGGACTCCGTCGGGTGTGGTTCCCAGAAACTCGAACATCGCGGTGGTTGAGCCCCAGTCGTAAGAGCGTCTAGCTCCTGTCAGTCGGTACATGGTGTTTGTCTTTTCTTTATTGCGGAAGGCCGGGGAGCTGGGCGATGTGCAGTAGCGGGTATAAGGCGTGTTGGGCGGGCAGTGTTGCCAGCCGGGCCACGCCTTCCAGGGGTCCGCCATGGGGTGCAATGACGCGCGCGTTAGGCCATGCCTGTTTGAGTTTGTGGTGCAGAGGCTTGGCCATCCGGTCGTTGGAGAGGATTTTGCCTACCCAGCTGATGGCTGGGCTGGCTTCGGGCGTCCAGCCGGTGTTCCGCAGGCTTGCGCCCACCGAAAGGGCCAGTTCGTTGGTGGCGTGTTCGACGATGCGCGCTGATACGTCATCGTGCTCGGCGAGGTCGATGACTTTCCGGGCATAAGAGGCGACGAACGAGATTTTTTCGGGATTGGATTGTATTTCTATGTATGCCGCTTCCACGTCCGGGAAGTCCTGCTTGAGCATTCCAAGCAGTGCGGTGGGGTTTCCCCGCCCGTCATGGGCGCGCATGGCTGCATCCAGTCCTGCCCGCCCGATCCAGTACCCGCTGCCGGCGTCCCCCATGATGTTTCCCCAGCCGTCCACCCGGGTTGACCCCGTCGGGCCGGTGGCAAGGGTTACTACCCCTGTTCCTGCGGCAATAGCGGACCCTTCCTGGTCTCCCAGGCATCCGAGGTAACCGGAGATGGAGTCATGGGCTATCCGGATGGAGGTGGGCCCTAGGTCCCGCGTGGCGGCCAGGACACCTGGCGCGTCGGCGTTGCCGGGCGTGAGGCCGGAGAGCGCGGCTGCGACCGTTACGTTTGGTCGGCGGTTTGTTTTAAGAACGGAGCGGATGACGCCTGCGAGTTGGGGCATCAGCGGCGCGTGCGTGAGCAGCGGCGGGAATTCCTGTTCGACCTCGATTGTTTTGCCGGCGAGCAGTCGTGCACGGATGGATGACTGGCCGCCGTCGACGGCGAGCACGGGGACATGGGAGGTCACAGTGGGGCTTTCTGTTTGAAGGGGTTCGGCCCTTACCTGGGTGAGGGGTGAACTGAGACTTTGAGGGTGTTCAGGCCGTGAAAGAGGCGGGAGCCGATGTCCCGCAAGTCGTTGTCCGGGTGCTTTGCCTCGCCCAGGGAGTACCCGTTGAGGCGTACCTCCGCTGCAGAGCGCAGGCCGCTGATGACGAGCGCGATGGGCGATGCGGCGGCCTTCCGGAAAGGGAAGTCGAGGCTGTACTCCCACGAGCAGTCTGCAATCCATTCCGGTGTTGCCTCTGCTTGGTGGGCGGGAAGGATACCGGCGGAAGCCAGATCCTGCCTGATTGTTCCGGGGACGAGAGCCGGTATGTGCCGCCCTGCGATACCGAGAGGCGCCGGTCCGTCGATGAGGCGCAGGTGCCAGCCTTCATTAAGTGCCCGGTACTGTCCGTCGGTTTTGAGCTCTGTGGTGAAGTGGTGCGTCATGGTCTTCTTCGTGTCGATGGCAGGGGTGAGGAGCCGGTGCCGCTGGGAATGGGCGGCACCGGCTGGTCTATGGCGCTGTTTGAGGGGCAGCTGCTCCTACGGGGCCAGGGCCCGGGCGAGGGTCACGACAGGTGCCTGGCGAAGGTCATTGGCTGTTCGCAGGACCGCAGGTGCAAGGAAGGCTTCGGGGTCGGTTCCTGCTGCCGGGGTGCTGACGGTGAAGGTCCACTCGCCTCCGGCCGGGAGGGTGATCAGTCCGTCCTCCACCCGTGCGTCGCGATCAACCTTGTCAACGTGAAGGGTGATGTCGCGCGCAAGGGAAGAAGCCTTGACGTGGATTTCATAGCCGCCCGGCACCGGTTTCGCTGTGGCGTTCAGCGGGTTGGGGTGCAGGCGCAATTCGATGTCCTCCTCAAAGGTGTGGACCGCCTGAACTGTGCCGAAAGTGGCGACGATTGCTTCGCCGGATGCGTCGTCAGGGCCGGACAGTTCGTTGCCCACCGTAAGAGTCACGACCGAGCGGGCTGCAACATCCACAACATCAGTGTGTTCGCGTCGGATGTCGCCGTCAAAGGTCTGCCGACTCAGTCTCAGGTCCCCGCTCCAGCGCTCGTCGGTGTCGTTGACCAGTGATACCGAGAGCTGGTCGTCCCGGGTGCCAAAGCTGATGATGCGGGGGGCGTTGGCCTGCCGGAGTCCGTGCCAGAGCGGCTTGGGCCGTTCCTGGGAATCAATGGCAGCCCAGGAGGTGACAGGCCAGCAGTCGTTGAGCTGCCAGACGATGGCTCCTGCGGTGCGGGGCCACCATGAACGGTAGTGTTCGATCGCGTACCGTACGGCACGTGCCTGGTTGAGCTGGGTCGCCCAGTGCCAGTCTTCGAAGTTTTCCGGCACGCCCAGATGGGGGGCAAGCCCGCGGTCGAGCTTGCCGTTGCCGTCATCGGCCTTTTGATGGATCAGGAATACCGGGTCTTCCTTGGGATCATCTGCATTCATCAGCGGGCCGCCGTCGCTCGCATGGACGAAGTCGGTCAGGGTCCGCCAGGTCGGTGGGCCCTGGAATCCGAACTCGGAGCAGAACCGGGGGATGTCGTTCCGGTAGGCGGAGTAGTCGATCCGGTTCCAGACTTCCCACTGGTGGTGGGTTCCGTGGTCGGGCTCGTTGGGGTGGATGTCTTCCGGCTTCTGGCCTGGGGAGTACGGGCTGTTGTCGCAATAGGGCCTGGTGGGGTCCAGTTCGGCGACGATGCCGCCAAGGAGTTCGTGGGCGTACCGGTCGCCCCAGGTGCGTCCTGCGAGCTCTTCCTTCCAGCCCCAGTCTTCATGGCCCCAGACATTTTCGTTACCGCCGTTCCAGATCACCAGCGACGGGTGCGGCGCGAGTCTGACAACGTTTTCGCGGGCTTCTGCTTCCAGTTCCTCCCATATAGGCGATTCCTCCGGGTACGCGGCGCAGGCCAGCAGGAAGTCCTGCCAGACCAGGATGCCACGCTCGTCACAGGCCGCGTAGAAGTCTTCGGTCTCGTAGATTCCGCCGCCCCAGATCCGCAGCAGGTTTAGGTTCGCTCCCAGGGCTTGGTCCAGCCTCCGGTCAAGGCGCGACCGGGTAATTCGCGTCAGGAAGTGGTCATCGGGAATCCAGTTCGCCCCTTTAATGAAAACGGCCTTGCCGTTGATCTTGATGGTGAAGGCAGTTCCGATGTCGTCGAGGGAGGTGTCGACTTCGACGTTGCGGAATCCGACGCGCCGTTCCCAGGTGCCCAGGGGTGCTGCGGTTGATGCGTCGACCAGCTCTATCTGCAGGGTGGACAGGGGTTGTTCGCCGTAGCCGGCCGGCCACCACAGGGGCGCGTTGGGCACGTCGAGGCTGACAACGGCGGTGTTGGTTCCTGCTGCGATGGTGGCGGTGGAGGATTGACCGTGCACGGATGCCTGGATAGTGAGCTCGCCGGCGTCTTCGAGGCCGGAACGTTCGATGATGATGTGTGCTTCGAGGTGCCCTGTTCCGTCTGCGGCCACGGTCACCAGGGGGCGGACTTCGGCCAGGCGGGCAACGGACCAGCGCTCGATCCGGATGTCTTTCCACAGTCCCGCGGTGCGAAGGTCAGGACCCCAGTCCCAGCCGAAGCTGCAGGCCATTTTACGGACGAAGTTAAAAGGGACGGGGTGGTAGGCGCTCGGCCGGTCTCCGAGCAGTTCCCGTAGCTCTTCGGCGTAGGCAGTGGCCGAGCGCAGCTCCACTGAAAGGAGCCGTTCGGTGCCGTCGGCTTCAGCCCGGACGTCGAACCGGTAGGAACGGTGCATGTTGGCCGTTTTCCCAAGTTCCCTCCCGCCGAAGTTGATGGTGCTGACCGTGTCGATCCCGTCGAACACGAGATCGACGCGCTCCTGTGGTGATGCGGCCGGCAGGGTAAGGGGGACCTGGTAACGCCAGTCAACGTCGTGCATCCACCGCAGTTTTGTTTCGTTGTCGTCCAGGTAGGGGTCTTCGATAAGTCCGGCGCGCAGCAGGTCGGTGTGGACGGTGCCGGGGACTTCTGCCGCCACGGTGGACGGAATGGTGCCGGGGAAGGGCCCGGAAAGGGCTGTTACGGTCCAGCCGTCGTGCAGGGGATAGGAGTTCATGGTGCTGGTTTCCTAGCGGTGTTCGAGGGTTGGCTGGCTGGCGTGCGCTTCGTCGATGTGTTCCCAGCTTTTGGTGAAGTGGTTGAAGCACACGGTGTTGTCGATTGCGCCGCGGTCGGTGGGGAGGTCGGTGGCCGCGACCTTTCCTACACGTTCGGGGTCCGGCGCGGCCTGGGCCAGCAGCTGGGTGTACGGATGCTGGGGGTTGAGGATCACGTCGTCGGAGGGGCCGCGTTCGACAACCCTTCCCCGGTACAGGACGAGGATTTCGTCGGAGAAGTGCCGGGCGGTGGCCAGGTCGTGGGTGATGTAGAGGACGGCGAGGTTGTCTTCACGCTGCAGGCGGCCGAGGAGGTTCAGTACCCCGAGCCGGATGGAGACATCGAGCATTGACACCGGCTCGTCGGCGATGAGGACCTGCGCGCCGGGAGCCAGTGCGCGTGCGATGGCGACGCGTTGGCGCTGTCCGCCGGAGAGCTCGTGAGGGCGTTTGGCCGCGATGACCTCTGCGGGTGATAGGTTGACCCTTTCGAGCATCTCCAGGACCCGGTCATGGGTTTCCTGCACGCCGCGGGTCCGTTGATGGATTTTCAGGGGCCTTGCGATGTGGTGTTCGATTGAATGGAAGGGATTCAGGGACGCGAAAGGGTCCTGGAAGACCATTTGGACGTGGCGGCGGTAGACCGAGCCGAGGACGGGGGTCTTGTCGTCCAGTTCCACATTGATGGCACCGGATGTGGGTTTTTCCATCCGGGTCAGGAGCTTGGCAATGGTCGATTTTCCCGAACCGGACTCTCCGACCAGGGCGACAGTTTTACCGGGAACCAGGTCGAAGTTGACTCTGTCGACGGCCAGCAGGGAACGTCGCCGCAGCCCGCCGCGGAGGGCGTATTCCTTGGTCAGGTTGGTTACCGAGACGCTGGTCATTTCTGCTCCTCGAAGCTGTCGTGTTCGCCTGAGCGGATGAACGCTCCTCTGTCACCGCTGAGGCTGGGGAACGAGGCCAGCAGTTTGCGGGTATAGGGGTGGGTGGCTGAGCGATACAGGGTTTCGGCGTCGTCGAGCTCCACGATTTCGCCGCGGAGCATCACGGCGATCCGGTCACTGATTTCCAGCAGCAGGGGCAGGTCGTGGGTGATGAAGATGACGGCGAAGTTCAGTTCCTCCTTCAGCCTGACGATCTCACGCAGGATGTCGCGCTGGACGACAACGTCAAGGGCCGTAGTGGGTTCGTCCATGATCATCACCTGCGGTTCCAGGAGCATGGCCATGGCGATCATGACGCGCTGGCGCATCCCGCCGGAGAGTTCGTGCGGGTAGGACCGCAGCCGTGCCGGGTCCACCCCGACCCGGGTGAGAACGTCCGCGGACCTGGTTTTACGCTCCGGTTTCCGGAGCGCGGGGTTGTGGGCGCGGAGGGTGTCATCGAGCTGTGCGCCGATGGTGCGGACCGGGTTCAGGGCGTTCATTGCCCCTTGGAACACCATCGAGAGTTTGGACCAGCGGAAGCGGCGCAGGGACTCATCTTCCAGGTTCAGCAGGTCGATGTCTTCCCCGTCCCTGTCATGGAACGTCACTTCTCCGGAGGCAATGCGGGCCGGTGGCTGATGCAGGCGGTTAATGGCGTAGGCGAGGGTGGTTTTCCCGCACCCGGACTCGCCCGCCAGTCCAAGGATTTCGCCGCGGCCGAGTTCGAAATTTGCGTCCAGGACGGCCGGGATGGGCGTCTCTGTTTCATACACGACGCTGAGGTTTTTCACTGTCAGGACCGGGCCGCCGGCAGGACGGGCGGTGGTGTTGCTGTTTTCCACATGGAGGGTCATGATGCGGCTGCCTTCCTGTTCATCCGGGCAGTGCGGCGTGCGCGCCTGCGGACCAGACGGGCGTTTTTTAGTTTCGGGTTGATGATCTCGTCGATGGAGAAGTTGATCAGGGAAAGCCCCATCCCGAAGAGGGCGATCATCAGGCCCGGGGGCAGGAACCACCACCAGGCGCCCAGCGGCAGCGCGAAGCCGTTTTGTGCGTAGAACAGCATGGTTCCCAGGGTTGAAGAGCTCGATGCACCCAGGCCCAGGAAGGACAGGCCGGCTTCGCCGAGGATCGCGGCGATGACGGCGAACACGAACTGTGAGGCCAACACCGGCAGGAGGTTCGGAAGGATTTCAACGGCGATCACCCGCCAGGGGCGTTCGCCGGAGACCCGTGATGCTGCGACGTAATCGCGGTTTCGCACAGAGAGGGTTTGTGCCCGAAGGACCCGGGCGGACGCGGCCCAGCTGGTGAGGGCAAGGACAAGGGCGATGGTCCAGAGGCCACGGCTTTCCCGAGGGACAAAGCCTGAGATCACGATGACCAGAGGCAGTCCCGGAATGACGAGGAAGACGTTGGAGAGCAGGGAGAACACTTCGTCGGCGGCACCGCCGAGGTAGGCACCATAGATCCCGAAGAACGCTGACAGGACCGTGGCGAGTACGCCGACGAGCAAACCGATCTGGAGGGAGCCGCGGGTGGCGTAAGCGAGCTGGGCCAGGACGTCCTGACCGGTTTGTGTGGTGCCAAGCCAGTGGTCGGCGCCCGGAGCGCTCAGGCCCGTGTTGCTGATCGCTCCGGGGTCGGTAACGAAGAAGGGTGCAAGAAGCCCGAAGACGGTGATGCCGCCGATCAGGGCCAGACCGGTGATGAGCCATGGCGTGGGGGTCGGCAGCATGAGTCGCCATGCCGCCGTGGCCCGCTTTCCACGGCTCCTGGCCAGGGTTGCAAGTTCCTCCGTGGGGCTGGGCGGGGCCGCCTCGGTGACAGGTTGAATGTTGGTCATGAGTGAATCCTTTGTTAGCCCTTGGCCCTGGTCCGGGGATCGACCACGCTGTAGAGGAGGTCGACCAGGAGGTTGGCAGCCAACACCGCAACGGTGATGTAGAGGAAGACGCCCTGCATCAGGGCGTAATCGTTATTGGTCACGCCGGCAAGAAGCCTGGAGCCGATTCCGGGGTAGGAAAACACTTGTTCTGTCACCACTGAGCCTGACACGACGAAGCCGAGGGAGATCGCGAAGCCGGCCACCGAAGGCAGCACGGCGTTCCTGGCCGCATAGTTGACCAGGATCCACCGGGACGGAAGGCCTTTGGCCCTCGCAGTCAGCACGTAGTCTTCTGACAGCGTGGACACCATCATGTTGCGCATGCCCAGCAGCCAGCCGCCCAGGGACGCGATCACGATGGTCAAGGCCGGGAGGGTCGCGTGTTCAATCGCGGAGAGAATGAAGGGCAGGTTCCAACCTGGGTCGAGAACGACGTCGTAGCCCCCTTGGCCGGGGAAGAGCCCGAGGCCGCGCGAGAGGATATAGACCAGAACCAGGGCCAGCCAGAAGTAGGGGACAGCCGCCAACAGCGTGGTTGCAGGGATAAGGGAGTCAAGCCAGGTTCCAGGACGCCACCCGACCAAAGCGCCGAGGATGATGCCGATGGTGGCAGCGATGATGGTCGATACGCCAACCAAAATCACCGTCCACGGCATCGACGCGCCGATCACATCGGTGACCTTGGCCGGAAAATAGCTGATGGACACCCCAAGGTCGCCCCGTGCGATGTTTGCCAGATAGTTCCCGTACTGTGCCAGGATCGGCTGGCTATCGTCCCCGCCCAGAAGAATGGCATACGCCTGCCGGGTCTCCGGGGTGATGCTTCCGCCTCGCTGCTGCAGTTTTGCCAGCAGGATGTCCACGGGGTTCCCCGGAAGCAAACGGGGAATGATGAAGTTCAGGGTCAGCGCAGCCCACAGGGCGATTGCGTAGAAACCCAGCTTTCTTAAAACGTAGTTCACTGTTGCACCTGTCACACCTGGTTCTGGTTACGGTGCGTTGGGCAGGGCAGGTGAGCTGCCCGGCCCAGCGCTGTTAGCCCTTGGCTGGCTTGAGGGTCTTGAAGATCTGGGCCGCGTCGAGACGGGACCAGACTGCCGGGAAAGCGTACATGTTGTCCGCACTCGGCCAGCCCGTGAACTTGGCCTTGTTCCAGATGCTTGTGGTTCCGCCCGTCAGGACCGGAATGTACGGCATGTCGTTGACGATGGCGCCCTGGATGATGTCGAACTGCTTCTGGCGCGCGTCCTTGTCATCAAACCCGTAGTTCTTGACCGCGTCAATGGCAGCGTCCACGGCGGGGTTTGAGTAGCGGGCGTAGTTGTTGCCAGCACTCTTGCCAACCGGGGCGGTGTTCGCCGATGAGAAGAAGTAGTTGTAGACGTAGTAGGGATCCGAGGCCGGCCCCTGCCAGAGCGAGTCGATGGCGAGCTCGAAGTTGCCCTTGGTGCGCTTGTCAGTCCACTCGTTCCAGGACGACTGCGACGCCTGAACGTCGATCCCTGCGGCCTTCGCCTGCTCTGCGATGGTTTGGATGGCCGTGATGTAGTCGGTCCAGCCCGTGACGACCTCGATGGTCAGGGTCAGCTTCTGGCCGTCCTTGGCGTAGATTCCATCGGCGCCCTTGGTCCACCCCCCTGCTTCCAGCGTCTTCTGCGCCCCTGTCACGTCCGCCGTAGCGGGGGCTTCAACAGGCTTCACGGCCGGAGAGATCCACTGGGACTGGGTATCTGTCAAGGCGAACGACGGGGAAATCGGTGCGGCCGTGTTTTCGTACGCCAGCTTGTTGAGCTGTGTACGGTCGATGGCCTGGAACAGTGCCTTCCGCACAGTCGGGTCTGTCTGCGGCCCCTTGCAGCCAAGTGCAGCACTGGAGCAGCTTGCCAGGACCTGCTGGCTCTGGGCCACAGTCTGCTTCTCGTAATTCGGGAAATTCTTAGACACGTTCTGAATGTCCGGGACCGGGCCGGTCTGCCAGTCGATGGTTCCCGATGCAATCGCATCAGCTCCGGCCGTGTTGCCGGACAGGGCGATGTAACGCACGCTCTTCACAGCCGGCTCGCCACCCCAGTAGGAAGGATTCGCTTTAAGCGTGAACGCCTGCGGCTTGAAGTCGGCGAGTTCATAGGCGCCGGTACCGACGGGGTGTTCAATAACATCGGCTTCAGGGTCGAGTGTGGACCAGATGTGCTCCGGGACGATCACGGCCTGCGTGAGGATGTCAGGGCCGGAGACGAATGCCGGGGAATCCCAGGTGAACTTGACGTGCGCATCATCGGCGGCAGCAACGGTTCCCTTGAAGCCAAGGCTGTTCAACGCCGGATGCTCCTTGAGCAGGTTGAACGTGAAGGCAACGTCCTTGGCGGTAAATGCCTGCCCGTCGCTCCACTTCACCCCGTCCCGGAGCGTGACGGACAGTTCCGTGCCCGCGGCATTCCATGTGTAATCAGTTCCGAGCAGGGGCTCGGGCTTGGCGCCGGCGGCGGCCTTGTTCAGGAAGAACAGCGGCTCGTAAATCGTGCCGGGACCGCCGATCTGGGAGGGGGAGAACGGGTTGAAGTTCAGCTGGTAGTCACCGGCCTGGCCGGTGTAGGCGATGAGGGTCGAATCACCGGAACTCCCGGTGCCGCCACCGCCGGAGCAGCCACTGAGCAGCAGGCCCACGGCCGTGGCACCTGCAGCCAGAGCAAGTGCACCGCGCCGCGAGGCAGATTTGCGGGGTCGAGCGGAGAGGAGCATCTCTGATCCCTTTCGGTTTCGCCGGACCACAACGACCGGCTTGTTTTATGTGCCGAAGATCACGGCCTAAGAAGAAGTTAGGTGATTAAATTAAGTCAGTCAAGTTATTATGGATTCGGACCTTGCAGATTCAGGAGAGGCAGGGCGAACGCTACGGAACGGAGAAAAGATGGTGCCTGCGGCCGCACACCCGCCTGTCCTGTCATCCTCGACAAGGTCACGGCTGCTGGACATTATGCGCACCAGGGGAACCGTGAGCCGGGTGGAGCTGGTGGGCCTTACCGGCTTGACCCCGGGGACCATCACCAACGTTGTCCGCGAACTTCTGGACGAGAACCTCGTCCTCGAGGCCGGGCAGGCCAGGTCCAGGGGCGGGCAGCCCCGCCGGCTGCTTCAACTGAAGGCACACGCCCATTACGCCATCGGTGTGCAGATGGACAGGTGCACCAGCTCCGTTGTCCTGTCCGATTTCGCCGGCGGACTGGTTGCGCACCGCACCCTGCAGGGTTCCGGCAGTGCTACGCCTGAGCAGATGCTGCAGCTGCTGGCCGATGAGATCCTGGGCCTGATAGAGGTCGCCGGCATCCCACTGTCCAAGGTGCTCGGGGTAAGCCTGGTGACTTATGGTCCCCAGGACCAACTCAATGGCAGGTTGATGGCGCCCCGTCCCACCGCGGAGTGGTACGGCCACCCGCTGGCCCCCTCACTGTCCCGCCTGACAGGACTGCCGGTCCTGCTTGAAAATGATGCAACGGCCGCGGCCCTGGGCGAACAATGGCTTGGCGATGTTGAGGCCGACACCTTCGGTGTTGTCTACATGGCCAGCGGACTGGGCGGCGGAGTTATTGTGAACAGGGAGGTTTACCGGGGAGGCGGGTCCAACACGGTCGAGCTGGGACACATTTCCCTGGATGCCTCCGGACCACCTTGCGAGTGTGGAAACCGGGGATGCGTGGAGACCACGTACGGAAGCGCGGCCATTGTCACCCGGGCACTGTCCGACGCCGCCTTCAGCACCCGGCTGAAATTGACGGGGAAGCCCGGGGATACACTTGGAGACTTTGAACGTGTCTCCAGGGCCGCCGTGGAGGGGGACGGTTACGCCCGCTCCCTGCTCGACGACGCTGCCCGCGGGCTGGGACAGGCGGCGGTGACCCTGGTCAACCTGTTCGATTTGAACACGGTTGTTCTGGCCGGACCGGCCCTTGCCGTAGCCGGTCCGCTCCTCAGGGACGGCATCTCGGAGGTGCTGAACCAGGCCGCTTTCAGCCGTGAACTGCGCCCGGTCTCCGTTGTTTTGTCCTCCCACGGTTCCTTGGCTGCTGCCATCGGAGGCTCGCTCCAGGTATTGCGCACCCCTTCGGCCGCCGCCGGAAAAAACACGCCTTCCTTGACGGCGTGAGCTTTACTCTCTACCTCTTTCGACTGCCCCATCCATCTAACGGAGATCACATGACACAGTTCCATCCACGATTCACAGTGCTGCGCCGCGACGGTGTGAGCCTTGCACTGCGCCACCTACCCACGGGATTGCCATCCGTGCTGCACTGGGGCGCGGACCTCGGGGACTTAAACGAGGAGGACCTGGAAGGTTTCGTTGCTGCCACCGGCCGGCAGACTGCTCCCGGCACTCTGGACGCGGCCTGGCAGCTGAGTGTCCTGCCTCAGGAAGGGGACGGCTGGGCTGGGCGCCCGGCGCTCGTGGTGACCCGGGCGGGCCAGCCCGTCTTCCCGCGGTGGACGGTCGACCACGTCGACAGCAGCGATCACTTTGCCGGCATCCACTCTTTCGACGAAGCCCAGGGCCTCAAACTGCTGACCCGGATCTCAATCGAGCCCGGGGGGGTGGTCGTCGTCGGCCATCAATTAACAAACGTTGCCGCAGATAGCCTGGAGATCCACTGGCTCGAAGCCACAATGCCGGTACCCAAGACAACGGACCATCTCACGATGTTCACCGGACGCTGGACACGGGAAAAAGCCCCGTTCATCACCGAGATGCCCAGAGGCGCAACAAACCGGCAGACCCGCCGTGGCCGCGGCGGCCACGACGCACCCCACCTCGAAATCGCAAGTATTGACCGGCCGCGCAACCGTACCGGGGAGCTGTGGGCCGTGCATCTGGGCTGGAGTGCCGATGTGACCTACCGGACCGACCGGATGACTGAAGCGGTAACCCTGATCGGAGCCGGAGAACTCGTCCGCGCCGGTGAAATCGTCCTGGGCCCCGGGCACAGCTACAGCACGCCGCACGCCTGGTTCGGCTGGTCGGACGCCGGCCTGGACGGCCTGTCAGCCCGCTATCACACCGCCCTTCGCACCCGTGCGCAGCATCCGCGAACGCCCCGGCCGCTGGTATTGAACACCTGGGAGGCGGTGTACTTCGACCACGATCCAAAGACCCTCGATGCCCTTGCCGAGCGGGCCGCCGAGGTCGGCGTGGAACGTTTCGTTCTCGACGACGGGTGGTTTATGGCCAGGCGCGATGACACCAAGGGTCTGGGGGACTGGCTCGTCGACCCGGCTGTCTGGCCCGAAGGCCTTGGCCCGCTGGCCGGCAAAGTGCACGAGCTCGGGATGCAGTTCGGATTGTGGTTCGAACCCGAAATGGTGAACCTGGACTCAGATCTTGCCCGATCCCACCCGGACTGGCTGCTCCATAATCCTGCCCACGTCTCCGACAGCCCGGACAATTTATCTTGGCGGACGCAGTATGTCCTCGACCTGGCCAACCCGGACGCTTACGAGCACGTACGACGGCAGATGAGTGATCTCGTCAAGGACCTCGGCATTGACTTCATTAAGTGGGACCACAACCGGGACCTGGTGGAGCCTCTTCATGCCGGGCGGCCGGGCACGCACGAGCACACGCTCGCCACCTACCGCCTCATCCAGGAACTCAAGGAAAGCCACCCTGACCTTGAGATCGAATCATGCTCCAGTGGCGGGGCGCGCACCGACCTGGGCATCCTCGAGTTCACGGACAGGGTTTGGGCCTCGGACTCGAATGACGCTGTCGAGCGCCAGGACATCCAGCGCTGGACCCAGCTGCTGCTGCCTCCCGAGCTGGTTGGCGGGCACGTGGGACCGACAACGTCCCACAGCTCCGGCCGAACGATGGATCTGTCTTACCGTGCAGCGACCAGCCTCATGGGTTCAGCGGGCTTTGAGTGGAACATCCTCGAGTGCACGCCCGAGGAACTGGACGCCATCCGGGCCTTCGCAAGGATGTACAAAGAGCTGCGCCACATCATCCACAACGGGACGGCGGTCCACGCTGACGTCCTCGACCCGGCGCTTCGTGTCACCGGCGCTGTCCTTCCCGATCAAAGCGAGGGGGTGTGGACGATCGCCTCTGTCGCCACTTTGGAGGACGCACTGCCGGAGAAGGTCCGCCTGCACGGGCTCGATCCGGACAGCCGGTACCGGATCAGTGTCCGTAAGGACCTCGGCGACGCACGCCATGGCTGGATTACCCCGCCCTGGCTTTCCACCGGCGAGATCACCCTGCCGGGTCGGATTCTGGAGCGGGAAGGACTCCAGCTGCCGGTCCTGTGGCCCGCCCAGGCCATCATCCTCCACCTCACAAGGGCCTAGGAACGGGTGAGCGCGGGATCTGTGGAACCGGCAGGTGCATCAGGTCCCGCATCAGGCCAGGTTGCTGTGCTGCCGCGCTGGATGACGTGCGCCGTCGGTACATGCACGACAGTCTGGAGCGCACCGGCGTGGGTCCGCATCAGGACCTCGGCCACGATGCGGCCCAGCGCGTACACGTCCAGGCTGACCACCGACAGCGGCGGGTCTGAGAGGCGGCAATGCGGGCCATCGTCCCAGGCGAGCAACGATACGTCCTGGGGAACTTTCAGCCCCAAGGCCTTGGCGGCGGTCAGACCAGTCGCAGCCATGATGCTGTTGTCATAGACGATGGCCGAAGGGCGGTCCGGTCCGGTGAGCATTTGCCGGGTCCGGACCGCCCCGGACTCAGCAGAGTAGTCCCCCTCCAGGGAAAATCCGGTGATGTGCCCCGCTTTGAGGGCTCGATCAAAAGCGGTGCTGCGGGCCATGGTGTGATGAAGGTGGGCGGGACCCGAAATTCGCCCCACGGTCTTGTGCCCCAGACCGGCCAGGAATTTCACTGCCATCTCCATGGCTCCGGAATTGTCCACATCAACCAGTGAAGCCCCGGCGGTGACGGGGCCACCGAGCACCACCACCGGCAGCCCGAGCTGCAGGCAGAGAGTGGCCCTGGCATCATCTTCCTGGGAATCAACGACGACTACGGCGTCAACGTCGCCGCTTTCGGCCCATCGGGGATAGGCGTCCAGCTCGTCCTGGTAGGACCCGAACTGGCGCAGCATGACCGTGGCGTTGTACTCGTCCAGGGCTTCTTCCATGCCCGTGAGCAGCTCTTCGAAGTAGGGGTCCGTGCCGTGGGGCCCGTTCTTGCTTTGAACTCCAATGGCGAACCTTGGGTGCGGGTCTGGTCCGGGAGGGAGGTTGTTCATGTGCTAAGTATGGCTGTGACCAACAATACTTAGCACATGAAGCCGGTTCGAAAGCGTCCATGACAGTCACACATACCCCGTCCGGAGTAACCACTAGCAGGGCCCTGGTCCTGGACCGCATCCGCGCTGAGGGACCGGTCAGCCGTGTGGAGTTGGCCGAGCGCACCGGCCTGACCCAGGCGGCCATATCCAATCTGGTCCGGTCCCTGCTGGACGAAGGGCTCCTTATCGAGACGGGTGAAAAAACGTTCACCGGGGCCAAAGGCAAGCCGCGGGTTTTGCTTGGCCTGAATCCGCGTGCACGATGCAGTGTGGGGGTGCAGATCGGCGCAGACTGGATTGTCTTGGTGCTTACCGACGCAGCCGGTTCGGTCCTGGCACGAACCCGTGTCCGTGGTGCGCGCTCACGTCCCCCGGAACAGGTAGTCCATGAGATCGGTGCCCAGATCGATCTCATGCTCACGCTCACCAATGTCCAGCGAAATTTGGTCGCCGGAGTCGGGCTGGTTGTTCCCGGGGCACTTGATGTGAACAAGGGCTCAATCCTGGCTTCCCGAAGCATGCCCCTGTGGGAAGGCTTCGGTGTCCGCAGCGCGATGGCCTCGGTGTCCAGCCTGCCGACGTTGCTTGATAACGTAGCGACTGCAGCTGCGATGGGTGACTTTTGGAGTGGTGCCATACCGGAAGCAACCGCGCACTGCACGCTCTACATGGGCGCCAGCATAAGTGCCGGGCTGCTGCTGGGAGGCTCGATTTACCGGGGGTCGAGTTCCAATACCGGGCCGCTTGGCAGCGTGCTTTTCCGCGGTGACCGGCAATCCGGCGCAACCCTCGAAGAGGTGGCCGGGCCTCGGGCTGTTGCCGAACGGGCCAGGGCGGCAGTGTCGGCAGGAAGGACCACCACAGCGAAGCTGTCCACCGATCAGGATCCGTTCAGCGATTTCGCTGCCATCGCCACGGCAGCGGTCCACGGTGACCCCCTGTCCATAGCGCTGATCGAAGAATCAGCCGATTATGTGGCGGACGCCGTCGTGGCGTTGGTGAACATCCTCGACCTCGACTCGGTGACCCTGGCCGGGCCATCTTTCACAACCGCCGGTTCACTGTATCTACCCCTCATACGGCAGCGTCTGAATCACGAGGCTTTTGCGCTGCCCAAGCACCCCGTGGCGGTGCGGCTGTCAGCGCAGATCACCGATGCAGCCGCGGTCGGCGCTGCCGCACTCATGCTTCAGCACAGTTTGTCCCAACCGGACTAACAGCTTCTTCAGGGCTGACACTTCGATGGAGGAACAAAAGGGACTGCTGGGCCAGCCGTGATCAGGCGGGCCCAGCAGTCTGTGACGGCCAGCTTACTGGGCAAGGGCGCTTAGTGTGCTGGGTGCTTTACTGGGTTGCGCGCAGGTCATCGACGTAGACGGTTCCTTGTGGCGTGGTTCCTTCGGGGGTCTGGTTGATGAAGATGTTGAACTGGGAGAGGTTTTTCAGGTCCTCCTGGGTTATCCGGCGGCCGGAATTTGCGGTGTCCCACGGCGCGGGACGGAAGTCCGCGAAGGGAATGGTCAGGTTCTGTCCTTGGGTGCCGGCCAACGATGGATACGCCTCGTAGGCGACTCCACCGCAAACCAGCTGGAGCACCATTTTCTGGTTTGACCCGTCCGGTTGTAGCCACAAGGAGAACGCGTTGAACTGCGACCAGTCACCTTCGATGCGCCGGGTGATGCCGGTGTAGTTCTGCAGAGCAAAATCGTAATCGAACTTCAAGGCCCGGTTGCCGCTGCCTACAGGGCTGGAGGACAGCGAGATGGTGTTGGAGCCCACTGCGCTGTATGCCGCCCTCAACTCGCTGTCGTCGGCATACCCTTCGAAATCGTCCACCACGCCAGGAGCAGAGGCAGGTTTGTTCCCCAAAACAAGCTGTTGGACAGCGGACAGGGTCTTCTTTCCGGGCAGCTGGGCCGTGACGGTGAGGGTTGTCCTCTTGTTGGTCATATCAGTTTGAGGAACCGTGAGCGTCCCCGTGTAGTAGTCCGTGGCAGCATCGAAGGTCAGAGGATGGGAGGTTGGTTCCCCGGCAAGGGAAAATGAAACGCCCAAGGGCCGGGCATCGCTGACGCGGACGCGGACTGTGGTCTCCTGGGAGGTGATCCTGGCACCATCAACGGGAGAAACGACATGAAGTGCAGGGGCGTGCTCAATGGTTTTGGCCTTCCGCTGCCAAACATCGGCCCGGGACAGCCCAGAAGCGAACACCGTGAAGTCATCAGCGGCAAAAGCGCGGAAATCCGGCAGCATTTCATGCTCGGCCAGAGCGCCGGTTGCAGGGTATGGGACAAAGAACTGGTCCGTCCCGTAGTTCGTCCACGTCAGCATCCATGCCATGCGGCGGGCATCCGGATCCGCTTTCAGCGCGTTCAGAACCTTCGTGTACCAGTTCACCTCGGGGTTCTGTCCGTTGGGCTTCAGGGCCCCGCTGATACCGAACTCCGTCAGGGCGGCCACCTTTCCATGTTCCTGCGCCAACTTTGAGAGCATTCCCAGGTCGGCGACAAGTCCGTTCAGCCATTGCTGGGAAGCACCGGAGCTGTCGTAGTTGTCGTATCCGAGGACATCGACGAAGTCATCTCCCGGGTAAGTCCGCAGGAAGACGTCGCTCTTGCCGCTGAAGCCCCCGCCGGGGGAGTAAGAGTACAGGAAGTTGTGTACGTTTTTCACATCGCGCAGGTACTCCACGGTATAACGGAAAAGCTCTATGTACTGTGAAGACGAAGCGTGCGCAGCCCCCCACCAAAACCAGGATCCGGCGTTCTCATGGAAAGGGCGGAACACGATCGGGATCGCGTTTCCGTCGGCGTCAACGGCAGCGTGTGCAATATTGGCGACCCTGTCCAGATACGCGGTGAACTCCTGGTTCCGGTCACCGCCAGGCATGACACGGGGCACCACTCCGCCGTCTGTGTCATTGAAGGGCCCGCCCGTGACGAAGTTGTCCATGTGGGCGCTGAAGGTTTGAATGCCGCCAAGACGGTCTGCGGCCTGAATCAGCTCAACCGTATGCTTTACGTTTTCCTCCGGCGTAGGGCTTCCGGGCGCGGAACCATAACCGTTATGGCCGAAATCCCAACCGAAAACAGCTGGATGGTCACCGGTGGCAGCCTTGACGTCTGACAGGGTGCCGTCAGCCCGCTCCGCCGGGAACGTCACACCAAATTCTGTGTCCTGTTGGTGTCCAAAGAGAATCCCTTTGCCCTGCTGTGATCTCAGGTAGGCGAACAAGGACGCGGTGCGGGGGTTCGCGTCAGGATCTACGAGCGAGAGCTTTTCCGGCGGGCTAGAACGGTCTGCGGCCAGCAGCGGGGCTGCCGCGGAAGCGGGCGCAGCGGAAGACGCTACTAACGCCGCCACGAGTATTGCTAGGCCGCCTCTGATCAAGCGGCCAAAAGGTTGACCTGAAGGTTTCAACGTCAGTCCTGTCTTCTACAGGTGATGCCGCTATGCATCACTGCTGCAACCTTAGGTGATTAACTTAACTCGGTAAAGTAAATACAGAGGCAAAGAGCCAGAGCTCGTTTTAGGGGATTCTCATTCAGCCCAGTGCGTTGCAGCCGCGGACAACCCGTCAACAGAAAGGAGATGAAACCTTCGTGGCAACCGATGACGACGAACTGCGCACCGACGTGACGGAATCATGGGAGAACTCCCTGGAGGCCCTGAAGACCGCCGAAACCCCTGATGCCAACTCAGTGGTTCAAGAGCTCGACGAGGCTGACACCTCGGATGGCTTGACGCCCGGCGGTGAGTTCATTGCTGAAGAGCTCGGTGTGCAGGTCATTCCCCAGCCGAGGGGGGAATTCACCTGTTACTCCTGTTTCCTGGTCCGGCACCGTTCGCAGAAGGCCCGCGAGAAGGACGGCCATGCCTGCTGCGTCGAATGTGGGGGCTGAAACCCCGTTACTGGCCGGCCGTGCCGGAGCGCATCTGGGATGAGCAACGGTCGCCCTCTGGCCTGCCTACCACCACGCCCCGCTCTGGTTCCCCTGTCGCCTCATCTGCAGGCTCGAAAGAGTCCAACGTGCGGACGCCTGCTTCAGGGCACGCTGACCATAAACGGCGAAGCTGGATAGCCCAGGGACAAGTTCACGCAGTGATCGCAGTTACAGAAAAACTTCACGTGTGATGCCGTACGGCACTTTATCCGTGAGGGCAGCCGTGTAGTCGCCTGGACCATTGCGCGTGACGATGATGCCCTGGGTTCCGGAGACCATTGCAATGTGCTGGAGATCCTTGACGGCTGCGTTCAGGCTGTCGTCAAGCACACTGCGGTCTTTGACCTGAATATTGATGTACTTGTTGGGCGAAGGCATGGCATTCCTTGATATCCGAGGTACGTGGTGACAAGCACGGCCTAGGGGTGACGTTGCGCGGGCTGAATGTGGTGTTTCAGGCCCGGGGTACCGAGCCCCCAACTCCCAAATTGAACGGTGACTTGATGTAGCTGGATAAGAGCGGTTCCATCAGGAGGTTCAGGCACGCATGCAAGGTGCATATTCACACTTCGCTGTGCCTGGAGGAGTGGGACTCGCGGCCATCATCCCGACTTGTGCTTTTTAGATGAAGGTTTTGGCAATCCGCATTTTGATAGCTCCAGCAGGCGTTCCAGATCACGCGAAACTTGTGCTTTGGCCTGGATGCGGCGGTCGATGGCCCGGAACTTCTCCTGATATCCGGTGTACTTCCGCATTGCGGTGAGTGTGGGAGAAGGCTCTTCTGTCCGGGCTTTCCGTCCTGGGGCGTTAGCGAGAGGATCGAAGAAGAGTGGAAGCGACGGGTTCACGCTCTCGGTCATGGGATCCTTTCGCTGGTTGTCGAGGATGGAACCGGAGCGGCATCTTTCATTGGACGACCGTCGCTCCGTAGTTGGAGCAGGGGTAAAGCCAGTTCACTTCACTTATGGGCAGGGCTCCGAACGGGGGAGTCCTGTACCGCTTCGAGGGGGACAGCCGGAACAAGCTTGAGTCCGATGACGCAGGCCACGATTCCAGCGAGGAATATGACGCGAAGGACGGTGGGTGGTTCATTTCCGTTGATCATCGCCCACGTTACTGTCAGCGCCGCCCCGGCGCCGGTCCATACCGCGTATGCGGTGCTCATTGGAATTGTTTTTGCTGCATACCCAAGCCCGAGCATGCTGAAGACCAGGCCCAGGGCGAATATCAGCGTGGGCAGAGGTGACGTCAGGCTGTGGCTTTGACCTAGAGCTGTAGCCCATACGGCTTCCAGAACTGCGCTGGCGATGAGGACCATCCAGTGCATCAGCTAACCACCTTCAGTCCAACCACGCAGCCGATCAGGGCAGCCAGCAAGGCGGCGCGACCTGGAGCAAGTTTTTCCTTTCGGCGGATCACCGCCAGTGCGGCTGTCAACACTGCGCCGACGCCGACCCATACTGCGTAGGACGTTCCAGTTGGAAGTTCGGTCATTGCATAAGCAAGACCGGCCATGCTGATCGCCATCGAGGCAATGAAGATAAAGGTGGGCAGCTTTCGTTTGAAGCCATTGGATGCCCCGAGCGCTGTTGCCCAAACAGCCTCTAGTACGCCTGAGAGCACTAAGACGAGCCAAGCCATGAGATTTCCCTGTTGCTAGAACTTATCGCGGCGTCCGCAGTGGCAGGCGCACGACTTCCCTCATCATGATGCAGCATGATGCACTAATAGTGCAAGCGATGGGTGATAGGTTCTATGAAGTCCGTTGATCGTCAGGGCTGATAAGGCCGACAATGACAGTGAGGGCGTGGGCTAGCTGGAGATCGCTGACTGCCCCGTAGCCAATGACCAGCCCGTTGGATGCAGCGCGCTCCGCGTAGTATCCGGCAAGGGGAACTACTCGCACGCCCTGCTGAAGCGCCTGCGCCGTCACATCTTTGGCGTCGGGGCGGTCAAAGCGGATGACAGCGTGCAACCCCCCGTCCAGGGCGTCCACATCCAGATGTCGGCATGCACTGAGCCGGCTTATTAGAATTGCTCGTCGGTGCGAATACTCCCGCCGCGCGCGTGCGATGTGACGGGAGAGTCCACCTTTTTCGATGTAGCTGGCCAGGGCGGCTTGCAGAACGCCCGATACCGGTGTGTCCAGGTCTTCCCGCAGAGTCTTGAGTGCCTGCCCCGCTTCGCCTCTCGCCACGAGGTATCCGCACCGGAGCCAGGGGCTCAGGTTCTTTGAGAATGTTCCCAGAAGTACAACCTCAGCGTTGGTTGGCAGCGAGGCCACGGCAGGAAGGGGCATGCGATTGTGCCGGAATTCGCTGTCATAATCATCCTCCAACACAAGAACGCCTTGTTGCCGGGCCCACTTGAGAAGGCCAAGACGTTCCCGGACGGGCATTCTTCCGCCGAGGGGATACTGATGGCTGGGGGTTATGAGCACCGCCTCGGGCACCGCTGTCAGTGCTTCCAGTTGGGAGCTTCTAAGCCCGTCTTCATCGACAGGGAGGGTGAGCACGTCAGCTCCGGCTGCGGCCATGACGCGGCGGGCAGTTGGGTAGCCGGGATCTTCGACCAAGATGCGGGGCCGACGGCCCGCGTGGTTGCTGAGCATGGCCACCACTAATTGAAGTGCATCACTGGTTCCGCCGGTGACGATAATGTCCTCAGCATTCACGGCCAGCCCGCGCGATATAGCCAAATGTTTGGCAATGGCCTGGCGGAGTGCCGGCGTTCCAAGGGCGGGAGGCAGCTGCGTATTTCCCCGTCCGGAAAGCACTCCTTTCCATGCCGCCCGCCAGTCGCGGTCGGCAAAAGGTGCCCCGGAAGGGCGTCCCGGAGTGAGGTCGATCAGCTCGCCGGTCACTGGGGCTGATCCATAGGTCTTGGTTTCGGGGCGGCGGTCTTGGATGTCCGGACGCACCGTGATCCTGGTTCCCCCCGCGCCGTTGCTTTCCAGGAAGCCTTCACCTGCAAGCTGTTCAAATGCGCGGACTACCACCCCCCGCGACACGCCGAGTTCGCCGGCCAATCGGCGCGTAGCCGGGAGTGTTTGGTCGGGCTGCAGAATCCCACTGAGGATTGCCCCTCGAAGCTGGCCGACAAGCTGGGCTGATAAGGAAGCCGGATTGTTCCGATCGAGTACGAGAGGAAATTCGGCCTCGCTCATTGGACCTCCAAAGTTTGCATATTTTGGATCTAGCTTAGGACCAAAGGTGCTGCCAGCATCAGATTCGTAAACCGCCGTACTGAAACCTGCCTCATCTTCAGGCAGTGAACTGAAAGAGGGTCCCGTGTTTGACGGACTTTGTGCATTCCCGCTTACTCCGATGAAAGATGAGAGCCCGGACCTTGACGCGCTCTGCAGCTTGGTATCCGTTGCAGCTGTGGCCGGGGTGGATTCCCTGGGCGTTCTGGGGTCAACGGGCAATTATGCATATCTCTCGCGCGAGGAACGACGGGAAGTCCTTGAAGCGTCCGTGGCCAGCGCCGGCAACGTTCCAGTCCTTGCCGGTGTGGGCGCTGTCCGTACCCGGGACGTCCTGGCCCTGGCGGGGGATGCGCAGACCGCTGGTGCTGCTGCTTTGCTCCTGGCCCCCGTGTCCTACCAGCGGCTGACTGATGATGAAGTATTTGGGCTCTATGACTGCGTTGCGGCCGAATCAGACGTGCCGGTCGTGGTGTACGACAACCCTGGAACCACTGGCTTTGTCTTCTCCGATGACCTCCGTACACGAATCGCCGGAATTTCCGGCATTCGCTCCATCAAGCTTCCGCCTCCGGCGCCTGGGCAAAGTGCCGGCAGGATCGCCGCGCTGCGGAAGCAATTGCCACCGGGCATGTCGGTCGGCATCAGCGGCGACTGGATGGCCGCTGAAGCTCTCCTTGCAGGCTTTGACATCTGGTACTCGGTTATTGCGGGTCTTCTTCCATCTCAGGCCAAGGTCATTGTCGATCACGTACGCGCCGGTCGTAACCTCGAAGCGAGTGAAGCATCAGCGGAACTTGAACCGCTGTGGGATCTTTTCCGGAAATTCGGCAGCCTCCGCGTCGTCTCAGCACTAGCCGAGGAAGTCGGGCTTCTTGGAACGTCCGCGCTGCCCCTCCCTCTTCGCTCCCTCGACAGTGAAGGACGCGACCTGGTGGCCCAAGCCGTTCGACTGATCGGCATCGAGGTCTGATTTGTGCGCACCGATTGCTGCGAGGATCCACAGGTGGTGTTTGCGGGCCGGGCAACCCGGAGGGCCCGATGAGCACCATTAAAAGCCAAGCCGGCCAGCAGGCGCTCACGGAACCACCGCGCCGTGGCGGACTGGCCCGGTACGTTCTTGCGGCGACTCTCGCTCGAAGCGCGGACGGAGGAGCTGTTGTCGCGGTGGTGCTGCTCGTGACCACCAGCGGCGCTCCGGGCTGGCTGGCTGGAGTTATGGGTGCTTGCATCACCGCGCCACACCTCTTCGGCCCATTCATAGCCCGCACCTTGGACACGGCGCGCGACGGCCGCAACGTCATTGCCCTGGCCTGCATGGCCCACGGACTGACCCTGGCAGCAGCGGTTGTGCTGTACCCCGTGTCATGGCCGCTCATACCGGCTGCGCTGCTGATAGCCTCCGGCATGGTCGGCCCACTTTTGACCGGAGGTATCAGCAGCCGGCTGGCCGGGATTGCGGGAAACGACAGGACAAGCCAACGGCGAGCCCAGGGGTGGGACGTAGCCACATACGGGATAGGTGGCACCATAGGGCCATCACTCGTTGCTGCAGTCTCCGCCTGGACGAACGCGTCGGTTGCAGCACTCATCCTGGCAGGATCCACGTTTTTGGCTGCCGCTGTCATCAGACTTCTCCCTTATGTCCCACCGACCGGGAGACCGTCCGAAGTCCCACGTCCCGGGCAGACCCTGATGATGATGGTTTCGAGAGGTGTTTTGCGACGAACCCTATATTTGACGGTCGTTGTCGCATTGTCCGTGGCAGCCTTGCCCATCGCGGCCGTCGCGTCCACTCAGATGCTCGGGGTCACGCCTGCAGCTGCGGGGGTTCTGACCGCAGCATACGGGCTCGGCGGCCTGGTCGGATCAGCGGGGGTCATGGTGCGGCCCCTGAGGTCTGAGGCGGACACTGTGATGAGTCGACTCGCGGCCGCCGTCGGAGTCGCTTTGTTGGTGGTCTCCGTTGCGGCAACGTTCCCGCTGGCTGTTGCGGCCTTTGTTTTCGCAGGCGTCTTGAACTCGTACTTCTTTGCAGCAACGCTGGCAGCCCGGAGTGAATATGCGCCGGCTGAGGCCCGGGCGCAGGTTTTTGTCTGGATCGGTGCTTTGAAGATCACCGCAGGCTCAGCCGGGACGGCTTTGGCCGGGGCAATCGTCACCTCGGATTCCCGCCTGCCCCTGGTGTTGGCGACCGGTCTCGTGGCAGTAGTGGTCACCGTTTCGGTGTTTGACCGGCAGTTCACGGTCGACTGCCAGCCAGAGTAACGACAGCAACCCCCGCCGTCGGAGTGCCTGCACGGCCTGACGGCGGGGTTTGCTGTTGTTCTGTCTACTCTGGGCTGAAGGTTTCGTCCAGGGCGTTGAGGAGGTCGTCGATGAGGTCTTCAGGGTCCTCGAGCCCGATGGAGAGGCGCAGGTGGCCGTACTTGTGGAACGAGGTGGGGTAGTTCTCGGAGCCACCACGGGCGTCGGGCCCGACGTGGACGATGAGGGTTTCGTCGTGGCCCAGCGATACCGCCGAGGTGATGACGTTCAGGTTCTTGACGAAGCGGTTTTGGGTGTCCGAGTCGCCTTCAACAGCGAACGCCATGACCCCGCCATAGCCACGGCCGCCGAACTGTTTTCCGGCCAACTCGTGCTGCGGGTGAGAGGCCAGGCCCGGATACAGGACATATGCGATGCGGGAATCGGACTCGAGCACGGCGGCGACCTTCTCTGCGCTGGAGAACTGCTGCTTCAAGCGCAGAGGCAGGGTGACGGAGCCGCGCATGATCATCCAGGCGTTGAAAGGCGAAATGACACCGCCGGCATCGACAACAGCATCATGTTTGATGTGCTGCACGAGATCGTTCGCTCCGATAACAACTCCGCCCATCGCATCTCCATGCCCGTTTATATATTTGGTCAGCGAATGGATGACCAGATCAGCCCCGTCCGCCAGAGGCCGGTAGAAGGGGGCGGGGGTGAACGTGGCGTCGATGGTCAGAAGAACCCCGGCTTCCCGGGCGATACGGGCCAACGCCTGAACATTGACGACCTTGGTAGTAGGGTTGGCAATCGTTTCGGCGTGGATCAGCCTTGTGGTGGGGCGGATCGCGGCCTTGACGGCTTCGAGGTCATCAGCGTCGACGAAGGTTGCCTCGATGCCGTACTTGTCCGGAAGGAGTTCACCAAATAGCCGGTATACGGCTTCGTAGGTGACGTTTGAAACCACGACGTGGTCCGCGGATTTCAGAAGACTGAAGAACACACCGTGCAGTGCGGCCACACCGGTAGCAAAGGCAGCGGCTGCTTCAGCGCCCTCCATCGCGGCAAGTTTGGTCTCGAGGGCGACCTGGTTCGCGCCGGCGTTACGGGTGTAAACCAGCCCCCTATCTACGCTTGACCAGTTCATCTCAGACGGGTCCTCGGGCAGCAGATAGGAGTTGGCCATGACCAGGGGGGTGCGCAGTGCGCCAGTACCCTTGTCGATGCTGTTGCCGCCATGGACGGCCCAGGTGGCGTCGAGTACCGTGTCCCGTTTGTGTTTGCTTGGGTTTCGTTTCACAGGTGTAAATCCTTTGGATGATATGCCCTCAGTAACCGATAAATTGCGGCACTGGGCGGTGGCTGAAAAGGGGTTGGGTAGTTGTTACTGCGAGGGATGCCACGGAGGACTGGACCTGGAAGAAAGCAAGAATTTCATTCAGCCGGTCATGATGCGGGACCTTGAGTCGCACTAGCACTGTCCGGTCCTTTTCGAGGACTTCGGCCGTCACGATTTCGGGGACCGACTCCATGCTGCGGTGCAGATCGTGAATGGTCCGGCCGGGTTCCGTTGCAATGCTGACGATGGCCGAGATCGGACGGTCATCAGCATTAGGGTAATTTCGAATGATCGTGTACCCCCCAATGTGGCCGTCAAGTTCCAATTTGAAGATCCGTTCTTCGCATTGGCTTTCGTTCAGCCCGGTTCTCTTGGCCAGAATTTCGTTGGGGATCCTTCCTTCGTCCTCAAGAATCATCAATATTTTTTGGTCAAGCTGGTCTAATTTCTTGGCCATCAGCCACCGCCTTTACCTGCCAGTAGTGCAAAGCCCTGTATGCCAAACGAGAGTTGAGCGGTATCGGCCCCAGACGATGTCCCTTGTGTCCGCTTGGGTCCGGGGAAAGTCCGGTGCTTCCACGTCCAGGGGTGCCTGGGGCCGATAACTTAACTAGAGGGAAGCCGGTTTCGGCGCTTGGGTGCCCGTGATCTGTGGAGTCGTTGCGCTTAGGCTATGGACTAGCGGCTGGCCGGCAGATTCCTTGATGCCTTTGACTGCGATGATACCGAGAAGGGCCATGACGGCCAGGTAGATACCAGCTGCAAGATGGTTTCCCGTGCTGCGGATGATTGATTCGATGATGATGGGTGCGGTGCCACCGAAGACTGCCACGGAAACGTTATAGGACATGCCAAGTGCGGAGCTGCGCTGGTCGGTGGGAAAGAGCGCTGGCAGGGTTGCAGCTAAGGCCCCCATGTACAGGGCCACAGGAATGCCGATGAGCACCAGGCCGCATACCACCAAGGGGATGTTTCCTGAGCTCAACAGCATGAAGGCCGGCACGCTGCAGACAACTGTCCAGATCGAGCCCACCCACAGGACAGGTTTCCTGCCCACCCGGTCAGAAAGCTTGCCAATGAACGGCATTGACAGGGCCATGAGAATAAGGACCGGCACGCCAAGGAGGTTGCTGGAAAGGGCGTCCAGATTTCCCAGCTCGGCCAGGTACGTGGGCATGTAGGACGTAAAGGCGTAGCCGGCGGTATTCGCGGCGGCGACCAGAAGCACTGTTTGGAGCATGGGGAGCCAGTTTGCCCGCAGAGTGGCCACTGGGTTGGACGGCTTGCGTAGGCCCGCTACGCGCTCTTGGTGGAGTTCTGCGAAAAGGGGCGACTCCTCGACCTTGAGGCGCATGTAGATGGCTGCCAGACCGATGGGTCCGGCGACGAGGAACGGGATTCGCCAGAGTCCGTCCTGCATGGCCTGCTGGCCGAAGCCCAACTGCATCAGCGTCACGACTGTTGCTCCGGCAGAGAACCCCAGGAAGCTGCCGGCGTCAAGGAAGGCACAGAAGAAACCACGGCGTTTGTCCGGTGCGTGTTCGGCGATGAAGGTCAGCGCGCCCGTGAGTTCACCACCTGCTGAGAACCCTTGGATCACTTTGAGCAGGACCAGGAATACGACGGAGGCCATCCCGATTGTGGCGTATCCCGGGAGAAGCCCGATGGTGAAGGTAGCGAGAACCACCATGCTCAGGGTTATGAAGAGGACCTTTTGGCGCCCAATACGGTCGCCCAGCCAGCCGAAGAAAATGCCACCCAGGGGGCGGAACAAGTATGTGCTGGCGAAAGCGCCGAGCAGGAACAGGACCCGGGTCTCTGGGGACGCGTCCGGTAGGAACACAGGGCCCATGGTGACGATCAGGTAGCCGAATACGCCGACGTCGTACCACTCCATGAGGTTGCCAACGAACGTGCCGCGGACGGCTCGCTTCATGACCTGGGGATCGATTGGCCGCGCATTTGTCACGGCGATGGGGGAGGTTGTCATTGGATTCACTTCTTTGTGTTCGGTCTTAGGGCGCTTAGGCGCCGAAAGTAGCGAAGTAATAGACCAGGTACGCGGCCAGGTTGGAGGTCATGTCGCGGTGGTCCGTCAATGGGTTTACTTCTGTCACGGCCAGCGCGTCGCAGTGCGGAGCAAGTGCCCTGACAGTGTCGATAGCCTGCCGGGATGTTAGCCCGCCTGGCTCATGTGCGCCTGCCCCGGGTGCATGGGCAGGATCCACTGCATCAATGTCAAAGCTGAGGAAGACCGTGTCGGCGCCGGCGACCCGCTGCAAAATTTTTGCGACGGCCGCATCAGTGCCAAGTGCGTCGAATTCATAGGCTGTAATTTGAGCGGGACCGGCGGTGCTGACATACGCCTGCGAACTCGGGAAATTGAAGTGGCGCAGGCCGATTTGAATCGAGTGGTCGGCCGAGGCTCTTGGAAGTTCGAGGCTCCGGCGCATCCCGCTTGATTGACTGTGGGCGCCTTGGGCTTCGTTTTCGTCCATGACGTCCAGGTGCGCATCAAAGTGGATGATTCCCATGATCCCGGTTGTTCCGTCGTGCACTCCCTTGCTGCCGGAAAACAAGGTGCTGTCATCTCCGCCGAGAATGATGGGAACGTTGTTGTTTCCGATGATGTCTGCGATAGCTTGTGACGTATTCGTCAGCGTTGCCTCGAGATCGTGTGGGATCACATTGGCATCTCCGCCGTCAACGATGGTCGGGGCGGAGTGGAGTTGACCCGTTTCAAGTGAATACACCAAGCCCTTCTCGGTCCTCATCGTGATCCATCCCAGAGCATCACGAATCTTGGCGGGCGCGTACCGCGCCCCGGGCCAACCGAGAGTAGCTGCCCCGTCGAAAGGCACTCCGAGGATCTCGAAGGTCCGATTTGATGTTGCTGGCATGGGGAAACTCCTTAGCTGAACTGCAGTCTGCGGCGTGCTGCCTGAAAAAAGTTTGAATGGACAAGCAACAAACAACCATCGACATAATGATGAAAAGATGTGTAAAAGATCACTACTATGTCGGTGGTGATCCAGGCCATATGGAGGCAAGGAATGGCTGTAACGGTGGCTGATTTGCTCAACTACAAGAGTCTCTTACTCCGCTGCGTTGCCGGACATCAAGCCCTAGGCAACGTGGTTCGATGGGTCCACGTTTCCGAGGTTGATGACCCCACACCTTGGCTGAGGGGTGGTGAGATGCTCATTACAACCAATCTCTACGGCCGCGAGGACGCGACGCTCCGCGGTTACTTTGACGCATTGAAGAAAAGCAGAGTGGCCGCGGTTGGTTACGGGACGGGATGGCCGGGCAAGGACGTGCCGTCAGCTTGGCGGGCCGCTGCTGCAGCGGCGAATCTTCCTCTGCTGGAAGTTCCGTTCGAAACTCCGTACATCGCTCTATCCGAGTTCGTCGCTGCCCGCCTGGCCGAGGAGCGCGCAAGAGACTTCGAAACTACCCTCGCGGGTCAGGCTGACCTGGCGGCATCTCTGCTGAAAGGCGTCGGCGAGGATCAAATCATAGATCGACTGGCGGATCAGTTAAAGGGCTGGGCCGGAATCCTGGACGCGAGCGGCCGGGTTACGGAGAAAACGGCACGGGCCGATGCTGGGCTGTCCGCCATTTCGGATGTGGTGCCCAGCCGCGGGGGGCTCTCACCATTGTCGGCTTCCACCGTCGCCGTCCCGGGAATGGAGGCCATGCTAATTCCCTTGGGAGACGGACCCGAGTCCCGTCTCCTGGTCGCCGGGCGCGCTGAACGGTTTGACCCGCTGGAACGCATTCTCATATCAACCGCCGCCTCCCTCCTGGCACTTGCCGCCTCCCAGCGGAGCCAGGTGAGCGTCGAGGAGAGAAAAGCCAGAACACTAACTACGCAAATGCAAGGCTACGGTGGGTTACTGGACCTCTACGACTTTCCCGCTGCATCATCAGTTGACGTGGCCTTACTGTCAACAGCACATCCGCTTTCCAATCCGGAGCAGGTGGCACTGGAACAGCTTGTTGCCGCGTACTCGGAAAGGTCCACATCTGTGTCGACCCGACCCGAAGAACTGCTGATCTTCGCCCAGCCCCGCGGAACCGAGTCGACAGATTCAATTCCTTGGGATCGAGTCCACAAACTCATTCCTTCCGCCACTTTAGGTGTTTGCCGTGACGTAAGGCGGATAGAGGCGGAGGCCGGGGTTTGGAATGCGACGACTGCTGCCCATCGCGCCAAAACCTTGGGAAACGGGGTCATGGAATACGCGATGCTGGGTAGCCAGGACAAACTTGTATCGATGTTCGGCGCCGAAACCAGAACCGAGTTCGCTGCGTTCGCCCAGCAAATCCGAACCCAACTCGATCCGGAAACATTAGAGGCTGTCACCCGCTTCCTTGCCCATAACGGAAGTTTGGAAGCGGCAGCTTCAGATCTGGGCATACACCGTCAGACCTTACGCACGCGACTCCAGCGGGCCGAGAGACGTGGAGGATTCAGCCTTGCCTCACCGGACGATAGATCTGTCCTCTGGCTAGCGCTTAGGGAGTAGGCATGTTGGGCGCACTCGCCTTGACCGAGGGGGATAGGACGGCCTCGCCTCCAGCGCGGGCGTTTTCGACCTCCGCGGCGCATCAGTGCGCCAGACACCTCAGTATCGTGGACTTGTCAGCCCTGGTGGCTTTGTAGAGCCCCGGCGGATCTTCTGTTTTGGAAGCGGTGATACTTCGGCGGGATAAGCCCCAATCCGGGATGTTCAGCCGCCGTGCGCTGCTTCCTCAACGTGTGGAATAGTGTTCGATTCTTGGGGTAAGACGACCGAAAACTTGTACAGGGCACGGACAGCGAAGGGTGTGGCGACGGTGGCCAGAATGACCGGCCATACGGGCAGGGCGTCCCAGAGTCCGATCAGTGTCAGAATCGCGGGGACGGTGCAGGTCCAAATGGACAGGACGATGGCTGTGGCGCCTGCAGCTAAACGGTGCGTAGACCGGCCCCGCGCCATGACGCTCCAGAAGAGTCCCCAAAGGACCCCCCAGTTGAGCCAGATAACCGCGTCTTTGGGGTCATCGAAGTGGAAAAAGGACACGGCGCTGAAAATGACGGTGATGAGTGCGACCCACATGCAGAACCAACCTAGGGCGGTTCCCTCTTTGTCGGTGAGATTCGTGATTCCTGACCAAAGATAGGTAAGCCCGAACAGGAACAGCGGTGTGGCTTTCAGAAGATCATCCGAGCCTTCGGCAATCATCAAAAGATGGAAGGGAATGACGGTCTGCACTACTCCGACGAATATGTTGATTACGGCTGCGTTTCGTGGCTCTGCGTGTCCCAGGAAGACCATTCCGTTGACAAAGAGCACCGCGCCGACGAGCAGTAGGCCTGCGTTTTCCATTTCTCAATGTCCTATCGTTCGCTGATGAGGCGTGATCGGGGGCATCAGCACCCCGATGAGGCCATTCATGTCCTCTGCCGCCTGCACTTTTGTCGGCGCGAAGGTATGTCGTTATTGGTTGGTGCCTTGGCCGACTTGAAGTTGCAGCGAACTCCTTGGAATCGCGTCGGGTGATTTTAGGAACGATGCGGTCTGCTCACGGGTACGATGCCCGTCGGCTCATTCTTCTATTTTGAAGGCCATGAGTGTCAGTCTCCAAGACGCGAACCGTCCGCTGGCAATGACGAAACGACCAAGGACAGGGAAAAGGATGCCGAAACGCTCGTATGTGAACGACGGGTCCCTTTTCCACGCAGCAAAGGGGGCCCTCAGCCTCCTTGACGAGGAGACCAAAGGCCGCCGGTTTCGTGCTCTTCTGTGGCGTTATGCCGGGAACGCGACCTGAAGCTTGGGTGATCGCTGGGCTCCGATCACATTCAGCATGAGGCGGGTGATCGTGTGCGCGGTAATCGCCTGTATGTCTTTTGCAGTCTGGTACTCAGTGAACACCAGGGCAGCAACCTTGTTTTGGTTGGCTAGGCCAGCCACCAAAGTGCGAATTTCATGAAACGTCAGCCCGCCGGGTTCGCATCGCTGTAACCGTCACCGGCTCGGTTCTTGACCGGTGGCTTGTGGGCTAGCCAACTTGGTAACGAAGGCCGCCTCAGGCTCATGTGGCTGTCATGCCTCAGCCGGAGGCGGCCCGTCGTTCCTGTTTCTGATCAGGACCTTTTACGTTTCAGCCCTGCAGCTGGTCGTGGAGAAGGCATGCTGTGTCGCTGGTGGGGCGGAAGCCATGCTCTGGTCCCAGCCCAAAGTAATGCCGGAAGCTGTAAATAGTGGGCTGCCAGGTATTCGGATTTATGTAGTTGGTGCCCGGGACGACGATCTCGGGGCTGGCGTGAACCCGGAGAACTTCAGCCTCAACCATGTAGTAAAAGTCGCCGGTACCACGAGTTGTCTGTCGAACTTCGGCCTCGAATTGCAGGGCGCACTCCTTGATCCTGGGTGGGAATACCAGCTCGGACGCTTGAGGGGTGAGCCCAATGCGCCTGAATTTGTCCTTCTCGTGCACGTACCGTCTGGTCTTCGCTTCGGGGACGGGGCTGGCACCTGTTGTGTCTCCGATGGCTTCGATGTGCTGCCATTGGGATGGGTGGGGAAAGTTCACGGTCAGGCCCGGCCGCTCGCGAAGATTCGCGGCTGTATGACCATCC
>Ga0308169_10000849_pt1 | contig 39863 bp, 33 predicted proteins | sample PhyBR1_2_FD_202139 | JGI IMG/M metagenome (GOLD analysis project Ga0308169, IMG submission 202139) | Phyllosphere microbial communities from UC Gill Tract Community Farm, Albany, California, United States - DLSLSB.R1 | ecosystem: Host-associated > Plants > Phyllosphere > Unclassified | place...
CTCTCTCTCTCTCCTCTTCGGCTCGCTCTGCTCTCGCCGTTGCACGTCCTGACCCCTAGCACGCTCGCTCGCTCGCAGTCCAACCTCCGCCGCCACCTCAAGATCCACAAGGGCGGCAACGCCGCGCCCGCAGGCGCCTCGTCCTCCTCGGCGCCGACGCCGCGCAGCCTCCCGCGCCTCGCGACCGACCGCGCGACGCTCGGCGACTCGGGCGCCGACGACTCGCCGGCCGACCAGGCGTCGGGCAGCACGGCGAGCCGGCCTTCGAGCGGGTCTGCGGGCGGGCTCGGCGGCGCGACGGACGCCGAGGGCGAGGCTGAGGGAGAGGGAGAGGGAGAGGGCGAGCGCGAGGAGGGGGCGATCCTCGAGGAGGACGAGGGGCAGGGCGACGGCGACGTCGTCATGGGCGACGAGGCGCGGCAGCCCAGGAAGGGCGACGAGCTGCGCGGCGAGGCGCCGCCGCTCGTCAGGACGGCGTGGCCTCGCGCGAGGGAGCGCGGCGACTGAGTCGAGCCGGGCGTCGTCGGCGTACGCTTGAGCCCCTCCCCTCTCCGTCTCTCTCTCCTTCCCCTCCCCGCCCTCATACCCATACTATAGCTTCCGCGGCGAGCCCTTCCTCCACCTACCACCCTACTTGTACATGCTCCTGCGCTCGGCCCGCTCTTGTTGTTCTCCACCCCCTCCTGCTCATGCACCTCGTCCTCGCCTTGCCTCCTCCTCACGACTTGCCCGCCGCCGTGCTCTTCGTTCCTCTCCCTCCTCCTCCTCCTCTTCCTCCTCCGTGACCTACATGCCGGTCGTCTCGCTCGCACCTCTCGTTCGTCGCGCCCTGCAACCTCGTTGATCATCTCTGCCTGCGCGTGCTCTCGAGAGCGAGCCGAAGCGAGCGCAAGCGCTCTCGGCGTGTCAGCTCGCAGCGAGAGGTCCGAGCGCAAGAGCTCGAGTTGCACTCCTCGATCTCAACAAGGCTGGCTCTACAAGTGCCTCGTCTTGTTCCGACTCGCGCTCCTCGCCGGCTTGCGCATCCGGCTGCGCCCGCTCCCCTCCTCGCCCTCGAGCGCACGTTGCTCGTCCTCGGCCTCCTGCGCGCCCTCTCGCCGCTCGAGCCCCGCGGCGAACTTCTTCTTGTCGCCCTTGGCCTTGTCGCGCTTGTCCGTCAGCGCGCGCTTCTTCTGGTCGGCCGCGTCCGACGACGACTTGGCCGACGACGCCGACGGGATGAACGACATCTCCATGCCGCCGCCCGCCGAGCCCCGGATGATGTCGCCCGCCGCGAGGCCGCCCTCCTCGTCGTCGTCGTCCCCGCCGGCGCCCGCTCGTCGGCGCTTGGTCGCACCGCCGCCGGCGCCGCCCGCCGCCGCCTCGCGCGTGCGCTGCGCGAACGACTGCGTCGCGCGCGCGGCCGTCGACGCGAGCGGCCTCGAGCGCGCCGCCGAGAGCGTGTCGTCGTCCGAGTCGTCGGCGGCGACGAGTGCCGGGCGAGGGCGAGAGGGAGCGGCGGTGGAGGCGGAGGAGGAGGAGGGGAGGGTCGCCTTGGCGGGCCGTTTTGGCGGGCCGGTCGGGCGGCGCTGGTAGTCGAAGCCGAGCTCTGCGAGCGGAGGAGGTGCACGAGTCAGCGACTGGGTGCAAGAGAGGCGCAGAGGGAAAGAGGGAGAGGGACGCACCGCCCTCTGCACTGCTGTCCGAGTTGGACGCCTCGTCGTCCTCGCTCGAGTTCTGCTCGACCTCGTCGTCCTCGTCCTCGTCGTCGTCCGACGCCTGGTGCTGCCGCGGCTTGGTCGAGGGGTTGAGCAGCTGGAACTCGCGCGACTCCTCGTCGATCTCAAAGTCGGGGTTGGTGAACAGGTCGCCGAACCGGTCGTCCTTGAGCAAGCTCGGCGCGTCGGCGCCCGCGGCCGCGCTCTTCTTCTTGCGGCGCTTGCTGCCCTCGTCGTAGTCGTCCGAGAGTTCGCCCGCCTCGCGCTTGCGCTGGCGCTCCTCCTCGGTGCGCAGCTTCTTGGCGAGCGCCTTGTTGACCTTGACGCCGCCCGCGCCGGCCCCTCCAGACGAGCCCGCCGCCTTCTTGGCGCCGCGGATGCGCGACTCGTGCTCGGCAGCGAGCTTGTCGCGCACGAGCTGGTCGCGGTGCTCGGCGTACTGGAACGGGTTGGCGATCGCGCGCGCCTTGGTGTACAGGCGCAGGTCGACAAAGTAGCCGTGCATGTAGGGTTTGAGCGTGTCGGTGCCGATCAGGTGCGTCAGGTTGAGGCTGCGAGCGAGAGGAGACGAGTCAGTCGAGGGTCCTGAACCGAGAAGGACGAGGAAGGAGGGAGAGGGGACGCACTCGTCGAGCTCGGCGCGGTCGACAAACTTGTAGTCGTCGTAGATGGTCGTCACCTGGTCGTCCTCCATCTCCTCGGTCATGTTGTCGAGGAAGCGGCACCACTTTGGCGCCGGGCCGAGCTGCGGCACGTAGTAGCCCGTCATGGGCGACGTCTCGTTGGCGAGGAAGACGAGGCCTGTGCCTGGGTAGATGTGCAAGTCGTTGATCGGCATCGGCGGGTTGATAGCGACGAGGTTGGTGCCCTGCGAGCGGCGAGACGAGGGCAAGACTCAGCTCGAGCACGAGGGACGACCGACAGCTCGAAGAAAGCGAGGAAGAGGGGGACGGACCGTGTCCTTGCCCCAGATCTTGACGACCTTCTCGTCGGCGCTGGCGACCCAGCCGCCCTCGCGGTCGGCGTCGCTGCTCGTCGCGGGCGAGCTCTCGACCCACTCGACCTTCTTGACGGGGAGGCCGTACCCTTGGTCCTTGGTCGTGTACGGCTTGTTGGCGCGCAGGTCGTACAGGAGGACGTGGCCGGTCGACGTCCCGACGGCGAGGTTGAGGCCGTCGTTGCGGTTCGCGAGCGCCGTGACGGCGACGCCGCCCGCGCTCGAGTCGTCGTCGACGCCGGGCAGGCGCGGGTGCTGCAGCGTCGCGCTCGACATGCTCGACTGGGCGAGCGCCGCGTACGGCAGGCGGAGGATGCCCGCGCGCGAGCGGCTGCGCGGGTCCCACATCTCGACCGTGCCGCGGCCGTGGCGCGTCTCGGTCCCGAAGCACAGGAGCTGGTGCGCCGGGTTGATGTCGATCACGTTGACGCCCGTCACGGCGTCGCCCGTCGCGCCCGACCCGGGCACGCCGCCACCCTCGCCGCCGTCGTACTCGAGCGCGCCCTCGAGCCCGAACGGCTTCATGAAGCGGCCGACCTCGAGGTTGAGGCGCCACACCTCGGTGCCGAGGCCGCCGACGAGCGCGTCGCACGTCGGAAAGTTGTACGCGAGCGTGCGCCCTTGGCGGGGCATGCGCACGCGGTAGTGCGACGACGACTGGGTGTGCAGCTCGAGCGAGCGGTCCGACTGGAGGTGGAGCGTCTTGGTCCAGTCCGACGACAGGATCTGCGGGCGGGCCGGTGCGCTCGTCAGCGTTCGCTCTGGTGTCCATGCAAGAGGTGGTGGAGAGAGGGAACGCACCGCAAAGTCGACGTTCTCGCTGTCGGTGACGCGCTCCATCTTCATGCTGAGCTCCTCGAGGTCAAAGACCTTCATGCGCGGCTTGTACGTGCCCGTCGCGAGGAGGTAGCGGCCGTCCCTCGTCGTGCGCAGCTTGTTGCTCGCCTCGGGGAAGTCAAAGTCCTGCCAGGCGGGAAGAGGGAGCGGGAGGGAGGGAGGCGAGGAGGACGAGAGGTCAGCACCGCCCGCCTTCCTCATCTCTCTCGCTCGAGAGCTCCCCTCCAGCGCGCAGTGCGAGCGAGACACGGACGCACCTGGATGAGCCGGATCTCGCCCTCGCCGCCAGTCCCGCCCTGGCCGCCCTTCTTGCGCCGCTTGTTCTTGTCCGAGAGCTTGGCCTCGAGCCAGGCCGCCGCGTTCTTGCTCGACAGGCCGCCGCCGTTGACGCAGTAGATCTTGGCTGCGCCTCCGGTCGAGGCGAGAGAGACGACCATGGCTGCGGGCGTGTGCGCAAGCGGGTGCGGTGGCGAGAGAGAGCGGGTTGAGCGAGCGAGGAGGTGTGGAGCGGAGCGCGAGCTCGGAGGAGGCCAGCCTCAGGGGAGGGGCGGCGGCGGCATCTCTCTCGCTCTCTTTGATCCCCTTGTGCATGCGCAGACAGTCTCTGTATTACAACAAGCAGGGTCCACACAGCAGTCTACGCCGCCCTCCCTCGCCGGTCGCTCGACTCGACGCCCGGCCGCCCGCCGCTCAGGCTCACTCGGCCACGTCAAAGTCGCCCTGGTCCATCTGCGTGCACAGGAGAGAGCGAGTCAGCATCGGCGAGCCATTCACGCAGACGACGGGGAGAGCGTCGCGCGACGCTCGCCCCGCCGTCAAGAGAGAGAGAAGGGAGCGCGCGCCGACTCACGTCCGCAGGCTCCTTGGGCTCCTCGTGCTCGCCGTACTGGATCGCGTTGTCGAGGTGGCTCAGGACGACGCCGACCGAGTCCTCGTCCGTCACGTCGAGCGGAAGGAACTGGACCATGTTGAAGTCGTCGATCTGCGAGAGGGGCGGGCGGTCGGGCCGGCGGGGTCGGGTCCGGGTCGAGGAGGGGAGGGAGGGAGGAGGGGGGAGCGTCAGCTCAGTTCGAGAGCGCGGAGGGACTGGAGAAGTGAGAGGCGGACGCACGAGGTGCACGAGCGCGCTGTTGAGCTGGTGGAACTTGGGGTTGAGCTCCTGGTTGACCGACGTGCGCAGCAGCTCGGGATCCGGGTCGAGGAACCTGTGGACGGTACGGTGTCAGCGGGGCACCCTGCTGGTCCTAGACCCACGATGGCAGCAGAGCTGCCGAGGCACGCCAACGAGGCCAGAGGAAGCGAGCCGACTCACCGGTCGACCTCCTTTTTCCGCTTGCCCTCGCGCCGGACGAGGTCCATCTTGCTCATGACGTTGACGAACGGCACCTCGAGGCCGATCATGCAGCTCATGGCCGACAGGACGCCGGCAAAGTACTTGGACGTGTCCTCCATGAACTGCGACTCGAGGAGGTAGCACGCGACGAGGTTGATGTGCATCGTCGACGTGAGGAGCTTTGCGAGGCGGGGCAGGATCGGGATGTGCGTGTAGAGCTCGATCTGGCCCGGGCAGTCGATGATGAGCTGCGGGGCGGGGTGGGTGCAGAGTCAGCGAGGATGCGCCGGGGGCTCGACGAGGATGCAGAGGGACGAGACGCACGTAGTCGTCTTCAAAGTCGCCGAGCGCGTCCGACAGCCAGTCTAGGTTCTGCATGAGGTACCTGTGGGCGTGCGTGAGGGTCAGCAAGCACCAGGAAGGCGAGGTGGGCGAGAGGGAGAGCGAGACGGACTCGAAGCAGTAGATCAAGCCGCCGTTGGGCCCGAGCTGGAGCTCGTCCATGACGTCCTCGAGGCTGACGAGGTCCTTGATGTCGATCGAGGGCGGGTACTCGAACTTGTCGGCGGCGGGGTCGAGGTTGAACAGGTGGACGGTGCGGCCGAGCGACTGGGCGTGCGTGATGAGCGACGCGCAGAAGGTCGACTTGCCCGCGCCGGCGGGGCCCGTCACGAGGACGGCGTCTGTTTGCAGGGGGGAGGGTGTGGGTGAGCTCGTGTGGCTCAAAGGAGGCGAGAGAGGCGACGCACAGCGCATGGTCGCTCGAGCTGATGAGGATGAGGCGGCGCGAGGAGGACGAGGTGGGACGCGCTCGGGGCTGGACGAGAGGGACGGCAGGGGCCGAGTGTGCGAGTGTAGAGGCTAGCCGGGTGCTCTAGCAGAGTGCGAGCGAGGTGGGGAGAGGGTGAGCCCTCGCTCGTCTGGTCGCTGCTCCTCGTCGTCGAGCTGGTTCATCCTCATCCGCTCGCCTCGACCCCGCGCTGGTCCTGCTTGCTCCAGCTCGCTCTACTCAGCAACCTCGACACAGCCAGGAGAGCCCGCCACCATGGTACGCCGCGCCGTCCTCACCTCGCCCCGTCTTCCTCCATCGCCTCCCTCCCCGAGCTCATCACTCGCCGCAACACCCCTCGCTGACCCTCGCTGTGCCCGCCCGTAGAAGATCAAGACGATGCACCGCAGCCTCGAGGAGCACCTCCCGACCTCGTCGACCGCCACCGCCCCGGTCAAGCGCAACCTCGACCCGGCCCTGCACCCGTTCGCCCGCTCGCGCGAGTACACGCGCGCCGTCACGGCCGCCAAGCTCGACCGCATGTTTGCCAAGCCCTTCGTCGCCTCGCTCGAGGGCCACCAGGACGGCATCTACACCATGGTAAAGGACGAGGCCGGTGGACTCGGCCGCGTCGCGAGCGGCAGCGGCGACGGCGAGGTGCGCGTGTGGGACCTCGGCGGCCAGCGCACCGTGTGGAACGTCGAGAACGCGCACCGCGGCATGGTGAAAGGCGTCGCGTTCTCGCACCCGATGGTCGGCGAGGACGGGCGCGTCGAGAAGAAGGTCGGCGCGGGCGAGCGCGGCGTCAAGCGCAAGCGCGCCGACGTCGGGTTCAAAGGCAAGGGCCGCGCCGGGCTCGAGGACGACCTCGACGACGACGAGTACGACGACGGCGTCGACCAGCTCGACGAGACGCAGGCGCGCGGCTCGTCGCGCGTCCTCAGTTGCGGCGCCGACAAGACGGTCAAGCTGTGGGACGTCAAGGGCCCGTCCGGCCGCAACGCCCGAGTGCGTCGTGCTCCTCCTTCTTGTGCGCTCCTTGACGCGCGAGCACGTCCTGACCTCGCTCCCTCCCCGCCCGCAGCCTCTCCAAACTTTCAACGGCAAGTCCGGCTTCAAGTGCGTGCTCCTCTCCCTCCCTCTCTCCCCCTCAGCTCAGCTCTCAGTCTCCGTCGCTGACCCTCTGCCCTCTCTGCAGCACGATCTCGCACCACCGCTACGACCCGATCTTTGCGACGGGCTCGACCGAGATCGAGATCTGGGACGAGACCAAGACGGCCCCGCTCTCGACGCTCAAGTTCCACTCGACGTCGAACGCGGCCCTCGGCGAGCACATCCAGTGCGTCGCGTTCAACAAGAGCGAGACGAGCGTGCTCGCGAGCAGCGGCAGCGACCGCACCGTGTGCCTGTACGACCTGAGGAGCGGCAAGGCGCTCAGCCGGGTTGCGATGCAGGTGCGTCTCGACTCTCTCTGCATGTGCACGTACCCTCGCTCTGTCTCCGCGCAGAGCGGGCCCGCGCTATGCTCGCAGACGTCGCGCCCGCACTGACCCTCCCCCTCGTCCCCCCTCGCAGATGCGCATCAACTCGCTCGCCTTCAACCCGCTGCAGCCGCCCGTGCTCCTGTGCGCCTCGGAGGACCACAACCTGTACACGTTCGACATGCGCAACCTGAGCACGACGACGCAGGTCTTCAAGGGTCACGTCGGCGCGTGCGTCCTCCTCTCCCTCGAACCCAGGCTCGCTCTCTCAGCGCCGACAGGCACTGACGAGTGATGGCGTCGAACCGCCTGATGCGCACAGGGTCATGTCGTGCGACTGGTCGCCGACCGGTCGCGAGTTTGTCTCGGGCTCGTACGACCGCACGGTGCGCCTGTGGGAGCAGGGCGAGGGCAAGAGCCGCGACACGTACCACACCAAGCGCATGCAGCGGTGCGTCCCTCTTCCTCCTTCCGTCCTCGTCCTCCCACTCTCTGTGCGGGACCGCTGACTCGAAGAGGTGCACGTTGGCGACGCAGCATCTTCTCGACCCTGTACACGCTCGACTCGCGCTTTGTCCTCTCCGGGTCGGACGACGCCAACCTGCGCATCTGGAAGGCGCGCGCGAGCGACAAGCTCGGCGTCGTCGACAAGCGCGAGCAGGTGCAGCGCGAGTACCGCGACGGCCTGAGGGAGAAGTGGGGGACCGTCGCCGACGTGGCAAAGATCGAGCGGTGCGTCGCCGTGCTCTCTCTGCTTGCGCTCCTCCATGCCTTTCTCTCGCACTCTTGTACACGAGCGCGAGGAGGAGGGCTTCCACGGCGAATCGGCGCGCAGAGACTGACTCGCCCTCCCCCCTCTCCTCCTTCCCCTCGCTCGCTCGCCCGCCCGCAGCACGCGCTACCTCCCCAAGCCGATCCACCAGGCGACCAAGCTCAAGCGCGAGATGCTCGACGCGCGCCGCACCAAGGAGGAGAACCGCCTGCGCCACGCGCCAAAGGGCGTCGACCAGGAGCTCCTCAAGCCAAAGCCCGCGCGCAAGGCGCCCATCGCGAGGGTCGAGCAGTGAGCGGGTGCGGGTGCGGGTGCGGGCGCGAGGTCCTCGACGGTGTGCGGTGTCGGGCGGTGCGCTGGAATGCGAGACGGTGCGCGCGCGACACTTCGAGAGCGACAGCTGGGCGAGCGGCGTTTTCTTCGAGAGGCGAGCGGCGGCACGACCAGCTCTTGGTTCGGCTCCAAGCTCGGCGGTGCGGACCTTGCTCTCGGCGAGCGTGCGGCTAGCGGTGCGCGCTTGAGGGGCGAGGGAGCGAGCCGTTCGAGCGGTGCTTTCAGGAGGACGAGCCGGCGTCGGCGGCCCAGGCGATCGAGTTCGGCACGGCCGGCTGCGGGGCCGCGTGCGGCGCATTCTCGCCGCTCCACCTCCTCCTCGCTCTCTCTCCCTCGCTTCTCACACGCTCTCGCCATGGCCTCGTCGAGCGACTACGATGTCGTCATCGTCGGCGCCGGCCCCGCTGGGCTCATGCTCGCGCTCTGGCTCGCGCGCCTCAAGGTCCGCACCAAGATCGTCGACAAGCGCAGCGTCAAGGTGCTCGCCGGGCAGGCAGACGGTGTGCAGGTGCGTCCAGCACTCTGCTGCTCAAGGTAGGCGAGCGGCGAGCTGACCCTGTCGCGCCCGCTCGCAGTGCCGCACGCTCGAGGTCGCCCACTCGTTCGGCTTCGTGCAGCGGCTCATCGAGGAGGGTGCGTCTCCCTGCTCTCGCTTTCCTGCTCGATGCGACCAGAGCTGACGTCCTTGCAAGCGCAGGCGCCCACATTAACGAGATCTGCAACTGGACGCCGGCCACCGACGGCGGGCTCGAGCGCACGAAGCGCATGCCCGACGTGCGTCCTGCTCTCGCTCTCGCCCAGTCTTGCTCCGGGTCCTTCCTGACTCGAAGAACGTGCGCGCAGAACGAGCCGGGCACGAGCCGGTTCCCGCACGTCGTCCTCACGCAGGGGAGGATCGAGCGCTTCCTCCTCGACGGGATGCACGAGTTCAACGGCCTCGTCGTCAACCGAGCCGTCGCCCCAGTCAGCATGACGGTCGACCCTTCCCTCACGACCGACTTCTCGCCCTCGTCGTACCCGATCACGCTCAAGCTGCGCCACCTCAGCGAGGAAGAGTCGACGCCGACCCAGGTCGGCATCGCCAACGGCCTCCACCGCAGCAACGTCTTGAGCGACGACGAGGCCGACGCGATGAACGGCACGAGGGAGGGAGGAGCATACGCGCACGCCGGCGAGGAGGAGACGGTGCGCACCAAGTTCGTCGTCGGGGCCGACGGCGCGAGAAGCTGGGTCCGCAAGTGCGTCCTCCCTCTCTCTCCTCTGCATGCCTACAGCACAGCCTGTTCGTCGTTGAGCGCTCTGACTGCGAGTACTGACGCAGTCTCGCACGCTCGCAGGCAGCTCGGCTTGACGCTCGAGGGCGAGTCGGCCAACTCGCTGTGGGGCGTTTTGGACGCCGTCGTCGTCACCGACTTCCCCGACATCCGCCTCAAGTCGTCCGTCCAGAGCAAGAGCGCCGGCTCGATCCTCGTGGTCCCGCGCGAGAAGGACCTCGTGCGCTTCTACGTCCAGATGGGCTCGACCGACCCGGACGGCGCGCGCTTTGACCGCTCGTCCGTCTCGCCCGAGTCGATCGTCGAGACGGCGCAGCGCATCTTCTCACCGTTCAAGCTCGACGTCAAGCATATCGACTGGTGGACGCTGTACGAGGTGGGCCAAAGGATGTGCTCGCAGGTCACGCTCGACAACCGCGTCTTCCTCGCCGGCGACGCCTTCCACACGCACAGCCCCAAGGCCGGCCAGGGCATGAACACGAGCATGATGGACAGCTACTCGCTCGGGTGGAAGCTCGCGCACGTCGTCCAGGGCAAGGCGTCGCCGTCGATCCTCGAGACATACGGCGTGCGTCGCTTTCTCCTCCTCTTGCGCCTCCTCTCCCTTCTCCTCTTCCTCCTCCTCCTCCGCTCGCGGACGTCTGAGCTGACTCGCTGCGTGCGCAGCTCGAGCGCCTCAAGGTCGCAAAGGAGCTGCTCGACTTCGACTACAAGCTCTCGCGCATGTTCGCCGGCAAGCCTCTCACGAGCGACGGCGTGCGTCCTACTCTCTCTCGAGCGCTCTTCACGACTTTCTCACTGACCCTCATTCTCCCTCCCACTCGCAGAAGCCAGTCTCGCACGAGGAGTTCAAGAAGGTGCGCGCCCCTTGTCGACCTTCTCAAGTTGCCCGCTCACGCCTCGCTCGCTGTGCCCGCAGTTCTACGAGTCGATCGGCAAGTGGGCGTCGGGCACCGCGGTATCTTACCTCCCCAACATGCTCGTCGCACCCGAGCGCGAGCCTCGACTCGCACCAGGTCTTCCGCACGGCCAGGTGCGCACGGTCCTCCTCTCCTCCGAGCGGCTGCTCTTCGACGCTCACATGCACTTCTCGCCTCCCTCTGCAGCGCTTCGAGTCACATGCCGTCGTCGCTCTCGCCGACGCGCGCCCCTGGCACCTCGCCGACCGCTTCTTGTCTGACGGCCGCTGGCGCCTCGTCCTCTTTGCGGGCGACGTGCGCGAGCCGCAGCAGCGCAGCAGGCTCGAGCAGGTGCGTCCTTTCTCTTCGACGTTGCTTCGTCGCCTCTCCCTGACCCTGGACCGCTCGCAGGCTGCCGCCTACCTCGACTCGCCGGCGGGACTGCTCCGCACCTTCACCCCGCTCGACCACGACCTCGACTCGGTCATCGAGGTCCTCACCGTCATCTCGAACCCGCGCACCTCGGTCGAGCCCAACGCTTTCCCCGACGTCCTGTGGCCGCCGAAGAAGCCGTACGGTTCGCGCTGTTCGTCGACCTCTCTCTGACTCCTCGCTGCACTGCTCGAGCTGACCCTTTTCTTTCGCTCGCAGGCTACGACAAGCTGTACGCCGACGACTCGTCTCCTGTCACGCCTCGCGACCGCGGCGAGATCTACGAGCACCTCGGCATCGACCCGCAGGCCGGCTGCGTCGTGGTCGTCCGGCCCGACCAGGTCGTCTCGCTCGTCTGCTCGCTCGACGAGATCGCCGACGTCGGCGCCTTCTTCTCGCATTTCATGGTACCTCAGCAGTAGCTCCTTCTCTCGAATCGTCGCAATGTATTTGAGCGGTTGCAGTGAAAGCTACTTCAAGAGAGAGGTCCGTGCACTCACCTCCTGTGCGAGCCTCCTCCCCTCCTCCCTTCTCCTCCATGCCGGTGCGGCGGCGGGTCACGCTGACCCTCGCGCGACGAAGTCTCGTCCGTCCTCTGGCGCTTGGGCTCCTCGGGCGCGAGACGGTCGGCGAGCGCCGGGCGCTTGCGCGACGAGTCGTCCTGCTCGCGCCTGCTGCTGCCGGACGTCGAGCGGCTGCGGTCGTCGGTGGCCTTGGACGACGTGAGGCCGGCAAAGAGCCGGCTCGAACCGCGGCCCTTGATCGAGAGCGGGGCGTCGGTCGCGGCGGGGCTGTTGCGCGGCGACTCCTTGGCGGCGGCGGCGGGAGCGGGCGAGACGGCAGCCGGCGAGGCGTCCTTGGCGGCGCCGCCCGCGCTCGGCAGGCCTGCACGAGCACGGTCGCCGAGCGAGCCCGAAGAGGGTGCAGGCGGGGAGCGCTCGGGCTCCTTGTCCTGCTGCGAGCGAGCGGCGGGCGCGGGGCGGAGCCGGTCGGCAGCGCTGCCGCCGCCGCCGCCCGACGGCTTCGGCGGGAGCACACCTCGCCCGCCGCTGTCCTTGCCGTCGCGCTCCTTGTCCTTGCCGGCGCGCCGCTCAGCCTCCTCCTTGCGCGCCTTCTCGCGCTGCTCCTCGCGCTCGCGGTCCCGCTGCCGCGCTCGCTCCTTCTCCTCCTCGCGCTGCTCGGCCTCGCGCGAGAGCTTGGTCCGGTCCGACGTGCGGCGCTCGCGGTGCGACTCGTCGCGGCGGCTGCGCTCGTCGTCGGCGCGGCGAGAGGACGAAGACGTGGAGGCCGAAGGGCCGGTCGGGACCGGCTTGGCGTGGCGGTCGTCGTCGCGGCGAGACGAGCGGTCGTCGCGGCGAGCGTTGGGAGCGTCGCGCCTCGACGACGACGACGTCGAAGCGACGGCGGCGCGCTCGTCGCGCGCACCTCGCCCACTGCGAGAGTCGCGCTCCTTGTCGCGCACGTCCCGCTCGCGCTCACGGTCCCGGTCGCGCTCGCTCGTGCGGCCGCCGCGGTCCGACGTCGTGCTGCGGCGGTCGTCCCTGCTCGCACTCGCGCGTGAGTGCGACGACTCGACGCTGCGCTCCCTCACCTCGCGCTCCTTCTCGCGCTCCCGGTCCCGCTCCTTCTCGCGCTCCTTCTCGCGCTCCCTGTCCCGCTCCTTCTCGCGCTCCTTCTCACGCTCGCGGTCGACGACCGCTCGGTCCGCTCCTCGCTCGGGGAAGCGGTCGGCGACACGGTCCCGGGCGCGCTCACGGCTGCGAGGCCGAGAGCGGACGTCGTCGCGCGGGTCGCGAGCGTCGCGGTCGCGGTCGCGCCGAGGACTGACAGCTCGAGAGGGAGGGCGAGACGTCGTCGGGCTGTCGGCGGCGCCGGCGGCGCGAGAGGAGGTCGATGCGGCCGGGCCGCGGGCAGGCGGCGGGTCCATCTTCTTGTCCTTGTCGCGGTCCCGCTCGCGCTCGCGTTCGCGCTCACGCTCGCGGTCGCGGTCGGCGCCGCTGCGCTCGCGCTCGCGCTCCTTGTCGCGGCCCGACGCGCTGCCCGGCGCCGATGTGGCGGGCGAAGCGGCTGGGGCACGCTTGCTCGCGAGCGCCTCGGCTCGGAGCCGGTCGGCGGTCGAGTCGGCGGCCGATGCCGAGGTGGACACGCCGTTGGCGCCAGGGCGAGTCGGGAGCGAGGAGGAGGCGGGAGGAGGGTCGTTGCGGCGAGTGTCGGCCGCAGGGCGAGAACTGCGCGCACGAAGACTTGATTGAGCCGAAGTTCGCCGTCGAGTCGCAGAAAGGGAGAGACGACGCACGGGATGGAGGACGACGACGGCTTGACGTCAGCCTGCGACGGTCGAGTGGGCGGTGCGCCCGGACGGCTCGGGAGCGCGCTCCTCGAGGACGTCTGCGTCGGCGCCGGTGCAGGGGTTGCCCGAGTCGAGGAAGGCTTGCTCGGCGCCGGCGTGCTGACGGGCGAAGCCGACTTGGCGGCTGTGCTTGCAGTGCGGGCGAGTGCGGGCTGTAAGACGAAGAGGAGGACGTCAGGTCTGAGCGAGAGGGGAGCGCGATCGAGGAGGGCGAGAAGACGCACAGCCGGCTCGGGCTTGTTGACCCAGTGCTTGCGGCGCTTGCCGACGACGGCCTTGTAGCTGTGAGCAGGAGCGACGTCAGCACGAGAACGGCGCTGCAGAAGTAGAAAAACCTAGAGAGCGAGAGAGAGACGCACCCCTGAGCGAGGATGGTCAAGTCTTCGCGCTTCTCGACGGCGAGCAGCTCGACGACGCTGCGCTCGAGCGTCTCGCCCTGCTTGTGGTCGAGCGGGAAGAAGGGCGCGATCTTGGTGAGGACGAGGATCGAGTTCTTGATGTGCATGTAGCCGCCGGACCGGAAGCTCTCGATGAAGCCCTGCATGTGGTGCGGGTCGTCAGTGAGCGCGCGAGGACGACAGCGAGAAGGACGATGAGGGAGAGGGACGCACGAGGACCATGTTGCCGTGCCACTTGAGGAGCGCCGCCTGGAAGTCGGCGTGCTCGTAGTGCTGCCGCGGCTTGTCCGAGGACGCCGGGTCGTTCATCGAGCGCAGGAAGCCCGACAGCTCGCCGTTCTTGCCGACGGCAAACTCGGCGTAGGCGGCCTTGTCCTTGTACCAGCCGTTGAGCTCGCCGAGGACGTCGTAGATGAAGCGGCCTGCGCGAAGGGGTTCGAGCGCGAGGTCAGCGTCGCTCCCGAGTGAGTGGAAGGGGAACAGCGACCGAGAGAGGAAGAGGACGCACCGTAGTTGCGCGCCTCGTTCTCGGTGCAGGAGAAGAGGATCGGGCTGATCTGGCTCGTCAGGAGCTGCGAGCGGGACGCTGAGGCTCGTCAGCTCTGTCTCCTCTCCTCGGCACGATCATCTCCTCCAGCAGAAGCGAGAGGAAGACGCACCCGATCGTAGAAGACGACGGTGTGGAAGGCCGGCGTGTCGAGCGCGTGGAGCTTCTTGACGAGCTGGTGCGCAAAGACGGCGTCCGGGAGCGACAGGCGCGCGCGAGGCTGGACGCAGTACTGCAGGATGTCGTCGGCGAGGCGGATGCGGTCGGCCTTGGTCTTGACGTCTGCGAAGAGGAAGTGATAAGAGTCAGTGAGCGGCGCGAGGTCGAGGAGAGGAGAGAAGGAGAGGAGGAGGAGAGGAGGACGGACTGGTGAACCAGTGCGCCTTCTCGCGCCCGAGCCTGCGCGTGACCCGGTTCTTCGAGCTGAGGTGCGCCGCCGCCTCGGTCGACAAGCCCGTCGCCGTCGCGATGACGCTCTCGACAAAGTGCGCCTTGTCCTCCTGCTTGACGCCGGCGAGGCTCGCGACGTCGCGCTGCAGGGCCCGCAGGCGCGTGATCTCGGCGTCGTAGCGCTCCTTCGGGTACAGGATGTCGTGAAGGGTGAGCTGCCAGAAGGTGACGAAGAAGGGCGCCCCGAGCGTGTCGCGCGCCGAGGCGGGGAGGACCTCGGCGACGTTGCGGATCTCGTCGACGAGCGCCGAGTGCCACGGCTGCGAGCGAGGAACGAGGAGAAGGCGAGTCAGACAGGCTCGCTGCGATAGAGAGCTTGAGCGGAAAGAGAGGGGGAGGAGGAGACGCACCTCGACAGGTGCAGGTGCCGGTGCCGGGGTCGAGCTGCCGCTCTCGCCGTTGACCGCAGCCGCCGGCGCGCCGTTCGTCGCAGCAGCCGACGGCGGCGGCGGCGTCCCGCTCTCCTCGGCGCCCTCCTTCTTGACCTCGGCCGCGACGTCGACCTTCTTGTCCTCGCCGTCGCCCGAGTCGCCCATCTCGACGTCGCCCTCGGCGTCCTTGCCCTCGCCCTTGCCCTGGCCCTTGCCCGCCGCCGCGGCCGCCGCCTCGGCCTCGTCCATGGCCCTGCGCTCGGCCTTCTCCTTCTTGAGCCGCGCGGCGAGCAGGCTCTCCTTGCGCGCCTGGAGCTCGCCCTGCTCCTTGTCGTCCTGGGCGCGGATGCGCGCGCGGAGGCGCGGGCGCGCGAGGTCGAACGCGACGCCGGCGTCGAGGCCGAAGCGGCCGAGGAGCGTGCTCGGCTCGGGCACGAGGGCGGCGAGCTCGGCGGGCGAGGCGAGGGCGGCGAGGAGCTCGGTGAACTGGAACAGGACGGCGTGCGTCTGGTCGAACAGGGCGCCGAGCGACTTGAGGTGGGCGCCCGCGGTGCGCAGGCACGCCTGGCGCTGCAGGGCGATGTTGACGAGGAGCGGGACGGCGAGCCCCTTGTCGAGGAGGGCCGAGCGGAGGCGGGACCGCGCCTTGACGAGGGCGTCCTGGACGGCGCGCTGCGACGCCTTTGCGAGGTCGGTCTGCTGGTACACCTCGCTGCGGAGGTGCGGCCCGCCGGCGAGGCTCAGGACCTGGGCGTCGCTCAGGTCGGCGAACGGCTCGATGGCCGTCATGCGCGCGATGAGCTCGCGCAGGACGACGAGGTCCTTGGACTCGCCGCTGACGAGCGAGTTGACGAGGTACTGCAGGACGAGCCACAGCGAGGGCTGCATCTGGACCCAGCGGCGGTACAGCTGGCCGGTGAAGGTGGCGAGGCCCGAGAGCCACATGGCGATCGACGTGCCGTCGTCCTTGGTCTTGGGGCGGTCCGACGACAGGGCGTCGAGGATCGAGTAGGCGAGGACGTCGTACGACAGGGTCGACAGGTACCGCGACGCCTCGACGACGGGCACGATCAGGTTGTCGTAGCTCTGGATCTGGTTGATGACGACGGCGAACACGGCGGCCGGGTTGGTGTAGGCCGTGCGGGCGAGGAGCTTGCCGAGCTTCTTCGAGTTGTCGGTCGACAGGCGCCGGAGGATGCTCTTGCAGTCGCGCTCGGCCTCGGCCTTGCGCACGCCGAGCTCGGGGTTGCGCCGCGTGAGCGAGTCCTTGACCTCGCCGTACAGGGCAAAGCGCTCCTCGATCGGGTACAGCGACAGGACGCGCCAGATCTCGGTCGCAGCCGCCGGGTGGTGCTCGAGGAGCGCGATGCCCGGCAGGAGGTGCAGGCGCACGAGGTCGAGCCACCGAGCGCGGCGAGGGTGGTCCGGCGGGTTGGTCTGCGGGCGCACGACACGAGCGCGTCAGCTCTCGGCTCGACGAGCACGTACACCTTGCAGGGCTCGAGAGCGAGGGGGGAGGGGAAGGGGCCGAGAGCGCGAGCGAGAGGGAGAGAGGGACGCACCCCGAGGTCCGCCACGGCGACCCGGACAATCTTGGTGAACGTGCCAAAGTCCCTCGCGACTTGGATCCCGACGAACGGCAGGTACACCTTTTCGAGGAGCTCGACGACGCCCTCGGGCCCTTGGGCGCGCGGGACGCGCTCGGCCCAGCGCGGGAAGAAGAAGGTCCACTCGCCGCGCTGCGCGTTGGGGAACGCCGAGCCCGTCAGGGTCGGCTGCGGCGGCGGGGGCGGCGGGGCCTTGGAGCCCGACGTCGAGGGGCGCACGCGCGGCGCGGTGAACTCTGCGGCGTACTGCGCCGCCGGGCCCGCCGCGCCGGCGGTCGACGACGAGGGCGAGAGCGGGTCGTACGCGGGCGCGATCGACGCGGCGACGAGGCGGTTGACGAGGTCTGCGACGCGGGGAAAGACGCGCGCGAGGAAGGGGAACGTCGAGAGGATGAACAAGGCGTGCGTCGAGTCGCCGATCGAGAGGAGCGCCTCGAGGAGGCCGAGGCGCTGGTTGGGCGGGTCGCGCGCTGGGACGGCTGCTGCCGCCGCCGCTGCTGCTGCTGCCGCCGAGCTCGAGGTCGAGGTCGAGGTCGAGGAGGAGGTGCCGGCTGCGGCAGGCTTGGCCGCGGGCGCCTCGTCGTCGACGAGCGCGCCAGCCATGGCGAGCGCGTTCGCGCCTCCGGCCGACCTCGCGCGCTGCGCCTGGTCCTCCCTCCACGCCGCGTCCATCTTGACCAGGGCCTGGTCGTCGGGCGAGAGGTGCGGCCACAGGTCCGACAGGCGCGCGAGGCCGTGCCACACGAGGAGCGCGGCGGCGAGGTACAGCGTGTCGGGGACGGCGTCGGGCGCAGCGGGCGACTGGTAGAACGCAAACTTGAAGCCGAGGATCTGGGCGATCGTGTCGCTGCCGCGCTCGGTCTCGAGGCCGACGTCGACCGGCAGGGCCGCCGCCGCGTCTTTGGGGTCGGCCGAGGAGGACGAGGCCGGGCGCGGGTTGGGCGCCCAGGGCGAGAGCGAGAGGAGGTCGATGAAGAACTGCCAGTGCTCGACGACGTGGTCCGAAAAGGCGTCGAGGATGACGTCGAGCGTGCGCGTCGGGTCGAGGTCAAAGTTGCCTGCGGGCGACCACCTCTTCTCAGCAGCCTGCACACGATGCACGCCATCACGAGAGAGCTGCAAGAAGAGAGGGATCGCGACGCACCGATGAGGTTCTTGACGCGGTCCATGGCGACCCTCGCGCGCGCTCGCCGCTCGAGCTCCGACTCGCGGCTTGCGCCCGTCTCGGGCGCGTGCGGCGGGCCCATGTCGCTCAGGAGCTCGACGACGAGCTTCGAGTAGCCCTCGGACTCTTCGCGCAGCAGGTTGAACTTTTGTGGGGGACGTGGGAGGGTCAGACAGGGCGCGGCGACGAGGCAGGGACAAGGGGAGGGGAGAAGACGCACTAGAGGGCGGTGCGCTGTCGGACCTCGGTGCGCTGGAAGAAGTTGACGTCGTGCACGAGGCCGGCGAGGCCGATCAGGGCAAAGTCGAGCCGCTCGACGAGGGCCGCCGGCGGGATGTGGCCCGAGTCCTGGGTCGCGAGGGTGCGTCAGCGCTTTGGTCGGGCACCTCACCGGGAAGAGAGAAAGAGAGAGAGAGAGCGGGACGCACGGCGAGGGCCTTGCAGAGGTGGGCGAGCCGGGTGCGCGCGTTGAGGACCTCGGCGGCGACGAGCTTTGTGCGCTCTGCTGCTGAAGCGGCGGCGGCGGCCGTGGACGAGGGTGCGCCCGCCGGATCGTCGAGCTGCATGGCGTCCTGCGCGTCGGCGGGAGGAGCGCGCGGGAGGGCCAAGTCGATGCGGGCGTGGAGCTCCTGGTCGAGCTGCCAGACGGCGTCGATCCACACGTCGGCGAGGGCTGCGGCGCGGTCGACATTGCCCGCGAGCTGGGCAAAGACGCCGTCGGTGAAGAGGGCGGCGAGGCGGAGCGGGTCGGGGCGGGCGTGTGGGTCGACGAGGGCGACAGAGGCGACGAGCTGGTGGACGAGGCTGGTGAGGAGGAGGTGCTCGGCCGGGTCGCTGGTCGCAGCGAGGGTGGCGAGCGAGGTTGCACTGTGGCGTGCACGAGGCACAGGAGTGCGTGAGTGAGCTGTCGGCCCTTGTTGCTGGACGAGGAGGGAGAGGGGAGAGGGAGAGGGGCGCACAGGTCGTCGTGGGGCGCGTCGCCGGCGAGGAAGGCGAGCACCTGGGCGGTGGCACCCTGTGGGGTGACCCGGTTTGGGCTCATGCGCCTCTGTGAGCGGTGGACGGACGACGAGAGAGCGAGACGACGACGAGCCAGCTGATGGCGACGAGCCGCACCCTCTGTCCTCATCCACACCGCCGAGCCTAGCCTCGACCGCGCTCTAGCTCTAGTAAACCACTCGAGCGCGACTCTCAGCTTCGAGCGAACCCCGCCCGCCTCGCCGTCGCCGCTTTCCCCCCTCCTCCGCCTCGTCGTCCGTCACCAAGCAGGCCCCGACCCCTCCACTGCGCCCCGAGGGCCACCGAGTAGCGCCTCGACACTGCAGCCATGGCCGACGCAAAGCTCTTCCAGCGCAACAAGCTCCAGGAGTGCGTACCCCTCCCTCCCTCGCTCACTCCCCCTCGGTCCCTCCCTCGGCCTCGCACCCGTGTGGGGACCGCCCGACCTGACCCATCGACCCGCACACAGGCTCCGAGCAGAGCTCCAGGCCGACAAGAAGGACAAGAACTTTGTCCGCCGCAAGACGGTCCTCAAGCGCGTCGTCGCGTCCATGACCATGGGCCAGGACCTGTCGCCCCTCTACCCAGACGTCCTCGCGTGCCTCTCGATCCAGGTCGTCGACATCAAGAAGATGGTCTACCTCTTCCTGATCAACTACGCGCGCGTCAAGCCCGAGATGGTCCGCCACGCCCTCCCCGGTCTCCTCGCCGACGCCGACGACAAGAACGCCCTCGTGCGCGCCCTCGCCATGCGCACCATGTCGTACATCCCGGTCCCCGAGGTCCTGCGCGCGCTCGTCGACCCGCTCCACCACGCCCTCAAGGACCGCGACCCGTACGTGCGCAAGACGGCCGCCATCTGCGTCGCAAAGCTCTACATGCACGACCGCCGCCTCGTCGACAAGCACGGCTTTGTCGCCTCGCTGCGCGACCTCCTCATGGACCCAAACCCGACCGTGATCGCCAACGCCGTCGCGAGCCTGACCGAGATCAGCGAGCGCAGCGACAACATCCACCTGCGCTTGAACGCCGACGTCGCGCGCCGCCTCGTGCGCGCCATGACCGAGGCGAGCGAGTGGGGGCAGACGTACATCCTCGAGGCCCTCATGTACTACGTCCCCGAGACGCACGACGACGCGACCCTCCTCGCAGAGCAGGTGTCGATCCGCCTCCAGCACTCGAACTCGGCCGTCGTCCTCGCCACCGTCAAGGTCATGCTCTACCTCATGAACTACATGGGCAGCGAGCAGATCGTCGAGGACATGTGCCGCCGCCTCAGCCCTCCCCTCGGTGCGTCTCCGTCGCTCTTTAGCGAGAGCGCGCCTCCTCCTCCTCCTCGAGCCATCCCTGACTCGCTCCTGCACCCGCACGCAGTCACGCTCCTCTCGTCGGGCTACGAGGTGCAGTACGTCGCGCTGCGCAACATCCACTTGATCATCCAGCGGCGGCCCTCGGTCCTGCGCAACGACGTCAAGGTCTTCTTCTGCAAGTACAACGACCCGATCTACGTCAAGCTCGCCAAGCTCGAGATCATCTACCGCCTCGCGCACGCGCGCAACGTCGAGCAGGTCCTCGCCGAGCTCAAGGAGTACGCGTCCGAGGTCGACGTCGAGTTTGTGCGCAAGGCCGTGCGGACCATCGGCCGCCTCGCCATCAAGGTCGACCAGGCGGCCGACCTGTGCATCTCGGTCCTGCTCGAGCTCGTCAAGACAAAGGTGTCGTACGTCGTCCAGGAGGCCATCGTCGTCATCAAGGTGCGTCCCTGTCTCGCGCTCGTTGAGTCGCTCGCTCGCCTTCTCGCGCTGACTCGGCGCCCGATCGACGCCCGCAGGACATCTTCCGGCGGTACCCGAACCGGTACGAGGGCATCATCGGGACGCTGTGCGAGAACCTCGACGCGCTCGACACGCCCGACGCCAAGAGCGCCATGATCTGGATCGTCGGCCAGTACGCCGACCGCATCTCGAACTCGGACGAGCTCCTCGACGACTTTCTCACGACCTTCCTCGACGAGCCGACCGAGGTGCAGCTCGCGCTCCTGACGGCGACCGTCAAGCTCTTCGTCGTGCGCCCGACGGCCGGCGCCGAGCTCGTCCCACGCGTCCTCAAGTGGGCGACCGAGAGCGTCGACAACCCGGACCTGCGCGACCGCGGCTTCATCTACTGGCGCCTCCTCTCGACCGACCCGGCCGCCGCGCAGCACATCGTCCTCGGGGCGAAACCCGACATCAGCACCGAGGGCGACGCGCTCGACCGCGCCGTGCTCGACCGCCTGTTGCTCCACACCGGGTCGCTCGCGAGCATCTACCACAAGGAGGCGCACGCGTTTGTGCGCGGCGCGAGGCTAAAGTACCTCGGCGACAGCCCGGCGCTCGACCAGGACGCGCGCGACGCCTACGCCGAGCAGCTGCGCCGTTTGCCCCAGCAGCAGCAGCGCGCGACCAACGCGGCACCCGCGCCGCCCGTCGTCGCCGCAGCGGGCATGGGGGTACCGGCACTCCCGCTGCGCCCGGCGGTCGGCGCGCGCTCGGCGTCGGGCGACGCGCAGGACGACTTTGGGGCGATGGGCGCGGCGCGAGGGGCGGGCGCGTCAGCGGGCGGGGCGGCGGCGCAGGGCCTGCTCGACGACGTCGACGAGGGCGACGACCTCGGCGAGGACGACGAGGAGGAGGGCGCGGCGCTCAACCCGGGCGCGCTCTCTGCCGAGTCGGCGGGGGCGCCGGGCGGTGGACGGGCGCGCTCGGGCACGGTCGCGTATGGGACGGAGCGCGGCGACGAGGAGGGCGACGAGGGCGGCGGGGCGCTCGACCCGTACGCGAGCCTGGCGCGGTTGAGCCTCGACCTGGGCGGCGGCGGAGGAGGAGGAGGAGGGGGAGCGGGCGGGGACGGGTACGGGTACGACGGGCCGCAGCCGCAGCCGTTGAGCGGGAGGACGAGGGACGACTTGCTGCTGTAGGCCGAGCTGGCTGATGGGCAAGGAGCCTCTTTATCGCGCTCTCGCTCGAGCCTGGAGGGCCGAGGTGGGGGGCGAGCGGCGGCTTGAGGGGAGAGGAGAGCGAGCGAGAGCTGCTTTGGTCTCGGGCTTGTGCGTACTGTGTGTAATCCTAGCACCGCTGCAACCGCGCTCCAACGCTGCTCGCGAGCTGGCCGCGGCTGTCGTGGTCGTCGTCGTCGCCAAGGCGGCGGCGGGGCAACCACCCTCGCTCCTCCACCACGCCTCGCTCAGCCTACCGACAGGCTCGGCGAGTAGCGCAGAACCGCACATACTCCAGCACACCACCACGCACACCGACCATCGCCGCGAGCGAGGTGTGACGCGCCCCTCTCGTCCTCATCAGCCCGCTCCACCTCTCGTCGCCAGCACCACCCGCACGAGCAGCGCCGACTAGCTCTACAGCCTACGATCAGCCTCACGAGTAGCATGCAGGTGCGTCGCAGCCCGCTCGAGACGTCGTGTCCCGCTCGGCGAGGGGGGCGAGATCGCCTCGCTCGCAAGCGGGTCTGCTGCTGCTCGCGCGAGCTGCGCAGCATGACTGACGCTCTGTGCACTGCACGCAGTCCCTGCGAGTGCGCCTCTCGCGACGCCACGGCTCGCTCACACCCGACTCGTCCCCACTCGGCCACCCGACGCCCGGCTCGCTCCACCTCACCGCGCACCACCTCGTCTTCAAGCGCGACGACGCCGCGCCGAGTACTGCCAAGACCGACGGCGAGCAGGAGCGTATCGAGGACAGCGAGGACGAGGTCTGGGTGAGTGCGACTGCTTCTTCACCTGCTCGCGCTGGCCCGAAAGGCCACAGCCCGCATGCTGGACGTCTGTGAGCTTCTTACTCACGTCTCGCCTCCCTGCAGATCCCGCTCACCCTCCTGCACTCGGTCACCCGCACCCCTCCCTCCCTCACCGGCGAGCCGACGCCCCTCGTCCTCCGCACGCGCGACTACCTCATCTACGAGCTCGCCTTCGCCTCGATCGCCGACGCCGACCTCGCGTGGGACAGCCTCAAGGCGCAGTGCGGCGCCCTCTCCTCGGGCGGGCTCGAGGGCCGGTACGCGTTCGCGCAGCCGAGGAGGCCGGGCGAGGGCGAGGGCGAGGGCGAGGGCAAGGAGCGCGCAGACGGGTGGGAGGTGTACGACGTCGAGAAGGAGTTTGCGCGCATGGGCATGGGCACGAGGAGCAAGGCCTGGCGGTTCACGAGCATCAACGCCGACTTCCAGGTGCGTCGCCCTGTTCCCCTCCCACCGGCCACTCGAACGGGCCGACGCTGACTCTTGTTGCCTCGCCCGCGCGCAGTTCTGCCCCTCGTACCCGGCCAAGATCGTCGTTCCTGCCAAGATCTCGGACACGACGCTGTCGTACGCCGTCAAGTACCGCAGCAAGAGCCGCATCCCCGGCCTCGTCTACCTCCACTGGGCCAACCTTGTGCGTCCACTCTCCCTCCCTCCCTCGCTGTCGGACCAGCCCCTGACGCTCTACATCATTGCGCGCAGGGCTCGATCACGCGCTCGTCGCAGCCGATGGTCGGCATCACGCAGAACGCGCGCTCGATCCAGGACGAGAAGCTCATCGAGGCCATCTTCACGTCGCACTCTCAGCACTCGCACGCGCTCCAGCCCATGCACGTCTCGGACCCGGGCGTCTCGCCCCTCTCGCCGCCGCACGACCCGCAGCAGCAGCAGCAGATCGTGTATGGCGCGACGCCGAGCAACATCATCATCGACGCGCGGCCGACCAAGAACGCGTACGCCAACTCGGTCAAGGGCGCCGGGACCGAGAACATGCTCTACTACCGCAACTGCAAGAAGGAGTACCTCGGCATCGACAACATCCACGTCATGCGCTCGAGCCTGAACGGCGTCTTTGACGGTCCGTCTCCTCTTCCCTCTCGAGCGCACCTTCGTCTCTTTCTCCAGGTGCTGACTCGCACGCTTTTCCCGCTCGCAGCTCTCGCCGACGCCGACTCGACGGGCACGCTCGACCGCGCCGCCCTGCGCCGCACCAACTGGCTGTCGCACCTCACCAACATCCTCGACGGCGTCCTCATCGTCGTGCGCACGGTCCACCTGTACAACTCGCACGTCCTCGTCCACTGCTCGGACGGGTGGGACCGCACGTCGCAGCTGTCGGCGCTGCCGCAGCTGTGCCTCGACCCGTACTTCCGCACCGCGCGCGGGTTCGCCGTCCTCATCGAGAAGGACTGGGTCTCGTACGGCCACCGGTTCGCCGACCGCTCGGGCCACCTGTGCAACGACCGCGTCGACTTTGTGCACAAGCTCGGCACGGACGCGTCGACGCAGCAGGCGTTCCTCGCGAGCGTCACGCGCCAGTTTGCCGGGTCGTCGCACGCCTTCAAGGAGACGTGCCCGGTCTTTCAGCAGTTCCTCGACTGCGTGTACCAGGTCCAGCGCCAGTTCCCGAGCCGGTTCGAGTTCAACGAGCGCCTCCTGCGCCACCTCGTGCGCGAGACGTACGGCGACGCCCAGGGCACGTTCCTCTTCAACTCGGAGCGCGAGCGCGCAGAGCTCGGCGCCCGCTCGCGCACGGCGAGCGTGTGGGACACGGTGTTCGACCCGGCGACGGGCGCCCTCAAGCCCGAGTTCCGCAACCGGGCGTACGACGCGCAGCTCGACGACGCGCAGCGCAACGCGCCCGACGCCGACCAGGGCGTCCTCCTCTTTGACGCGCACGACGTCCGGTGGTGGCACAAGCTGTTTGGGCGCGACGACGACGAGATGAACGGCCGGCCCTTTGCGGCCGACCCGGGCGCGAGCGGCGTCCCGACCGACACGGTCACCGAGGTCAAGGTCGTCGAGGGCCTCGACGACGACCCGGTCTTGAACGGGCTCGCGGCGCGCACGGCCGGCGTCGCGCTCGGCGGGCCGGGCACGAGTAACGGCGACGAGCCTGCCGCGCCGCACACGCTCGCGCCGCACCCCGCCGGCGTCGACCAGCACTACCTCGGGCCCTCGTCGTCCGCCTCGCGCTCGCCGAGCCCGGCCGCCACCCGCGCCGAGCTCCTCTCGCAGCAGCAGCTCACCGAGACGGTCGCGTCGGTGCAGAAGCTCGGCTGGAGCGCGTGGAAGTCGGTGCGCAAGTTTGGCGAGGACGCGGCGCGCCAGCTCAAGGAGCAGCAGGCGGCGAGGGCGGCCGAGCTTGAGCAGCGCGACAGGGAGCGGGCGGCGCAGGGGTATGCGCACGAGGGGAGCGGCGCGGCCTGGGGATCGAGCGAGGGGCACGAGGGCGGCAGCGCAGGACGGGGCGAGAGCGCGGCGGGCGGCTCGTGGGGCAGTCGAGCCGGCGGTATGTGGGGCAAGCTGTCGGCGACGAACCCCTGGGCGGCCGGCGGCGAGGCGAGCCACGCCCCCTCCTCGTCCTCCTCGTTCAACTCCGCCGATCCGCCTCGCGCTTCCTCGTACGACTCGCCGGCCTACACGCCCTACCAGCCTCGACAATCCGCACCCTCTTCCTCCTTCTCCGTCACTCCTCAGCCCTCGCACCCCTTGTCTCGCACCGCACCCGCACCAGCCCGGCAACCGAGCAGCTCGCTCTCGATCAACCCGTGGGAGACGATCTCGCGCGACGAGGCCGTCCCCTCGACGGCCGTTTCGAGCAGTGCGCCGAGCCCGCTCGTCGCGCCCGTGCACGCGCCCGCCCTCGAGAAGAAGGACGAGCCGCCGAGGTCGGCGCCGCCGCCGGCGGGAGCGGCGACCGACCCGCTCGGCGTCGGCTGGGCGTGAGAGGGCTCTGCGGCTCTCGTTCTCTCTCTCTCTAAGCAGCAATAGCATGTTGTTGTGCCTCACTTGGGCCGGCTGTGCTTCCTGAAAGCGAGAGAGACGCTCTCGCTGAACTTGGGAAGGTCGAAAAGGAGAGCTCGAGTTCAAAAGCGCTACGGCAGAGATAGATACGGCGAGGAAGAGAGGCGGAAGATGGAGCTACGTGCGAGGGCGGAACGAGTGCGGGCTCTCGAGCGTTGGCGAGAGGGCGTAGGCGGTGTGGTCGGTAGGCGAGGTCGACGACTGCACGGCGTACGGCTTGGCCGAGTCGTCCTGCGGCTCGGGGTAGTTGCCGTAGGTCGATATGGCCCGCTCGCTGTGCGGGACGAAAGCGCTCTGGCCGTCTGCGGGCAGGAGAGAGCGAGAGAGAGAGTCAGAGAGGCAGGAGAGGAAGAGGCTCGAGCGGCGACACACCGATCGGGCTGCGTCCTCCTGGCTGCATCGAGGGCCCAGGCGTGCCAGCGGACGTCATGATGGACGGCGCGTACGACGTGCCGTACTCGCTGCGAGCGCGGCGACGCCTCCGGAGCATGAGAAGGCCGCCGAGCGCGAGGAGGGCAGCTGCGCCGACGCCGACGCCGACGCCCACACCGACGCCGACGGTCGATGCGCTGCTGCTACCGCCGCTGCTCGACGTGCCGGTCGGCTCGGCAGGAGGGAGAGACGAAGACGTCGCGGTTGACGACGTGCCGCTGTCGAGCTGAGCCGACGAGCTCGAGGAAGAAGTGCTCGACGCCGCAGACGCCGCAGAGGACGAGCTGCCAGCGACGGCGCCGAGCGAGCCAGGCTGCGCGTCGGCGAACCCGCTGCTCCATCGCAGCGTCTCGGCCGACACGAGCGCGTCGTCGAGCACGGCAAAGTCGACCTTGATGCCCGCCTCGTTCGCATCGGCGCCGGTCTGCCCGATCGTGAGGACATGGTTGCCGAGCGAGAGGCCCGTGACGGCGCAGCGCGAGACGTTGACCGTGCCGGCGGTCGCCTCGAGCGCCTTCGCGTGTCAGCAGCTCGTCCGACCGTCGGCGGGATTGGCGAGGTATCTGCTCTCGGGAGGAGATCAAAGACTCACAGCAGCATCGACGTTGCAGAAGAATCGGCCCTGGGTCGGCCAGTAGTCGCCGTAGACGTTGAGAGCCGACCCGTAGAACGTGAACTGAGCCGTGCAGTTGGTCGCGCCGTTTGCAAGGTCGCAGCTCGAGTGCGTCTTGTCGAACCACTCCTGGCCAGGGCTGACCGCTGCGGGCAAAGAGAGAGACGGGCTCAGCGACGAGGGCGAGGACGAAGCGCGAGATTGCGAACGAAACTGACCGCTCGCGTTCCGATTCTGCGTCCAGCCGGATCCAAACTGCCACGCCGGGTCGGCGTCGTCGATCCAGCGGATGGTCATGTCGAGCGTAGAGCAGCAAGGAGGACGAGCGGAGGAGAAGGGCGGCGCGAGGAGGGCGAGCGTGCGGAGTCCGTGGGGAGCGAACGGCGACGAGGCCGAGAGGTGCGAGCGCGAACAGGAGAGTCCGCTGCACGCCGAGCGCCGACCGTTTCAGTGATCGTGAGGGCGTGGCAATTGGGCGATAGGCACGCAGGAGGCTCGAGCGGGATGGCCTTGCGGCGAGGAGGTGCCGAGGTGCGAGAGGGCGGTTCTCTGACCGCGCTCGAGCCTCACAGCACGCTCTTGCGCAGCTCTCGAGGATTTCGCTGAAAGCGAGAACGTGCAATACAGCGAACAAGAGCAGGACCGAGATACAAAGTGCCACCAGCGCCGCCAAGCCTCGCCCCTCGCTCCTCGAGCCGTCCCTCCCTCGCTCAGAAGCCCCTCGGCCGGAATGTCGCCGGGCTGTCGAGCCTGCTGCCCTCGGACTCGCCGTACGCCGACGGCGAGTAGTGCGTCGGCGAGCCCTGGACCTCGGGGACGGCGAGCTGGCTCGGGCGGTAGTCGGCGGGAGAGGCCCCTGCGCGAGGACGAGCTTGGTCAGTACGTCCTGGGGCTACTTCGTGAGCGTGTCGTCAGCGCACGGGGCTGTGACGACGCGCATCAGAGAGAGCGAGTGACGCACCGTTCGTCGTCGGCGCGTAGGGAACGGTCCCTCCGTCGAACGAGCGCATCGAGCGCGCCTTGAGCTCGTGATGAGGCTCGGTGACGACCGACCTTGCGTCGCTGGCCCGCTTGCGCCTGCGGATGAACCAGAGGAGCGCGGCGAGCGCAAACAGGACGGCGAGGCCGAGGCCGACGCCGACGCCGGCGCCGATGGCGGTCGTGTTCGGGCCCGACGATGAGGAGGAGGACGTCGAGGTGGACGAGGTCGAGGCGGACGTGAAGGAGGAGACGGCCGAGGTCGTCGCGGCGGAAGAGCCCGGCTCGACGGACCAGCGCCAGTCTGCCGGCGGATCGGCGGCGGCAAAGTCGCTCGACCAGGTCAGCTCCGAGACGGCGGCGTCGGTCGCATTGTCGACGACGTAGTAGTCGAGCTGGAGAGTGCAGGCGTCAGCAACTGCAGTGCCTGTCGTAGCAGGTCCTGTAAGACCGACTCTCTGCTCGAAAGAGGAGAGGGAAGAGGGCCGAGGAAGAGTCGACGCACAGTGACGCCGTTGCCGAGCACGTCCTCCTGCCTCTGCCCGAACACGAGCGTGTGCTGCTTGTCCTCGAGGCCCGACAGCGCGCACCGGGTAGAATTGAGCCCTTCTTTTCCGCCGACAGGGCTCGCGAGCGTCGAGCCGCTGTACCACCGCCAGGGCTGGTCCTCGTCGAGCAGGGCGCAGTAAAAGCGGCTTTGTCGAGGATTCCTGCGGTCGAGATGGTCGAGGTGAGCGGGCGCACTCCGAGAGAGAGAGCTCCTCGAGGCGAGGGAGAGCGGCGAGGACGCACCAGTCTCCCACGAGCCAGACCTTGGTGCCGGTGAAGGTGATGGTCGCGTTGCCTGTGTCGAGTGCGAGCCTTTATCGGCGTGTGCGCGCACAGGAAAGGGGAGAGGGAGGGACGCACAGCCTGCCGCCAACGAGGTCTCTGACGACGCCGAGCACGAGTGAAAGGTCCCGCCCCACCAGCTCGTCGCGTTGATTGCGCCCTCGTCGCGCACGTAGGTCGTCCACTGCGTGTCGAAGGAAGGCTCATCAGCTCGCCGCCCTGTTGCCGCCGCTGCCGCCGCCGAGAGAAGGAGGGAGAGGACGCACCGCGGTTGAGTACGAGACGGCGCTGTCGGTGTTGTCGTCAAAGTACAGCAGCATGGCGCCGAGCAGCAGCGAGAGCGAGAGACGGAGAAGGAGCAAGAGCGAGCGCGAGCACCGAGCACCGAGCCGGAGTCTCCGCGCCGCACGCACCTCGGCCGGCCGGACCTGCTCTCGCGCCTCCTGTCGCTCGTCCTCGTGGTGTCGCAGCTTTCTCCCAAGGCCGTGACGATGATGGATAAGATGTGCAAGGATGCGGGAATAGTACTGTGTCTAAGAGAGCTGCACGAGAAGGAGAGTCAGCCGAGGAAGCGGCGAGGCCAACGAGGTCGAGGAAAGAGGGACGCACCTCGTCCTCCTCCTCCTCATGCCGCCTCGTCCTGCGGCTCCTGCTCGACCGCCGTAACCAGACGCGCCCACTCGACCATGAGACGGTAAACGTAGGTCTGTGCGCGAGGAGGAAGAATGTGCGAGTCAGCGACGGCGAGGAAGAGGGAGAGCGAAGGAGCGAAAGAGAGCGGCGGACGCACCTCCATGTCCTCCTTGCGCAGGTGCTGCTGCCTCCACTGCGTGCCGGCGTCGGCAATGTCCTTGAGCGCCTTGTCCGTGTCGAACGCCGAGCCGTCGGCGTTGAGGGGCAGGTCGGCGAGGGCCGTCGCGCTCGGGCGCGAGAGGACGGTCGGCTTGAGGCTCGAGGTGCGGTTCTTGCCGCGCGCGCCGACGATCGAGGCCGGGTAGCCCTCGAAGAAGGTGACAAGGTTGTACAGCTCCGAGTAGGACGACGAGAGCGGGATGAAGTGCTTCCTGCGAGCGGCGAAGCGAGGGAGGGTCAGTGCGTGAAGAGGAGCGGCGACGAGGCGTGCAGAGAGGGAGAGAAGAGGACGCACCAAGGTTGGGCCCAACCGCGCCAGAACTCGCGCTGGATGCTCGCCTTGACGACGGCGCTCTTGCTCTCCATGAGGGCCGGGAACCTCGGCGAGAAGCCGATCTCGTCAATGTCGAGCACGAGCTTGTGCTTCCACGCGTCGCCCATGGGCGCCGGCGGCTCGACGCGGTACCCGAGCGAGCGCAGGTACGAGCACTCGCCGAGCTGCGGGTCGCACGCCATGGCGATGTCGGTCGTCACCTTGTTGGCGACGAGGACGGGGACGGCGAGGGCCGACAGCTGGGCCGTCTTCGAGTCGAGCGCGACGAGGACCTTGGTCGCCGACGCCGACGCCTCCTGGTTGGCCATCTTGACGAGGCGCTGCTTCTGGAACGACGAGCCGTGGCCGGGCGGCGTGTCGGCGCCGCGCGTCACCTTGCCGCGCCAGTACGCCGCGTCCTTCTTGAGCTCCCAGTCCATGTCGGTCGGGACCTTGGTGCGCCCTCGACGGTACTCGAGCTCGTACGTGAACTCGCTCGTCGGCTGCCAGTAGTGGTGCGACGGGATGAGGATGTCGGCGTAGCCCGACGGCTTGGACGGCGAGAAGACCGGGTACAGGTGCTCGATGCTGCGCTGGTCCGAGTAGAACGCCGAGTGGAGCGTGTGCAGCGACGGGTAGTCGCACACGTGAAAGTCGGCGTCGAGGTCGTGGCTGAACGTCATCTCGCGCGTGACGGGCAGGACCGTCTGGCTCTTGATGCGCCGCGTCGAGACGGCGTCGACCTTGTTCGACGTGCGGCCCTGGACGACGAGCGAGCCGTGCGTCTCGGCGGACCGGACCGACTCGACGAGGCGCCGCGCGGCCGACTCGGTCGGGCACGAGCGGCGGTACGCCTCCCACACGTTGCCGTCGCGCTTCCACTCGGCGGCGAAGCCCTTGAGCGACGGGCGGTGCATCGAGTCGGTCGCATCTGCGTGCGCACGAGAGGGAGGGAGGAGTCAGTCGAGGCGAGAGAGAGGGAGAGGGGTGCGAGCGCGAAGAGGGAGAGAGTGGGACGCACTGGCGACGAGCTCCTCGCCCTCGAGGCCGTAGTCGGACATGTAGACGCGGCGCTGCTGCCTCGGGAGGACGCGGCCCTCGGGCTTCTCGTTGATGGCGATGTCCATGTCGGGGAGGTCGTGCACGAACGAGGCGATCATCTCCTGGAACGCCTGGGCGGGGAGCCACTTGCCCGACTTTGAGTGCACCTGCGCCTGGCCGTTGCGGATCGAGACGATCGAGATGCCGGGCACCTGGGCGAGCTCGGCCGTGCGCCGCCGGAGCTCCTGCGGCGCGAGCTCGCGGAACGGCGCGAGGTCCTGCATGAGCTGGTCGTACTCGTCGACGAGCGAGTGGTTGCGGCCCTGGGTCGCAAACGCGAACCACTTGTCGAACCCGGCGGGCGGCGACAGGCCGTACCGGCTCTTGTACGTGCGCGTCGCGCGGTCGAACGTGGTCGACTGGGCGGCGAGCTTCTTGTCCCAGCTCGTCGCGGCCGATTTGAGGAGCGGGAGGATCGGGTGCGGTGCCGAGACGCCGCCCTCGTACACCTGCATGAACGTCGACACCGACTGGGGCATGTAGCGCGCGACCTTGACGGCGTGGTGCTCGGGGATGAAGCTCATGCGCGCGAGGACGACGACGAGGAACAGGACGCCGAACATGGCGCCGAGGAGCTTGAGGAGCGTGTTGACCGGCGACGCGACCTTCTTGTCCTTGAACTCGTACGTGCCCGGCGCCGTCGCGCGCAGCAGGTCGTCGCCCTCGCCGTCCTGCGCCTCGAACCCTTGGCCGCCGTACCCGCCGTAGCCCGACGGACTCGGCCCGCCTGCCCCTGCTGCTGCGCCCGCTCCTGCTCCGGCTGGGCCTCCTCGCACGGGCGAGCCGAGCCGCTCAGAGGGCTCGAGGACGGGCGTGGTGGACGAGAGGACGGGGACGGCGGAGTGATCGGGGCGAGCCGAGGCGGTCGTCGACGAGGCGCCGGATGCGCCGTAAGCGGACGAGTCGGGCAGGGCGGGCAGCTCGTCCTTGCCGAGGCCGCTCATCGCAAGGCGGGGTGCGAGAGAGGGCGGGGAGGTCGAGGTCGGGAGGGAGGAGGGGGGAGAGGGAGATGAGGCGAGCGAGGAGCGCGACGGCGGCGCTGGGGTGTGCTCTGGCGCGTCGAGCGCGGTGATGGACTCGCGAAGAGTGGCTCGGACGAGCGCGCAGGTGTACTCGAGGTCGTGAGGGCGAGCAGGGGCGCCAACGCCGTGATCTCGGCTCTCCTCGACTTGGAGACGCGCCTGTTTCCGGCGAGACACCTGCTCCTCACCGCACCCGAGCCGCTTTGCAACCCCTTGCAGCTCACTTGCAACACTCTCACAAGTCGGTCGAGGCCATCCAGCAACCAAGGCGAAATTCCACCTCGACCGCTCCTCCTCGTGCCGGCGCTCGCGTCTACCACGCCCCCGCAGCCCCTCCCTCGTCGTAGTACATCCTCTCGAACCCTTTCCCGACGCCCTCCCACACCTCGCCCCACCGCTCGACCCTGACCCCGCCGCGCTCGTACGCGCCGACGCTCGCGCCCTCGAGCGACTCGCCCGCGCCGGGCGGCGCAGCCGCGTCCCACAGGTCGACGCAGATGCCGTGCGGGTGCGCGGCGAGGCCGGCTTGGCGGATCGACGAGAGCGGGGCGGCGGCGCTGGGTGCGGGTGCGGGTGCGGGCGCCGAGGAGGAAGAGGGGGGAGGGCCGAAGAGGAGGTCGTGCGCCGGCCGCTTGACGACGACGAACGTCCCGCCTGCGCCCGGGCGGTGCGTCGAGCCCGTGTGCTTGAGCACGTTGGCGTGCACGAACAGCGGCGGGGCGTGCTCCCTCCCCTCCCCCTCCTTCCCCTGCCCGTCCTCCCCCTCGCCCTGCTCGTGCACGAGCCCCGCCCGGCGCAGCAGCGCCCACTCGCGCGCGGCGTCCAGCCCGTACTGCACCATCGAGTGCCCGCAGAACGTGTGGCCCCCGTGCGCGTGCGCGGCGGCGAGGAGCGGGCCGCCGAGCGCCGAGGGGAAGTGCGGCGCCATGCGGAACGGGAGGGCGAGGAGGAAGAAGGCGTAGCGCTGCGGGCGGGCGAAGGGGCGCGAGGGCGGCGTCAGTGAGGACCCCCGAGAGAGGATGATGAAGAGGTGCTCGAGGGGCGAGAGGGGGAGCGCACAAAGAGGTCCTTGTCGCCGCCCGAGAGCCGGAACCAGAACGCCTCGTCGCGCATCATGGCGCTCGCGACCTCGAGCGCGACTCGGTTGAGCCCGCTCTGGGCGCGCTTGTCGATCAGGACCTGACCCGACTCGGCTTGCCACGCCGCGGCGGGCGAGCAGGGCTGGCCGACGAGGCGCCAGATCGGGTTGGCGGCTGCGGCGGGGGAGGCGGGCGAGGGGGTCAGCGCGCTGCGCCGGGCGTCGGGCTACCTCTGCGACGGCGACAGAGAGGGAAAGAGAGAGAGAGAGACGCACCCGAGTCGCGGTTGAAGTCGGGCCACAGGACGGCGCCGTGCGCCTTGTACGTCGGCGAGTCGAACAGGAACGAGGGGTCGACGAGCGGCACGTTGTCCGAGTCGAGGTACAGGAACTCGGCGAACGACGTGCGCGCGAGGGCGTCGCCTTTCTGCGGCGGCGCGAGGAGAGCGTGCGTCAGTGAGCGAGCGCGAGGAGAGGGAGGAGGGAGAGAGAGAGAGAGAGAGAGAGAGAGAGAGAGAGAGAGAGAGAGAGAGAGAGAGAGAGAGAGGAAGGACGCACGATCACAAACTGCTTCCACGCCCCCTCGACCCGCCCGGCCTCGCTCTCGCGCCACCTCACGCCGCCGAGCGCGTCAATATCGCGCTTGACCGCGCTGCCCTCGAGCGCGGCGAGCTCGGGCGGGAAGGCAAAGATCTCGACGGGCAGCGTGCAGTGGTGGTGCCGGCGCAGGATGCGCAGCGAGGTGAGGAGGCGCGCCGTGGTGTCCTTGCTGCGCGCGCGAGGGAAGGCGTAAGAGTCAGTGCGGGGCTTCGAGGCGGAGAGAGAGAGAGAGGAGGAGGAAGGACGCACTTGCCGGCCGTGAAGACGAGGCCTCTTCCCTCGCCCAGCATCCCCTCGACCACCCCGTCGCTCCCCCCCTCTTCCTCACGCCCGTCCCACCCGAAGCGCGCCCTGACGCGCTCGACGACCCTCTCCCGCGCAGCACGCAGCTCGTCGACCGTGACGTCGAGCCAGAAGGCGGCGCCGTCGCCGCGCAGCTGGTCGCGGTTGGCCTGGCGGTGCGTCGCCGGGCAGCGCAGCGCCTCGAGCGCGAGGGAGGCGTCGTAGTCGAGGATCGGGCGGGCGAGGAGGGCGGCGAAGCGTGGGAGGGCGAGACGGGCGAGGGAGGAGGCGGTGATGGGCGTGGACGAGTTGAGGGGGAGGGGCTCGAGGTTGAGGGGTGGATCGGCGGCGACGGCGGGGTAGGCGGGTGTGCGCATTGGTCGAGGGTGGAGGTAGACGAGCAGGGCGAGGCAGGCGAGGACGACGAGCGGGAGGTAGGGGCGGTCCTGCCGAGTCGGGGCGCAGCGGTGGGCGCAGCTGAGGGGCAGGAGCATGGGTGCGCGTGCCTGGCTGTGAGCTGGAAGCAGGAGAGCGAGCTGGTGCCGGCTGGGCGGTCCCGCCTGCGCACTGCGCGGCTTGCTGCTGCGCGGGACGACGCGCGGCCGGCGACTCGGAGGGACGACGCTGCGACGGGGCTCGCTCGAGCGGGTTGGAGAGCGGGCGCAGGGCCGAGCAGGCAGCTTGGCGACGGCGCTGAATCAGCTCGAGGCTGTACTCTGTGCCGTGGGGAGGAGGAGAGGAGCAGGGTCGCGTCGTCCTCATCTCGTCCGACCCGCGCCGCGGACTTCCGCCTCCGTCGTCGTCCCCTCTCGGCTCGCCTGGCTCGAGCACGAGCACGAGCACCATGGCCACCGATCAGTACCGCCTGCAGCCCGCACGGCCCTCGCACTCGTTCACGACCCCGGTCATCCCGACCGCGCCCTCGTCGCCGCAAGCAGGACCGTCGCTCCGGGCCCAGCAGCACGACAAGCGCCCGTCCCTCCTCCCGCCCTGGGTCCTCATCCTCGGCTGGATCACCCTCAGCACCGCCGTCATCCTCCAGAGTGCGTCCCTCCCTCCTCCTCGAGGTGGAGCTCCGCCGGCCGCCGCCGCTTCATGCCTCTCGCACCGCGCTGACCGTGCTGCCAAACCCTCGCGTTGCCCGCGAAACAGACCGCACCATCCTCGTCGAGCGCGGCTTCAACCACCCGATCACGCTCACGAGCCTCCACCTCCTCTTCCAGACGCTCGCGACCCGCGTCCTGCACCGCTCGACCACCTTGATCTCGGGGCCCGTCCCGCACGACGAGTACGCCGCCGTGCCCATGAGCGAGCAGGGCGCAGAGCAGCCCGCGGCGGCGCAGGGCGAGCGCGCGGACGTCGACAGGTGGAAGGCCAAGAGCGTCGAGATGGACTGGGTCACTTGGCGCCGCCAGATGTGCGTCGCCGACTCTCTCTCTCTCTCTCTCTCTCTCTCTCTCTCTCTCTCTCTTGCGCTCCCTCCTCTCCAGCTTCGACAACGACGCCGAACAGGAGGTGGCCTTGACCCGGTCGTCCAACGCTGACCTGCCCTCTCGTCGCCGCGCGCAGCCTCCCCATCGCCGTCCTCTTCTCGCTCTCGCTCGTCCTGAGCAACGTCGCCTACCTGTACTGCTCGGTCGCCTTCATCCACATCCTCAAGAGCTTTGCGCCCGTCGCCATCCTCCTCGCCGCGTTCGCCTTTCGCACAAAGTCGTTCTCGCTCCGGTTGCTCGGGATCGTCATCACCATCTCGCTCGGCGGTGCGTCTCTCTCCCTGCGTCTCGGTGTCTCGAGCTCGAGCGACCGACGAGCGAACGACATCGCCGAAGCGCACCGCTGACTCGCCCCCTCACCCTCCTCCCCCTCGCTCGCTCGCGCGCAGTCGGCATCGCCTCGTGGGGCGAGACCGACTTTTCCGTCACGGGCTTCACCGTCCAGATGGTGGCCATCGCCATCGAAGCGACGCGCGTCACGCTCATCCAGATCCTCCTCTCGCCCCCCTCGCCCTCGTCCTCGGGTGGCCCCTCGGACCCGAATGCGCCGACGGTCGCAGGCGCCATCAGCACGGGCATGAGCCCGCTCAAGTCGCTGTACTTTTTCGCGCCGACGTGCCTCGCCCTCAACTCGGCCGCGCTCGTCGCGCTCGAGGGCCTCCCTGCCCTGCGCGCCATCCCCGCCCTCGGCGCGTTCACGATCCTGTCCAACTCGGGCCTGACGCTCCTCCTCAACCTGAGCGCCGTCGCCCTGATCGGCATCAGCGCCATGGTGCTCAGCCTCAGCAAGATCGTAAAGGACATCCTCATGGTTGCGCTCCCCGTCGTGCTCATGGGCGAGAACGTGCGTGTCTCTCGCTCGAGCCTCTCCTCCTCCTCCTCGAGGACTTCTCTGACCCCTCGCACAACCGCAGCTTACCGCTACGCAGATTGGAGGGTACCTCATCGCTACTGCAGGCATGCTAGTGTACAAATTTGGTGCGTCCAGCCTGGTCGCCCGCTCACCGCCGACGGAACCTGACCTTTCTCGCCCTCCTTCTCGCCCGTAGCGCCCAGCTAGCTCTCCTCTCTCCCCTTTCTAGACCTAGACTTGCCCTGCCTCCCTCTCTTTCTCTCTCTTTCGGGTCTGTAGTGTCATCCTGTAATCGGTCTCGAGTTGCATCCCTCGCTCGCACCGCTCCTCCTCGTCGCCTTCCCAACTCACCTCGAGAGCCGCCCCCTCCTCGCTCGCTCGCCCGCTCGCCCGCTCGCCCGCTCACACTCACACCCCGCGCTTGGCCGCATAGTACGCGAGCAAGCTCTTCTGGTCGTCCTCGAGCCCGCCGACGAGGCGCTCGAGCCGCGCCGCCGCGTCGGGCCCGCCGAGCGAGCGGTGCGCGCTCACGAGCGCGAGGAGCGCCGCGCGGCGCAGGTCGGGCGACTGCGCGTCGTTGAGGGCCTGCGCGCGGGCGGGTGGGCGATGCGTTCGCAGTGTCAGTGCGTGCGCGCGCTCTGCCCGGAAAGAGAGAGGGAGAGGGAAAGAGAGGGAGCGAGAGGAGGCGACGCACCCGCTTGAGGAGGCCGGCCGAGCGCGGCAGCACGTCGTCGAGGACCTCGCGCGGGAGGCGTGCCAAGAGGGTCCCCATCTGGCGCAGGCCGAGGGCGTAGGGGCCGTGCGAAAGCGGCGGCTTGTCGGCGGGCGCGGATGCGGGTGCGGATGAGGCTGGAGGGGAGGTGGAGGAGGTGGCGGTGGACGAGGACGAGGACGAGGCGAGGTACGCCTCGAGGGCGGGCACGAGCGCGCCGAGGCCGTACAGCGGCTCGAGGCGCGCCGTGAACGAGGTCGAGATGGCCTCGGTCGCGGCGAGGGTCTGTGCGCGAGCTCCACAGCTTCGTCAGCTCGAGGCGCTGACGAGAGAGCGCAAGGCGGCGCGAGCGAGAGAGAGGCGACGCACCGAGCGTGAAAGGTCCTCCCTGAGCCGGAAGAGGAGGTCGAACACGCCCGACTCGGCGCCGGCGAGGCACGGCAGCTGGTTCTCAACGAGGTCCTTGAGCGCGAGGAGCGCCATGTCGCGTGTCGGCGAGGTGGACTGTAGGGCGAGGTGACTGTGTCAGCGAGGTTCGCAGAGACGAGGGCGAGGAAAGGAGGAAAAGTGAGTGAGAGAGAGGAGGAGAAGCACCTGCGCGGCGCCCTGCTCCCTGAGCAAGAACCCCCTCACGCCCTCGAACACGCGCTCGAACCTCGCCTCGTCCCTCCAGAACCGCGCATTCTCGCCGTCCTCTGCCGCGCCCTCGCCTGCTTCGCCGCCCTCGCCGTCGCGCACGGGCCACTCCCTCGCGAGCCGCCCAACCTCCCTCCACCCCGCCGCGTCGACCTCCCCGCCGTCCCGCCCGCTCCCGCACCGCGCAACGCGCTCGACGAGCGCATCGATCTCCTCCCTGCGCGCCGCCGAGTCAGGCTCGCGCGCCGGCGCCGCGCTCGAGCTCGAGCTCGAAGGCGCACCGAGCGCCTCGCCGCGCTTGAGCCACCACGAGCCGCTGGTTGTAGCTCCGAGCGGGTCGCGCGCGTCGGGGCTGTCGGCAAAGACGGACGACGCGGCGCCGGCGCCGTTGAGGCGGCGCAGGGCGGGGTTGGGCGCGGGCGTGCGGAGGGCGGCGCCTGCTGCTGGGCCGGCGGCGGCGGTGGAGGGAGGTGCGCGCGCTGGAGTGGATGCGGCTGGTGGTGCTGAGGAAGAAGAGGTGGACGGTGCGGGCGCCGATGCAGCGTCGGCCTCGTCCTCGGCGAGCTCGAGGAGTCGCTCGGCCGCCTGCTCGGCCTGCAGCGCCTGCTCGCGCAGCGCGTCGTCGACGACGTGGTCGGGCACGAGCGAGCGCGATGCGGATGCGGATGCAGGTGAGGGGCGAGCGGGCGTGTGAGGCGGCGGAGAGGCGAAGGCGGGAGGGCGAGCTGCGGATGCGGCTGCGGCTGCGGGCGACGGCGACGCCGGCGGCGAGTGCTGCGTAGCCTGCGGGCGCGTCGGCGTCTCCTGCGGCGTCGCACTCTCGGCGGGCGACGACTCGACGGCGCCGTCGCGCGCCGAGCTGCGCCGAGTGGGCGTCAGGACGACGCCCTCGTCGAGGAGGTCGCCGCCGTCGCCGCGCCCCTTGGCCGCGAGCGCCTCGCGCCGCTTGGCGGCAAGCATGTCCTTGACGCTCATCTTCTTCGGCCCAGCGCCCGCTGCGCCCGCTCCTGCGGCAGGGCTCGGCCCCGCCGCCCCGCTCGGGCCCTCGCCGCCCGTCCTGCGCGCGCCCGCCGCCGCGCCCGGCCCCGCGCGCCTGGCGCTCCCTCCCGCCACCGTGCTCGCACCCGCACCCGCCGCCTGCTGGGCCGGCGCGCTCACCTCAGCCGGCCTAGCCTTGTCGAGCAGCTTCTTGGCCGTCGTGTCGAGCAGCGCGCGGACGCGCTCTGCGCGTTCGGTCCACGGGCCGCCGAGGCGCACGAGCTCCCAGTAAGCCTCGCGCGCCTGCTCGCGCACCTGGGCGTTCGGGTCGGCAAGCGCGCGAGAGACGGCGCGCTCGAGCTCGTCTGCGGCGCTCGGGCCTGCGCTCGCGCTCGACGAGGTGGAGGCGGAGGAGGAGAGGGCGGGGTTGGCGCCGTGCACGCGCAGGACGGTGAGGACGTGCTGAGCGCCAAAGAGGCGCGCCTGGGGCGTCTTCTCGCTCCCGAGCTGGGCGACGAGGTGCACGGCGCGCGGGTGGAACGGCGCGTGCGTGAGGACGACGGTAGCCGTGTGCTGCGAGGCGGTCGCGACGATCTTCTTGGTCATGCCCGACATGGAGAGGACGTGCGTGAGGAAGGGGTCGACGAGCGGGTCGACGAGGGCCGGCGGGAGCGAGGTGAAGAAGTCCGAGATGAGGGTGAGGGCCGAGATGGCGAGCGTCGTGCGGAGAGAGGCCGACTGCGGGCGCGCGCACGGCAAGAAATTCAGCTCAGCTCGCTCGACACGATGAAGAGAGCCGCAGAGGGAAGAGTAGAGAAGGACGCACCGTGCGCATGATCCCATCCTGCACCTCCCTGACCCCCTGCGCGAACGCGCCCCTCAGCTCCCCGCGCGCAACGCCCCCTCTCAGCATGCCCCTCATCCTCGCGACATGGCCGTCCCTCGCGACCCAGTTGTGCTCCGTCTCCTTGCCCGCGAACGCTGCGTGCATCGCGCCAAACTCGGCGCGCAGGTCGGCCTCGGACGCGAGGTAGACGGGCGGCGGCTCGGTCGACGACGAGGGGGCGTGGACGGCCGAGGGGTCCGAGGGGAAGGCGGCGGCGGGGAGGGGCGCGAGGAGGGCGGGCGTGGGAGGCGCCGCCGCCGAGGTGCTCGCGCTGCTGCTGCTCGCGCCGGTGCTGCCCTGCGACGCCGACGCCGCCTGCGAGCGCGTGAGCCGCCGTGCTGGCGCCGCCGGGCCCGAAGACGACGCCGCAGACGAGGTGGATGCGGCGCGTGCGACCGCGCGCGCCGGCGCCTCGTCGCTCGCGCGGCTCGGGCTGCGCTCCTGCGCGCTCGCTCCCGAGCCCGCGCCCGCGCCTGCGCCGCCGAGCACGCCGGCGAGGACCTGCTCCTGGACCTTCTTGGGGACGTCGAGCCGGACGAGCTCCTTCTTGAGGTCGGCCTTTGCGGCGGGCGAGACGGACGGGTGCGAGAAGACGGCGAGCGTGGTCGAGAGGGCGAGGGCGCGCACGGCCGGGTCTGGGTCGGCGAGGAGCGGAAGGAGGAGGGGCGTGAAGGGGCGG
>Ga0308169_10000850_pt1 | contig 39836 bp, 28 predicted proteins | sample PhyBR1_2_FD_202139 | JGI IMG/M metagenome (GOLD analysis project Ga0308169, IMG submission 202139) | Phyllosphere microbial communities from UC Gill Tract Community Farm, Albany, California, United States - DLSLSB.R1 | ecosystem: Host-associated > Plants > Phyllosphere > Unclassified | place...
TCTCAGCAAAGGCCCTTGAAGATGATAGAAAGTTTTCTGACTATAAAAATCTAAAACTATTGTCTATTCATGCATATGCATTGAGAAAGATAAAAACAGCAGATGAGCTAAAGTTATACTTGCAAACGATACTTAACGGCTTGGCTGGAGTTAAAAAGGAGAAAGTTCAGTGTTTGACATTGTCCGGTAAGCAAAGGGCAGCATTTAGAAGTCTTTATGCACTTCCTTACAACTTTCCATATTCAAAAACAAAACAGCCATTATTATGTGATCAGACAGTTAAGGATGCGGGTAAATGGAATGATGATTCGGCAGGAGGTTGCTGGTGGACATCTGCAGATATGATCTTGCTACATTTATGCAGCTGTTTGCTCTATGATGAATATCGCGGAGAGTGCATACCTGATATTTTGTTCTCTCGAAAAGAAGTGAATCCTCATTGTTCTGAAACTTGTACTCTTGAAGCTAAAGAGCCCCTTTTTTCTAAGGTTATCAAATTTTACAAAAAATCTTACAACAGGCCTTTTGATTTGTTAGGTAGAGACTCTAAAATAGTACCAACTAACTGGGTTGGAGTATTGGAAAAAATTGAAGATTATCAACCATTCGAAAATCAGGGAGAATATAGTCCTCACAAAGTCCACTATATTAATCGAGATTACAGGTATGGAATCAGACTGGGAATAATTAATATTATGAGAGTATTATCTGAAATTTTTGGTGCTGAGAAACAGTTTAAAGATATCATGGAATCTGGTGCTGAAACATCAAAATATTCTATACGTGGTAAAGTTGTTAAGTTTTTCAGAGAAGTGCTTTCTAATGATAAAGTTGATATTGAAAAGATTGAAATAGATAATTTGCAGAAAATTGAAGATCTTAGGATGAAAGATTTTACAGGTGAGTTAACAATATCTTTTAGACTAAAAATGTCTAAAAACCTAGTAAAAATGAAGCTTGATATTTTTGAAAGTAAGAGTACTTTGTCACGTAAAATGCCATCACTAAGTTTTCTTTCTGCTAAGCTATATAAGCAAAAGAATGATCGGCTAGCACCTTTTGATAGTCTGGACGGTAAAATGCTCTTACAGTCAATTTTGAAACGGCATGTCAAATTGTTGAAATTTGAAAATGATAAAACAGATGCTTCTGGCTTTGCTTTGGATATTGCATTTAATCAGGGACTATTGTGGTCAAAGAAAGAAAAGCTAGATCACCTATTATTCTTGTGCGAATACATTGGAAAAAGCAATATCGATCACTTGAATTTTATCAAACAGGTTGTTAGAAATATTCTTAGATCAGAAAGTTTTAAGGAAATTGAATTTAAGCCTTTTTATATATATTCTGAAGAGTTATTTGGTGAGCTAAAAGAAGAAGAAAAGCTGAACATTTGGTTTTCATTTTTTAAAACTGATTCTGAAAGTATACCAAAATTAGTAAAAACTGCCTGGACCGACTTTGTTTCTAAGAACATAAAGAGTTTTGATTTTAGTGTACGTAGTTATTCATTTAGTGATGTTGCATCTGTTTTGCAAGCGATAAAAGATTTTGCAACCGAAGTAAAATTACCATTTTTCTATGGCATAACATCGGAAAAAATTTTAGAGACAATGGGGAGCTTTTTAGAGGGCAACACTGTATTGACAAATCTGTCGATCAAACTTAATCAGTTTAAGTTAGAAAAAGAAATTACTGAATTTTTTAAGATAATTGGGAACTGCAAGACCTTAAAAGCGTTAGATTTGTCCAGCAATCAGTTAGGAAATAAAGAAATCAAAATTTTAGCTGATTTTTTGGCAACTAATGATACTTTGACTGAATTAAGTATTGCCAATAATCCGTATGATGCAGTCAGTACAAGAATTTTATTCGATGCTATTCAGAAAAGGCGTTTTTTAGAAAAGGTTATTATTTCTCAATAGGACATGTTTAATATTAAACATGCCAGTGATCTAGCAGCTAAAGGTAAGAAACTCGTAGTTTTTTACCTGAGTAGTCTAAATTTCGGATGATTAAACTTTTCAAAAAATTTTAGAATGTTTTAAAACCTTGCAATAGTTTGCTTTTATTGCTAAACATAAATCTGACAACAAATTTTATACAAAAACTTTCTTTTGCAAATATCATCATGTTTAAATTGCATTCATTGCAAATAGCCATCACGTTTAAATTGCTTTCATAAGTAAACAAAATTTCGTCTGTACTTTGTAGAACTGTTGAATGTAAAAGACTATCATGGGCATTTAGTTTGTACTTAATGTATCTCTTTTATTTACACTTATTTGCATATTCCTGTCAAGCTCATCTTTGATTCAAACTTTTTACAATTTCAAAAATTCAGCCCATGGAAGAGTATGTAGGAAAAAGGCTGAAATTATCGACACAAAAAGGTGCTTTCGAAGGCATTATGAATCAGTTTGACAAAAAGCTGGGTATAATTTCGCTCCAGGGACAGTTTGGAACAGAAGAATTTAACTTTGATGAGATTCTAAGTGTAAACACGATTGAGGAGAATGATGAGGCAATAGAAAGTGTTCCGTTGAAAGAGGCAGACATGTATGCCCTATTTTATGAAGCCTTCAACATATACGGTCCTTTTGAAGACCATTTCATATTTTCTGCTGCCTTGTCGCTGAAGAAGTTCCTGCGAGACCTCTCTTCTGCCTCTGTCAAAATCATTATTGGATCTGACGATGTCTTTGGAAGGATTGGCTTGTGTTTTGCTAGGCTGGCGCTTGGAAAGACCGCCTATCTTTCAGTGGATATTAAATGTGACCTGTTTGATTTGAAAACATTGCAATACAAAAATGCACTGGAAAATTCAGGAGGCTTTTTCAACTTAAAGTCTGATGCAGCAAACTATTCCATGCGGCTTTTTGCTTGCAACAGGAACTTTAACTTTGAGGCCGGTGGAGAAACAGCAAATCAAACAATTTTGCTTGATCTTCCTGCCAGCATTCCTTTTTCGAATTTTACGGGAATCGGCCTTGGGTTTGCACCTGAAAACTTTAGCATCTGCAATAAGTTTTACTATCTGCTTGATGTTGGATTTGGGCCTGTGCTATCTAAGAAATACAAAATTCCGTCAAAATACAAAAATAGTCTTGTAAAAGTAGACATTTCAAAATAAATAAAATACAGTATTTTTTGTTTTTGATATTATTGTTGCATTTTTTTTGAAGCTGCTTAATATTGAATATTTTATGCAGATTTTTATTTTGATAAAATTTCTAAATTTAAGCGCTTTTCTTTGATAGCAAACACTTTAAGACTATCAATGCTCTATATAAAAGAGTCTCTAACTAGATATCTGTTTATTTTACAAAACATTGTTGAGGTCAGCAAAAACAAATGCTAACATCTTTTATGCTTAATTTTAGGCTAAAACCTAGAATTTAACTTATTTCAAAAATCAAAGAAAGCTTGATTGGCTAGAGCTCTAATTAAAATTATGCATAGGAATGACCAAAACGAAGAAACAAAAAAAGAGAGTCATTTTATCAAAAAATTCTTTCATTCACAGTATTTTCAGGAGCATAAGCTTGGCAAATGCCCATTCTTCTTTTTATGCTGTTCTGCTGTTTGAGCCTAAAATAAAGAAGATTTTTCATGCTCCACGCATGGATCCAAAAATCAAGAAAACCATAGCATTAATGAAGCGAGCATATGACCAGCCTATTTTATTTCATATTCTGCATAACCATCTGTCTTTTCTCATGCAAAAGGCTACACCAGCATATGAGATGGTAGACGACTGGTCAAAAATATTAGTGCTCAGCAGCCATCCAAACAAAATGCCAAACCAAGGCTTAGAGACTAAAATACAACAGTTTTTAAACAAAAATAGACCACCGTTGCTCACATCAGACCAGAAGCTAAAGCTAATGTGTGTGTGCTACTATTTTTTAAACCGCCAACCATCCTTGATGAATCACATTGCCTTGTTTGAGCTTGTAAGCTCATATCTCGGACTGGTGTCCGACTACTTTGACGGGATGATAATCAATCTGCTTAACAGAACAATATTATGCAGGATATTTGAAATGGAAGAGAATAGAAAGAACAGCGCATCCTCGATAGAAAAAATGATATCCATTTTGAAAGAAAGGAATTTGAGCGATGCAAACAAGGCTAAGGCAATCCCGTGTTTCATTAATTCTGATATTTCTCCATTTTCTATGAGCCACGTAAATATCCAGCCAAGCTATTTGGGATACAAGTATTTGGAGTCTATCTGCCTTTATGCCAAGTATACAGCCAACACATCTTATTTACAAGAAGTTCTTCCTTCAAGTGAACACTTTTTAGAGGACCTGAGAGGATTTATGAGTTTTAGCTTTGAGTTTGACTCAACTCCTCGATTTGATCTCAAGACATGTCTAGTCCAAGACAATTCTATTTTCTTAAAAATAAAAGAGGAGTTTGATGCTGCAGAAGATAAACACTTGTATGTGTCAAAGCTTATAGAATACATTTCATCCTTGAATCAGAATTGATAAAAAGTATTAAGAAGCTGATCCAGTCTAAGGTTCATAAATGTTATTGATAAATGTTATTCATAAATGTTGCATAGTTGTGAGATGCTTCAAACATTACAGAAAATCAATTTGTTAATAGCTTTTATAACAACTTGCTTCTGTCTTTACAAATGAAAAAATAGCTTGCTGTTGCACTGTCCAATTCATTTTAAATGCTTCTTACACTGCTGAAACTAGAAAATAAGGTTTTCGAGAGAAGAAACTAAAAAATTGTCCAAACTTTCCTTTTCCAATTAAAAGCTTTTAGTGCTGCATCTGTGCTTTCTTATTAAAACAGTTTTAAATTTAAAAACAATTTTACTTTGATTTTATTAGATTATTTTTATGTTTACTTTTATGCTAAAAATTCTCAATTGTTCTGGTCCATGAAAAGAGTATTCACTATTTCATACAGACTGTCACAATACAAAAAGCTGATCAAGAGACGCAGGCAGACATTTGTCAAGAATTGCATAGCCAGTGAAAATCAAGAAGTTCAGAATGTTGAAGCTCAAGGAGCTCTTGTTGATGATCTGGGAGAAGGACGAACGAACCACCAAGAAAGGAAAGAGAATCCAATAGATATAAAGGAAGACACAAATACAGATTTTAAAATTAATCATGAAGAATGCCAATTGCAACAGTACCTTGGAAAATCACGAATCATCAGGATGATAGAGGATAGTCTCATAACCAAAAGATTCAAGAGCAATTATAATGCTGAGAAACTAGATGCTGCATGTGTAGAAAAGAATAAGGCTTGTGAAAATAAAACAGAACTGTTGAAGATTGGTAAATCAGGTTGCACTGTTGAATCAAATGATAATTGTAGCAAGTCTCAGAGCAATGTATGTTTTTATGGTGAAAATCACAACAACTTAGAACTGTTAAGAAAGGCTGATGACTTGCAGATAGACAATGAAAATGATAGTTTTGACAACAATTTACCAGTTGAATGCCTGCAATATCCCAGTTTTGAGAAAAACAATGTTGGATCATCTTCAGCAACAGAGAATTTCAATGATGTTCAAAAAGCAATAAGTGTTGAAGATGAGTTCTTTGAGGCACCAAATAGCTTTGCTGATAACACACATATTAAGACTCAAATCAATATACAATCGCATAAGCTGGATCCTGCTGTAAACGTGACCAATATTGGAAATGAAAACAATCATAAGATAGATTTGAGTGATTCTAAAATATACAATAGACCAAATAATGCAGAAACTATGCCACAAATTAACAACGAACTGACTGAGAAGTACAATGGGATATTCCCTGATACACATTTAGCAAGTAACTCAAATGATGTTAGAAGTTTAGCAAACTATTCCACTGGCAATGAAAATCTATCCAATGATATGGAGATTTCTAAACATCCAGCATGTGGCCTGATCTGCATTAGGCATTACGCATTTGCTTCTCTAAATTTATCCGAAACAAAAATCCTGAAGCAGGATCTTGACTCTTTGACTTTCTCAGTTAAACTACTCGAAGAAGATCTTGAAGCTTCCAAAAATGCTGCATCAGATTATTTAAAGAACACTTTTACAGGTTTTACAGAGAAACATGCCAAAGAGCAGGAAAATAAGATAACACAGATGAAGAAAAGCCTGTCAAAATCAATTTTAGATTATTCTGGTCAGATTCGATCACTAACTGATTCTATAGAGATTGATGGTGTCTTAAAGCTTATAGAGCAGCTGAAGAACGCAAAATCAGAGTCTATATTTGGCCTGGAAGAAGAATTAAGGAATAAGGAAAACACACTGAATTCTCTAAATGAAGCAAAAGAGTCTTTAAAAATCCGAGCAGCTATTCAGGAAGAGCAAATTGATTACCTCTCAAAGGTAAATGATGTTTACAGAATCAAGGATACAAAAACGACTGAACTAGTCAATGTGTTGCAAGAAAACTGCCCAAGTTTGCTTAAAAAGATGGGATTGGTTGAAAATGCTGTTGAGGCACTAAAAGAAGCGTTTTCTGATCTTGAATCCTATAATTCTAAAACAGCCTCAAAATTTCAGCTTGAGCTTAACTCAATAAAGGCCAAGATTGATGCAGTTAGGCAGATGCTTGATCTTGATGATATTTTGATCAGTGCTAAATCATCCTTGCAGAAGTATTTTGATGGTATGATTCAAAGCTATAGCTTTCAGGTAGAGTCCCTTCGGAAAAGCAATCTCGACTTGGAGGCCAGAGCAAAGGAGCTGAATTATGAAATTGGGGACTTAAAGAGCAAAAATGCGTCACTGTTAGAGACAAACAAGTTTATTTCTGAAGAAATTGAGCTCAAAAGCCAGTATTCGAGGGAGATGGAGAATACTGTTGATGAGATGATGCGATCAAATAGATTTTATGAAGATCAGCTGCTTAAAAGTGATGAGCTACTGCGAATGCTGAAAGAGAAACAGCTTAAAATGAGCTTGGACTATGCAAGACAAGTGGAAAAAATGAGAATGGAATTTTTGAAAGAAAACGGGATTTTGAAGCTTAAAATTGAAGAAATGGAGCTGGAAATAGGCAAATAAATGGCTAAATTTTGTTAAATATTCAGTTTTAGAAAAAAGATTAATTTTACAAATGTCAATTCTAGATTGATTTTCAAAAACTAGTCTTTTGAAATTATTTATTAAAGATCAATAGAATCAAATTTTGTGTAAGGCTTTAGAACATCAGGCACAATTATTTTGTTTCCATCCTGGTAGTTTTCAACAATGCAACAGAGCGATCTTTGAACAGCACACAATGTAGCATTTAGCATGTGAACATAGGATTGTCTCTCATTCTCCTTTGGGAATCCGTGTCCCACATTCAAATTTCTAGACTGATAGTCAGTACAGTTTGAAGCAGAGACTAACTCGCGATACTTCTTTGCATTTGGGAACCAGGCTTCTAAATCATATTTCTTAGAGGCAGCATCGTTCATCTCTCCGGAAGATATCAGAACCACTTGGTATGTCAGACCAAGGCTCTGATAGAATTCCTCGCTTATTTTCAGCATTTTCTCGTGCATCTCTGCGGATTCCTCAGGTTTGCAGATCACAAACTGCTCAACTTTATCGAATTGGTGAACCCTGAAAATACCTGCATTGTCCTTCCCGTATGCCCCTGCCTCCTTCCTGAAGCACAGAGAATCTCCTGCAAGAAGCTTGGGAAGCTCTACATCTGTCAGCTTTTTATTCATGAAGAGTGCTGTTAGTGGTTGCTCGGACGTAGCAATCAAGTACAAGTCATCCTCAACTTTGTAGAGCTGCTCGTGGAAATCACTCAACTGTGACGTCTTTCCCATGACATCCATCCTCATCATTACAGGTGTCTGCACATATTCAAATCCTTTCTCAGTGACGAAATCAATGGCATAATTTTTTAGCGCTCTTGAAAGTAGTGCCATTTTCCCCTGTAGGTAAAATCCTCTGTGACCCACAACAGCCGCGCCAGCCTCGGCATTGGTAAAATCCTTCATAAGTTCAGCATATCCCTTCGGACTTGAGGAGCAATCTCTGAATCCCCGATGGGTGCTGACTACCACATTTCCATCGTCAGTCCTATGCACAGGGACAGAATCATCCAGAATGTTTCCTATTCCGAACAGGAGCTTGTCAATTTCGCTCTTAATCGACTGCGCCCTAGTTTTCAACTCTTCTGCTTCCTTCTTCACTGTCTGCCTCTGATTTTTGATTGTCTCAAGAGACTCTTCAGAGTTCTCCTTGTTGTTCTGTTTAAAAGCCTGTGTCAGCTTGTTCTGGATCGTGTTGAGTTCTCTGTTCTTGTTGTCCAAACGGAAGTTGACTCTGATTCTCTCTTCATCCAACTTGTGGATTGTATCCACAATTTCGACATTCTTTTCTCGAAATCTTTTTTTCTCGCTAACTTTGATTTTCTCTCGTGCTTGCTCATTCCTGAAAAGATTAATGTCTAGCATTGGGGAATAATTTAAAAGTTTTTTAATTATTCCAAAGCTAGACAACAGCCTAAGTCTCTGCTTTCGCACAAATTTTGCCAGGTCTGCCAAAGAAAGAATTGAAGCATAAGAAAACTAATGTAAAAGTTAAGAAAATCCTAGAGCAAATCAAAGGAAAGCTTGAACATTACAAATTGGAATACAATAAAAATTAAAAATACAATGAAAATTAAAATAGTTTATAAATAAGAATTTACTTTACAGAATAAAAACCAATGATAAAATAGAAATTCTTTAATTAAAAATGTCAACCGAAACAGGAACAACCTCAGCCTCAGTGTTAGACTCCTTGTTAAAGATTGGGAATCTAACGTCTTTTCCAACATAAGAAAGTATCTTGCTCTTGGTGACCTCGTCATCAGCAAGCTGCTTTATATCGATAATATAAATATCACTACTCTTAATCTTGTGTCTGGAGCCAAACTCATTGCACAATCCGGCAACAGCCAGGGCTCTGTTGATATGTCTTATTTCCTTATAGCCGTTGAGAAGCCCTGAACGAGTCCTGTAGCTAAACTTGATTCCGTAGTTCTTGATGACGTAGTCGTTGTCCTGCTCTACCTCCTCAATCCTCACAATAACTCCGTTAGAGGCTTTTATTTTGTACTGCTTGTTGGTAATCTTGAAAAACTTAGACTGTGCTACAACTTGATTGGGTGCGAAGACAGTGGAGACAAAAACCTGTGGATGCTCTTCTCCTTCAGAAGGCTTCTTGCAGCCGTAAATCCTGAATTCCTTGGTGCAGGAGTTTGCATAGTTCTTTTTACTGTACAACATTAGAGGGTGCGAAATTTTGGATAAAATTTTTACATGAATTTCAGATAGGAAAACACTTGAAACTAAAGCACTAATTTTATCTATGCTCATATTTCTGATCATAAGGAATGTGGACTAGCAGGACTTTCAATGTTTTTTCGAGTCTGTTCTTGTTTATCTATTTTATTTTGACTAACACTACCACGAGACCAAAAACATGCTTTTAATGTATTTTAAACATTTTCTTGTTTTATATTGCATTCCGCCTCCAATTGTGTGTGATGTCAGTTTTTATTTGTTGCCCATATGCACGAGGTTGTTTCGATACAGGCTGGACAATGTGGGAATCAGATTGGAAATGAGTTCTGGAAAAAGATAAGTCAGGAGCATAAAATTTCTAATGAGGGTGTTCTTTTGGACAACCAGGTAGACAGGAAAGACGTCTTCTTCTACCAGGCAGACGATGGCAGATACATTCCCAGAGCCATACTGCTGGATCTCGAGCCAAGAGTCATCTCGCAATGTGAGCCTTTCTTTAACACTGAGAACATCTACGTAACGAACGAAGGCAGTGGGGCGGGAAACAACTGGGCACACGGGTTTTTTGAGGCAAACAGGGGAAAACTTGACTTTTTAGAGATTGTGCAGAAAGAGGTGGAAGGATGCGATTCAATAGAAACCTTCAACTTGATGCACAGTGTTGCCGGTGGGACAGGATCTGGATTTGGCTCGCTCATTATCCAGGAGTTAAGAGACCACTATCCAAAGAAGATAATATCGTCAGTATCGATTCTGCCAGCAAATGAGGAAAGTAGTGATGTTGTAGTGCAGCCGTACAACACCATGCTGACTCTCAACTATTTGGACAAGTTCTGTGACAGTGTGATTGTCATGGACAACCACGCACTGGGGAAGGTTGCTATGAACTCCTCCATAGTGAAGAATCCCAGCTTATACTACATCAACTCCCTAGTTTCTACAGTCATGTCTGCTTCTACATCCACTATTAGGTTCCCCGGACACATGTATTGCGATAACAGATCCATCCTCAGCTGTACTGTCCCTTTGCCCAACTACAAATTCCTGATTCCCAGCTTTGCGCCCTTCACTTGCGACGAAATGAGCAAGGTAGTCAGGACTACTACAGTAGGAGAGGTTATACGCAGACTAAACCTGCCCAAAAACAAGCTGTGTAATTTCAATCCATCAAATACCCATGCCAACCTGTCTATTTTTAATATTCTTGAGGGTGTCAAAGACCCTTCTGAGGTAAGCAGGACGTTAGAGCTGATATTCAACAAGAAAGACCTGAACTTTGTCGACGGCATGCCCCCATTCTTTCAGACGGCTCTTTCAAAGAAGAAGCCTTTTTTCAACAGAGTCAGTGGGCTGTGCCTGAACAACACCACTGGAATTTCTACACTTTTGAAAAAAATTTGTTCCCAATTTGATCAACTAAAAAAAAGAAATGCATTTATTGAAATGTACAAGAAGTTTGATGCCGACCTTTCTCTGTTCGATTCAAGCCGTGAGTCTGTGCAGAAGATCATCGAAGAATACGAAGGATGTGAGCATGGACTGTTTATATCAGGATAGTCTGTCTTATTTTACTCCATCACAGCCTCTGCAGATGTAGTTGTGAATTAAACTTTAGACTTCTGGGATAATGTCATTTGAAAAGAATAAAAAAGATTTGAGTATTATAAATGGTTTTACTATTAGATTTTGATATTCTATAAAACTGCTTTTTTACAGTTAAAAACTCAGAAATAGTATGGAAGCTTATGTCTAAGACATAAAGTGTTTGAAGACAGTGATCTGTGCTTATAGCTGCTGTTTTGTAGCATGCTCTCTAGAATGTCATTAAATATTCTTGATTTAGCTTGTCTCGAATACTTTTACATAATTTGACATTTCATATAAATAAAATCCCTGTTTTTATTATCTTTTTGCTTGAAAATGGTAATAAAATCAGAAAAGCATTGTTTATTATTTTCTAAAGGATTTGGTTGCCTTGTTCAGGAATGATGCTAGGCCTTTGTTGACTTTGATTGCATTGACATTCTCAAATGTCCTTTTCATTACCCGAGAGCTGAGCTCTCCAGCATCATCTGTTAAAATAATTCCATTAAACACAAACTCATGGAAAATGAGCATTATCTGATCGTATTTCTCTGCTATCCTTTCGACATTCCAGTTTTTTATTATCTTAGTCAACGACTCTACAAGTGCATCAAATGCATTCTGCACAAATATCTCGTTGGAGTCTGGTCTGGCAAGCAGATGGATGCTAATGTCATTTAATCTCTGTGTAAACAATGTTTGATCCTTATAAACACTAATTGTAAACTCTAGGTCCTGGATGGAGTCTAGCATGTCTTTGACATCGATGTTGTCATATCTATAGGAAAATAGAATATTCTTGCTGCTGTCTGCTATACACATCAAGCTTACATCTTTTATGTCCATGGGCTTCAGGAATGAAACAATTTTAAACAGAGCTTAGAACAAACTATAAAAAGATAGCAAAAATCCACATTTTTTGTATTAGAAGCAGTAAATGAATGAAGATTGAGGATGTGCTTTTTCTTCTGAATTTGTTGGCTTTGGGCTCTGAAACATCTACTTTTAAACTTAATATACAATTTGCTGGTAATCTAGGCATGCCTTCAATTTGAGAATAAAAATGATAAATTTATGATCATCAACGAAATCTGGGCCCAAATTTTCATTTAGCTGTTCTTGTTTGGTTGCAAGAATCAAAAGCTTTCTTAAGAAACAACTTGTTTGATATTCTCACAGCATCTCCTCAATCTCTTTTTCAAGGATCGAGAAAAAGTCACCTAAATTTGATGAGAGATTAGCCTGGTAATTCTCCTGTGCCAGCGACAATTTGCGAAAGGTTGGCTTGTTTTGGGTTGATGAAATGTAAAAGGCATTCTTAAACGTACCTTTTCCTGCATAAGGTTGTGTGCTGCTGATCAAATACGCTGGAACTCTCCCAGAGGAAGATACTGCAGCTTGGCCGGCAAGAGGGTTCACTTCAAAGCCTGCACTTTTGTGTTTTTTGCAGGCATTATTCAGATGATCCTGTTTTTGAGAAACACTTTCATCATTTATTGCTTTTTTATTCTTCTGATGAGAATCTGTGACCTTACGCTTATTTTTTCTCTCTTCGCTTACAGACATTAAAGTGAACATTTTACTGGCAGAAGTCTTTCGGCATTCCTTTCCTTTCAATACTTCTGAGCTATTCTCACTTTTGCGTTGTAAATTGTTTTCTGTAACACAAATTCCATCTGAGCTTTTAATGCTAATCAGGGGTTCGGTTTGATCTCTTTTACATCCATTCTTCTTCTGGTTTTCCATGTCCAAACCATTTAAGATTTGATCGCCTTCATCCCTTATCTTCGTTCTTTTGCACCTATCTGACTCTAAAAATACTTTCAGCTCCTCGATGCTTTCTTTTAAAGCCTCTACTTCTTTAATTAGATGAATGTAGGAACCTAGAATTGCATCTAGAACGTCTTTTTCCATAATTTTAAAAATCTAAAGTTTTTTATAAGATTTTGCATAAAACTAAAATCTATACAAAAAATAAAGGCCTTTGACTGAAAAATGAATTACTGCAAATAAAGCATTATAAAAGCTTGTCTTGAGCTTGAATTACAAGAGTAATTGATTCTAGTCTACCAAGCTAATCTCTTTACTTAATCACTTTACTCTTTTTTCCAGCAAATGCCATCTGATAGTTTCTTTTTTGAGCATAAAAAATAAAAAAGGGCTAAAATTTTAAATTTTCTTGAAAATGCTCTTTTTGCAATGCTAAGGACATTCTTAAACAATAGTGATGTCTTGACACACTTTGTTGCAGATATAGCCAAGTTGCAGATTTTTGAAATTTTATAAATTATCACTGATCAGTTTCTAAATTTTATATATCATGATTAAAAATCAACAAGATATTTACAGTATATTTGAACTTCTTTTGCTCAATCCTCAATGCAAGTAAATTTTGATGTAGTCTTCAGACTTTTCCTAAGTTTCCAGGTAGCCTTCTGCATACATTACGTATTTACAGATGAAGACAAAAAACAAGACTCCCTGATATTGTCATCTGGGAATATTGAATCTCTTGATGAAAGCTTAGGAGATTGCAAAAATTTGAAAACTTTGGATCTTAGCAATAATTCAATAAAGTTACTGCCTGAATCAATTGGAAAGCTAGAAAATCTTGTAGAACTACATCTCGAGTACAATCATATCAGGCATTTGCCACCCCAAATAGGAAAACTGAAAAATATTGAGAAGATTTACATTTTTCATAATTTTATTGAAGACCTGCCAGATACAATAGGTGACTTGTCAAATTTGAAAGAACTGTACTTGGACAACAACCAGCTGAAATAGGAAAGCTAGAAGCTCTTCGCATACTAATGCTCTATTCAAATCAATTATCTCAATTACCATCTCAAATAGGAAATCTAGCTAATCTTACAGAACTATCAGCACACAATAATAAGATAAATGCTCTTCCATCTGAAATAGGAAAGCTAGCAAATCTTGAGCTACTGAATGTCTCTGATAATAAGATATCTTCTCTACCATCTGAAATAGGACATTTGAAAAAGCTTGAACAACTGTTTATTGGAAGAAATGACCTGAAGAAAGTGCCTTCTGAGATAGGAGAATTGAAAAAGTTGCAAATACTCAATTTATCTGGACATACTGATCTAATATTCCCAAAATCTATTAAAAAGTTGTCAGGCTCACTCATAAATCTCGTTCTTTCGAAGTGTTGCAACCTAACAACAGAAAATGATAGTGACTTGACTTTAGACAGGCTGAAACATTTGTTCGGCAGCAGACTTATTTTACAATAAATCAATATTGAGAAAATAACTACAAATTTTTAACATAACTAAACTGCAAAAATTTATCATTGCATGAAAACAGATTATATAAAACTAGATTAGATGACATTAGATAGTTCTTTACATTGCTAATCTGAAAACAAATAAAACTTAAACTAGCTTTTACATATGAACTCTGTCAAATTAGTTTTTGATAGCACTCCTGAGCATCAAACTAGAATATGGTCTAATCTTTATCTCCATAGGCTATACATTCATAAATTTAGATTGTCTTGAAACTATTGTTTAATTTTGCAAACAATAAGAAAGTCGCCCTAAACATGACAAAGCCCATAGAAAGATTTCAGAGATATTCTCTGTACACAACCCTTACACTTTTAGCAATTTTTCCAACATACTTCTACATTCATGAATTTGACACTATCTATTCCAAGCTTACATGCACATTTATTTTGGTTTTCACTGTTTTGTCACTTTCTTACTTCACACTTTGTCTCTGTTACCGCGGCTACGTTACTTTGGATCAGAGCTTGAAGCTTGCAGTGGGGAAAAACATCAAGACATGTCCCATCTGCATGGATTTGCGTCCAGAGCGAGCACATCATTGCTCAACATGTAAGAGATGCATCAAGAAGATGGATCACCACTGCCACTGGCTAGGACGGTGTGTGAATTATGACAACCAAGGCCATTTTATCAGATTCCTCTTTTTTACCTTTTGTAATGCACTTGCCCTTTTATTGTTCAATTCATACTACATTTATCTTATTACATTTACAGACTCAACAGAAATCACCTACTTAAAAGCCGCAGTTTTGATGATCTCAACTATGTTCTCTATCCTTATTCTCATTGTTTCTTTCATGAATCTAAACACTCAGCTTTACTTTGTAGTAAAAAATATTACTTTCATAGAAAAATTTCATTGTAAAAATTATAATGTTTCTCCTGAAAAATCACCTTATAACTTAGGATTGATTTACAATGTGCAGGATGTTCTGGGTCCATTCTATCTTTTTCTACTAGGAATGCCCAGCGGAAACGGCATTTTTTTTGAAAAAAAATCTAATGTCAGTTATTGGCCGAAGCACAATGGCTTTAGCAACGAAATGTATTCTGAGTCTCTATAAATATAGATCAAAAATAAATAAAATTATCGGGAGTTTAAGTTTAATTAAAGATTTGCGGTCAATTTTTTCAGTTTGTTAAAAATGTAAGATTAGCCTGACAAAATAATGCTTGATTAGTTTATTACCGCATGTTTTTGTAAAAACATAATTTAATGCTTTGATCGCATATTAAAACTAAAAAGTTTATTCGTTGGTGCAAAACTTCATCATTTCAACCAAACCCTCATTTTCAAATGCTGCCATAACTCTATCTCTGTCAGAAAACTGCTTATTAAGTGCCTTGTATGTAGAATGTGTGTCTGCCTTAATCAGTACATTGATCAAATAACCATCAACTATTTTCTGTAATTTATAAATTATCGTTAAACCTATTATCCCAGCCATACTGCAGTGCGGAACAGTGGGCGTGAATATAATATTGACACAGTTTATAGGCTGCCCAGCCTGGCACATAACACTCTCATCTTCCAGCTGTGATATATAAATATCTTCTAACGAAACTACATTCAGCTGCTCCAGTGTATGCGGATGCTCTGGATCCATAATATCTCGTATAAGCTCAAATATCGACTCTTTGGTCACATTTGCAAGTTTTCCGCTGACTAGTTGAAGATCAAAACGCTTTTCCAAGTTGTTTTTAATAATTGGATTTGCATTTTCCATGGGTTTATATTCAAGCAAGTTTCTTCATTGCGTTTTTTAGTAATGTTTTAAATATCTACATTGTATTTCTTGTAGTTTTTTAAATATCTCCATTTTTAAAGCATTCTCTTGGATAGCTTTGACAAATGACGTAAATACATTAGTTTTTAATATGAAAAGACACAGTAAAATATAGTATGATTAAGATTTATTGATTTTCATGATGATTGTTTTTGGATAAGTCTGAGCCCATAAAGTTGGTAGTTGTCCATAGATCGCGTATTTTAGAAGCATATTTATTTCCTTCCTGAATTAAGTTGTTTATATTGCTCTCTGGGGTTCTAGAAACACATCTGCCAAGCTTGAATAAAACTAAAATAATGCAGAATTTCATATATTATTTTTGCGTAATTTTGGATTAAATAGCAGATTGCCGTCCTGAAACATAAATGAAACATGTTTTGTCCTGTTAAAATATTTACTCTTGTGTTTTTGAAACATGATAGCAAATTTATTTGTCCTGGAATCCTTCAGCCAGTTTTCACAGCTACCCAATTTTTGCATTTAAACAATAATTTATTTAACACAGTTTTAATGTATATTGTGTAACAACTGCAGTTTAAGGATGCCCTGAGACTTTCAACTGAAAGCTTCAGCAATGCCTTCTAAGGCAATGCTTGCATGATTAGAAAAGAAAAAATTAAAAATATAAGTGCTTTAATAGGTAAGAGCTTGTCCTTTGACTTTCTTTTCGTTGGTAAGTATAACATGCTTGGCTCTATGACCAGTCTTCAGAACTTTAGAATGGCATTCTTTGCATTCTAGTTTGAGGACAGTCTTTTTAGTAGTCTTAGCCTTTCTTCTGAGGACAGGCTTTGTTTGACCACCAAAACCCGCTTGCTTGGCACGGTATCTTCTTTCTCCCTGTCTATTAGGATTTCTCTTTCCTGCTTTGTAGATGGAAACCTTCATCTCTGTGTGCTTCCCACATTTCCGGCAGTGATTCTTTCTGACCTTCGGAATATTCACCATTCTTGGGGCAGCTGCAATGAAAAATTTATTTAGAAGAAAAGAAACACATTTTAACTTTTGAAAACAGAAGCAAGATAACCTGCGCCTGATAAATTCTTGAAGAAGCTAGACGCAGTTATTCTTAAAAAATTTAATCTTCTATTTTTTAGTTTCATTTTTATACAAAAGTTGATTTTTTCACTAAAATTCAGAAACAAAGCTGGACAATGTTTAGAGATTCAAATTAAGAAACAAATGGAAGCTTGTGCTAGTTTTTTTGGCATTTTTATTCATTAAATTTAAAGTTGGCTAAAAAATGTGCTTCTCCAATTTTCAATTTTAAATTGCTCTTTCACAGCTTCAAAATAGACAAATCTGTGGATTCTATTTTCTATTACCATAAATGCAGCTATGTTCTTAAACTTATAGCAATAATTAGGTGCACTCCAAATTGTGATGCATTTTCCGTCAAAATGCTCTTCCACACCATTGTAAACCAGCTGATGGCTACGAACAAGGTGCTTGCACCCCACACCCTCTAAAAATGACTCTAAAGCCAATCTCCCAAAAATATATCCTGCACCACGCGGGCTTATCTCAAATTCTAATATCTCATTTGATGGGTCTGCCCAAAGAATATTGCTGATCTCTGCATATTCTTCCACACGGTCTAATTCTCGAATCCAGTCATATGAAAGATCTGGCACTATTCCCCCATGGACACAAAAATAATCATTATCGATGACAGCCGCAACAGGAAGCAATTCAAAAACCTCGCAGATCTTCCAGTAAATATAATAGTCGTATTTCAAAACACACTCGTCCTTAAAGCCGTATGCAGTTGTTTGTCCACGGTTTTCGTGATTCCCTCGCAGAAGAAAAACCTTATTTGGGGATAAAATTTTCATTATCATCAAGGTCAGAAAAAGCTCTACGGAATTGTAGCCTCTATCAACATAATCTCCAAGAAATAGAATTTTATACTCAGAATTAACCAGATCTAGCAAGTTTAAGAAATCAAAGAAGTGGCCATGCACATCCCCAACAATGCTTATGTTTCCTTGAATTTCTATAATGTTAGCTTCCGCTTCAAAAATGCTTTTTACAGAAGATATTATTGTCAAAAGACACTCTCTTGGAGGAAGAACTAGGCTTTCCAGTCTTTTCATTGTTTTCTTCAGCTCAGCTTCATCCATTTTAAGCCTTATAAAAATATTCTAGTTATTTTGAAGAATTAAAAGGCATTTTTATTGTTGATTCAGTCTTTAGAGTGTCAGGCTGAAGGAAATGATAAGAACATGTTCTAAATATTATGATTATCTGCTAATTGAATAAATTGGCGCTTTTTTAGGATGTCTGTGATTTATTTATTTTTCTAGCCTAAGCCTACTCGATTTCATAAAACACATGTTTTAATAGCAGATTTATGATTAAGCTATTTTTTAGCGAAGTGTTTTATACTTTTAATGGCACTGTAAAACTTTATAAATCATAAGCAAATTTTTATCAAAAAAAATGTTTATTCATGAATCTGACACTTTCCTGATTCAAAGATTTCTAAACCTCTTTTAAAAATTCAGAAACCATTGAAACAAAAGTCTCTGCTGAAGATTCTTGTGTTAAACCATGATCTGCCCCATCAATAACCTTGACTATTCCCATCAGCTCAAGCTTGGATGTCATGTCTTTAGTGCAAAATTCATCATTTCCCGAAACAACGGAAAGTATTCTTGTTCCAAGATTTCGCCATTTTGTGTAGCAGCTGTCTTCCAAGTAGCTGCTAAAAAGGTCTTCTCTTCCATTTCGCAAATACAACGACTCAAATCTTTCCTTCAACCAGATTTTGCCGCAAATTTCAGCATACAAGGAATCACTTTGATCAAAATTAGACATAATTTTCGCATTCTTCCGTATTGCTTTAGGACTAAGGCACTCGATATCGCTAACTGGTGCTTGTAATATGATTCCTTTTATATTTCTGCTTCCATGCTTTTCTAAATAGAGAAGAGCATCCTGGCATCCCGTGGAATGCCCAATTAATACTGTATCTCCCTCTAGAAGATTGACAATGGCATAGATATCTTCAATATCTTCGTCCACCGTGTGCATTCTAAAGTTAGGCTGTGATCTCAGTTGTGGAATTATAAATTTGTAATTGTTTTTTCTGCACAACTCATCCAAGCCTTTAGAAAAGCTCAAACTAAGCATGGTGTCGCCTAAGCCACCAATCAGAATGACGTTTTTGCTAGATTCTATACCATTTTCAAAAGCTAGCAATCCAATATTATTAAATCCTATTATATTGCCTTTAAGAGTGTTGCAATCATTGATGATTCTCTTTCCCATGAGGGCAAACTCATTTCTTTGTTTTATGAACAAAAATTATCTTTCACCATCAAATAGAACGAGATCTGTTTGTAGATCAAATCCATGTACTTGACTAAACTGTAAGCCTTGATAAAATTCAGAAGCAATACAATTTGCTATCAAAAAAATACTAATATGCTCTTCACAGCATGTCTTTATGGAAAGATTATTTATTCTGTGCTCTTGCTGCAACAATTATTTAGGAGAAGTATTTCTGTCAGCATTAATCTCAGGCTTCAGAAAATAAATCATTTCCAAGCCCAGAATGATACTGGAGATAGACAAAGTCCCAATTTATTTTCCCTACGACCAAATCTATCCTGAACAGCTGAAATACATAAAATCATTGCTAAAAAGCATAAGAAACCCAGGCCACTGCCTAATAGAAATGCCCTCTGGGACTGGGAAGACAATATCGCTTCTAAGCTGTACTGTTTCCTATTTAATCTTCTGTAAGAGCATAAACAAGCCATTTAAAATTATCTACTGTTCCAGGACAATCCCAGAAATCGACAAAACATTGAATGAGCTGAAGAATCTTATAAATTATATTAAAAAACACATAGATTTTAGGTTTGTTGGGGTGGGGCTGAGCAAGAGAAGCAATCTGTGCATTAACAAGGACGCACTGGAAAGTTTTGATCTTGAGCTGACCTGCAGAAAAATGATAAATCACCTAGAAAATCTAAAATGCGACTTTTACGACAATGAAGCCACAGCCATTCCTAACGGAGTTTACAATTTTGAAGATCTTAGAAACTTTGGCGTGGAAAACAACATTTGTCCCTACTTTTTTGTCAGAGATCATCTTTCGTTGTGTGACTGTATTGTCTACCCTTACAATTATCTCATTGATCCCACCGTATATGGCATAATCTCTAAAAACTTGCCTGAGGATGCAGTTGTTATATTTGACGAAGCCCACAACATTGATTCACATTGCATAGAGGCGCTTAGCTCAGAAATCACAAGAAACACTCTTGAGGTAGCCTCTAAAATTTTGATAAAAATTGACAAAAAGATAAAATCTCAAAAAACTCTTGTTTCCGAGGTTCTCAGAAAAGAATATCAGAAAATGAAGCTGAAGATGGACACTGTGGTTGAGAACACCATTCCGCATTTTTATAATTCTGAAAGCCCCGAGCTTGCACCCGGAAACCTGAGAAACGCAAGCCATTTTTTGAGTGTGATGAAAAGGCTGATTGAGTTTCTAAAGACGAAACTGAAAACCACACATTTGACTGTTGAGTCGATAAAGTCTTTTGCACAAAGCATCAAGGAGTTGACATTTGTGGACAGACGTACCTTACAATTTGTCTCTCAAAGGATGGGAATACTAATACAAAGTCTGGGAATCGAAGATGATGAGATGTTTAAGCTGCTAAATGTTGCAAATTTTGCTACGATGCTCAGCCTGTATTCCAGGGGGTTTTCTGTTATTTTTGAGCCTTACGACACCATGTCTGGGGTGTTCAATCCTATATTGCGATTGTCCTGCGTGGACGCCAGTATTGCCATCGAGCATGTTTTTAAAAAGTTCAGAAATGTTGTTATCACAAGCGGAACATTGAGCCCGATTGAAATGTATCCTAAAATATTGAATTTTGTTCCCACACATATTTTTGAAATAGGCGCGACACTGGATAGAAATGCTATAAGTCCCCTGGTCATAACTAAAGGCAATGACCAGATGCTATTGAGAAATGATGAGAATGGAGAAAGTGCTTATTCTACGAAAAACGACGAGTTTTCAGGTGGTGGGAGGATCCTGCCAGAAAATAACCTTACAACCTCTTTTAAATACAGAATAGAACCTTCAGTCATTAGAAATTACGGAAATCTGCTAATAAACTTATCTCTGACGGTCCCCGACAACATTGTTGTATTCTTTCCTTCATACATTTACATGGAAGAAATCATCACTCATTGGTCAGAGTCGAACATAATAGAAGAGATCATGGAGAACAAGCTTGTTTTTATTGAAACTCCTGGATTCAAAGAGACAGACCTGGCACTCAAGAACTACAGGAAAGCATGTGACTCAGGAAGAGGGGCCATTCTGTTTAGTGTCGCCAGAGGTAAGATATCTGAAGGAGTAGACTTTGAGCACGGCTATGGAAGAGCAGTGGTAATGCTCGGGATACCGTTTATGTACAGCGAAAGTGTGCGCCTGAAAGAGAGGCTCAAGTATATGAAACTAGAGTATGGAATCAAGGAATACGATTTTCTTGTGTTTGATGCAATGAGGCATACAGCACAATGCTTGGGACGGGTTTTGAGAAACAAGACTGACTATGGGCTGATGATCATGGCTGACTGCCGCTTTGGGATGCCCAGCAAGATGTTGAAGCTGCCAAAATGGATACAGGATAGGATTGAAAAGGGAAACATAGGCTTGAGCGTGGATATGGCTATTTCAATTGCAAAATGCTACTACCGAGAAATGGCGCAAGCTGTAACTGGTGCAGGAAGTAGTCTTTTAGATGCGGCAGCTGCCTGTGACTATCTTGCGAAAATGAACAATGCCTAAATTAATAAAATATCTTGTTTAATCTAAAAAATTGCTTAAAAATTAGGTATTTGAAATATTTTGCTTTGTCAATGAATTTTATTAAACTGATTTTGTTTCTAAAATTACTTATAAGCTATGTCGGGCATTTTCCTAAAATCCTTTGCCTTTAAACAATCATTGAGATATTCCTCAAGCTGAATTAGGCATCTGTCGGTTAAATCCCCGTCAAACGATGGAATAAGTATGCCATTCTCTTGGTCAAGGCAAAAAGAATATTCTCTGTCGTCTATTATTAAAACGCGTGACATTTCTCTCCCCAGAATCTTCAGGTTTTTGACGTAGATGTCCTGATTCTTGTTATTCCTTCCAAGGACTGTGCAAAACCTTCTATCTAGCAGATAGTCTATTCTTAGTGTTGGATCTATTTTCTTGATAACCTTGATTCCGTACTGCCGGATTCCGGCTGTGAATATTACAAGCTCGTACTTCTCCTGCAAGTTGTTTAAAAAACTTTGGAGATGTGGCCTTTCCACAATCCAGATCTTTTGATTCTTCTGGTTATAGTTAATAGTTATTTCGTGATCAAAATATTCAGGTTCCTTTGTTGTTGAAAATATCAAGGTGTTGTCTAAGTCTAAAATCAGTGTAGGCTTATCATCTCTTTTGACAGGCAAGCAGCCTTCTATGTAATTGGGATGGAATTCAGACTCTATATTATCGTTAATAAGATGCTCTGGCATAAGCCAGATCTCTGCAGAAGACAGAGCAACAGCAGCATCTGACTTCAGATGACTTCCGAAATCAACCAAGTTTTCCTTCAGAATTCTCATGTCAGAAAGAATTTGCTTTTTGTTTTCGATTTCATAGGAAATCAGCTCTGTTTTTGCAGCTTCTTCTGCTTCTTCGCTGTCTAAACAGCAGAATTTGGCTTTCAGTCTATTGAAAAAATTCATTGGGGCTACTTTCCGCAACAATTTGGAGGAATTTAAATAATAAAAATAAGTCCAGGAACATCTTTCAAATTGTTTGTGCAAATATGATTTCATAGCAAAATAATTAATTTATTAATAAACTAACAAATAGTTTATGAGTTTTAATCAGAACAAGCCAACTTTAGTCTTACAAGAAGATTGAGGAGGTTTAAGGCAAAAGAATAATTTTTAAGATCAGAGATGAATAATAACATTTAAATTTTTACTAAGTCAAACATACTCACAATCATTTGTGAACGAGAATTTTTCAGCTTCAGGCTGCTCCCATAGATTTAAAACAAAATTTTTGGGAAGTCTGATTTTCCAATAAAACAAGTATTTAAATAGAAATAAAGCCATACTGTAAAGGTCAAGCATAGTCATACTTTGTAAAAAATATCATTCATCTTTTGCAGTAATAAAAGTTTAAATGCTGTTGAAAGTCTGCAAGACTTCAGAAAAAAACAGAAATCCATTATTGAGATAAGGGCAATTTATTAGACGATAGATGTAGTTTACTTAAATTAATGCAGAGGTCGTTAAAATTTATTTACAAATCATGGCTTTGATATCGTTTTTATCAGGCCTGCATTTTAGAATTATCTTTAGATCTTCAGGGCGAATCAGATGAGAAGCCTTGGAATAAGACTCCATAAAGCCATTTTTATCAACACTAATCAAGTTGCAGATTGCTTTCAGGATTTTAAATTTATTTTCCATGGTGTTCTCAAAATGCAGGCTAACGTATCCTAGAATGTCGTCAACACACTTTTCCATGTTTGCCACTGTGCCCTTTTTTAGTTCAATCATCTGGACTTGCTTATACAGCAAAGAGAAGACTGTGTTTAAGGTATTTTCTACAAAACCCAAATAATTGGTCGTAGTAAGAATCTTTCCGGTAGAAAGTGTTTTCTTAAAATGCTCAAAAAGGCTTTTGTGCGTGTCTGGCCTGACGAAGAACATGTTTGAGATTTCGTTTTTGAAAAAATGCCTGTCCAAGACCAGCTTCTCGTCAAAAACCTGAATTATAGAATTTGACAATTTGGAGTCGAAAGAGTCCATCAAATGAATATTTTCATTGAAAAACCTTCTGTTTAGCACACAAATATGCCTCAGGCTATCAATAATCATATTCTTGTCGTTATCACTGGCCATAATCTTGTCAACAATTACACATAATTTCTTGGAGAAGTATCCAAGTATGTCTTTCTCGTCTTCATCAGAGTACAGCATGCTGCTTCTTCTCAGCATTGAGTCGATCAGTATTAGCATCTTCTCAAAAACTTTAACCATGTTCTCAGTCTTAACAACCTTTTCATCTAGTATGTAGAAGGTGTTTAGAGTTTTTGAATCAAATACAAACACGTTCAGTATTTCATCAAAGAGTTGCGATTCCTTGTTTATGGCTTTGTACTTGAACTGATTTAGAATCTCGGAGATATACGAATTGTAGTCAAATTTTGAGAATAGAGAAACCAAGAACTCGCTGAACTCTAGGATTTTTTGATGAGCGCTATAGAGGCTAATCAAAAATATAGCAGGATTGCTAACATTGAGGGCCTTTTCTAGTGTCATTCCTATCAGTGTCTTGTAAATCCTAGAACAAATGTGGTCCTTGTAAACAACTTCAGATCCGAAAATCCTAAAAATAGAGTGCTTGCTACGCTCGACAACCGTTTTCACATCGTCGATGAAAAGACTGAAGGCATCCTCTTCAAATCGTATTTTATCTAGATTTATAGAGACTACAGCTGGCGGATGGACACCTGATGGATACGACAAAAGATTCTTGATGTGCAAAAATTGGTCTATAGCTGCCGTTTCCTTGTCTATTGTCTTAAGAACATCAAATATCTGCTTTGCCAAGGCAATATCATCATTTATAATGCTTTCTTTAAAGTTTGATATCATTTTTTGTTCAATCTTCTTAGAAAATTTCAAAAAGCATTCAGAATTTTGCTGATCTCCAAATTTAAGCTGGTAATGTATTATTTCTGAGAGTGTGTCCCAATCTTCAGGATGATCACTCTCCAACAGCATGCCCAGTGTTTGTTCAGAGTTCCTGCTTAAACCTGCTGAATGTTTCAGAATCTTAGATATTTTCTGCATTTCAAACAGCATAATCTTCTTGTCCAGAATCTCTGCTGACGAGTCTATTGGGTCAAGGTGGAGATTTCTGGCACTTATTTTTAGTTCCTTGTACATCTTATTCAGGCTGTCCTCTTTGTCGGAAGAACATATTTTCTTGGCCTTTTCTATTTTATAGAATATTGCTTCCTTTAAAGATTCTATTCCATACAGGACCTCGTCTATTTCATCCAGCTTCTCGCTAGAATTTACGCCATCAAACGATACTATTTGTTCTACTACTGTTGCTGGGTTAAATACATTTACTTTCAGATCGTTCATTGTAAGTTTTCGCATTGTGGGTTCCAATTCTTGGCTTTAAATATTAAATACCTAATATTTCATTGACTTATTATGTTTATTTGTGTTCAACTAATATTATTCAGTAATGCATCCAGCTTAGATCAAATACTGGATTGATAATTCCTTTTGTTTGGATGTTCTTCTTACTGCCACTGAGTATTCTTTGACTTTGATTGGAATCTTAAATATTTTATCAGTATCATTAAAGCCTATCATTAATAAATCACTCAAATTTATCATCAATATAAATTATTGCTATCAATTGTTTAGATTAATCAATCAAATTGATTTGTAAAAATTTCAACAAAACATTTGAGTGACATTGTTTTTAGTTTACAGTGAGATTTGTACCAGCAGAATGTTAGCATATTCTATTTAATACCCTTTACAAGACTTATCTTTAATAATGAGCATTTATTTATAAACTAAGGCAAATTTTATTGATTACAAAAATAAATATTCTGAAACATTAATATTTAAGCAAAACTCTGTATAAACACATGATCCTATTTGCATTGATCACTGGTGTATGTTCTTATTACGTTGCCCCAAGTCCACATAATACCCATGTGGTTGAAGACAAAGTCATGAGTATTACTGACATGGACACCCTCACGAAGTTCTCGGTTTTTGAAAATGTCAAAAAACATGACAGTTCCATTTTGCTCAGATCAAGCAGTGGAGAAGGAAGTTTGATCAAGCTAAACGAAGAGATAGAATCAGATAATTGGTCTTTAGAGATGATTGTTAATCATCTTAATCTCAGAGACATTGAGAAGGCCGGAATTTACCTGTGGTACACTGACAAAAAGCTGGAATCTGGAAGCTATAAGGGTGCAAACCCAATATTCAACGGTTTTATGATTGGAATCGAGTTTACCCAGGATAAGGCAGATATTGCCTTTAGTTTCAACTATAACATGGATTACAAAGGAAAGGAAACCGAGACTGTCAAGTACGACCATATAAACCCTTTACTTATTGAGCACTTGGATCACTTTAAGGTAAAATTTATCCATACAGAGAAAAACTTCAAGGTTGAAATTTACGACGAAAAAGGCAATCTTCTTTCAGACAACTTTAGAATCCACGAGCCACTGGTAATGAACAAAGGCAAGCATAAGAAGAATTTTGCCATTACAACATTCTATCAGAATGTTCCGGAGCATATGGCCTTTGATCTGCATCTGATAAATCTCTCAACGAGACAGGAATCTGAAGAATATGATGCTAGAGATCTTCATACAAACCATAACTCCTTTCCAAGATCTAAAAGCGATGAGGAAATAAGAACAGCAATAGCAGATGTTGATCATTTTGCCAACTATCTGAATATTGTTCTGGGCTCTGACCTTAAAAGTAGCAATATCATACAGATGGTTATTGAAATCAAAAAAAAGACCAGACTGCTGAAGGAAAGCATAGAGGGACTTATATCAGCTGCAGAAGAAATGACCAGGAACAATTCAAAGGACATTGATGCCGAAAAGCTCAAAAAGTCAGCAGAAATCAATAGAAATCTTGAAGAAGTAATATCAAAAGTATCAAAATATAAGTCCATGATGAAAGAAGTTGAAAGATCTAAAAGTGCTCCGGCCATTAATCTAAATGCCTTGTTTTTGTTTTTTGGAATAGCATTCATAGCCATAAGATCACTAAAGTTCCTCAGTAATATTCAGATCTCTAAAAGTAAAAACAGGAAGCAAGAATGAATAAATTTTTCAAAAAATTTTAGATAAAACTATTTCTTAAAAAGAAGGGCAATTCCTTGTGTACTGTTGTTTTTGGACAAAGATTTTGATTTCTAGTCCTTAATGTATAAATTTACTTTACTCCACACACAGGGGTACAATTATGAAAAGCTTGGAATTTGAAGACTTAAACAAAATGGCAGATGAAATAGAAGATGAGCTGGGGGTATGCAGGAATGACTTGAGAAAGATAGGCACACTAAATATCAAGGCACAATCTTACATGAACATATTGTCTAAGCAAAATCAAAACACAAAGGAGTTTAATCTTTTAAAAGAAAGAGGAGAACATATTCAAAACAACATTAAAGTTCTGAGCGATTTGCGAAAAAAAGAAAAACAGGAGCTAGAACAGGAGATGTCAGATTCAAAAATCAACTTTAAAAGAATAACTGAGGCGCGTGACAGTTCTTCTAATGTGTCGGAATCAGATTTTTTCCATGGTCAGTCTTCCAGATTAGACAGGATTATTCACAGCTCAATGGACTCTCTTGAATCCATCAAAAGACAAGGAAATATGATAAATAGTGTCAATGATACTTTAAGAAGAAGTTTTATAAAGCTAGGTGCTGGAAGTGACCTGCTGCAGAAGATTGAATCAAGAGTTGCAGGGGATAAATCCTTGTTTCTTATGCTGATCTGCATTTTAATAGCCTTGATAATTTTATTAAAGCTAGTTTTTTGATAAATTTGGTTTGTTAATAAAATTGTCTTTATAATTGATTTATATTTATTTTACAAAAATATTGCTGATCGATTTCCCCTTTAATTTTTTAATAAAAAATTTTGCTGCAAGGGGTAATGATAACAGCTGCAAAGAACTATCTTTTGCTGATTTTTGTAGTTGTAACTTCAGTATACCATCTCTCTTGCGTATATGTTTGCATACAGTTGATTGAATTGGCTCCTCTTCCCAGCTCTTATAAAAAACTGATATATTCATATATGAAAATCTTTGGCCACCATGCTGCCATTTCCATGCTAGGCTTTTGGTTTAGGCACCCCATATTCCTCAAATATAACAAAGAAGTCAAGAAGCACAGCCTAAATTTGGTCATTTCTAACCATTGCAGCGATTATGATTGGCTTTTTGTCAGCCATGTTTTTTTTCATCTGGGCCAGTATAGATCATTATATATTATGATGAAGAGATCTTTGAGTCAGCTGCCCATAATAGGTAGCATAATGAGGTCTTTTAGGCATCTGTTCTTGAACAGAAGCAGGAAAAAAGACATTAGCATTATCAACCAATATACAAAGGAGATGCTGAAAGAAAAGGAGTACAATATTTTAATATTTCCAGAGGGCACTTATCCGTATCAAAGCTCACTAGACCATGCAAAAACCTTTGCAAAGAATAGCAATCTTGTTGTAAACAATAAGAAATACATCCCAGAAAGAGTGCTTGTTCCCAGAAAGTTGGGGTTTGATCTAGTTAAAAAAGGTCTCAAAAATTCATATGAAGGATTAATCGATATTACTCTGATGGTGAATCCATATATGAAGATGCCTTCTGAAGAGTGTTCAATAAAGGACTTTTTCATTAATGAACGTAAGTTTATCAATGAAGCTATTTTGGTGGATTATATACCGAAGAAAGGCCTGCACAACAACTTTTTGATTGAGGGCTTTAGCCAGAAAGATAAGATTCTGGACTTGTATTCGTCTAAATATAACGGAGAATTTAAGAGTATTGAAGATTTCAAAAACTTTCTCCAGCAATCCAACCTTATCAAGAAAGATGATGTTGTTGAAGAGATACATATGAAAAGCCCCTGGAGACTTTATTTTCTGCTGTTTCCTTATATCCTACTGCTTCTATTCTTTGGTCTTAAAATGACTTACAAATAATAAACACTATTTCTCGTTCTTTTATCTCATGTTTTTGACGACAATCTCAAGATATTTGGGTGAGTAAAACAAGATTAAATTTAAAAAATTTTGATCTCACAATTAAGCTTGAAAATCTAAAACAAAGCATTGCAAAATAGAATAAAACAATTATAAATTTGTTTGGTAAGCATTTCACAAAAATTGCAGTTTCAGCTTGAAACTCAGTCTCAGACAAAGAATAAAAAGTTAAACGACAGAAGATACATGAAATTTAGCAAAATGTTGGATAAAAACAAGTTTTCTGAGTACAAGGACGACTTTATTGACTATAAAACCTTCAAGAAGGCTGTCAGCAACACTTTTACTGAGGATCAGGAAAAAAACTTTCTAGAGACATTTAAACTGGCTGTGGAGAATGTCGTAACCCTGATAAATAAAAAGCATGTAAAGTTGCTGACCAAATATGAAAGTTTGAATTTTGCTGAGGACAAACGCTGTGAAATATTCAAAGACAAGCTTTATATTTTGGCAGAATTCATCAGGGTCAATCTGATAGGCATCAAAAAAATAATAAGAAGACACGATAGATTCACTGGATTCAAGGCTGCACACCTATTTAGAGACACAATCGCTGAGAAGAATACACAAATCCAGAACATCAACTCTCTTATCCAGTCTATCAGTGAGAAATGCAGGGCCTCGCAGAAAACAGCAGAAAAGGATCTAAAAATAAAATATTGGATACCCAACGAAAGCCTAGTAGATGTAAAATTGAACATTTTAAAGTATCTGCCCAACAAGAGCTATGTTAAAAACGAAGAAAGACTGGATGACTCCTTTGTTACAAGCATATATCTTGAGAATACGGATTTTGAACTGTACTCCTCAGCTATCCAAAAAAGCAAGAAGCCTGATTTTGTGAGATTGAGATGGTTTGGACGGAACAGCAGCATTGTGAGCTGTGAAATGGTACATAAAAAGAATCATGGAGACCAAATAAGAGGATTTAAAATCAGTGAGAAACATATTTTGCCTTTCTTGAATGGGAAGGATGTGTGGGAGAAAATAAAATCTATTAATACTGATAACGAAGAAAAAACATACTCAAAGATAGGAAGAATGATTAAAGACTTACATCTAAGGCCTATGGTTAGAACTTTTTACAAGAGATGTGTGTTTGAGAATGATGAAGGCACTGTTAAAGTGAACTTGGACTCTAATATTGTCATGATAAAAGAGTGTTCAAACTTCGATTTTGAGAAGTCTCAGGCTCCATTGACAAGCTGGAAGCGAAGCGATATTGCAAGTGAATGGCCTTTCAGAAATTTGCCTGCAAGCGAGATAGTTAGGTTTCCATATTCTGTCCTGGAAATAACGGGACTAGATCTCTGTAAAGACATAGAGAATATTCTTTCCAAAAGTACCATAAGAAATATACAGAACTTTTCAAAATTTATCCATGGAACAGCAATACTCTATCCTACGAACGATCTGATGCCATTCTGGCTTCCCCAGTCTGCAATAGCACAAGAATCGGAAACTGCTCTGCACAGAAAGATGCTTGGTGATGATCTCATTGTTCAGGTCCAAGGCGAAAGCGAGATCAGCTTTAACTTGAGTCCTGAAAGTGATGATAGAACCAAGGTGGTTATTCCTGTTCGTGTGGAGCCAAAGGCATTTTTTGCCAACGAGAGAACATTTCTCAGCTGGGTTCAATTTGCAATTTTTCTTGGCGGAATAGGCACTGCAATGGTGGGACTGGGAGATATGCATGCTTACATATGCGGATGCATGCTTATTGTTGTTGCAGGAGTATTTGCAATTTATTCATTATACTTGTTCCATTATCGAGCCAGCAAAATTAGGGTGAAAGATCCAGGCCCTTACGATGCGGTAATTGGACCGTCTGTTTTGGTAGGAATTTTCATATTAGTGATGGCAATGTCGTTCGTTTTCAAGTTCCCAATAAAGAAAAATGGCTTACAATAAATATTGCTAATACTTTTTCAGAAATTGTCTTTTGTGTGAAAACATTTGTCTAAAAATTCTGTTATTTTTTAATTTAAACACTCATTTTCAAGTTATAGGTATTCATTTATACTAATATTTACTTCACTTTTTTATAAAAAGATACTGAATATTTCATATTTAAAATTTGCGAGGTAAAAAGTTTTACACCGAATATACCAAGTCATTCCCAGTAAACTATACAGTTTGTTCAATAGATAACCCAAACTTACAAATGAGTTGCTTTCTCCAACTGGTATAAATAACCATGACTTAAGGAATTGAAAAAATAAACAGCAAATTCTCAGTCAAAAACTGATTAACTGCTTCAATTTGTGAAAAATTTTACAAAAATTATAATTTCATTTTTTATACAGATTAGAAATTCATGAAAAGACTTTAATCAAACCTGTGAGGTCCGAATTCTTCAACATTCACGTATCTGCACCTAGTTTTTATCCCGTCAATCATTTCAATGTCTTCCTTGTCCAGGTTAAAGCATTCAAAGTTATCTTTAATGTGGTCTTTGGATGAGCTTCTGGGAATTACACAGCAGCCTAAAGTAATGGGATACGAAAGGAGCACCTTAGAAGGAGTAGTATTGTGCTTCTCTGCAATTTTTTTGATCACAGGATCCTCTCTTACAAGAGGCAGGTCAGCCTTGGTAGATCCAAGGGAAGAATATGATATTACGACAATATCATTCTTATCACAGAATTCTTTTATTTCCTTCTGTGGAAGGTAAGGATGGAGCTCAATCTGATCGACAACAGGCTTGATCTTGCAAAAAGAGAGAAGCTTCTCCAAATTTTTCATTCCAAAGTTGGCAACCCCAATAGATTTCACTTTTCCTTCATCTACAAATGACTCCATGTGACGCCACAGCTTTTCAAGATCAAATTTTCCATTGAGATTGACTGGAAAGTGAATCAAATACATGTCCAGATAGCTAATGTCCAATTCTTTCAATGTTTTATCCAAGGCTGCTTTTGGATCGTTGTGCTCTGTGTTCCAAAGCTTAGAAGTGATAAAAAGATCTTTTCTGTCCTTTTTAGCAATAAACTTTGCTATTTTGGTTTGATTCTCGTATATAGGTGCTGTGTCGAAATGCCTGTATCCGATTGAGTATGCTGCTTCCAGCGCATTTAGCAGTTTTTCTTCATCGGTCAATTGCCAGGTTCCAAAGCCAATAACTGGTAGCTCCTTGCCATTGTTTAGTTTCTTGCAAGCCATGGGGCAATGGATTTTTGTTATTAAAAATATTTCCTAACATCGTCAATAATAAAAAGATTAATTAATTATTAAGTTAATCTTTCCGAGAAATTAAATGTCGAAGATGAGTCTAAAAAAGAGTAGTTAATTGAGAAAATTACTATTTTAGGAATATACAATATTTAATATCTTTATAATACTAAGAATTTTCAAACTTCAGAAAAGAAAACAAATTTATTCATAGAGGTTACAGATTGTAAGATTCACAAACAATGCAAAAACATCCTTAAGACTATTAATTTTATGCCTGAGATTTCAATCAATATAAATCTTTAACAAATAACATGTACTGCATATTCAATCCAACTATCAATCCATTGATGTTACAGAAAATGCTTCGTTCATTTTTTAGATCTCTCAAAATACTTTATAATTAGATGCTTAAGAATCTCATAGTGAAGAGCATTTCTTATTGAGCCACTGCTTGACTTTTTCTCTAGCTTAAATTTATTCAGGATTTCCATGTATTTTGAATCCATAGTAGAGCGGTTGAATCCCAGATTGGAAGCCAAAAAGGCTCGCGGATAGACTGGCTTTTGAGGAATGTACTTTTGTATTTTTGATTCTCTATCCTCAAACAAATCGACATTGCAGTTGTTGTACTCCCAGAACATCCTGTCAAGTGCCTTCTTTCTATTATTTACAGTCTGCTTGATGTTTCCCAGGATATTAATGAAGTCTCTTAAAACATCTTCTGGCTGTTTTCCTTCATCCATAAGTACCAAGGCCTTCTAAAAAACAAGCTATACTCAGAACATTAGATAAAGCAGATTATTGGCAATGAAAACAAAACAAAGAAGCACCAAGAATAAGCACAGCATGGTGCTAAATTTAATAGTTTGGATTGGAGGAATTGCTGCTTTGCATACAAGAGACAAACAAATCTTGCTAGTCCTGCATTTTCATCTCAGTACAATCTGAATTAGAAAGGATTTGCTGAATGGCAATTTGAGCATGTTTTAGCATAGCAAAGAAAAGCTGTTAAGATTTTGCATTTGCAGGATGCTCTTTTTCTAATTCTGAAAAGCAATTTCTGACTTTTACTACTAAAACTGAAAAGAGTGATTGACAAAATGATTGTCTGCAAAAGACTAGCTGCAGTTTTATCTTTATACATCATCGCAGGCTCAATTTTATCATACATCTCAAACGATATTCTATGACATCAAACTCTTGCTTTTTTCAAGTCAAATTAAAAATTTCACAATGAGATCAAAATTCAAAAAAACAAAGTTATTTACAAGAGTTTATTTTACCTAACAAAATTACTCATTAAAAGCACTACTGCTGATAAGTGGGATCAGCCAGATCTTCCCAACTGTATGTCAAAGGTTTATGCTCGTAATTAAAGTCTTCCAGATTATTTAAGCGCTTTACTGCTTCTGGAATCCTTCGAAACAAATTATCCCTCAAATAAAGTGTTTTTAAATTCGTTAGATTCGCAAACGAGGCAGGCAGAGCATGTAAATAGTTATAACTGAGATCAAGATAAGTTAGATTAACACATTGTCCTATTCCTTCAGGAAGAAACTCTAACTCATTGTTACTGAGGAACAAATGTTTGAGCTTCACAAGTTTTCCTAGTCTAACTGGCAGCCCCGTCAAGCCATTTCCAGAAATATCCAGTGAAACTAGGTTAATCAACTGTTGCAAAGCATTAGAAACTACAGAAATCTGGTTATCCTTCAAATTCAGAATTTTCATTTTCTGACAATTAGTTATTGCCAAAGGAAATTCAGATAATTTATTGCTGACAAGCCTCAAAATTCTTAGATCCGCCAACTGTCTAACTTCACGTGGCAGTGTTTCCAACTTGTTAAAACTCAAATCCAACTGCTCCAATTTTGTCATGTGTCCAATTGCCTTAGGAAATACTTCAAATTTGTTGTTAGCCAACTTAAGATCTTTCAGTTTTTGCAAATTTCCTAATGCATCTGGAAGTGTTTTAAGCCTATTTGTCTCAAGATTCAGCACCTCCAAAAGACTCAAACTTCCTGAAAAACTGGGAACTTCTCCCAACCTATTGTAACTCAAGTCTAATACTTTTAAACTTCTAAGTGAGCCTATAACATTAGGTACTTTTCTCAATTTGTTGAACTTTAGATGCAATTCTTTGAGACTTTCTAAGTTTTCCAACTTACTGGGCCAAGATTTGATCTCGTTATCAGTGAGATCAAGTTTCTCAAGATTTGTGCAATCACACAGCTCTTCTGGCAGAGATGTCAGCTTATTCATGCTTAGATCCAGTTCCTTTAAGTTTTTCAATTTGCCTATTATACTTGGCAACGATATCACTTTGCATTCGTAGACATTCCATGGATATCTAAACCTGCTTTCATCAATATAAGACACGGGTTCTTCATAATCCCTTACGTAGTTCGGGTCTCTTATTTCAATAAATCGAACATTATAGCTCAGATTTAGAACTTCCAAGCTAGCCAAACGTCTGATAGAATCAGGTAATGAAACTAACTCATTACCACTAAGATCAAGCTTCTTTAAGCTTCTTAATCTTCCTATTTTCAAAGGTAAGGATCTCAGTTTGTTATTGCTCAAATTGAGCTCCTTCAATTTAGGCAGTCTTCCTATTGCATCAGGTAATGCCTCTAAGTAATTTCCATCAAGATACAGCACCTCTAAGTTGATGCAATTTGTAATATTGCCATGCAATGAAGTAATCCCTCTTTTTGCAAGATCTAAGATTCTTGCGTCCTGATCATTTTTGAAGTCATACTGGTAACAGCAGATTGTCTGTACTAGTACCACAAGCCTGTTAACACCAATGTCTACTCTCATTAGGGTAGAGAGACTTTTCTGTATTTATAAAGAATTTTTAATTAGAGATTACTGATATTCGTTAATTAAAATTTAGAATTTAATTTATCATGAAACATTGCAGATAAGTGCAAGATGCGTGCTGTCTTTATCATGTCATCAGAAGCAAGCTGGTGATCTTTATATACTTTCTGTAACATATCATACTTTCTAATTCAATCAGTTTACACTTTAAGATTCAATCAGACATGAAAGATGTTGCAAAGCAAAAGCTGTAGACTCTATCACAAAAGCTATTGCCACTCTTCAAACATCTTTTCTGCTTCTGCCAATATTTATATCGTTATCACTTTTAGTATTATAAATTATTTTAGACTCAAAGTCAACAAACGCAACGAAATTTAGAATCTAAAATAAACTATTCTCATAAACAAGATGTATAAAAGTAAAAGCAAAGAGCCTATGTAATCATAAATAATTGGCTTCCTAGCAACCAAATACTAAAATTACATCAATAGTTTTGATATATAAATTGATGCAGAAGAATATAAAATCGGCATCAGAAATTATAAATCAGATAGAAGTGAAGACTTGCTTACTAGATTACTGATACACTTATTTCCATCTAATAGTGGAACTTTAAACAGTCTTGCAGGAATTCATGAAAATTTTAGGAACAGATATTTTATTGAGAATAAGTCTTTTCTGAGCAAAAGTGGTGACAAGTCTAAAGGAAGCCAAGATGACAGAATTAAAAACATTAAAATGCTTGGAGAGACATGCGTCAAGCTGTTAAAGAGTGGAACTGAAAGTGAAATACAAGAAATAGCTAACCCGGAACCATATGAGGTGTTTAATTGGCTCGTGTTCTCACCAGGCAAAGCTTTTGAAAAGGAAGAAGAAGAAAAGTGTCTTAAAATATTATTGATCCATGCGTTTGTAACAGAGGTATTAGACAAAAAAGAGGAGTTACAAGAATATTTGAGAGCAATATTGACTGGACTAGACAGTGATCCCACTATTAAGTACCCAGCTTTGTCACTGGATGAAAGACAAAACGAACTATTCGAATGTCTCTACATCAACCCATTTAAGTTTCCATACTCAAAGATCAATCAGCCAGTCTCAAATAGCTCAATTCCTGTTTATGATAGAAAGAATGATAAATTCATAGAATCTAAAACTTTTTCAGACTGTGCCGATATAGTCATTCTTCATCTATGCAACTGTTTGTTTTACAATGATAAAATAGACGAATGCTCACTTGATCATCTAAATCTAAAAGATCAGCCCACAGAAACTAATAGACTTAGACAATTCTATGAAGACTATCATTTCAGACCTTTTGAGATAACACAAGAAATGAGAAACAGGTGGTCACGAATAGTGCAGGGACTAGATGATAACAAAGAATTCAAATGCCAAAGCAATTATAAGCCTTATATTATACACTATCGCAAACAGCAATACAGAAATGAAATAAGATCTGGCCTCTTTAATACCATGAGTATTTTGGCTAGTATTTGTAACACTAATGATGCATATAAAGAGATTATGACAAAAGATACAATCTCAAAGGATTCTGTAGTTGAAAAATTAAGAGAGTTTCTAAATGAGATATCCAATAAGAACGTTGAGGTAACAATTGAAGAAGATGGCATCAAAATGATTGAATACAACAATGTGAGTGATTTCATTGGCAATTTCTATATAACATTGAATCTTATAAATTCAAAAACTTCTGTTACAATAAAGCTTTGTATTTTAGAGGGCCACACAGACTTTTTCTTTGAAGACATAAAGTCAGGCACAAAAAAAATTAACTTTACTGAACTTGAAAACCTCAAACCTGATAGCAGCAGTTTTCTTTTGTCATTGTTGATAAATAGATACATCAAGCTATTAAATAATGACGATGTTAAAATAGAGAATTTTAATTATCCTTTTGAGATTCTGTACAATCAAGGCGCACTGCATACAAATGAGCAAAAAAGAAATCAATGCATACATTTGTGTGAGTACATGGATAAGATTGAGGAAAAAGAACATACAACTATTAAAAAGATGATTGAGAATATCGTAAAATCTGCTAACTTGTCAGATCCAGCAACTAGAAGAATCTTTCGGCCTTTCTTCATTTACATAGACGATATATTTGAACAAATGTCTAATTATGAGATAATTGAAATATGGATGTCACTTTTTAGCAATAAACATAGAATTGGTTCGCAAAGTATCAGAAATACCTGGAATATAATTTTCAAGCAAAATCCAATCAAAATAAGAGGTCTGGGCTTTTCGACTGAATACACTGATTCGATTGATGATTTTAAAGTTGTTTTGACAGCAACAAAAGATACTCTCGAAGATCTTAAATTAAGAAATTTATCCATTAATCCACAGAATTTTACTCAAATTATCCAAGAATTTTTGGCTGGCAACAAAGCACTGAAAGCTTTAGCTATACCTAAAAACAAATTAAGCTCGACCAACATACTAGACATTCTGAAATCTTTGGAAAATAACGAATTTCTAAAAACATTAGATATATCTCTTAATGATAATTTTAATGCTGAAGATGCAAAAAGTCTAGCTGTTGCTTTAAAGAAGATTACTTCGCTGACTTCACTAAATATTTCAGGCATCTTTTCAGATAATGCAGGCATTCAATGCATAAAAGCTATTCTAAAAATCAAGACATTGACTACATTGGATATTTCACGCAACAGTTTTGGGAGTGAAGACATTAGGGCACTTTTTGATGCTTTGAAAGAAAACACTACTTTAACTGCATTGCGAATTTCCGATTGTGGTTTGAATGCCTTAAGTGCCGCACATATAGCCGCTGCTATAAAAAGCAAAAGTATCTTGACTAAATTAGATATTTCGAATAACTGTGATTTAGGCCCTTCAGTAATTAAATGCATAGCTGATGCCTTGAAGAACAACAGCACTCTACGTATTTTAAATATTTCACAGACCTGTTGTGATGAAAACAAAAATGAATTTGCAAAATATATAGCCCAATTTATACAAAACAATGCAGCCTTGACTTCATTGAATATCTCAAATAATGGTTTAGAAGCTGAAGATGCAGAGTGCATAGCTCAGGCTTTAAGACACAATACGAAACTAACTGAATTAGACATTTCAAAAAACAGTTTGATGGATAAAGGAGCTAAGCATATAGCAAGCATTTTTATAGAAAATAAAGATCTTGAGCAATTTAACATTCCTTCTAGTGGTCCTGCAAACAATACTTTGACTACTCTTAATATCTCAAGCAATAATATAAGAAATAAAGGTGCTAAGGACTTAATGGATGCTATTGAAAGAAGCAAGTCTTTGATTTATTTAGATATAAGCAATAATATATTTTGGGATAAGGGCGTGAATTGTTTGGCTTATGCTTTGTCAAAAAACAAGTTTTTGAAAGTTTTTAACATTCAGTCTTCACTTATTTCTGCTGAAGACTCAAAGAAAATACTTGACGCACTAAAAGAAAATAAAACCTTGGAAGAATTGACATTAAATTACCCTGGTACAGAGAATAAAATTTCTGAATGCATAACAGATGCTTTGAAAGACAATAAAGTCTTAAAGACTTTAGATATTAAACTGCCTTATGATACGTCTACTGAAGATAGAGCCTCTCTGTGTAAAATTGTGGAAAAAAATACAGCCTTAGAAAAAGTGATTTTCAGAGGAACATGGAACAGTTATATTCTATTATCAGATAGAGTGCCTATTAGAAACAATACTGATTATCAAGAGGAAAAGCAATCGTCAGAGTTCCAAAGGTTAGACATGTATTTAGATCGGTATGATAAGGATTTTTAAATGTGCGTAGACCTTTAATTATCAAAAATAAGCAAATTTTTAACTTGGGCTTAATAATAAAAGAAAAAGTATAATAAAAAGTTTACTAAGTTTTTAATAAAATTTATTTAAAAGTAACAAATACTTCTCAAACATTTTATTTTTTAAATTCACGCACTTTTTTAGGCTCATAAAAATCTTTTTTTTGGTATTAGATTTAATTTTAATTTTTGCAAATATAAATTCAGGTAATGCTCTTTACAATGTAAATTACTAGAAAGACTACCTATAAAAATATTTATATGTTGCAATATATAATAATTCTGAAGAGTCTGCATCAACAGGATCAGGAGACTTATTGAGGACATATGGCAAAAACAATTTATAAACTCATTGAGATCAGTAGTTGTCTCAATATCACCATTCTTGACATGCATGATCTTGCCATTTATATTCATTGTGCAGTCTCTGCTAGAGAGTACACATCGTGATCTTACATTTCTGCCAAAGATCCAATCACAGCTTCAAGCTTATCCAAAATGTCTTTATTGTCAATGGTCTCACTGTGGCAACAACCAGCTCAAAAGATGCATTTTTGAGAGAATGTGTGAAGGAAAGCTCTGGAAACGTTCTCATAAAAGTCAAACAGAAACACATAGCTCTTATGCATATGCCACAGATGCTGTTGAAAGAGCACATTGAAGAAGGCCTCTTCTTTGTGGCAGGCTCAAATCCATCACAACTTAATAAGACGAAGACATCAATCTTAGAAACTGAATTGTCTGGCTGCTGAGCATCCCTGCAACTTCGTATGACAGATCTTGATTCAGCAGCCTGACTGCGCCATTCTTAGAGAAAACAAGAGTATTCTCAAGGTTGTTGCAGACACAAGAGATCCTGTAGTTTCCAAAGTCTCTGAGTCATACTGAGATGGAGATTGCTGCGGCAAATTGGACAGTCACGGTAGTAATGAGATCAACACGGGAACTTGTTTACTTTGAAAAAACAGGGACAGAGACAGCACAGGAAGAGTTGGCCTTAGTGTTGAATAGAGTATTTTTTGCTTCTTTTTGACATGTTTTGTCTGAAACTTAAAACCTAAGATATTTGAGCAGCATAACTTGAAATAAAGTTTACGAGACACATGCAAATTTAAGGTAAAAAATGTATTTAATTTTATCAAAGATACAAAATCTTACATC
>Ga0308169_10000851_pt1 | contig 39763 bp, 36 predicted proteins | sample PhyBR1_2_FD_202139 | JGI IMG/M metagenome (GOLD analysis project Ga0308169, IMG submission 202139) | Phyllosphere microbial communities from UC Gill Tract Community Farm, Albany, California, United States - DLSLSB.R1 | ecosystem: Host-associated > Plants > Phyllosphere > Unclassified | place...
GCACACGTTCTCGAAGCACCGGTCGAGCGACTCGACGAAGACCTGCGAGTGGCGAGCGGCAAGCGTCAGCTGGAGCGCAAGGCGGAGGAGGAGGAGGAGGTGCGGAAGGGAGTGAGGCGCACCTGGATGAGGTCGAGGATCCCGAGCTCCGACTCGCTCTGGTCGACGACGAAGGCAAAGTAGAGGGTCGCGTAGTGGCGGTAGATGACGCGCAGGTCCTCCTGCTCCGAGTCGTCCTTCTCGCCGTGGTCGCCAAAACCGAAGCCGGCGGGGAGCTCGACAAAGTTGCACTGCGAGTCGTCGCGGACCGAGACGAGAGTGTAGATGCGCTGGAGGATGGCGGCGCGGGTCTTGGGGGACGAGGGCTGCGCAGAGGGAGGGAGGGGGATCAGCGGGAGCTCTCGAGGTGGAAGGAGAGGTGCGCACCGAGTAGAACTTGCTGAGGCGGGGCTTGCCGCTGTTATTGAAGATCAAGACTGTGTGCGTGGGCAGGCAGCAGTCAGCACAGTGCAGCGAGGCGGCACGACCATGTGGGGACCAGGCCGAGGCGATGAGGACGAGGGGAGAGTGAGATGGAGGCGCACCTGCATGGATCATCGAGTGGGATGCACAGACGGGTCCTGGCTCCGCTACAGCCCTGCTAGATCGTGCACACGGGCGGAAGAGGGTCGGGAGCCAAGAGGCGCCGGCTCGGTCGCGTCGGCTGTTCGACCTCTCGCTGCTCGTCCACACCGACTCGAGCGGGCTCTGCGACGCTCCTGGTCACTGCCATACCACCTCGCAGCACCATGGCCGCATCACCAGACGAGCCCTCGCACCGCGCGTGGGTCCACTCCGCCCCGCCGTTCCCCTCGACCCTCTCGCTCGTCGACCTCCCGCCTCCCTCGCCAGCCAGCCTTAATCCCAAGGAGCTCCTCGTCCGGGTCTACGCGGCATCGCTTAACCCGGTCGACGCCCAGCTCCGCAACCTCGCCATCTTCCGCCTGCCTGCGCTCGCCGGCCCTCACGGCATCGGCTGCGACTTTGCGGGCACCGTCCTCGGCCGCGGCAAGGATGCGTCCGAGTTCGAGATTGGTGCAGAAGTCATGGGCGTCACGGTGAACCCGGTGAGTCCAGTCCTTCCGCCCCCTCCTCTCCCTCGGACCTGTCGACACCGCAGCGACTGACCCCTCTCGTCCTCTCCAAGCTCGCAGGCCCGAGCGGCGGCACCTTGTCCCAGCTCTGCGTCATCGACCTCTCGCGCTCGACCGTCGTTCCAAAACCCGCCCACCTCTCCTGGGCTCAGGCCGCCGCCCTTCCCCTCGTCTTCCTCACCGCTCGCACCGTTCTCTCGCCGCCATACCTCGTCCTTCCACCTGCACCCTCACCGAGCGACGACGCGACATCCACAAACAGCCGCACCGCTCCAGAACCGACCATCGTCGTCCTCGGCGGCGCGTCGGCGGTCGGGCAGCACGTCGTCCAGCTCGCGTCGAAGCGCATGGGCCTGCGCGTCGTCGCATCGTGCTCGTCGCGCAGCGCCGACCTCGTGCGCTCGCTCGGCGCGCACGAGACGGTCGACTACGAGGCGGACGACGTCGCCGAGCGGCTCGCGGCGCTGCGCCCGACCGAGGGCGAGGGCGGCTACCTCGCCATCATCGACTGCGTCGGCGGCGCCTCGCTGCTGCCCTCGGTCCCGCGCCTCCTGTCGCCCCGCACGCGCGCGCTGCCCGCCGGCGGCAGCTACACGACGATCGTCGGCGACAAGACGTCGCGTGCCGCGCTCGGCGGCTCGTTCCTGTACTGGACCTGCTGGGCCATGCTCTTGCGTATGCTGCGCGGGTGGCTCGGCTTCGGCTACCGGTACGACTGCATCAACTTCAAGAACGACGCGAGCTGGCTCGCCGAGGCGGCCGAGGTGACCAAGGACGACGGCTGGACCATCTCGGTCGACGGCGAGTACGCGTTTGAGGACGTCGCCGAGGCGTTCGCGAGGGTCATCGAGGGCAGAGCGAGGGGCAAGGTCGTGATCCGGGTCAAGGAGCCGTAGCGAGGGAGCTCGATGAAGCGGCTTGCTCTCCTCCTCCTCGGACCTGTCCCTCTCGAGAGCGGCAGCAGCGGGAGGGATCGAGACGAGAAAGGATGTCAGGATGCACGGAACACTGCATGGCAAGAGAGAGGAGAGGAGGGAACGAGACGCTCGTCCAGCGAGGTCTGCGGCGCACGAGGGCGAGGAGGCGGTGAGGCTCGAGAGGGAGATAGAGGGAGAGAGAGACGACGAGAGGCTACGGAGCTAAGACGACGACGTGCAAAAGAAGAGGGAAGAGAGGGCACGGCGCAAAGCCCGCGAGGCTAGCCCTGCTGCTCCTCCGCTCTCGCCGACCGAGTCGAGCTGCCGCCTAGCTGCGCCGGCGACGCCGGCCTCGAACCGCCCGGGCTCGCGACCGCCGCCGTGAAGCCCGCGACGGGCACGCGGATCGTGTCGCTGCACACGCGGCGGTGGCTCGCGCGGCGCTCGAGCGCCGTCTGGCTCACGCCGAAGCGGCGCCCGGTCTGCGAGCTCGTCGAGTTGGTGCGCGAGAGGGCAGAGAGGGGCGCGGCGAGCGACGCCGACGAGCCTGAGCTGCTGCTGAGGCTGAGGGCCGAGAGGATGGCGGTCGGCGAGGTGATTGAGGCGTTGGACCCGGGCGAGAGCGGCGAGGTGACGGTCGCCGAGGTCGGTCTTGGCCGGGACAGCTGGAGAGGAGGGAGCTGCCGAGGGGGTGCGGGCGACGACGGCGAGTTGACGACCATCGTGATCGGGCTCGAGTGGCGCGGCGCAGAGGAGGGCGGCGAGGGAAGGTGGACCTGGAGCGGCGGGAGGGCGGCGCGCAGGGACGACGTGCGCAGCGGCGGCGCGAAGTGGCTGCGGCCGTTGCCCTGCGCATGCCCTGAGAGCGTCTCGTGTCGAGGCACGCCCGGCGGGTACAGCGCCGCCGTTGGGGACGCTGCATCCTCGAGGCTCGCCGTGTAGTGCGACGGCGGCGGCGGCGGCACGGCGAATGCGCCGAACTGCACGCCCTTGCTCGTCTCGGGCGCACCGAGCGTCTCGCCCGACGAGTGCTTGGCGCGATCGGCCGATGCCGCCAGCTCGTCCTCGCCCTCGTCCACCGCACGCACGATGCGCACGGCCTGCGGCGACAGCCCTTGCCGACCGACCGTCGAGCCCGGCGTCGACGTGACTGACGAAGCCTTGGTCGCCGTGCTCAGGCTCGGCGAGACGAGCGGGTCGTGGTGGGCAAGGTCGGGCGTCGAGAGCTGCGACACGGGGTGGGGCGACGACGGCGTGCGCGGGCTCGGGAGGGCGGCGTTGCCGTGCCCGTTGATGCTGGGCATGCCGTACGAGGTGGAGCGAGGCGCAGGTGGAGGTGGAGGGAAGGCAAAGGGGCTGAAGCCGACGGCGGGCGTCGGCGGCGGGAGGTCGTCGTCGCCGTCGGGAGGGCGAGCCGACGTCGGCTCGGGCGGGTAGTGCGGATAAGGCGGCTCATCGCCCTCCTCGCCGCTCGCGCTGTCACCTCGCAGCGTGCGCTCGTAGGCGACGAGCTGGAACACGAGCGACAGGTTGGGCCCGACCCACTCGCTCTTCTCCTTGACGAAAGAGTCTGCGAACATGACGAGCACGGCGTCAGCATCTTGCTCATCAAGCTCGACCCTGAGAGGAGAAGAAGGGAAGGACGCACAGGTGTCGTGCATGCCCGTGCAGCCGGCGAGCTCGTCCGAGTCGCGCCCCTCAGCGAGCGCCCTCGCCGCCTCGCGCATGCAGTACGCGATGACGACCGTCGCGCTGCGGCTGACGCCGCACTGGCAGTGGACGAGGACGCGCTCGCCCTGGTCGCGCGCCTCGTCGAGGAACGCAAACGCCGCCTGGAACTTGTGCGCCTCGACGAGGTCGGCCTCGTCGTGGCCCCACTTGAGCCACAGGTACTCGAGCGAGGGCCGGCCCGTGCGCGCCTGCGCCGCGTAGCGCACCGAGCCCGGACAGGACGACGTCGTCGCCGCTGAGGGTGCCGTCGTGGTCGTCGCCGAGGTCGTGCTGCCGCCGGACCGGCGCAGGGACTGGCGCGAGAGTCGGCGCGACTGTTGGGGCGGCGAGGTCGACAGGCTGCGCAGCATCGGGTCCGAGTCGGGCGGCGAGGGGAGGAACGAGATGGGGATGGCCGGCACGGCTGGAGGAGGAGGGGTCGGAGGGTGGAAGACGGCGTGGAGGTTGGGCGTGGAGGCGGTCGGGCGCACGAACGGCGGCCGGACGGGCGGCTGCGACGCTGCGGTTGCGCCGTACGGCGACGACGACGAGGCGAACGTCGACGCCGGGCTCGGCTGCGCCTTTGCGGACCGAGGCTGGCCGAGCGAGGCGCCTCGCGCCGGCTCGGACAAGGGCGGGCCGTCCTGCCCCGGCGTCGAGACCTGCGAGCCGACGTGCGCGTCCTCCTCGTCGTCGTCTGCGCTCCACGGGCACTCGACCTCCTTGGCGACATTGAGGACGAAGCCGATGCGCCAGTCGCGCAGGACCTGGGCGTCCTTGGCGTTCTGCTCGCTGCCGAGGAAGACGCCCGGGATGATCTCGCGCGGCCCGTTGGCGTACGGGAACTCCTCGACGACGACGTCGCCGTCGGCGGCGAGACCTCGCTCGACCGCATCGCCTCGGATGAGCTGCACGGCGGACGGCGCACCGCCGCCGCCCGCTGCAGGCGTCGCGACCCGCTCGACGGGCGGCGCCGTCGGGTCGAGGCTCGCCGGGTGCGCCGATGCGCCGCCGCGCACGAGGTTGAGGCGCGGGATGCTCGTGCGGCGCTTCATGCCGCGCCCGCCGCGCATCTGCTCGCGCATCTCGTCGGCCTGCTGCTTGAGCATGAGGCGGCCGATCGTGCGGTCGGGGGCCTCGGTGCCCTCGGCGCCGATAAAGGTCGTGAGGAGGAGAGGGGACGGGGGGAGCGAGCGCGTCTCGGCGTCGATCGAGGCGCCGGTCGAGGGGCGGAGGAAGGACGGCGTGACGGGCGAGAGGAGGGTCGTCGAGGGCCCGTCGGGCCCAGCGGAAGGGAGGGACGAGTGCGGGTTGGCCGGCACGACGAGCGAGAGCCGCTTCTTACCCAGCTTGGCGGCTCGTCGCGCGGCGAGGCCGCCGCCGTTGGCGACCGAGGACGGCGGCGGCTGGAACGAGGGGGCGCGCGCCGCCGCCTGCTGCGCCGTGTCGAGCGACGACGTCGAGGGTACGGGCGGCGGGAACGGCGAGGTCGATGGGGTGCTCGAGGTCGACATGGCGGGCGAGGCGGGCTGGACGGTGAGGGCGGGACCCGCTGTCGGACTCGGGCGGTCGAGCGGCGCGGGCATGGTCGTCGAGACGCCGAGCGTGAGCCGAGGCGGGCCCTTGCGAGCTGGCGGCACGACTGCGCCGAGTAGGGGCGGTGCAGGTCGGGCCTCGGCGCCGTTGAGGGCCAAGGGTGGAGGGCGCGCGCGAGCGGTCGACGGCGCGGGCGGGTCCTCGCGCACGGCGGTCGTGCTGCCCGCCGTGTGCGGGTCGAGCTGCATGGTGCAGCGTCGGGGTGCTCTCGAGGCGAGGCGAGGCGGCGGGTTCTAGTCTGCGAGCGCGCGACGCGGACGGCCGGACACGGGCGAGACGGAGATGCGTCAGCGCTGCTCTGGGTGCTCAGGGGATCCGCGGTGGGAGTGGACGCACCGGCCGAGTCCTCGTGCTGCCCCTGTGCGCGTGCTGGGCGGCGCGGCGGCGACAGGGTGAGGGGGAGGGGAGGAACAGGAGGCTCCGTCTCGGTCGGGCGGCGAGGGACGATGAGGGGCCGCCGAGAGGGTGAGGGGCGCGCGCAGAGGTGTGCTCGTAGGCCGTGCTCGAGTCGAGGACGAGCAACAGGTGCGGCGGATGAGGCTGGTGGGCAAGCCTGCGAGAGGTGGGGCTTGCTCGTCGCCGCGCGCTCGCCTCGCTCTCTGCGCCGGCGCGAGAGCTTCGGAACGAGGAACGGGTGTCGCGCTCGCGCTTGTAAGGAGAAGTCTCGAGTCTACTATGCAGCGACAGCGTCCGACTACATCAACTCTGCGCACCCGGCCTGAAAGCCTCAACGCCTGCGCCGCCGCCCTCCGCTCCCGCGCGTCGCGTCCGCCATCTGCGCCAATGCCGGGATGGCCAGCTGCAGCGAGCCCATCTGGACCGCCTCGAACAGCGCGCGCCGCTCGCCGGCGAGGATCGGGCCCGCCGCCGCCGCCGACGACGAGGAGCCGGGACCGTGCGCGAGGTCGCGCTTGACGCCGGCCGTGGTAGAGGCCCGGCGCTCTTGGTCGACGACGCCGTCCTCGCCGGTGGCCGCCGCGTCCTCGCCGGGCGACGGCGGGCCCTCGTCGACCGCGCCCGCATCGTCGTCGTCGAGCCCGCTCATGCTCAAGCCCCACCAGGGCAAGCTCGCGTGGGCGCCCTGCTGCGCCGCCTTTGCGCCGCTCACTGGGCGGTCCACGTCGTCGAGCAGGCGCAGGATGGCCATGCACCGCTCGGCGATGCCCTGCCAGATCTCGGTGTCGTGCGACGCCGACAGGGTCCCGACGAGGCGGCGCACGACGCGCAAGAGGCTCTTGACCGCCTTGGGGTCGGCGCGCAGCCGCAGCCGGACGCTCGCCGGCGCGAGGAACGCGAGGTTGTACAGCGTCATGATCGTGTTGTGCACGTGCACGATGCCGACCTCGAACGTCATGAGCTGGAAGTCGGCCTCGGCGACAGGGAGCAGGCGCACGAGCGCGTCGAACAGGGCGTGCAGCTCGTCCGGGTCGAGGAGGCGCGCGACGACGGCCCGGTTGGCGTCGGGGAGGACGAGGCGCGCGAAAGTCGACAGGCCGAGGTCGAGGTAGGGCGGGACGGCGCTGCCGGTGACGGACGAGGCGGCCGACGCGGGCGGGTAGGCGTGCACCTGCGCCTGCTTGGCCGCCATGCCCGGCGTGTTGCTCAGGTCGAACGCCCACGGCTCGCGGTGCGTGTGTGGGTGCCGCACAAAGAAGAGGAGGAGGGCGACCGTCTGGGCCGCCGTTGCCGGCGAGAAGGCGTCGAGGCGCACGCTCGTGCCGAACGCCGCCAAGGTCTCGAGCGCCGCCTTCTTGAGCGCCATCGACTGCGCCGCCGTGACGTGGACGACCGAGAGCGAGGACGGCGACGACGACGAGTCGGCGCAGTGGCGCGCGCGCTCGAGGGGCAAGCTCGCCGCCCGAACGAGGAGGGCGGCGGCGCGGCCGTCCTCGATGAGGAACTGGGCGTCGTCGTCGTCGAACGCGAACGTGCGCACGAGGTTGACGACGGCGAGCGTGACCTCGGCGGGACGGAGCGACGACGAGGCGGCTAGGTCGGACGACGGCGGTGGCGGTAGAGGGGCCGGCTCGCTCGCCTCTTCCTCGACGAGCGAGAAGAGCCGGCGGTACGTGTCGGGCTCGGGACAGGACGCCGTGCCGTGCTCGACGCCCGCGGACGAAGGCTCGTGCACCTCGCCCACGTCGTCGTCGCCGGCGCCGTCGAGCCCAAAGGCCGTCTCCTCGAGAAGGTCGAGGAGCTCCTCGACGAGGTCGGCGTTGTCGCGCAGCTTGAACCTCGTCTCGTGCGGCGGCGCCATGGCGATCGTCGCGAGCGCGTTGAGCGCGTACGAGACCTCGCTCGCGAGCCTCGACCGCAGGCTCATCGTGAGGCCGTGCACGTCGACCGTGCCGAGGTCGGCGATCGTGCGCCGCGGCCGCATCTTGTCGAGGCGGTGGAATATGGCCTCGACGAGGGCGAGGTCGGTACCGCCGTACGTGTCGATCGGGCGCGCGAGCGGGGCATACTCGATGCGCCGGCGCTTGCGGCGAGGAGGGCCGACCGGGAGGGCGGGTGCGGGTGCGGTCGCAGGAAGAGGGGCGGAGGGTGCGGCGTTGCGGAGCGAGTTGTCGTCGGCTGCGCACGAGGGGAGCTTCGTCAGCGAGTGCTGCGCCTGCAGGTCGGCGAAGCTGAGGGACGAGGACGCACTCGAGTCCTCCTCCTTGGCCTTGGCCTTCAAGTCCTCGCTCGGCCCGCTCGCCGTCCCGGGCCGAGTCCCGTTCGCCGACGCGAAGGGCGAGGGCGCCCCGGGCGGGACCGACTGCGCCATGAGCGGCGACGCTGCGGCCGTGGCGGGCGCGGGCGTTGCAGCCGCTCGGGAAGCAGGGCGCGTCGTCGTTGCCGTGGAGGGTCGCGACGAGCCCTGCTGCGGGGTGCCGGGCGCTGCGGCGGACGGCGTGGTGGGCTGAGCGAGCTGCTCGGCGGACGGCGTCGCGCCCGGACCCATCGGCGACGCGGTCTGGGCGGCGATCTGGCTGCGCTGGTGCTGGTGCTGCTGCTGCTGCTGCTGCTGCAAGTGCTGCTGCTGCTGTTGCTGCTGCTGCTGCTGCTGCGCTTGAGCCTGGGCCTGCTGCGCTTGAGCGAGGCGGGCCTGCTGGGCCTGAGTCCAGTACTGCTCGAACGGGTAGAGGAGTTGCTGGTACGCCTGCGAGAGCGATAAGAGGAGGCGTCAGTACCTCGTCTCGCAGGCTGAAGGTCGAGCAGAGGAGGAGGACGCACCTGCATGAGCGTCTGCAGCCGCTGTTCGGGATGCTGATCGGGCGCCGCCGCGGGAAAGCCGAGCCCGCTCGCGACGTGACCCCACTTGCGCCCGTTCGTGACCTGCGCACGCAAGGAGGAGAACGTCAGTCAAGGGCGCGTGCGAGATGAGGCAGGCGAGGAGAGGAAAGGGACGCACGGCTGCGAGACCGCCCGTCTGCGTCACGGCCGCAAACATCCTCGCGAGGTCGAGCGGCCGACCCTCGATGACCGGCGCGCCGTGGAACGCCAGGCCCTTCTTGCTGTAGAACTCGCCGAGCGTCTTGAGGAAGGCGACCGCCTGCGGGCTCTGCGCGGGCGGGCCCGGCGCAGGCTGCTGCTGCTGCTGACCCGGCGCCGGGCCCTGCGCCTGCCCTGCCGCCGCCATGCCGTCGCTCTGCGGCTGAGCCTGGGGCTGCTGCGGTTGCGGCTGCTGCGGCTGCGGCTGCGGCTGCTGGGACTGCGCCGTCGGCGGTCGCGCGGGCGGGCTCGCGGCGGCGGCGGCGCGCGGCGACGGGGCGGCCGGGCCGGGCATGCCGAGGCCGAGCTGCGCCTGCTGCGCCTGACGCGAGCGCGTGAGGAACTCGCGCACGGCGACCTGCTGGTGCGGCAGCAGCTGCTGGAAGCGCTCGGCCGTCATGCCGTTGAGGTTGACGCCGCTCAGCGTGGCCTTGAGGTCCTGCATCGACGGATGGCCGGCGACTCGGGGAGGCTGAGAGAAGGGGGAGGGTTTCGACTGAGGGGCGGGCGACTGGGAGAGGGAGGGCTGGTGGAGAGGAGGAGGTTGCGACGCTCGCGCCTGGGCTTGCGCTTGCGCCTGCTGCTGCTGCTGCTGGTACGCCTGCTGCTGCTGGAGGTACGCCTGCTGCGAGTGGGCGAGGTTCTGGTAATTGGGCGGGGGCGGTGCCGGCGAGGACGACATGGCCTGCTGCTGGGCGAGCTGCTGCTGGAAGAGGCTCGCCGTGGACGACGCCGGGGTCCCGCCGCCGCCGCCGCTGCCGCCGCCGTACCCGCCGCCTGGGTTCATGTACATGTTGTGCTGCTGCTGCTGGTACTGCTGCTGCTGCTGCTGGACGGGCTGAGGCCACGGCGCCTGCTGGCTAGGCGGTGCGCCGCCGGCCTGCTGGGTGCCGAACGCGGCGGGCGAGCCCATCATGGCGCCGCCGTGCTGCTGCTGGCCGTACGCGCCGACGCCGTTCGAGTAGTCGACCTGGGCGTGTGGTGGTGCGGGCGAGCCGTACTGGCCGTGCTGAGCCGAGATGGGGCGAGGCGGAACCGCGAACGGCGCGCCGTTCTTGGGCGCGAACTGGTTGGTGCCGAGGTCGTACAGCTGGCCAGGCTGCTGCTGCTGTGCGGCGTGGTGCGGCAGCATCTAGCGCGTCGGTCGAGGGGGGCGCTGCAGGCCTGCGTTGTTTGTCGAGAGTCAGTGCATGCGCTCGAGCGGAGGGGCGGATGAGAGGGAGCGACGGCGACGCACCGTGAGGTCCTGGTCGGGCAGCGCACTCGTCGTTGGACTCTGCTGGGCCGGCAAGAGGGCGCGCACGGCACGGCTGGACGCGCCGACGAGTCGAGGGAGGCCCGGTCGGGGGTGGGGAGGTGCGCGCGGAAGGGACGGCTCGGCGGCGGCTGCTGAGGTGGTGCAGGGTGTCGAGGCGGGTCGTAGGCGCCTGTGGGACGAGCACCGGGCGGCCGCTGCTTGCTCGCGAGGCTGTGCAGGCGGGCCGATCGCGGGTGAGAGGCTGAGGAGGGGCCTCGGGCTGCGTCGGCTCCGGCGCGAGACTGGCAGCGCTCGGCACGCGCGTGGGCGCAGCTCCCTCTTCGAGCTGTGGCAGGCCGTGGGAAGCCCCGTGCACTGCAGGCAGAGCTCTCGACGGTCCCTCGCTACAAAGCGGTCGGCGCAAAGTGCTCGAGGTGGCTCTGCCGCTCGCGGAACTCCTCCCACCGCATCTTGCCCTGCAGGAGCAGCTCGTCCCTCCTCGCGTCCGACAGCGCCGGGCCCGACCCGCCGCGCGTCCCCCGAGGCTCGAAGGCGCTCGCCGTCGAGGGCGAGGTCGGCGACGGCGAAGTAGGGCCCGCGCTCGCCGGCGAGGGCCGTGCGTCGGCCTCCTCGCTCAGCCTCGTCGCGAGCGCCCACACGGTCTGCGTCGCGCTGCCCTGCCCGGTCGGCAAGCCCGCCTCGTCGAGGAGCGAGCGGCAGTCGCGCGCGAGCTTGCGCGGCCACCACTCGGGGTCGGCGACGAGCTGCGGCGGCGACGGGTGCTCGAGCGCTTCGAGGAGCGCGCGCGTCGAGACGGATGGCGCCGGCGCTGCGAGCGGGCCGTAGGCGCCGTCGGTGAGGCACCGCTGAGCGGCCGGGACGAGCTCGACGACCTCGGCGACGAGGAGGCGCACCTCGTCGACGAGCGCGACCTTGTCGGCCTCGGCGGTCGTCGGCGTCGGCGACGGGGCGACGCTCGTAAGGGGCGTCTTGGCACCTGCAAGCCCTTGTGCGCTCGACGCCGCCGAGTCGGTCGAGGTGCGCCGAGGACCGGACCAGTCTGCTCGGGACGGCCCGAACGTCGAGATGCAGTGCTCGAGCGCGTCGATGAGCTCGAGGAGGAGCTGCACCTCGGTGTGCAACTCTCGGGCGCCGACCGTGACGGCGAGAGACCGTGCGAGACGTTTGCGTAACGGCGCGAGCGGGTTGTAGGCGCTGGGCGGGGCGGGCATGCCGAGGGAGCGGAACGGCATGGCCGGGAACGAGTAGGACGAGAGGGCGGACTGGTAGCTGGGCGAGGGCTTGGCGATCGGCGTGCTGCCAACGTAGCTCGGCCAGGCGTCGGTGCGGGAATCTGCGCTCTGCGGGCGAAGAGGGAACCGAGTCAGCCTCGTCCACCGGATCGGGCTCGCAGAGGAGGGCTCGCACGCACCCCTCGTCGCTGGATGTGGCTCGTCGCGTAGTCGTTCTCGTTGGAGCCCGTCGTGAGCGAGCCCGTGCGCTGCCGCGGCTTGGGCGGGTACGAGTGCAGCGACGACGACTCGGACTGCGAGAAGCTCGCCGTGCTGTCGCGGTGCCGGCGCGTCGTCGGCGTACCTGCGCCGCCGGCCGACCCGGCACCGCCGCTCGTGCCCCTCGACGGCGACTCGCTGTCGGGCTGGCTCTCGCGCGTGCCGTGACGGCGCAGGAGCGGCATCGACGACGTCGTCGACTCGTGGCCGATCGTGCCCTTGAAGCTAGTCGCGGTGCTGCTGCGCCGCGGCGGGAACGTGTGCGACTGCGGCGAGTGCGACGAGAGGACGGACGACGTCGAGAACTCGGAGCCTCGGCGCCGCCAGTCGCCGTAGGGCGTGTGCGGTGCGAACGAGCTCGTCTCGCTGCGGTTCTGCGAGCGGCCCACCGACATAGGCGTCAGCTCGCCCAGAGAGCCCGAAGGAGGGTTGCTGAAATCGATGTGTGAGAGATGGACGCACGCTCCAGCTCCAGTCCTTCTGCGCAAAGTCGGCGAACGGCCCTCCCTCGTCGGCCTCGCCCTCGATGATGCGCCTGGTGCTCGCTCGCCGCGATGCGCCGCTCGACACGTGCCCACCTCGTCCATAGGCGTCTGGCGAAGGTCGAGGGAGCTGCTCCCAGCTGTCGTAGCGCGTGAGGGCGGGGAGGGACGCGCTGCCGGCCGACTTGGGCGAGGGACGAGGGCGAGCTGCGGGTTCGAGCGAGGGCTTGACGGCTTTGCTGAGCGGCGGTGAAGCTTGAGCGTGCGTGTGGGTCGAGAAGCTGCGGGAGAGACCGTCAGCGAGTGCTACAGCCGCAGCTCTCGCAGGATGGGGAGGAGCGCCGGGGGCCGGCGAGAGGAAGGAGGACGCACCCAGCGCGCTGGTCGTCGAGCCTGCCGAGCGGCGTCGTCGTGCGCCGCACGGGCGTTTCGTCGTCCGTCTCCATCGCGCTCGCGGCCCGTGTTTGCTGAAAGGTGGGTCGAGGTGATTGAACCGTCGGCGGAGGTCGCGAGCTCGGTGACGGTAGCTGGGAGCTGGGGAAGCCGAGATCGGCTGCAGCCCTGTCGGTGACCGGTAGCGCAGCGGTAGAGCTGGCCACAGAGGCGGGCGGCGGCGAGGTCGGGGTTGCGGGAGCTGGCGCGGGTTGTCGGCGAAGGCGGGACGGCGTCGAGCTGGCGCGCCGGTGAAGCTCGTACGCGTGTGCGCACAGCTGGTGTGCAGGTAGATCGGCGGTGGAAGGCGTCGATGGAGCGGGTGGACGGCGAGAGCGGAAGCGAGAGCTGAGGTGGGGGCCGGGACTCGGAGGCGAACGAGATGAGCGATGTCGGCTCGCGCCAGCTTGCTCTTTGTACAGAGCCAGCCTGTGCGAGGGGAAGCTATCCTTCTCTGCAGGCGAACCGCTCCGCTCTCGCCGATAGAAGGTGCTGTCCCCGAGCCGAGCGACCGCAGACGCACCGTGCACGACCTCGAGCCGCTCTTCCTCAGTAGCTCTCCTCTCTGCACGGTCGAGAGAGTCAAGAACCTGATAGACTGATTTCTCCATGCCGACCCCAGCCGCCGCAACCCTCGCCTTCTACTGCTTCTTCTTCTCGACGGTCACCTCGGCCGGCGCGGCCGGCGTCGCGGCAGCCGCAGCCGGCGCCGAGCCGTAGACCTGCTTGCGCAGCGCCTCGGTCTCCTCGCGCAGGATCTCCTGCTCGAGGTACCACTCGGAGACCTGCGAGCGCGCGGGGAGAGAGTCAGGTCGGTGCGCCTGGCGCTTCCTCCCTCTGACTCGTGTCGGACTGCGGACGAAAGAGACGCACCTGGAGGATGACGATGCCGACGAGGAGCACCATGGCGATCGTGTTGGCGGCGCACATGACCTGGACGTGCTCGACGCGCGCGCGCCACTCCATGGGCGGGAGCGCGGCGAGCGCCTTGGCGTTCTCGCGCGCGCGGTCGCCGAGGAGGCCCGTGCTGCGGTTCGCGAGCCAGGTCTGCATGCGCGTGAAGAAGTCGTCGCCGGCGAGAATGAGGGCGGCCTTGTTGAAGGGGTCCCTGCGAGCGAGAGGAGGAGCGTCAGCGTCGGCTTGCGGTCGACTCGAGAGGGGCGGAAGGCCAGACCCACTTGGCGACCTGGCGGATCGACGGAAGGGTCACGACGATGTAGAGTGCGGCCGAGCAGATGAGCATGACTGCGTGCGAGAAGTAGAGAGCCCGAGGTCAGCGTCGTCCGACAGGCGAGCGAGAGGGAGAGGACGAGGACGCACGGATCGAGGCGCCGGTGAAGTAGAACGCCGTCTCGGTGTGACGAGCCCACTTCGCAACGAGCGACAGGAAGAGGACGAGCATCTGCAGGTGCGGGCGAAGGAGGAAGAGGGGAGGGGGGAGCGAGGACCGAGAGTGGGACGACTTGGGCGAGCAAAGAGGGTGACGCACGACGACATGCATGAACATCTTGACGGCCATGCCGCCGTTCCACCACGTGAGGTAGTAGCTCTCGACGTTCTCGATCTGTTGCTCGGTGATAGGCGCCGTGAGGCCGTAAAGGACGGTCGCGTCCCACAGCAGGCTGCGCACACGTGCAGAGAGGTCAACGGGAGCGACTGGGGACTGAGGGAGAGGCAGGAGCGCACCTCGTGAAGAGGATGCCGACGAGGAACGCGGACGAGACGATGGCGGAGCTGGGCGGGGTGCAAACGCGTGAGCGGGCGCGCGCACGATGACAGCAGGCTGCAGAGGCTCGCACGCACCTGGTGAAGAAGCTCATGGTGCAGCAGGCGGTCTCGAGAGCAGCGGGCGAGGAGGACGAAGGAGCGAGCGGACGGCCAGCCAGCCGGCGCAGGACGCGACGAGGCTCTCGAGGAGAGGCGCAAAAGCGAGAAGCTCTCGCTCGCTCGTCCAGCTGAAGGCACAACGGCTGGTTCAGTTCAAGCACAACAACTCACGACCAAAGCTAGGTACAGCACACAGAGACTCGCTCGAGCCACGCCTGGCTCGTCCCCTCCCCCTGCTCCCGCTCGCTCGCCGGCGCCGCCGCAGCGGCTGCCCTGCGCCGCCCGCTCGTCACCACGCCGCCTGCTCAAAGTGCGAGTACTCGCCCTGCGCTCCCGCCGGCACCGCCTTGCTCTGCTCGCCGATCCACAGCTCGGTGTAGCCCGCCGGCCGCTCGCGCTCGAGGAGCGCGTCCTCGCCGAGGGCGTCGGCCCAGTTGGCCGGGCGGCCCGGCGCGAGGAAGGCGTCGACCTGGGCCGTCGCGACGGGCAGGGCCGGGTACGGCGAGAAGCGCGGCGGGACGGCGGCAGCCGGCTCGGCGCGGATGAAGCTGGGCGGCTGGGTGCGGACGGGGATGGGCGCGGCGAGGTCGTGCCCGGTGCGCTCGAGCGGGTACGGCGGCGGCGGGGCGAGCGAGGTCGGCGAGAGGGCCGGCGGCGCGTACGAGGCCGGCGTATACTGGAGCTGGTACGTCGCGCTCGGGAGGAGCGGCGCCGACTGCGAGTGGGCGAACGACGGGCGGCGCTGCGCCGGCGCCTGCTGGTGCTGCTGCTGCGGGAGCGGGAGCGGCGGCGCCATGTGCGACTGGAGCTGCTGCTGGCACCCGCAGTTCGGGTCGTTCGCGCACGAGTAGCCGTCGTCCATCGGCGGCGTGAGCGGGTACGGCGAGTGGCCCGTCGGCGCGCGGTCGAGGAACGGCGCATAGCGCGGCGCACCGAGCGTCGGCACCGAGACGAAGTACTCGGGCGCCTCGTCGGTCGGCGTGATCGGGTAGGGCGAGCCCGGGTGGTCGAAGTAGCCGCCGTGCTGGCCGTGGTGGTAGCCGTACCCGGCGCTGTCGAGGGCGAGGCCGCGCGCGGCGGTCGAGAGGCCGCTCGGCGAAGGGCTGAGGTACGGGACCGAGCCCGTCGAGGTGACGGCCGGCGGCGGCGGGAGGTACGAGTTCTTGTCGAACGAGATGGTGCGCGACCAGCGGCGGCGGGCGCCGAGCTGCGACGACGAGTCGTCCTGCTGCTGCTTGGCGCTGTGTTCCTTGCGCAGCTTGGCGAGGCGCTTGCGCATCTTGACCTCGAGGTTCTCCTCGCTGTGGACAGGGAAGAGGGGGGATGCGTCAGCTTTCCGAGGTCGTCGCCGTGCGGGTCCGAGGAGCGAGAGGAGGAGGAGGAGGGAAAACGCACGCAGTGACGCGCTCGTAGCGGCACGGGCTCTTGCCGTTCTTCGAGCAGTTGGTGCAGCCCGGCTGAGCGCCGTCGCAGCGGATCTTGCTGCGGGGTGGGGAAAGAAGCCGAGTCAGCTGCGAGGTCCTTGTGCCTTCGCGCTCGAAGTCGCGCCGAGGCCGCAAAGGGCTCCTTGCACCGAGTAGAGAGGCCAGAGGAGCGAGAGAGAAGAGACGCACCGCTTCCTGCAGGCGACGCACGCCATCGAGACGCGCTTGGCGTCGTCAAAGACGACCGAGCCGTCGGGCGCGGCGTTCAGGCCCGACTTGGACGAGCGCTTGCGGCGCGGGGCCTTGGTGCCCGGGTAGGCGGTGTCGGCCATCGAGGCGTGTAGTACTAGTGCGAGTGCGAGTGGTGGTGGTGGTGAGAGGGCGGGGGTGTGGGCGGCCTGTTATCGGGTCGAGGCGAGGTGCGGTGCGAGGAGGAGAGCGCAGCAAGCCAGGATGGGTGCGAGTGGGTGGCAGGGAGAGCCGGTCGAGGTGTTGAGGAGGGAGAGAGAGAGAGAGAGAGAGAGAGAGAGGCACGAGAAGAGGCGAGCGCTCGCAGAACCAGGTGGGGAGCTTCCGTTCGCCGACGAACAGAGAGAGCGTGTGTGGCTCGCGACTTTCGGGGGAGCGAAGCCTCGTGCCTGGTGCCTTTCTTTCTTTCCGATCGCGCTCTGAGGCAGCGCCGCTGCGATCACCCTTTCCGCAGAACTCCTGAATCGGCTCGCCTTTGACCTCCTCTCGCCGTGCATACACGCGCTCGATCTGTGGCTCGACCTGCTGCGAGTGGCTGCGGTCCCTGCGCCGCACTTCAGCAACTCGCCCTGCTTCCTCGCGCGCTCTTCACGCCTCGCAGAGCTGCGCTTCTCCTCCGCGGCCTTCGGATGATCCTGGTCGGAGCACCGCGAAAGATGCGTGTGCCTGAGGGGACAAGCGTGCGGATCGCTGGTTCTAGGCCGCTGCGCGTTGCACGCCCATCTTTCGAGCGGCGGCCTGCGGTTGGCCGTGCGCATCTCTCGCCGACTCGAGGATCGTGCGCGTCTCTCGACTTGGGAAGGTGGACGCTTGCTCGCCCTGCACCTGACGTTTCCGACCTCGCGAGCTGGTCAAGCCTTTGGCCGCTCGCGGTCCCGCTCTCTTCGCGCTCGGCGGTGCAAGCACGCTCCACCCCGAGCATCGCCTCGTCCGTCTCGAATCGGACCCTGCGGGAGGTCGAGCAGCTCGAGGTGGGCTGGCTCTCATGTGCCAAGCCTCCGACTTCTGCACTCAACGCACGACGACGGAATTAGGCTGACAGGGCGGCTACAGACGGGCACTCGTACGGCGACTGTGTACATCCGGCCCTGCACGGGGCTCGTGCGCGAGGAGGCTTTGCTCTTCGGGCCAAGCGGGACAGACAGCTCGAGCGAGCGAGAGAGGCTGGCTTGATTGACATGGTTCTGCTCGGTGCTCGAGCCAGGACACGCTGCGAGAGAGGCTCGTGCGAGAGCGTGAGAAAGCGACGAGCGGACGATCCTTCGCTCTCGTCGTTCACTCGAGCGAGGTTCCGCACGTTCATCTACCCAGGATCGCACGCTCGACCTCGATCACTCGCCGCCAGAAAATGGAATCCCCTGCGAGCGCCCAAGTGAGCACAGAGGGCAAGCCGATCGTGCGCGAGGGAGTGAGACGTCGAAGGTGCGGCACAGCGAGGATCACCGGTGTTCTGGGTGCGCACGCTGCAACAGCGAGCTGCACGCAGCGCAGCATGAAAGCCTTGGCGACCGTCGCTGCTGTCGCACGTGGGGAGGCCTGAGCCAGATCCAGGCCGTCGCTCCTCGGCAGGGCTGCGAAGCGCGCACTTGAGCGAGCGAGCGAGCGATGCGATAGATCCGAGATACCACACGAGCGGCGGCAGCGCTGAGCAGTGGCAGGGTCGGTCGGCTGCCCTCCCGCGGCGAGACGCATCTCTCTGCAGCAGCGAGTCTCGGGATCTCGCTTCATCTCGATTGACAGGGGGCGAACGACGACCAGACTAACGGAGCGGCAAGTGGGGGAGGGGAAAGGAGGGGACGGCGAACGAAGGAGGGCGAAGGAGGGGTGCGGCTACGAGGCTGGAAAGAGCGGGTACGGCTGTTGCGACGAGTGGCTGGACAGGGTCAGGGGCGTGCTCCAACGTCGAAAGCTTGACAATGAGAGCGTCGAGGCGGGGAGGGACGCACTGGACGGGCGGGACGAGGGAGAGAAGGAGGCTGGCCGGCAGCCGTACCCGCACTCCCAGCTTCGGCTCAAACGTCAGCGCGCAGCGAGAGGCTCACCGGCGAGATGCACCCGCCGAGCAGGACAGGCGACGAGAGCGAGCTGGGCGAGGCGCACAGCGGCCCAGCGACGCGCCACTCGACGACGCTCGCGAGCGGGTCGAGCGTCGAGCTGCGCCGCGGCGGCCATGCGCCGCCCTGGCTCGCCGGGCTCGACGAGGACGCCGACGCCGCCGACGTCGAGACGGGGAACGTCGGCAGGGCCGGCAGCGCGAGCGGCGGCAGCGTCGGCGGGCGAGGGAACGCGTACTCGTTCGGCTCGGCGAGCGACGCCGCTGCGAGCTCTGCGACGACGAGGTCGGGCACCGCCTCCTCGTCGTCGTCCTCGACGAGCGGGAGCGTGCACCTCGAGGAGGACGAGCCGGGCCACACGGGCGGGAAGAGCTCGTCGACCGACGCCCTCGTCGACGAGGCCGACGTGTCGGACGAGGTCGACAGCCACGACGCCGACGAGTCGCGCCGGTCCAGGAAGGGCGGCACCTCGAGCGAGACGCTGCCTCGAGGCGAGGTCGTGATGCCGAGCGGTGCGCTCTGACGCCTGGGCGTCTCGACGTAGCCACCGAGCGAGACGACCTGGCGCTCGAGAGCGAGGACGCGAGCTCGAAGGCGATGGATCTCGCAGTCTCGCGCCTCGATCGACGCCTCCTCCTCGGTGCGGCTGCGGCGAGAGGACGGAGAAGAGCGTCAGAGGAGCTGCAGGGGCTGAGGAGGAGGTCGAGAGAGGCGAGCGCACCTTGGACTCGTCCCGGGCAGCCACGTACAGGGAAGTCTGCGCAGCGTGCAGCTCGTGCAGTTGGCCGTCCTCGAGCAACGAGACTTGCGCGCTCGACACTGCGAACAAGAGGAGAGGCTAGGGTCAGCGAGGCGGGAGGGAGGGCGGCGCGGGGCGGAGGAGGAAGAGGACGCACCTCGACACAGGAGCTGACCCGCCCAGCGAGGAGACCGCGCCCACGAGCCGACGCCGACGGCGCTCCGCCTTCCTCCTTGACGCTCTCGCGCGGCATGGTCGAGCACGAGAGAGCGAGGAGCGAAGCGGAGGAGAGAGCGACGCAAGCTCAAGGACGAACTCGAGGTCGGCGCGGGGTGCTCGGCGGCGAGCCGTGGAGGCGATCCGCCGGCCGGGATGGAGACCCGGAGCGGGGCGGACAGGAGACGTAGAATGAGAGAGATCGATCGAGCTGGTGAGCTGTCGTCGCCGCGGTGCGTCCGCCGCCGCCTCCTTGCGCACGCAGCCGACATCTCAGAGACGCTCAAGCGCACTCGAAGCAAGCCGCTCGTCCTCTTCTCGCAGCGAGAGCGCCTTCCCGCGAGAAGTGAGCCGAATTCGCTCACCTTCCGGCCAGCCGCCGTGCGTCCGTCCTCCACGGACTCTCGGCCGCAGCACCACCGGCGGCGTCTCGCCGGGCCCAGCGAAAGCGCCGCTAGCGAGGGTCGACGAGCGAAGGAAGGCGAGTGAATTACGGCGAGGGGAGGGAGGTAAAAGTGTGCGAGGAGGCTACAGGAGAGATCTGCGGGATGCCCAGTCGAGGGGTCAGCGACGGCGAGCGAGAGGGAGGGGAGGAAGGGGTGCGAGAGCGAGAGGGAGAGGAAGGTCGACGCACAAGTTACAAGATGAGGATCAAGAGGACGACGGCCGGCGTGCCTCTTCCGTGATGGCGTCGCGCTCCGACTCGGCCAACGCCGCCGCGAGCTCGTGCTCCTCCTCGTCGATGACAGGCACGACGGTCGTGTCGTGCGAGGCCCTCCTAGGCGGGCCCGTGTACGCCGGCGGCGTGTCGATGGCGCGCAGGCGCGTGAGCGAGTCCTCGGTGAAGCCGACCTGGGCGAGGTTGAACGTGCCCGCGCGCGCGATCCCGGCGGGCCCGTCGGCGAGGCAGACGTCGTCCGGGTCGACGACCGAGCCGGCTTTGCTGTCGGCGAAGCGGTTGCCCCACGAAGGGTGGCTCGCCTTCCACGCTCGTCGGCGCCACCAGATGAAGGCGCACAGGAGGGCGATGCCGGCGAGGGCGCCGAACAGGCCGCCGACGATGGCGCCGATGTTGGGTGATGCTTTGGGCGTGTAGTCGGTCTTGCTGCGGGCGCGAGGGCGCATCAGGAAAGGCTGCAGGCGCAGAGAGGGAGAGGGAGAGGGAGAGCTGGACGCACGGGCAGGTCGTGACGGCACCGGCTTGGACGACGCGGAACTGCGAGTAGGCTTGCTGCCCGGCGGCGTCGGTCAAGGCGAACGTGAGGTTGGCGCCGGTGTTAAAGTCGCACCGCCATTTGAGCGGCGTGTTGGACTTCTGGACGGGGAGCGCCTCGAGCGAGGCGCCGCTCGCGTCGCCGGTCGCGATGACATTGATCGAGAAGGGGGCGGTGCCCTGACCCTGCGCGCGCACGAGAGAGCAAGGTCAGCTGTGTACGAGAGGAGCGCACCGAAGGCGCAGGAGGAGCGGATCCGCGGGAAGCGATGCTGAGGCGAGAGGGAGGCGGAGACGCACGAAGACGAGGTAGGCATCCTCGCAGCTAGTGAGCGGCGGGGCCACGATGAAGGGCAGATACAGTGGCGGTGCTGCTGCCATGTCGACTGCTGGACCAAGAGGGACGCCGGTCGAGAGAGGCGAAGGTGGAGGTCGCGCGAGGTCGAACGACGAAGGGGAGATGAGGGTGGGCGAGATCGAGGCCGGCGGGCGAGGTGCGGCGCGCTCGAGTGGTGTCGTGTAGTCCTAGCGGTGCTCGTGCAGCTCGTTCAGACTGGCCGGGAGCGTCGAGAGGTGAGGGAGCGGTCGAAGGTCAAGCCGACCTCGCCGCTCGGGGTTGCGCCAGCCTCTCGCAGCTCCGTTTCCCGCACAGCGACCAAGCCGGCAGCTCTGAGCTCATGGTGCGTCCCCTCTCGCTCGACTACACCCGCGCCGCGGAGCTGACTCGCGCCTCTCCCCTCGCAGCTCCCCGACAGCATCCTCAGCAGGCTGTTCCTCCGAGCGAGCATCTCTGCCCTCGATGCCGTCGCGCCCCTGAGCCTCGCCTGGCTCGTCGCGCACGCCTGCACCTACCCGGCCTCGCCCGCCGTCGCCTTCACCACCTCGCTCCCGCCGCGAGACGCCGCCGACCTCCTCGTCCAGCTCCGACTACCCCTCGCCGCCTTGACGGCATGGTGCGCCGCCGAGGTCGTCTGGTGGGCCGCGTCCAAGGCGACCGCGGTCGCGCTCGAGCGGCGGTGGTGGGACCGGCCAGGCGACGACGACGCCGTCAGCCCGGAGGAGCGGTGGAGGCTCTGGCGCGCCATGGTCGAGTCGGCGGCCGATCCGTGGGACTGGCTCGGCGGCGTCTTCCTGCCCCGAGCCTACAAGCGCGCGGCGCGAGGAGCGGCGGACCCGGCGTTCGCCAAGGTCAAGGTCGAGCAAGTCGGCCGCACCAACCTCGAGGAGGTGCGCTCTCGTCCCGCTCGTTCATGCCCCACCCAGCAGTCCTGACGTCTCTCTCTCTTCGCCCGCAGTACATCTCGCACTTACTGTTCGCCGCCAGCCGACGCGCCGTCCTCGCCGACCCGCTCCACCGCGCCGAGCTCCACTCGATGATCCTCCTCCTCGAGGCCCAGTTCACCCTCTCGCGCCCGGGCTCGCCACCCTTCCGCTTCCTCCGAGGCCGGTCACCTCATCGCGTCTTCCAGCTCGCCAAGGAGCCTCTTAACCTCCACCATCACCCGCTCGTCTTCTACGCCGCCATCGCCTTCATCTCGCAGGTCGGCAACCTCGCCCTCTTCTGCGCGGGCTTCCGCTACTACGGCTCGCTCTCCTCGGTACGTCCCGTCTCCCTTTCCTCGCCTTCCTACGATCGAGGGCTGTCGGCTGACGCACGTCGTGCACGCACCGCAGTGGCCTTTCCCGCTCGGTTTCATGCGCTCGTCGCGACGAGCGCTCGAGAAGCACCTCGACCCGCTCGAGGCGTCGCGCATGGGCGACTCGGCGCTCGCTGGGCGCGTCGGGTACTGGATGAAGCCGGCGAGCAAGCAGGCGCAGGAGGACGACCTCAAGCCGGTGCGTCCACCTCTCGCCTCTCTCCTGCTGAGAGCGTTGCTGACTCGCGCTCTCTCGCTCGCGCGCGCAGATCATCTTTGCGCACGGCATCAGCGGCACGTTCGTCACCGTGCCGTTCCTCATCGCGCTCTCGAGTATCTCGGGACGGGCCGTCTTCCTCCCCGAGATCCCCTACGTCTCGATGCGCCTCGCCCCGCCGTCGACTATCTTCACCCGCCTCGAGTACGTCGCCGCCGTGCGGCGCATGCTCTGGGTGCACGGCTTTGGGCTCAGCCACCTCGAGCCGGACGAGGACGACTCGGACTACGAGGAGGACCACGAGGAGGAGCACTGGAGGAGGACAAAGGCGGTTGTCGTTGCGCACAGCTTTGGCACGGGCGCCGCGGCGTGGCTGCTTCGTGACGCAGTGCGTCCTCTTCCTCTTCTCGTCTCGGGCTCACCCTCGCACCGACGCTGACTCCCTCCTGAACTGCAGCCCGACATCCTCGCTGGCACCGTCCTCGTCGATCCGATGTCGTTCCTCCTCTTCTCTGCCGACAGCCCGCGCAACTTCTTCCGGACCAAGTGCAAGACGGCCGCCGAGCGCTTCTTCGTGCGTCCCTCCTGCTCGTCCCCCTCCTCCCACGCTCGCGCCCCTGCTGACGCTCGTCCTCCGCCCTGCAGCGCTACTTTGCCCTCGAGCGCGGGATCAACCACTTCCTCTCGCGGCACCTGCGCTGGTCCGACTCGGTCGTCTTCGCGCCGACCTCGCCCGCGCCGCTCCCGCCGCGCGTCATCGAGGCGCTCGTGCCCGCCTGCGCGAGGGCGCCGCTCGAGCCGCCGTTCGACGTGCCCAACTATGCCCCGTTCGTCACGCCGTGCCCGCACGGACCTCTTGTGCGTCCCTCTCTCTCTCGCTCTTGCTCTCGCTCTTCCTCCCTTTGGCGTTCCTCGCTGCGCTCGTCGAGCTGACTCGAGCCCCACCTCGCAGCCGAGCGTCGTCATCCTGTCGGACAAGGACTGCATCCTCCCCGTGCGCAAGGTGCGCGCGTACCTCGAGGCGGCGGGCTTCTCGACGGGCGCGCCGGCGGTATCGGACATGCGCGCACTCGAGGCGCCGCCGCTGTCAAGTGCGAACGGCAAAGGCTTGCACGAAGGCGCAGAGGAGGAGGAGGAGCCTTCGACGCCGACCAAGTCGAACGGCTCGGCGCACGCGCTCGTCGGCGGCGAGTCGCCCTCGCCGTCGCCCTCTCCGTCCGCATCCTCGCCCGCCATCCACCCTCACGCGCTCATCGCCTCGCTCTCTTCCTCCTTCACCACACCCTCCTCCCCCGCACCAGCACCCACCGCGCCTTTCCCCTCGCTCCACATCCTTCCCGGCGAGCACGGCGCCATCCTCACGCCCCTACCGTCCATCCTGCGGCACGTGCGCCTCGTCGCGCGCGCGGTGGACGAGGTCGAACGCGCGGCCGAGGCGTGGGAGCGCGAGGAGGACTGAGCGGGCGCGAGGAGACGAGACGAGCGGGACGAGACGAGCTGTAGACGGGGAGGAGGGACGCTTGCTTGGTGTAGAGAGGGCTCTCGAGGAACTCGGACTGTTGCGACACGAGTGGCTCGGGCTGCGTTGCACAGAGAGGGACGATGCAGGTGGAGAGAGAGAGGAAGATGCGATAGATCTACAGCGGGAAGGGGTGCAACAGGAGGACGACGAGGGCAAGGAGAAGGCGAGGAGGAGAAGAGAGGGAGGGAGAGGAAGAGCTACACGCCGTGCGTCGGCACCGCTCCCTCGACGCCAAACTTTGGCAGGACGAGGAACGCGTCGCTGCCAAAGCCCTGGCACGTAAAGATGCTCAGCGACCCGCCAAAGTACTCTGCGTACATGCGCGCGAGCGGGAGGCCGATCCCGCTCCTCAGCTGCGCGTCGAGCGCGAGCCCGTTCTGCAGCTGCGCGTCGAGCTGCGCCTTGCGCGCCTCGCCCCCGGTGGCACTAGACGACGGCGCGGTGGAAGGCGCGTCCTCGTCGGCAAGCTCAGCCTGCTGCGCCTGGTGCCGCTCGAGCTGCTCCTTGACCGTGCCGGCGAGCTCGCCGACGCTCCGCAGCGCCATGATGCCCGTCGCCGTCGGGTCCTGCGGCGCGTCGCCCGCGCTGAGGGGCGGCGTCGGCGCGGGCGCGGCGTCGGCGAGCGCCGGGCCGGCCGCGCGGTGCTGGTGCTGGTAGAACCGGCGCATGTGCGAGAACGAAAAGATGTCGAGGCGCTGCGCCGAGAGCGGGGCGGCGACGAGCGCCGGGGAGCTGCTGCTGCTGCTCGGGTTGCCGCCGCCGGAGAGGAAGGGCCCGAGCTGCTGCTGGAGGTCGGCCGGGTCGGGCGGCAGGCCGCCGTACGGCGCGATGCCGCCGCCCTGGTCCGACACGCGCACCATGAGCTCGCGCTTGTTGTGCGCGAGCGTGACCGTGATCGGGTGCGAGCTTGCGGCGGCCGCGCCGTGCGCCGAGACGGTCGCGTGCGCGGCGCCCTTGATGAGCTCGAAGATCATGAACCTGCGCGCGGGGCGGGCGGGCTTCGTCAGAGGCGGCTCAAGGACGAGGAGAGGAGAAGGAGGAGGGGAAGGAGGGGACGCACTCGAGGTGCTCCGAGATGTAGGCGAACGTCTGGTCCGTGTGGCCCTCGACGACGATGGGCACCTGCGCCGCGGGCCCGCCGAGCTCCTTCATGACGCCGCGGCACAGCAGCACGACGTCGCGCGCGTTCAACCTCGTGTCCACGATCCCGACGTGCCGCGCCGCGTCGGCGTCGCTGAGCGCGCGCCCTTTGCCCTTTGCGTCGCGCTGCCGGTCGCGGAACTGCTGCGTGAGGGCAATGTGCTGCTCGGTGATGACGCGGCGCGAGATGCGCGAGCGCAGCATGCGCAGCATGATGCGGTCGAGGGCCGCGGCGGGGAGGTGCATCGGCGACGTTTCAGAGACGCTGCGGGCGGGCGGCGCGAGGGTGGGTCAGCTCAGCTCGTGCGGCGCGGCGACGGGCGGGAGGGAGGGGGACGCACCCGATGGCCATCTCGGGGATAATGACGCGGTGCTTGTCGAGCGTCTCGGTCATGAACTGGCAGAAGCGGTCGTTGGCGTCGAGGTCGGTGATCGGGGGCTGCTTGCGGATGCCCTCGAACGCCTCGAGGTACAGGTCGTACACGTGCTGCAGCCGCGGGTGGGACGCGACGGCGTAGGGGAGCTCCTGCAGGGTGGGCGAGCGTCAGAAGGGAGCGCTCGAGCAAGGGCAGGGGACGAGGGGACGCACCTGGAGGTCTCGCAACCGGTGGCTCAAGCGCGTCGGCAGCTCTGTCCTCAGCTGCGAACGGCGAGGAGGTCAGCACCTCGCAGCTCGAGACGTCGACAGAGAGGGAGTACGAGGACGCACAAAGTTGCCGCCCTTGATCAGCTTGTCGGCCTCCTCCTTCTCGCCCTTGTTGCGGCCGGCGTTGCCAAAGTTGATCATGTGCTTGAGCGAGATCGGGGTCGAGTGCTTGGACGCGTAGCTCTCGATGACCTTGTTGAGGAAGAAGGCCGGCACGGTCGACTTGCGCGTCGCGTGCTGCATGGTGGGCGGGCGAGGGCGGGCGGGCGAGGAGGTGCCGGACGAGGAGAGAGGGGCGGGATGTGGAGGGGTCGAGTCGGGCGGTGCCGTGGTCTGTGGAGCGAGCAGGAAGGAGTCAGCGTCAGGCTGTGCAGGTGCGCACAGTGCTCAGAGGGGAGGCGCACCGTGAACTCGGCCTGAGAGGATGATCGAGAGTCGGGGCGAGGTGGGCGAGTGCGGCACGGCGCGAGGAGCGGCGACGACGGATCGAGGCTGTGGCAGGCAAGGCTGTGTCGCAAGTGTGCGAGTCGGGTGCGCAGCTGAGGTGCGAGCGAGAGGTCGACAGCTGGGCGAGGTTGCTCTCCGGCTCGAGGTGAGCCTAGCCGACCTCGTCCTCACACACGGCCTGCTCGCTACATCCACCCCCGCACCCGCCTCAACGGCGCCAGCCCCTCGCGCACCGCCCACCTCGCGACCCCGTCCTCATCGCTTCCCTCGGCTCTGGGCCACCCTGTCCCCGCCTCGTCGCTCGCCAAGGTGCGTCCGACCTCGCACTGCACCCGAGAGCCCAGTTGACCCGCTTCCCGCGCCCGCAGCCCTCCCCCTCGCACACCATGCCCTCGGCCTCCCCCTCGACCCTCCTCGCGCGCTGGCCCTCGGCCAACCCATCCACCGCCATCCCCGTCCTCGGCCGCGCCCTGACCAACTCGCGCCCCGGCCTCTCGACCGGCCGCCGCGCCGTCCAGATCCGGCCCTTCCGCCTCCCGGCCAGCGACGCCAACGGCCGCGAGGGGCGCGGCATGTACGTCGTGAGGCACCTCGACGGCACGAGCGACTCGGTCGATGTGTTTGTCGAGGACCCGGGGGCGCCGGGCGCACGGGCGAGGGCCGAGGGGAAGGGCAAGGGCAGGGCGGACGAGGGTGAGGACGAGGTCATGGACGGCGAGGACGGCGGCGTCGGGCACACGCGCTGGACGCACTGCGCCGTCGGCCTGCCGCCCGGCACGGCCCCCTCGTCCTCCTCGTCAGCGCCCGGCGGGCCCTCCTCGACCGGCGCCGGCGCTCTCTTCGACACGTTCATCCAGCGCGCGCTCTTCGCGCCCCCGGCACCGGGCGGGCAGCCCGCGCCTGCGCGGGACCCGGCGGCGTGGCAGCCGCGCGCGCAGGCCGTCTCGCTCGAGGGCTACACGTTCGTCGTGAGCGCCGGGGGAGGGACGCCCGGCGCGGGCGTCGACTGGGAGGTCAAGGTGAGCAGCGTCGGGCTCAAGGGCGGGTCGGCGAGCGGGACAACGAGAGGGTGCTTCATCGAGGTGCGCCTTTCCTCCCTCCTCCTCCTTTCTGCCTCAGCCTCGCGCGCGTGCTGACCGCCACGCACCCATGCCCGCAGGTGACCTACCTCCCCGTCCCGTACCTCCCCGCCGGCTCGACCCTCGTGCACGACTTTCTCCTGTCGCTCTTCCCGCCGGCGGCGGTCGCGAACGGCGAGATCGAGCTCGTCACGATCGGCGAGGCCGACTTTGTCGACGCAGGCTTGCTCGACCCGCCCGAGGACGAGGGCGACGAGGGGCGGTGGGAGTGGAGGGCCAAGCACTCGACGTTTGCGTGCGTCCTGTCTCTCTCTCCCTCTTTGCTGCTCGTCGCGCTGTCGAGAGGAGCGCTGACTCGACGACCGTGCTCGCAGGTACGTGCACCAGTTCAAGAAGGAGGGCCTGCTGTAGCGAGCGCGAGGAGGAACGAGTTGATGCCGCAGGACGGCTCGTTGCTCCTGTTGGCCGACTTGTGCGCTCTCCTAGACTGGTGTTACTCAATGAGAGACCGCACGAGCGCTTGCGAGTGTCGCGAGCGAGAGGAAGCGGCGAGAGCGAGCGAGCGAGAGTTGGCCGTGTCGACGAGTTGGCCGACGTCGACGCGCGGCGCGCTCGAGCCGAAGTCGCTCGGAGCGATGAGACACGCTCGACTCGCCGACCTCCTGCTCTACACACCGCCCAGCTGCGAGTGCACCGCACGCAGGAGCACCGTCGACCGCCAGCACAGACGCCGCCAGCCCGCCCGCGACCGCTCTGCGCCTCGCCGTCGCGCTCATCACCTCGGCTCCCCCTTCCCCCGCTCGCCTCGTCCTCGCCGTCGACGCACTCGCCCAGCAGGCCTTGCGCCCTACTCAGCATCTCATCAACTAGCCTCGCACCAGGCCGACCGCCAAGGCGACCCGCCCTGCGCCCCGTCCGCACCTTAGCCCGCACCACCGCTCGCCGCGGCCATGTCGCAGCAGGCCGCCTACCTCCTGCGCGAGTTCCTGCAGGCGACGCACTGGAACACGTGGGACAACCACTACGCCTCGTTCACCCACCCCTCGCGGCAGCTCCTCGACTTTACCGTCCCGACCGGCCTCGCCCTCTCGACCTCGTCGCGCCCGACCCTCGGCCTCACGCCGGGCCTCACCCTCTCGAGCCTCGTCCCCGAGGCCGTCCCCTCGTACCCGCCCACGCCCGCGCCCGTCCTCGGCCCGCCCGGAACGGCCCTCCTCGCCGGCCAGCTGTCGTACCTCTTCACGTCGGCGCCCCTGTTCCCGACGAGCAGCAGGCGCAGCGCGGGCGGGCCGCAGCGCATCCGGTTCAAGGACGTCGTGCAGAGCTTTGCGCTCGGGAGCGTGCCGGCGCGGCCAGAGGTGCGCGAGGATGCGCTGCCGACTTGGACCGGCGGCGAGAGGGTCGATCGAGCAGGTGCGTCGGCCTGTCCCTCCTCCTCTCGCTCTTCATCTTCGCGCAGGGCTACGCTGACGTTTTCCTTCCCTCTTCCTTTTCGCCGCCGCGCAGACTACCTCCTCTACGGCCGGCTGTACGCCCCCTCGCCGCGCCTCGACGCCCTCTACGTCCACCGCTTCGCCCCGACCCTCCAGGCCCTCGTCTCCCTCATCACCGTCCCCTCGCCCGCACCCGCCCCGACCCTCTCCTGGGAGTCGCCCGACCCGTCCTCCCTCGCCGCCGCCTCGACCTCGACTTCGACCGGCGCCGGCCCGCCGGCGAGCGCACCGGCGCCGACGTCCGGCCCGCTCGCGCGCCTGAGCGAGCTCGAGCTCAAGCTGCAGCAGGACACGGGGAGGTGGAGCGCAGAGTACAGCTATGCCGTCGGCGACGGCATGTGGGGCGTGCGCGGCCTGTACAACTTTGGGCGGTCGGGCGCGCCCGGCGGCACTGGCGGCGGCGGTGCGGCGGCGCACGACGAGCCGCTCGTCGCGCACGAGGGCGTCGGCGCTGAGGCGCAGCTCGAGCAGGACGACGGCGGCGACGGCGAGGCGCCGGGCGGGCTCAAGGGCCGGTGGTCGGCCGGCGGCGAGATCTACTTCTCGGCGCAGGAGCGCTCGGCGGGCATCTCGACCGGCGTGCGCTTCGTCACGGTCCCGGAGAGCGCCGGCGGGCCCGCCCAGCCCCCGACGTACGTCACCGCCACGCTCAACCCGATCATGGGGCAGCTCCAGGCCGCGTACGCGGTCCAGGTTGGGCGCGACGCGAGCCTCGCGAGCAGGTTCGACTTCAACTTGTACTCGTACGACGCCGACTTGACCGTCGGCGGCGAGTGGTTCTACCGCCGCGCCCCTCCACCAGCGCCATCAGCGTCTTCATCGTCGTCGAGGAGCCCGGCGCAGGACAAGGTCGATGCGGGCGCCGGCGACAAGACGTTCGACGCGTTCGGCCGAGGCGCAGACGACGACGAGACGAGGCGGCGCAAGCGCAACATGGACGCCGACGACGAGGTGCTTGGCGTGCTCAAGGTCCGAGCGTCGACGAGCTCGGTGCGTCCTCCCCTCTCTCTCCTGCTCGCCTCTCGCCCTCTCGACATTCTCTACCAGTCGATCTCGAGCTGACGGCTGCCCGCCCGCGCCCGCAGATGGTCGCCCTCCTGTGGGAAGGCCGCCTGGGCGACTTCCTCGTCTCGGCCGGGCTCGTCGCCGACCTGCGCCAGGCGACGCTCAGCCGAGGGCGCCGCAGCCCGATCAGCAGCGTCGGCATGTCGCTCTCGTACTGGGCTTGAGCGGCGGGCGCGAGCGCGACGACGAGTGCGGCGCACGATACCCTCTCTCTGCTCGATACCCCCTCTCCTCTCGGCGACGAGGACTGCATTCTGAACGGATCGCTATTGACAAGCTCGAGGGAGAAAGCGAGAGAAGAAGGGGAGAGGGAGAAGGAGAAGCTAGGAGAGAAAGAGGAGGGGAAAGCGAGCAGTGCTACAAAGAGGGGTCCGGGCGGGCTCTGCGCTCACGCGCCCTCGCTCGCGACAGTCTCCTCCTTCTTGCCGCGGCCGGTGAGTTTGCGCAGGCGGTCCTTGGCGCCGTCCTTGGCCCAGATGGCCGTGCGGATCGGGCGGTACTGCATCTTGCCGCGGTGGCTGCGAGCGGGCGGGAGAGAGGGTCGTCAGCGCTCGAGCCCGTCAGAAGATCGAGGCCGCGAAAGAGGGCGACGAGAGAGTAGTGCTAAGAGAGCGAGAAGAAGGAAAGGCTGAGGAGTGGACGAGGAGAGGAAGGGAGGGGGAGGGGGGGACGGGCGAGAGCGGGAGGGAGACGCACCGCGACTCGAGCGCCTTCTTGTGCGCGCGGTCGATCTGCTTCTGCTCCTCCTTGTCGATGACGCCGTCGTCGTTGGCGTGCGAGTTCTGGACGGCCTGCTCGGACTGGCCCTCCTGCAGAGCGTGAGAGAAAGGGCGAGTCAGCTTGAGAAGGTGACGACGACGGCGACGAGAGGCAGAGAGGGGGACGCACGATGCGGTCGTACGTCTCGAACTCGTGACGCTGCGTCTGGGTCGTAGCGTAGCTGCGAGAGGGGTGGGAGCGAGCGTCAGTCGGGTCGAAGCGAGAGAGGGTGAGGGGAAGTGGAAGAGGACGCACGCCTCGTGGTCGGCATCGAGTCCCGAGTCGAGGACGACGGTCGTCGTAAGCCACGCGACGATGTCGTACTCGTGCGTCTTCTTGCACTGGTCGTTGATGTAGTTGGCGCGCAGCGAAGGCGACTTGGGCACGATGACCGGGATGCGGACCTCCTTGGGCTCGTCGTCGACGAGCTCGGACAGCCACAGCGTCGCGTAGGCGTCCCTCTTACTGCCGAGCGGGCCGATCTGGATCTTGGAGCCGCCGTAGTCGAAGTAGAGCGCGCTCGAGTACCGGTCGTACGTCGGGAGGCGGATGTGGTCGTCGACCTCCCACTCGAGCGAGCCGTCGGCCTGCTGCGTCGCCGCGCGACCCGGGATCTTCTGCTTGGCCTCGGACGTCGACAGGACTAGCTTCTTCTCGGCCCAGTCGAAGTCGGCGCCGGCGACGGGCTCGACACGCACGGGCGCCGTGACGCAGACCGTGCCCGTGTCGAAGCCCGACAGCTCCTTGGGCAGCGACAGCTGGACGCCCTTGAAGAGGAGCGAGATGTGCGCCTTGCCGCTGTGAGAGATGGACAGGAGGGTGAGGGCGGGGGAGGAGGGAGGGAGGGAAGCAAGGGTCAGCACGGACCCCTCGTCGGGCTGGAGGGGGGAAAGTCGGGACGCACAAGCCGACGCCGTCACGCAGGCTGTACGTGCGCGTCACCTGGGACGAGTGGGCGAAGACCTCGTTGAGCGGGAGGTTGATGATGCCGAGGATCGGGTCGTGCTCGCGCAGGCGGGCGTCCCGGACGACGAGGCGAAGGGTCGCTTTCCGGTAGTCGCGCACGAACGCCTCGGTGCCCGCCTCGAAGTACGGCATGTTCGAGAAAACCTTGGTGCGAGTCCTGTGGGCGAGAGCGGGAGCATCAGCAGAGCGCTCGGAGAAGCTGGAGGCCATCGGGGCACGCCGCCGGCGCCTTCGGCGCACCCTCGATCCCCCCGGCGCACCGACGACATCACCCAGACGAGAAATAGGGACGCACTTGAAGATGAGGTCGTCGTTGAGGACATACTCTACGTACGTCGAGACGACGTTCTCGCCCTGCTCGCTGGGCTCGTCGGTGTCTTGACCGGCCGCGCCCTCGCGGTGACGCCCGCTCGCGCCCTTGAGGTTCTGGCTCTCGACGTTGCTGAGGTGATGGACGATGACCGAGAGAATGCCCGAAGGGTACTGAGGGTCGGGCGGGCAGCGCGCGACGTCGGCCTCCTCGGCCGTGTCGAGCTTGTTCTCGGGAAGCTTGAGCTCGGGGTGGTCCTGGAGCTCCTTGGGGAGCGTGTGGTCGATACCGACAGCCTTCTTGAGCGACCTGCGGGCGCGTAGACGCGGGGTCAGCACGAACTCAAGGAAGGAAGCCTTCGGGACTTGGGAAGGTCGGCGAGGCTCGGCTCGGCCTTCTTCGCTGCCGCCGCCGCGCCGAAAGCGAGAAGGACGTACGGGTTGAGCTTGGCCTTCTCGTAGTACCCGACAGACCACGTGAGCGTGCCCGACATCGAGTCGGCATCCTCGAAGCCCATGAGCTTGTCCGTGCGGTGCTGCATCTCGTTCGGCTTGAGCATGAGGTCGGTGATCGGCACATTGACGCGCCCGACGAGGTCGTCGGCGCTGATCTTGTCGTTGTCCCAGAGCTGGACCGAGAGCTGCTCGCCGGCGCGAACCTCGTCCGCCGAGACGAGGAGGACGGCGTGCTGCTCCCACACGGGGTCGAGGTCCTCGGTAATGATCCGGCTCGCCCATGCGGGCTTGCCGAACTTGGCGTAGGCCAAACAAACGTACGGGTCGCTGTAGCCGTTGTCGTCCTGGGCGGAAAGGGAGGACGCGTGGTGGATGACGACGAAAAATAGCCCAATTGAGCTCGTTTCCCTCTTGACGCCGTCGCCGGCGAGCATCTGGGCGATGTTGAGCGTCATGGACTTGGGCGCGCACTGTTTACAAGGAAATGAGGGAGCAAGGTCAGCCGAAAAGTTGACCTTCTCAAGTTGACGCCGACGGCGCCCGCGGTGGACTGGACGCACGTAGATGGATGCCCTGCATACGAGAGGATGCACAGTCAGCTTAAGGAGCTGCTTGGCGAAGCATGAGAGAGGGAAGGGGACGCACGCAGCAGCGATCGAGGACTGGACGAGGCCGCTGACGAGCGGGAGGTCGAGGACGTTCGGGAGCGCGCGCGTCATCGGGATGGCCGACTGCGGGCATCGAGTACGGTATCAGTGACTGCATGGCGGGCCGAGGGAGAGTAGGAGAGGGAGAGCGGGACGCACAGCCTCGACGGCGGGGACGCCCATGAGCGTGAACGTGACGTTGCGGATGAAGGGCGCCTCGGAGACCATCTGGCAGCGCAGGCGGACGGTGCCAACGACGCTCTCGACGGCGATCCAGATGGGCACCGGGAGGTGGAACAGGTCGTACGCGCCGAGGAAGAACTTCATGATGAGCGAGATGTTCTTGTTGTGGCTCTTGGCCTCGCCCGGCGGCGCAAAGCTGCAGGACGTCGAGGGAAAGATCAGCACGTCGTCCAGTAGGCGAGAGACAGAGATAGGTGAGAGGGAGGACGCACTAGGCGAAGCTGATCTCGTAGTTGACGTAGTCGCCGGCCTGGTCCTGCAAGCGACAACGGCTGCGTCAACTCGTGCCGCTCGAGCTGCACACGACCTACATCTCGCCGTGTGCCGAGCCGAAGCTCGGCCCAAAGACGGGAAGGCAGGGCGAGGAGAGAGAGGCGAGCGCACCTCGTCCTCGGGCGTCTCCTCCTTGAGCACGGCGTCGGCCTTGTCCTGCTTCTCCTTCTCCTTCTGCTCGTCGGACTTGATGCGACGGTTCGGGTCGAGCGCCGCCTCGCGGTCGCCCTGGTCGATCCACTCCTCGCGCGGGTACTCCTTGTCGCTCGGCTGGTCGGGGAGCGCGCGCATGTTGAGGATGCGGAAGGCGTTGTTGCCGAGCGTAAAGTCCTCGATCTTGACGGCGTCGACGAAACCTGAGATGCGAGGAGGGGCAAGGACGAGGCGGCGAGAGGAGGAGCGAGGGAGGGAGGAGGAGGAAGAGGTCCGGGCGTGCGACGAGTCAGTGCGGCTCTTAAAAGACGTGCGAGTCGGCGAGAGGGGGACGCACCCGGAAGCGAAGCCTGGATGACGTCCTCGACCATGTCGACGACCGACGTGAAGAGCTCGGGGTTGATGAGGGGCCAGACGACCTTGACGAAGGCGTTGAGCCACTCGGTGCTGCGGGAGCGGAAAGAGGGCATCAGTCAGATTCGTTCCTCTTTTTCCACCTCGCGCATGCTGCGCTCGTAGAGCCTGCAGAGAGAGGAAGAAAGGACGAGAAACGCACCTCTCGGGCGTCGGCGGCGAGTGCTCCTCGCCGCGCTGCTTGTGCATGTTGAGGCGGATGCTCTCGAGCTCCTTCTCGATCTTGCGGATGACGATGCCGTGCGCGAAGAAGATGGCGACGGCGATGCCGCCGATGAGCTGCGTGCGGAAGAAGAAGGCGGCCCAGCTGCCGCGCCACGCCGTGAAGAACCAGATGACGCCGAGCGCGCCGATGACGGCGAACGCGTAGCCGTTGATCGTGCCGACGATAGACTTGAGCGAGCTCGGGTCGACCGGGGGCGGGAACGTGTACAGGTTGAGGTTGGTCGGCTCGACCGGGTTGGGCGTGATCTTGTCGAGCGGCGCGCCGCTGCCAGGGCGGTTGAGCGCCGGGCCGGGCTTGTCGCTCTTGGCCGGGTCGATGTGCTCCGGGTCGAACAGCTGCGGCTTCTGGAAGTCGGCGAGGTCGGCGTCCTTGATCTGGACCTGGCGGCCCGTGACGGGGTCGAACACCTCGCGGACGCCCTTGCGCTCAAAGTCCTGCGCGTTCGTCTGCGGGTTGGCGCGCGCCTTCTTCATCGCCTCGTCCTTCTCGAGCTGGCCGGCCGACTTGCCCGGCTCTGTCGACGACTCGCCGCCCTTGTCGCCGCCGTCCTGCGCCGCCGAACCCGAGCCCGACGAGTCGCGCTCGGCCGCCTGGCGGCGCTGCTCGGCCTCGAGCTGCTGCTGCTTGAGCTGCTCGCCCCTCGCCGAGTGGTCCTCGGTCATGGCGGCCTGCTGCTGGAGGAAAGTGCTGACGGACGGGACCTGCGAGACGGCTCGAGGGTCAGCTCTTTCGCACTCGTCGCCCGGTCCTGCTCATTGCGGCAGAGAAACCACGGCGCACCTTGTGACGAGCACTGCGGGCAGGTACGACAAGTCAGCTCTGCTCTCACAGCCGAGGCGAGAGGTCGAGAGTGGGACGCACTCGTAGCCCTGGCCGAGCCTCGCGGACGGCGGGTGCTGGTTGTACGCCGACGGGTCGACGCCCGGCAGCTTTGTCGGGTCGCTGTTGACCCCTGACATGGCTCTCAGCTGTGAGAGTCGCGGTGGGAGGAGAGCGAGAGGTGCTGCTGCTTGGCTTCGAGTGACGCTCCTGCACGATCTCGCCCCCGCACCGGCCGCAGCCTTTTGTCTCTCATTTGGCCGCCCGACAGGTTGAGCTCGCTACGAGAGCTGTCCTGCGCGCCAGTAGGCTCGTCGGACCCACCCAGCGCAGTTAGACGGCAAACAGCAGGTCCGTGCGTCGACTTCGAGCCCGCGAACTTCGCTGCTCAAAGGTGCACGTGCGTGTACAAGATGTGATTGGCGTTAGCGATCTCGTCGGTCCTCAGCGAAGCGTCGACGACGAGGGCGAAAAGCGATGACTGCGCCTCTTGTCCTCCTTTCTGAGCCTTTCTGCTGACTCTGGCGCGCTTCTATGTATCGCTGTGCAGATCCCTCCCGTTGCGCTGCCGAGGCCTCCAGGGGGTTTCGATCGCGAGCTGCACTCGCCTCGGCCAGGCCGCCGGCGCCTGCGCAAGTTGTGCCCGGGGGAGACGATCTTTCGGTACCGCTCGCTCGGGCGCAGTTGCGCGTGCTTGAGCTTGTCCTGTCATCTGCTCGACTGCGCCCTCGTGCCCTTCCACCCGAGTCGAACCTCAGTGTAAAGGTGGAACGCGCAGCCGCCGCCCTTCGCTCTCTTGGTCATGGGCGCACGCCGGCGCGGCCTCGTCCTCCCGCACTCTCCAACACCCCGCTCTCGACGCTACGAGCCGCCATGCACGACGAGCTCCAGGGCACCGTCGTCCCCTCCCAGCTCCTCGTCCAGCAGCACCGCCCCCTCGACGACCCGTTCCCTCCGTCCGCCTCGGCGGCCTTCCCCCCCTCGTCCTCCTCGGGTGCAGCGCTGTACGGCCACGGCTACGGTGCAGGGCCGCTCGAGTACGGGGACGCGCACTCTGCGTACCCAGCGCACGCACCCTGGGCCCCTCCTCTCGCCTCGATACCGGCCTCGTCGTCGCTCGGCGGCGCCGCGGCACCCCCACGCACCTTTCTCTCGAACGGTCTCGCAGCGCGCCTCAGCCCGAGCGTGAGCCCGGTCGACGGCCTGCCCGCCGCCTGGCCCTACCTGTTGCCCGCCGCGGCGCTCACGGTCGGCGAGGTCCTGGCCTTGCCGTCCGCTTCCACCGACGAGCGCGACGTCTGCCGCCCTTTCGCCCCTCTCGCGACGCAGGCGGGTCCAGACGGCGGCTTCGAAGCAGAGGTGAGCTCTCTCATCCTCTTTTCATGAACGCGCACATCTTCACTGCCGAGCGAGAGCTGACCCCGCCACTCTCTCTCCCCTCCTCCCCACGCTCCGTCCTGCAGCACGTCGTCGAGGGACCTATCGGGCTCGCTCCTCGGGTCAAGCCGTTCATCGCCAAGCTCAGCCACCTGGTCTCGCAGCCGCACAGCTTTAAGGACTGCGTCGTGTGGGACAGCTCGGGCACGTCTTTCATCGTCAGCGCCAACGACCGCTTCGTCGGCGACGTCCTGCCTCGCCTGTTCGGTCACAGCAACATGGCCAGCTTTACTCGTGCGTCGCCGAGCTCTCGCGTTCCGTCTTCCCCTCGCTCGAGCGCTGCTGACTCCTCCAACCTCGCCCGCAGGCCAGCTCAACGTGCGCTCGCTCCCTCTCCCCCTCTCGCTCGCTCGTCGCAGCATGACCGTCGAGCTGACCCCTCACACGCACCGCACGCAGGTCTACGGCTTCCGTCGCCTCTCGGCCGCCGAGCTCGTCGCGCGCGTCGACATCGACACGGCCGACGGCTTCAGCGCGTGGTCGCACCCGGATTTCACCCGCGACGACAAGTCGACCCTGCACCGCCTGACGCCGAGACCGTCGCGCGCGCGCCAGCTCAAGAAGGCCAAGAAGGAGGCGCTTGGGCACATGCCGTCGTCGTCGTCGCCGGGTTCGACTCGGCCGAGGCAGCGCTCGACAACCGACACGACGACGACGACGACAAGCTCGGGCTCGAGCGTCGCGAGCGCGTCCGTCTCGCCGCTGTATGCCGACTGGCAACCCCTGCCGACGGCGGGCCCGCCGCTCGCGCCGTACGCCCCGCTCCCGTTCTCCTCCTCGTACGTCTCCACCTCGCCGCCGGCGCCGTCGTCGTCCGGCCCGAGCCTCTTTACCCTCGTCCCGCCGACGTCCGAGGCGACGTCGTCGAGCAACGCGCTCGGGCTATTGCGCGGCGCGCCAGTGCGCTCGCTCGCGCCCAACTCGACGCGCGACGGCCTTCCTCCCGGACCTTAGCCCGATCTCGCCTCGCCCACTCGCCTCTCTGTGCCTCTGTACTCGCCGTCGGTGCGTCTATTTCTTTCTCTCTCTCTCGGTGCGCCTCGCCCGCGGGCACCGCGCTGACGCCGAGCCGCTCGTCCGCAGCGCCGGCCGCCTCGCCACCTCTTCCTCGTCTCGCCAAGCCGCACCCACTCGACCGTCGGCCGTGCCTACCTCCTCTGTGCTTCTCGCTCTCCGCGACTTTGTGCAACCGCTCTTCAGTTCTCTACGTCCGCCTTCGAGAGCGAAAGAGCGAGAGAGCGAAAGCAGCAGCGACGCCCTGAGCCGAGCAAGGGGCTCGAGCCGCGCCTCGCGGCTTCCAGAAAAGCGGCGAGCAGCAGGCGCAGCGTCCGTTCCGGAGCTGGAGGGATCTGCACGGCAAGGCGGCAGATCTGCTGCACGTCGAAATTGCAAGCAGCGGCAAGCTCAGGGGCAAAGGGCCGTGCACACTCTCCGGCCCGGCGGACACAAACAGGTGCAAGCGGCGGAGCACCGTGATTGCGTGTGTCTCGTGCGCGCAGATGAGGCCAAGAAAGGGACGAGGCGGTGCTGTGAAGCTCAGCGGTGTGGCGAACGACCGCGGAGGGAGGATCTCCGTGCGCCGTCCGGGGACGCTGCACGGTGAAACGGGGGCGTCGGCAGCAGACCCGGCCGGCGCACGGCCGGTCGGATTGGAAACGCCTCCACTCTCGAGCGCAGAGCGCTGGGCGAGCTGCCTCCTCCTCCCTCTTCTCGTCTCGACCAGCTCACCTCGCCTCAGCACCCTCACACGCCCTTGCTGCCCCTCCCGTCCACCGCCAGTGGTGCGCGATGTACCGCGGCGCAGGCAACGCGTGGTACCCACCCCCGCCGAGCCAGGACGACGACTCGCCGGCAAACGGTCCTGCACCGCCCCCCCTCGTCTACCCCGGCGAGGCGCCACCGGTCGACGACTACCAGCAGCACGACATGCAGTACGCCTACTACGACCAGGAGTACAACCCGCAGCTGTACTACACGCCTCAGCAGTACAGCGCGCCCGCCGCGCCTCCCGACTCGTTCCCGCCCCAGCGCGCCGATCCTCCCTACGCCACCGCCTCTGCACAGCTCCCCCTCCCTCCAGCCGCCGCCGGGTTTGACCACTACTCGACCGTGCAGTATGCGCACGACCGCATGTACTCGGCGGTCGAGTCGGCGCGGTGGACGGGCGAGTTGGACAGCTCGCCGAGCTTCCAGCACCACCACCACTCGACGACGACGACGACGACGACGAGCTCGTCCCACTCGGCGCTCGGGAGCTACCAGCACGCCCACGCGTCGCAGAGCGGCAGCGGCTCGGACGAGGCGGCTCGGCGGCGGTCCGTCGCGAGCAGCACCGACTCGGGCGACAGTCCTCGCGTCGGCGCTCTGGGCCTTCCTATCGAGGTGCGCTCCTCCCTTTCCCCCCCACCCTGGCTCTCGCTCGCGGTTCCCAGCTGACCCTCGTACCGCATTGCTCGCAGGACGACCCGTCGCTGCCGCCGCCCGAGATCAAGCCGTTCGTCCAGAAGCTGTTCAGCATGCTCAGCGACCCGGAGCACTACCAGGACGTGATCCTTTGGAAGTGCGTCCTCGTTCCTCTCTCCTGCGAGCTCCGCGACGTCGGGCTGACTCGGACGCACGCTCGCAGCCACGCCGGCGACGCCTTCTTCGTCGCCCACAACGACCGCTTCATCAACGAGGTCCTCCCCAACGCGTTCGGCCACTCGAACGTCCACTCGTTCACCCGTGCGTCCCTCTTTCGCTCGAGTCCCTGTCGCACTCGACGTCATGCTGACCTTGCCTCGCTTCCTGCAGGCCAACTGAACGTGAGCCTCCCCACCTTGTCCTCTCCGACCCGGGCTCGACGATCGTCGGTTTTTATTGCGCTCCGTGTCTGACCCAGACCCTCGTTCCCCTCGCCCGCAGGTCTACAACTTCCAGCGCATGAACGTGGCCCAGCTGCGCTCGGCGCTCGACCTCCAGGGCGGCATCGCCGGGGCCTACTCGGGCTGGTCGCACCCGCAGTTCCGCCGCGGCGACGCCTCGACGCTTGCGCACCTCACGCCGCGCCCGTCGCGCGCGCGCCTCATCCGCAAGCTCGAGAAGCAGTACGGCGGGTCGACGAGCGCGACGAGCGCGGGGAGTGCGAGCGCGAGCGCGAGCGCGAGCAGTGGGGGCTCGAGCGCGAGCCCGAGCATGGGGCCGATCAGCCCGAGGTCGACGGCGACGACGAGGCTCGCCAATGCGCCGACGCACACGCCGCACCACCAGCAGCAGCAGCAGCAGCACCACCACCAGCACCCGCACCCGCATCAGCGAGCGCAGGCGCCCGTCAGCCATCCTCACGCCCGCCCGGACCCCCCATACCCTTAGTTGCGCCCCTCTCCCCATCTCTCTCCTCTCTCTCTCTCTCTCTCAGGGGTCGTTCGTCGTCATCTATCCATCCAGGGGTCCAGTCTGCGCGCAACGGCGGTGTTGTCTCTGTGCCTCTCCTCCTTCGACCCTTCGCTCCCTCGCATCCCGCAGCATCTCTCACTCGTTCCCTCGTTCCTCTCTCCCTCCTTTTCCTAGCTCTCGTCCCTCTCTCGTCCGTGCTTAATGACACTAGTTGCTCTCGTCCCTC